>JACXTT010002899.1_pt1:5000-26855 | contig 26855 bp, 22 predicted proteins | sample 9270951 | NCBI WGS metagenome assembly JACXTT01 (sample SAMN15532306, study PRJNA645909) | rock metagenome | isolation source: weathered quartz diorite | place: Puerto Rico | collected 2017-06-21 | reverse complement strand
CCGCGCGATCGACGACGTCGCGTGCGCCTTGGCGATCACCACGCCCGAAGCCCGCGTGCGGGCCAGGTCCGGCACGTACCGGGGATTCGCCACGAACGTGATCTGGCCCGGCTGCGCCTCGCGGATCCCGGCCACGCCGGTGATCGGCGCGTCCTCGCCCTGCAGCACGCCCCCGACATGGGCGGCCAGCGCAGAGAGCGTTGTCGAGCGGAGGGAGTTCGCAGCCACCACCGGCGCCTCGATCTATTTGTTGTTGCCGTCCTTGTCCAACTCGGCCAGCACCTTCTCGGTCACGTCCAACGTGTCCTTGGCGTACAGCAGGCTGCTCACCTCGGACGGGGTTCCCGACCCCTTGTCGAACACCAGGGCGTATCCCTCCCGTTCGGCCACCCGCTTGACCACCGCCTGCAGTTGGCTGTGAAACTCGTTGAGCACGTCGGTTTTCTTGTCCTGAATTTCACGGTTCAGGTCGGTGGCCTTTTTCTGATACGCCATGAATTTTTTCTGCAGATCTTCTTGCTTTGCTTTTTTGGCGTCCGGACTCAACACGCTTTCCTGCTTGTTGAGGCTGTCCTCCAGCTCCTTGATCTCCGCCTCTTCGAGGTCGATGATCTTCTGCCGGCTTTTGACGAATTCTTCCAGCAGCCCCTTCGCCTTCTTGCCGATTTTCGATTGATCGAACACCTTCAAGGCATCGATGTAGGCGATCTTGAGGGCATCCGCGGCGTCAGCCCGGGTCGGCATACTCACGATCACGCCGATGACGCCGATGACGATCCATCGTCCCATCGCTGCGCTCCATCCACGCTGCATTCGTCCCACCGTTGCTCCTCCTGGTTAAAACACCGACCCGATCGTGAACTCGGGAAAGAGTCCGCTCTTTTCCCCGGGCTGGGAATCGAGATTATAGCCCCATTCGAGGCGGATGGGGCCGATCGGAAGCAACATCCGAATCCCGAACCCCGCGCTGTACCGGAGGTCGCCGACCCGCATGCGTTCCCCGGACGTGAACGGCCGCTTGTCCGGTCCCACCAAGACGTTTCCCGCAGCGTCGAATCGTCCCTGGTCGTCGAACGCCCGTCCCGCGTCGAAAAAGATCACGCCCTTCATTTTGGCTTCCGTCACCAAGGGGAAGACGTACTCGGCGTTGAAGATGACTTCCTTGTTCCCACCGAAGATTTCCCCCGTGCTCGGGTCGACCCGCCCCGCCTTCCCGTAATCGAATCCCCTCACGCTGTTGATTCCGCCCACCACGAAGCGTTCGCTGAACGGGATCTGGGTTCCACCGAGATACCCGAGACGGAGATGAAGGGAGAAGACAGTGCTCCACAGGACCGGGAAAAACACGCTGTGGTCGCTGACGACCCGATAGAACCGATTATCGCCCCGCAGAAGGGCCCCTCCCGCGTACTCGAACGAGAGCGAATGTCGCTGGCCCTCTCGCGGATCAAATGCGAAGTCGCGCGTGTCGCGTGCGACGGTGAGCCCGAGGCTGCTCGTCGTCACCTTCCCGCGAGCCGCTTCCTCCACGATCGCCCTCGGGGAACGCGGCGTCAGATCGTCGGTGAGGTCGGTGTCGACGAGCGAGTCCGGCGGACACGTCAACCCCGTCGGACAAAACGGCGGCGTCGGGTCGTAGGTGACGAGATCGAAGAGTTTGGTCGTGTCCCGCGTGTACGAGAGACTGGCCGAGACATACTCCCCGAACGATTTGCCGAGACTGAACGATCCCCCGGTCCTTCCGTCCTTGTACGTCGTATATTTTCGTTCCTGGGAGAACAACTCGACCGTGCCCGACACGGGTCGATCGAGGAGATAGGGTTCTCGAAACGTGAGCGTGTAATTCGTGGTCGTCTTGGTGCTCTTCTCCACGCGCGCGCGCAGGAGCTCCCCCCGCCCGAAGAGGTTCCCTTGCGTGATGTCCGACTGAAACACCGGGCCGTCGACCGAGCTGTATCCCCCGCCGACGCTGAATGTCCCGGTGGGTTTTTCCTTGACGCGAACCCGAATATCCATCTGATCGTCGCCGATCGGATTGGGAAGGATTTCGACGTTCTCGAAGAAGTTGAGGTTATTGATCCGCTGGAAACTCCGTTTCAACAACTTGGTATTGACCACCTCTTGCTCGGCCACCCGCAGCTCCCGGCGGATGACTTTATCATAGGTCTTGTCGTTGCCCTCGATCGTGATCTCCCGCACCGTCACCGGACGTCCTTCGCGGATCTCGTAGGTCAGGTCGATTCCCCGCGTGTCGGAGTGCGGCACGAACTGGGGGCGGATATCGACGAACGCGTAGCCGCGCTCGCCGTAGCGGTCGGTCAGCGCGGTGATGTCCTGGCGAAGCAGGTTCCGGCGAAAGATGTCGCCTTCGCGCAAGGCCAGTCCCCCGGTCAGCTCGGCCGTCGAAAAGATGCTGTGGCCGGTCAACCGGATGCGGTCCACGGTGTAGCGCTCCCCTTCCACGATCGGGAAGACGACGGTGAACCCGCCCCGATCGGGCAACGGGAGGACGCGAGGGGTCCCGACCTGAACTTGGACGTACCCTTCGTTGAGATAAAAATCGCGCAACCGCTCCGCGTCCTGGTCGAGCTCATCCTGTTTATAAATACCCGCGTTGGTGATCCACGACGTGAGCCAAAAGTACCGCTTCGTGGTGATCGCCTTGCGGAGCCGCTTACTCACAACCTGATTGTTGCCTTCAAAGTCCACGGTGCGGATCTTGGCCCGTTTACCTTCCTCGATCAGAAACGTGACGGAGATCGTCCCGGGGACTCCGGCCTTGGTCACCGGGGTGACCCGGGCGTCGGCATAGCCCTCGCTGAAGTAATACTGTTGGAGCTTGGTCGCCGCCGCGCTGACCGCCCGCAGATCGATGAAGGTCTGGAGGGTGAGGGTCACCTGCTCCTTGAGTTTTTCAAGACTCACTCCGTCGTACCCCTCGTAGCGCACCTCGGTGAGGACCGGCCGCTCGGTCACCACGATCGTGACCCGAACGCCATCGGTCACCGGTTCCTGTTCGATCGACACGTCATCGAAGTAGCCCATCCGATAGACCGCCTTCACGGCATCGCGCACCAGCGCCTGATCCGCCACCGCGCCGACGGTGAGCCCGCTCCGACTGAGAATCGTCGCGGTTTCGATGGTTCGGGCCCCCCGTACGTCCAACGCCGCGATCCGCGGAAGGTCAGCCGCCCCCCCTGGCATCGAGACGAGTCCCAGTATCAGGCCGAGGACGACCGGAAGAAACCGAGCGGTGCCGTCACGCCAGCCGAATCGTTCGCGCTGCGAACGGTCCCTCCGCCTCATCGGCGGCCCACTCGACGGAAAACGTCCGCCGCCACGCTTACCCGATCAGACACGCAACGACGCTCTGGACCAACTGCGCGCGTTCAACCCGCGGCCCGCATAGTCGGACGTGCCCTGCGCCCCTGGGATGAACTGGCGCTCGCGGGTTCCGTGTCCGCGGCGGCCTGCCACGCCGCGCGCGCCGCACCGATCATCCCCGCGGCGGTGCCCAGCTTCGCCCGCCGAATCAGCACGCCCCGAGCCGCCGCGCGGATCGCGCGCCGGTCCATCTCCTGCATCGCACGGCCCATAAACAAAGGCCAGGCGCCGCTGAGGCCACCGCCCAACACGATCCACGTGGGATTGAGCAAATTGATGAGGTTCGCGAACGTCACGCCGAGCGCCCATCCCATGTCGGCGAACGCCTGTCGAGCGTCGGCGTCGCCGCGCCGCGCTCGCGCCGCGAGCTCGAGGCCGGACAGCTCGTCTTCGCTGCGGCCCGTCCGTCGCCGGTAGTTCGCCGCGAGCCCGGTGTAGGACGCGTACGTCTCGAGACAGCCCGTGTTGCCGCACGAGCAGGGCTGCCCGTCGGGGTCCACCGTCTGATGGCCGATCTCGCCCGCCATCCCGTCCCGCCCCCTGATGAGCACGCCGTCGTTCACCAATCCGCCCCCCACCCCGGTCCCGAGCGTGAGCATGACGAGGATTCCTCGCCCGCCCTGCCCGGAGCCCAACCAGGCCTCTCCCAGCGCCGCAGCGTTGGCGTCGTTCTCGATCACCAGGGGAACAGCCACATCGCGCTGTAGAATGTCGCGGACCGGCACATTCCGCCACTCGGGAAAATTGGGGGAACGGACGACCACTCCGCGATCGTGCCGGATGAACCCGGGCACGCCGATGCCGACGGCCACGACCGTTTCAGATCCCGAACACGCCTCGACCACCGCACGGTGCAACTGACCCAACACCGACGCCTTTCGGCGATCGACCACGGACGCCACAGCCGGTCGACCGATGACGTGTCCACCCGCCGTCATCCGCGTGAGACGGATCCCCGTGCCCCCCAGATCCACCCCGATCGCGACGTGCGGCGTCGGCCGCGGAGCGCGCTTAGGCATGCCCCTCGCCCATTTCCGAGTTGTCTTCCTCCACCGGTCCGTACTCCACCTCTCCGTCACCCAGCGAGGCTTGAAGATCGGCCACGTCATCGTGAAGATCGGCCACCGCGAGCGTCAGCCGCTCGATTTTCTGGATCGCTTCCTTGACGTTCGCGGCGACTCGATCGAGGTCGTCCCGCAACGTCGACAACTCGCCCTGAAGCGGATCAGCCGCCGGCCTCCGAAGCGCTCCGGCTTTCGCAGGACGCCCCCCGCGCCCTCGGCGCGGAGCGGAGTGCTGCGCCACCCGGGCGGACGAGACGGTTTTCATGCCGCGCCCTCGGCGCGGAGCGGGCTGCTCCGCCACCCGAGTGGACGGGACGGTTTTCATGCCGCGCCCTCGGCGCGGAGCGGGTTTTTTCACGGTTCGACTCTCCTTCCTATATGGTCATGCGCGGCGGCTCGCCGATCTCCGAGCCGGCGATCCGCGCCGCGTCGAGTGATTCGGCGGCGATCACCGTCGGGACGCGCGTCGGACTGGATCCGCCGTTCGATTCCACTGCGCCGTCGCCGCAGTCGGCGCTCTTGCCGACGACGAGGACTGCGGCGACGATCCGCCCCTCGCCGGTCGATCACGACGGCTCATCCAACAATCGCCGATCCGCAAAACTGAAATATCGCTCGGCCCCGAGGACCACGTGGTCGAGCATCGGGATGCCCAGGAGGCGGCCGCAGGCGGCCAGGCGAGCCGTCAGTTCCCGATCCTCTCGGCTCGGGGTCTCATCACCACTGGGGTGATTGTGGAGGAAGATGACGGCCGCAGCCGAAACCTGGAGCGCCGGAACGAACGCCTCCCGCGGGTGAACCAAGCTGGCCGTTAAGCTACCCTCGGAAATCGTCTGTTCCAAGACGACGCGGTGCTTGCCGTCCACATACAGGCCGACGAAAACCTCCCGCTTCAAGCCCTTAAAGAGCGGGGCAAAATGCTGAAAGACCGTCGCGCTCGACTCGATACGGGTTCCCACGCCCAACGGGGCGGCAGCCACTCGACGGCCGATTTCCTGGGCCGCCTTCAGTTGCGCGGCTTTCGCGGGACCGATGCCACCCACGCGGCACAACTGGGGCACGCTCGCGTGGGCAACGCCGGGCAGTCCACCGAACTCTGAAAGCAGCACCCGAGCGAGATCCAACGCGCTCTGCCGCCGACGTCCACTGCGCAACAGGATCGCCACCAACTGAGCATCCGACAGCGCGCTCGCTCCCCGTTCCACCAAGCGCTCTCGCGGACGTTCGCTGGACGGCCATGCCGAAATCGGATGGGCGTCTTCCTTGGCGGTCATCGAGCTAGGGAGCGGCTTACCTAGTGTCGCCACTTTTTGACACTCTCCGCCATATTTTTGACGACACCAGTCCCCCAAAGACCCATTGAACGAGGTTTAGACGGTCTTTCGACCTATTACAGGCCCGGCTATGCTTGGCATAACCCTTGCTAAATCCGCCAACTGCGATTTGATCACTACCTCATCACCAAAAGGAGTTGCCGATGACCTGTCCCAAGTGTAGTGGAATGATGTTCAGCGAACGGCTGTCCGATTTTTTCCTGACGTTCTACGCGTGGAAATGCGTCAATTGCGGATCAATCGTTGATCACACCATCCTCGAAAACAAACAAAAGGAAAGCCCCTCCCTCGCACGACGCTAAACGCTACGGCGCGTCGGCGTCGGATTTCGCCGCACACGTCGTCAGGGGAAATCGGAACTCCAGCCCACCGGGCTCGTCGACGATCTCCATCCCCCGGATGGTCAACACCGACTGTCCACACCCCGCAGCGACCGGGCTAAACAGCAGGACCCGTTCGATCTGCTCCCCAGGCGTCAGGGTCAAGGCTCCGGACCGCACCGCCCTGATACGCTCGAGTTCGCGTTTGATCACGGCAGGCGCCTTGGGGACGAGTTCGATCGCCCCGTCGTCCTCCCGTCCATGCCGATACGTGCGGACGAGCTCTTCATCGGTCAAGACCTCGCGGGGCTGAGCCGACCCCTCCTGCAAGGTCGAAGAAACCAGATCAATAGCGAGCGGATGGGACGTCCGGTTCTCGATCGTCACGAGAAAGGCTGAGAAGTAGGCGCTGAGATCGACCTCGTAGTGACGGCGATCCTCGCTCCCCAAGCTCGTGTCGAGCGGCCTCACCTGCACCACGACATCCTGCCCAACCGCGGCGGGCGTCACGGGAAGCGGCTCGACCATCGGCGGCCGAAGCGCACAGGCCCCCGGTCCCATCGTCGCCAGCACACCGAGGATGATCAGACCGACAAAGGATAAACGCTCACGGGAAGGATCGTGATGGGCAGTCACCGTCTCGTCTTGCAAATCCCGAAGAGGCAAGATGGGGGATTATACTGAAAACCTCCAAATGAAGTCAAAAACAAGAGCCTCGCGGGAGGACGGCCGCATGGGCCCCGCATCGGGACCGCACCGGGTCACGCCGTCTGCTTGAGCAGTTTGCCTTTCGCTCCCGGCCACAACAGCAAGAGGGGACTGGCCACGAAAATCGAGGAATACGTCCCGATCACGACCCCCAGGAGCAGGGCGAGAGAAAAATCGTGAATCACTTCGCCGCCGAAGAAAAACAAGGCCAACAACACCAGGAACACCGTCAGCGACACCACGATCGTCCGGGAGAGGACCTGATTGACCCCCTGGTTGATCACGTGCGCCAGCGCATCACGGCGGCGCGTACGGAGGTTTTCCCGAATCCGGTCGAACACGACCACGGTATCCGTCAGCGAGTAGCCCGCGAGCGTGAGGAGGGCGGTGACGATGAGCAGGTTGATCTCTTTGTCGAGCAGCCACATGATCCCCAGCACCGCCAACACGTCGTGAAACGTGGCCACCGCCGCCGCGACCCCGAACCGCAATTCAAATCGCAGCGCGATGTACAGCACGATGCCGATCATCGCGATGGCGATGGCCTTGATGGCGTCTTGTCGGAGTTTCGCGCCGACGGTCGGACCGATCTCGGTCGTGCTGTCGACGATGAATGAGTTGGCGGGGAAGCCTTTTCGAAAGACCTCGACCAACCGATCAGCGGTCTTTTCCTGAATCGTGGTTTGTTTTTTGACGCGCACGAGGAGCTTGTTGCCCTCGGTAAACTGCTGCAGTTCGGCGTCGGAAACGCCTTCGCGCTCGAGGACGGCCCGCGCTTCGTCGAGATGGACCGGCTGCTGAAACTGGAGCTGAACCGCCGTCCCCCCGGCAAAGTCGATCCCGGTATTGGCTTGTCCCCGTTCGATCTGCACGAGCGTGGTCACGCCCAGAATCGACAGAATGCCCGACAAGACGAACGCGTAGTTTCGCTTGCCGATAAAGTCGATGTTGGTCTTTCCGAGTATTTCAAACATACGATTTCGGCGCTCCCATGAGACCTAAATGCTGAGTTGGGCCACCTTGCTCCTGGCGTGGAGCAGGTCAAACACCACCTTGGTGCCCACCAAGGCGGTAAAGAGGTTGATGGTGACGCCGAGACTGAGCGTCACCGCAAAGCCCTTGATCGGTCCGGTGCCGAACAGAAAGAGCACGAGCGCCGTGATCAGCGTCGTGACGTGGGCATCGATGATCGTCAAAAACGCCTTCTCGTAGCCGGCATCCACCGCCAATCGCACGGGTTTCCCCTGCCGGAGCTCTTCACGGATGCGTTCGAAGATCAGGACGTTGGAATCCACCGACATCCCGATCGTCAGAATGATCCCCGCGATGCCCGGCAAGGTGAGCGTGGCGTTGAGCGCCGCCAACGCCCCGATGAGCAGGATCACGTTCAGCGCGAGGGCGAAATCCGCGATCACGCCGGCCACGCGGTAATAGAACGCCATGAACAACACCACCAGCACCGTCCCGACCCAGGCCGCCCTGATCCCGGCGTCGATCGAATCCTGCCCCAAGGACGGCCCGACGGTCACGTTCTGAATCACGTTCACCGGCGCGGGCAGCGAACCCGCCCGGAGAATGATCGCCAGGTCGTTCGCCTCGTCCATCGAAAAGCTGCCCGAAATCTGGGCGCGTCCACCCGCGATTTTTTCCTGGATGACCGGCGCGGAGTAGACCGAATTGTCGAGCACGATCGCCAGCCGTTTCTTCACGTTCTCCGACGTGACCCGCTCGAACTGGGTCGAGCCCTGGCTGTCGAACGTGATGGACACGTAGGGCTGGTTAAAATCGCCGATGGCCACCAGCGCGTCTTTGAGCGAATCGCCCGTCATCACCGCGCGCTGTTTGACGAGATAGGGCCGCTTACTGGCCGTGGCCGTCCCTTCCTTTTCGTTGACCCGCTCGAACAGGATCTCGTCCCCCGGGGGGATTTTGGGCTTCCACTCGGCCATCTGGGCTTGTTCCTGGCTCACCGGAACACGCTCCGGCAGTTCTCGCGCGAAGGGGTTCTCCTCATCGAGCAGTTTGAATTCCAGCAACGCGGTCTTGCCGATGAGGCTCAGCGCGCGCTGGGGATTCTTTTCCCCCGGCAATTGGATCAGGATTTGCCGCGCGCCTTGGAGTTGGATCAGGGGCTCGGTCACCCCGAATTGATCCACGCGGTTACGAATCGTTTCGAGCGCCTGGGAGACCGACGCCTTTTGCACCCGCTCCGCCTCCCCGCTCCGCAGCGACAAAATGAGGGTCTGCTCCTTGAGATCGGTGTTCGACAGCATGCCGAAGTGTTCGGAGATGAGGCTTGAGACCTTTTCCCGATCCTTCAGATCATTCAGCGCCACCGACAGCGTCGTGCCGTCCCGCGTCACGCTGGCGGCGATCTTCTGTTCTTTGAGACGATCCCCGAGGTCCTGCGCGAGGCGTTCGACCGTGTTGTCGACCGCCTTCGCCACATCGACCTCCATCACGAGGTGCATCCCGCCCTGCAGATCGAGCCCCAGCGTGATGCCTTTATGGGGCAGGTACCGCTGCCACCACGCCGGCAGCGACCCGAACCACGGGGTCGAAGGGAGAAAAAAGACCGCCGATAACGCGACGGTGACCGCGATGAGCAGGAACCGCCCTTTGACTCCCCGCCTCATGCTGATTCCTCGTCGTCGCCGGTCCGCAAATCCGTGACCGCGTCGCGGCGAACTTTGACGCGCACCCCCGACGCGATCTCGAGGGTCACGACGTTCTTGGAGACGCTCATCACCGTCCCGTAGATGCCTCCGCTGGTCGCGACCTTGTCGTTCTTCTTGAGCGCTTCGAGCATCGCCCGATGCTTCTTCTGCTTGCGCTGCTGCGGAAGAATGAGCAGGAAATAGAACAACACGAAAATGAGCAGAAACGGAACGAACCCGGAGAGGGGGCCGAACGGACCGAGCGGACCGGCGGGCACCGACGCGTCCTGCGCCCATGCCTTCGAACCTCCCGAATACGCCGCGAGCGCGCTCGCCGACGCGAACACGGCACCTGGAATGGGGACGGCTGTTCTCATCATTCGATGACCTCTTCGTTAGACTGCTGCAGTGGCCGCACGAAACGCCTCGAATCGATTCTCTTCGATCGCGGCGCGGACGTCGGCCATCAGGGTGAGGTAAAACGACAGATTGTGGATGGTGTTGAGGCGGGCCCCCAGCGGCTCTTTGGACACGAAGAGATGCCGCAGGTAGGCGCGCGAAAAATGCCGGCACGTGTAACAGCCGCACGCGAGGTCGAGCGGTCGTTCGTCGGTGGCGTATTCGGCGTGTTTGATGACGACGCGCCCGCGGCTGGTGAACAGCCAGCCCGTCCTGGCGTGCCGCGTCGGCATCACGCAGTCGAATAGATCGACGCCTCGCGCCACGCCGTCGACCAGATCCTCGGGGGTTCCCACTCCCATCAGGTATCGCGCCCGCGCGGGAGGCAACATCGGCGTCACCTCGTCGAGAACGCGCAGCATCTCCTCTTTCCCCTCGCCGACCGACAATCCCCCGATCGCGTAGCCGTCGAAGTCGAGGTCCACGGTCTGCCGAACCGACTCTTCCCGCAGATCAGGGAAGAACCCGCCTTGCACGATCCCAAACAGCAGCGACGGCGTCGCCCGGCGCGCCTCCCTGCACCGGCGCGCCCACCGGAGCGTCCGTCCCATCGCCTCGGACGCCGCCTCGTGGGTCGCAGGGTACTCCAAACATTGATCAAACGCCATCACCACGTCGGACCCGAGCGCGTCCTGGATCTCGATCGACAGTTCGGGCGTGATCAGATGAAGCGACCCGTCCAGGTGCGACTGGAAGTGCGCGCCCTCGTCGGTGATCCGACGCAACGTCGCGAGACTATAGACCTGAAAGCCCCCGCTGTCCGTCAGAATGGGAAAGTCCCAGCCCATGAAGCGGTGCAATCCGCCTTGGTCGGCGATGAGTCGATGGCCGGGCCGCAAGTAGAGGTGATACGCGTTCCCGAGCAAGATCTGCACGCCGAGCGCTTCGAGATCCGCCGGCGTCATGGTCTTGACCGCGGCCGACGTGCCGACCGGCATGAACGCGGGCGTTTCCACCGTGCCATGGGGAGTGCGCAGCCGACCCCGGCGCGCCTGAGTCAGCGAATCCGTGGCGAACAGTTGAAACGGGGACCCCGCGCGCTCGACAGCCTCGGTCATCACATGCGTTCCGGGGCGGAGACGCCGAAGATCGCGAGGGCGTTCCTGAGCACGACCCCCACCGCCGCCACGAGCGCGAGCCGCGCCCCGCTCAACGAGCGGTCGTCGGTGATGATGCGGTGTTTGTAATAGTACGCGTGGAAGAGGCCCGCCAGCTCCTGGAGGAAATACGCCACGCGGTGCGGCTCATACGCATGCGCCGCGTCTTGCAGGACGTCGGGATAGGATGCCAGCGCTTTCAGCAGGCCCAGCTCTTCGGCGAGGACCAGCCGCGCCAGATCGCTCTCCCGCGGCGGCTGCCAGCTCACGCCTTGTTCGACCGCCGTACGCAGGATACCCGCGGTCCGGGCGTGGGCGTATTGGATGTAATAGACCGGATTCTCCGACGACTGCTCCTTGGCCAGCTCGAGATCGAACTCCATCGGGCTATCCAACCGCCGCATCTGAAACGTGAGCAGCGCCGCGTCGCGCCCGACCTCTTCGATGACGTCGCGCAGCGTGATGAACGTCCCGGTTCGTTTTGACATGGGCACCGGCTTGCCCTTGCGCACCACGGTCACGAGCTGGCCGATTTCGACCCGCAGCCGTTCGTCCGGCTGCTCCAGCGCCCGGATGAGCGCCCGGATGCGCCCCACATAACCGTGGTGGTCGGCGCCCCAGAGATCGATCAAGACGTCGAAACCCGACTCCAGCTTTTTGGAATGATACGCGAGATCCGACGCGAGGTAGGTCCACTCCCCATCCTGCTTTCGCACGACGCGATCCTTCTCGTCCCCCAGCGCCGAGGATCGAAACCAGAGCGCCCCATCCGCTTCAAACATATGTCCTTGAGCGCGCAACCGCTCGATGACCCGCTCCACCAAGCCGGACTGAAAGAGCTCGCGCTCGCTCGTCCACGCGTCGAAGTCAACCCCATACAGCGCGAGATCGGAGCGGATCTCGTCGAGAAGGCGTTCGTAGGCCAGCGTGGTCAGTTCGGCCAAGGCCGTGTCGCGCGGCGCCGACAGATACCGAGACCCTTCGCGTTCGACCACGCCACGCGCGATCTCCTCGACGTACGCCCCTTGATACCCGTCCTCGGGCACCGGCGTTTCACGACCCGCCAGGGTGCAGTAGCGCGCCCAGACCGACTCCCCGAGCAGCCGCATTTGGCGGCCCGCGTCATTAATATAATACTCGCGCTCGACGCGATCACCCGCCGCTGTCAACAGATTGGCCAACGCCAATCCCACGGCCGCCAGTCGTCCGTGCCCCACGTGCAGCGGCCCGGTGGGATTCGCGCTCACGAATTCCACTTGCACCGACCGCCCCGAGGCCGGCGCGCGCCCATATGCCTCGCCCGCCTCCAACACCTCGGACACGACGCCCCACCACGCGTCGCGGCGGACCGTGACGTTGAGATAGCCCGGCCCCGCAATGTCGACGCGCTCAATGAGATCGGCCCCCTGAAGATGCCGAACCAACAGCTCCGCCACCTGACGTGGAGGACGCTGTTCGGCGGAGGCCAGGGTCATGGCCACCGCGCTCGCGTAATCCCCGAACCCCTCCCGCTTGGGCGTCTCGATCCACACCGGCGAGGGAGCGCTCCGCAGATCTCCGGACGCATGGGCTCGACCGAGAGCCTCCGTCAGGAGCTCCCCGATCCGTTTTTTCATCGAAAGGGTCACAATGGTCGTCATAAAATGTAGCCCCCTAGTATAGTGATCGGGAACTAAAAGTCAACGAACTTGCGGGTTAGGAGAGAAGGGGACCAAATTGCGTCACTTACCGATCGGATGAGCCTAGCGGATGGGGGGCCGTAGTTTCTTGGCGTGAGAGGGGGATATGAGCGCTTGCTTCACACTCAGGAAGCCATACCCCACTCCAACTCACTGGAACTCACTAAATCCAACTCTGGCCAAGAGTTACGCGTTCCGCCAACTTTGGCCTGAATAGGGTGGAATGAGTTGGAGAGTGGTGGCGTTGAGCACAATGGCGAGCACAATCGAGATTATTTACGTCGGCTCTTACATGCGGGGCATACGCAACTGGGTCGTGCCTTCGTTCCGTGGAACAATCCGTGGATGGTTCCCCCCTTTCGGTCGAAACGATGAAGCATGGGGCTGATGAGGCTATCGTCACTCCTCTCGTAGAACTGATACGCCGCATAGGCGACGAAGTCCGCGATCTGTAACATCCTGGTCTCGCGCGTACTGGCGAAGTATGGGATATCACAGAGATTCCGAAGTACGCCCCACTGCGTCCCCAGTCGTCGAAAATCCTTAACCCAAAGACGCGCCCGTTGCTCGTAATGACTTTCGGCAAATACCAAAAGGCCACGCTGTGGGTCGGCCGGCTTGTCCTTAAAGTGGCGGACCAGCATCGTATCAAAGCGCTTACACATCTGCTCCGTGGCGAATCTTACTGCATCTTCCCCGTAGACGGCGTCGCTTTTTTCGATCACTGCAGAAAAGAGTTTGACGCCTTTTGCCGATGCGACGGTCTTCGCAATCTCCCGGAGCAGCGTTTCTCGTTTCGTTCGGTCGATGTCCCGCCAGAATCCTTTTCCAGAGCGGATTTGTGACGCATGGAATTCGATGGGAGGAGCGCCAGGAAAATGAGTTGTTTGAATCGCGTCGAGTGCCGCCGACAAAAAGTGCACCGCTCGTTCAAAGACCGCCACGCCACCAAGCACAAAATGTTTATCGGCTGGTTCGTCGGGATTGCCTGATTCGTCAATATAGAGGATATACAAAGTCGCTCACGGGGCTGATGGACAACGGGTCGGAGGGCAAAAAAAAGGCAACTGACCGGCCTTAGGGCCGACGGGCTTCATAAAAGGAAGCCCCATCAGTTGCTCCATATACTATACAGAGCGGCCATCGCCTGTCAATCGTTTTTCGAGGCCAATAACCTCCCCCTTTATGGCTCCAAAAATTCTGTAAAAACATGTTGATTTGTCAGCCGTCGATAGCGGTCAAAAAGAACTGTTTCTGAGTTCCCTCCCGCTCCCCTGGGTGGTTATGCTCGGTTTAAGCGCTGATATGAGGGCTCATTGGGGTTTTCTAGGACCGTCACACAAAGTGCGCCTGTAGCATTAAGGAATGCGTATCCCTTTTTGGCAGTGCCCCAGTGGCCTTCTGCCTTTGAAGACCCTAATATGGAGAGCAATAATGACGGTTGCTCCCATTTCTGAATCTCGATCTTGGCGGCGCTATTTGTGAAAGTGCCGGTCATTCGGTGCTTCACTGCGCCCGCTGTCCAGGCCGCCGTGAACTTCCCGTCTGAATGCTCAATTGTTGTTGGCACCGCAGAGTCCATTACCCACGCTCCAGAAATCTGAACCTCACCTCTTCTCGTGTAGTAGGCGTCCGTATACGATCGAAGAAATTCGCGCTGTAGAATCGCTCGGGCGATTATCGCCGGCCATTCTTTCTTCTCGCTTTCACGTCGATCCTCTAGCGAGGCCTGGTTATGGGCCACATTAGCGTGTGGACTCGGTTTGGCCGCGGCTGTCTTGAGGAGGCTTTCCGCTTCTTTAGCAAATCCCCGCGCCATAAGCCGATGGGCAAGATTTGCCATTGCGAGAGTATTCTCACCATCTGCCGCCCGTCGATAGAGTTCGACTGCCCGAATGGGTAGCTCCATTTGGTCCGCTTCGACTCCAAGATTGTTGGCGGCCACACTGTTCTCTGGATCGAAACGAAGTAGTGTATCGTAGTTTCCGGTTGCGACGAGGTGAAAACCTGCATCGCTCAGTGCATAGGCCGCGTTGAAAAGGGCATCAGAATCTTCCGGTTTGGCTTGGCAAACCTTTTCCAAGCACAGCGCACCCAGTTCCTCATTCCCCAGCGCTTTCTCAACCTCGGAAATCGCTTCGTACACTGGCGCACGCGCCGTCTCTCCAAGTTCGCCGAGATGTTCAATTGCAGTCTCACGTGCACGTGCTGGAGATCCTGATTCGCTTACGCTCCGAACCAGGTGTGCCACCAGAGACGCCCGGTTCTGATCGGATGTAGCCGCAGTGATCGCTTCAATGTAGGTCTGTTCTGCGGTTTGAAAGTTTCGTGCATATTGGTGGGCTTTAGCGAGCCAGGATAGTACAACACTCCGCGTTTCTGGCTGTCCGGCCAATTCCCTGAGCCTGGACAGCGAAGACGGATCTGGCGCGATTCGATAACGAATGCCTAGATAGACTGCCTCATTTCGGGTAAGTTCTAATGGGTCGCCTTCTTGTTCTTGTATCCGACGAAATGCGGCCTGCGCGTCATCCAAACGGCGCTCGAATAACGCGTCGAACATCGCCCCCCGTAGAGTTCCTACATCCTTGGTTTCAAGTAGCTGGGGAATCTCTGGCACTTCTGCCGGCTTGGACTTTTCGAGAAGAGGTCGCTCCTCCTGTTCGCTAGGAAGTCGCTCCGAGTGTGGCACCTCCGCAAGGAGTTCGGTCTCGCCGCGCCGAATGCGCAGACGGATGAGTCGGTCGAGCACGCCCCCCAACTGTTTGCGGAAGGCGATAACCGAAATCAGAAATCCCCCTGACAATAGGACTTTCCAAAGGACGGCACCCCATGCCGCGATCTGCTCGGGCGTCATCGCTGAGAGTCCCTCCACGGCTCTATCTTCCCAGGAGGAGCAGCGTTGAGACGCTGGATAGACGACTGAACGTCAATAACATTTGTTTTTGCCCCCCCCGATTAAACCCAACGAGGCCCACACAAACCGAGTTCTCTCCGACCTAAAACCGGGGAGGTTTTTGATCCCGCGTCGATCTTAGCACTTCACACTACGGATCGGAAGGGCTTTCCTGTTCCGCTGGCCAGGTGGTCGTCGATGGAAGAAACGTCTTCAGTCGTGGGGAGGCACCAGGTGAAGCGTCGGTAAAACCTGCAGGCTGCTCAAAAAAACGCCAGAGGCAAGGCGACGGGAGGTCTTGGGCGCGGAGCGTACTGGGAGGCTCCTGGCGGTACAAAATTCCCGGGGGATTGCGGTCGTACGTGAGCACGCACGACCGACTGACTACACAGCAGATGGGTTTCTTCAGCAGCCGGCTAGGAGCCGTAAAATCCTGCGGAAGGACGGGGCACAATGCGATCATCTTCCTTCAAGGACGCGGGGAACCCGTCGTCCACCTCGTCCTGGATGACCTGCACCCAGCCTTCCCAGAGCGTTTGAAGGAGCCGCTCGACCTCTCCGATGGCCCGCGACGCGCCGAGTTCCGCGACGTCCATCAGCCGATGACTCATATATCGATAGAGGGAGGTGAGGTGGACGATTTCTTCGCGGTCCTCCCGCTCGCACAAGGCGTTGGTGAGCTCCGCGATGATGACCATTGCGCGGTCCACACCCTGGCCGTTCGTCTCCGGGTTCAACCGCGCCTGCCGCAGCGCGGCCAGCGCTTCGGTATACAACAGCAGGACCACGCGCTCGCCTGCGCCGGGACAGGCATCGCGCGGGGACTGAGGAGTCCACCAGGCGGGGAGCCCGTCGGTCGTCACCGGCACGTCTTCTCCGTTCACGCCATCACCTTGCACAAGCGGTTGATCATGATCAAGAAGTCGCGACCCTGTTCACGGCTTTTTCCGCTCTCCCCATCCCTTACTCCGCCATTCCCGCCAGAGCGACGACAGGACCCCCGGCTGTTCGACGGCTACCGGGGCTGCTCGGCGGTGTTCCTCCTGGATCCGGCGATAGATTTCTTCCCGGAACACTCCGGTCGAGCGCGGCGCGTCGATCCCCAGCTTGACCTGATGGCCTTTGATTTCCAGCACGCGGATGCGCACCTCATCGCCGATCACGATGCCTTCCTCGACTCGTCTCGTCAACACCAACACGGTTTACCCTCCTTGGCGGCACCTCGTCAGGCTGCCTCGAACCCCTTTGTAACCGTTTCATCGTCCTCGGACGGTTCCGCCGGCTCGACGGCGCTGATCACGGACCGGAACGGCTCTATCAACGCCGGGTCGAAGCACCGGGCTGCGGTCTGCGTAATCATGGTGACCGCCTCCTCCGGCGTCAGCGGCGATCGGTACGGTCGCCGGAGCCGCAAGGCGTCATACGCATCCGCAATATAGAGGACCTGCGACGCACGCGGAATCGCCTCCCCCTTCAAGCCGTCCGGATAACCGGACCCGTCGAAATTCTCGTGGTGCGAGCGGAGGATGCGCACGATCTCTTCCATCCCGGTCACCCCGTGCAGCATTTTCCCGGGATAGACCGTGTGCTGTTGAACCTCGGACCGCTCCTCGGCGCTGAGCTGACCTTCCTTCAACAAGATCCGCGCATCCACCCCAAGGTTGCCGATGTCGTGCAATCGGGCCGCGAGACCGAGCGATTCGATGTCCTCGGGCGTCCATCCCATGGTTTCGCCCATCGCCCGACAGATCGCCCTCACCCGCTCGGTATGGACGACCTCCTCGGGATGTTTCATCTTCGGGACCGCCACCAGCATTTCGATGGTCGCGCGGAAGTTTTCCTGCTGCCGGGCCTGCTCGGCTTCCAACGAACGCGTCAGCGCCAGCAGCTCTTCGTTCCGGTGTTGCAACGTCTCCTGGAGGATCCGATTGGTCTTGGACAGCACGTATTGATCGAAGCCCGCCTTGACCTCCAACCGGAGTTGCTCGTCGTTCCAGGGCTTCGTCAGGTACTTGTGGATGCCCCCGTCGTTCACCGCGGACAGGATCGCGTGGATTTCAGCGTACCCGCTCAAAATGATGCGGATGGCTTCGGGCGCGACCTCGCGCGCCTTCCGCAGAAACTGCACGCCGTCCATTTCCGGCATGCGGTAGTCCGACACGATCACGGCCACCGCACGCTCGCGCAGCACGTCCAACCCCTGGCTCGGCGTCTCCACCGCAATCACCTCGTGCGAATCCTTCCGAAACAGACGCTTGAGGGCATTGAGGACGTACTGCTCGTCGTCGACGATGAGCAGACAGCCCCGATCGACGGCCGGGGGCTCAGGCAGCGGCATCGTCGGGATCGTCCAGCACGATCGCCCCGTCGGCGTCGCGCTCGACCGTCGTAATGCCCGGGTACTGCTTCGCGAGCCCCCGCAGCACCTCCTCCTGCTCCTGCAGCTGGCCCACCAGACGGCGATTTTCCGACAGCAGTTTGGATTGCTCGAGCGCCAGTCGAACCGACAGGCACAGATCGTCGTTGTCCCACGGCTTGAGCACGAACCGGTACACGTGACCGTCGTTGATCGCGGCGATCACGGTCTGCAGGTCGGCTTTACCCGTCATGATCATTCGGACCATGTGCGGATACCGTTTCCGTATTTCGACCAACAGATCCAGCCCGTTGCCGTCCGGCATGACGTAATCGGAAATGACGAGGTCGGGAGGGGTCGCCTGGGCGATTTTGAGCGCTTCCGGCGGGCCGGACGCCTCAATGACGCGATACCCCTCGCGGACGAAGAGCCGCTGGAGCGCCCGTCTGATGGGGGGGTCGTCGTCCACAACCAGGATAACCGGTTCGTCACTCATCGTGTCCCCTCGGTGTGCAGGCGGCCGCTATGCCGCCGCTTTGAGTGCTGTCTGAATGGGGAATGACAAATGGAAGGTCGTCCCCTCGCCGACCCGACTCTCCACGCGGATGGTTCCACCGTGTCGCTCAACGATCCCGTACACGATGCTCAACCCCAACCCGGTCCCTTGTCCGACCGGCTTGGTCGAAAAAAACGGGTCAAAAATCTTGGGGAGGTTCGCCTCCGAGATCCCTCCGCCGTTGTCTCGAACGTCGACGTAGACGTGGTCGGTATCGGCCCAGGTCTTGACCCAAATCTCTCCCTTTGCGGGAATCGCTTGGGCCGCGTTGACGAGCAGATTCATAAACACCTGATTCAGTTGATGGGGATAGCAGCTCACTTTCGGCAGATCGCCGTACTCGCGGTGGAGCGTGGTCTTGTATTTCAATTCGTTCCACACGATGTTGATGGTGCTCTCCAGCCCCTCGTTCAAGTCCGCTTGGGCCGGTTCGTCCTGATCGGCATGAGAGAACTCCCGGAGCGCCGACACGATTTTCTTCACCCGGTTCAGCCCGTCGATCGACTCGATGACCGACTGCCCGGCGTCGCTGATCGTCTGGTCGAGTTCGACCTCCTTGACCCACGCGATCAGTTCGTTCAATTCGGTCCGAAGCGCCTCCGGCGTCGTCCCCTGCTGCAGGCGATTCATCAGCGGACCGGTGCGCGACACGTACAGCGTGAGATCGGCCAAGTAGTGCTGCAGCATCTGCAGATTGCTGCTGACGAACCCCACCGGATTGTTGATCTCGTGCGCCACCCCCGCCGCCAATTGGCCGAGCGACGCCATCTTTTCCTGCCGAATCAACTGATCGTCCTTGCGCGTCAACTCTTGATACGCGGACTCCCGTTCCTGCATGGCCTGTTCGATCTGCTGGGTGCGCTGGCGGACGCGTTCCTCCAGCGTGGTTTTCGCCTGCTGCAGGTCGGCCACCAACCGCAACGTTTCGCGCACGTCGCGGGCCACGATCACGATGCCGATGAGGCGGTTGCTGGCCTCCCGCACGAGGGACAGGTTCATCTGCACGGGAATCCCCTCCCCGGTCCGGCTTCGCAGCATCCCGCTCTTTCCCCAGAGGGTTCCCGCTCTGGTCAACTCCGTCATCTCGTCCCGGCTCATGAGGACTTCCCCGCCCCACGTCCCCCGAAGGACCGTTTCGACCGATTGATCCGTCAAATCATCCACGCCGTAACCGAGCAGGGTCTGCACCGCCGGATTGATCTTGGAGATCCGCATCAGGGGGTCCGTCACGATCACGTAGTCCGCGATCGAGGCGATGATCTGGGCGGAATACACGCTCACTTCGCCTAACTTCCGTTCGGTTTCTTCGAGAAGCCGCGCCTTGGTCTCGAGGTCCGTCATGTTCGTCTGCATTTGCTGAATCAGGTTCGAGAATGACTGTTGGAGAATTCCGCCTTCGTCCTGCGACGAATCCGCCTTGGGCGCAAACCGTTGGACGTCCTGCGTCAGGGCCAGGACCCGTTTGACCATCTCCCACACCACATAGTATCCCACGACCGACGCGACGGCCGTGCTGAGCAGAATGGACAGGAATGAAATCTCTTCGCGCTGCAGGTAGACGTAGACCAACACGAGCAAGGGAATAAAGACCATGAGGCCGAACGCGATGATCATCCGTCTGATGAATCCGACCGAGGAGAGGGACTGGGGGGAGGGAGCTGGTGATTTCGACGGAACCGTGGACATGACCGCCCTCTCTAGGCTGTGACGTGCATTCGGCCGACGGGGAGCGCGCCGCACCACGGGGTGGATGCGCCACCGGGCCGCGCCGCCACGGAGTTCACGAGGCCTTTTTCACGATCGGACGGGCCCCCTCGTCGCACGCCCCGACCGACGCTCGCGACCCACCCGCCCGCCGATACAGCCGCTCCATGAGCCGGAGCTCGGCCTCGGCGGCGGCCACCGCCGCCTGCTTGTCGCGGACCTGCCTTCGTGCATTGACCACCAGTCGACCTTGCAGGTCGATCTCCTGGGTCAGGTGGTGAAACAGCGTGTAGTACAGCGCCGCCTCGGACGTGGTCACCCCGCCCTCACCGAGCGCTTCGAAATCCTTCATGGAATGCCAGCGAATTTCTTCCAGGGCCGTCAACCGACTTTCTTCCGCCAACAGATCGGCGTGAAGACGGCTGAGATCGTCCCGGAGTCCGGTCTCCACGAGACGGGCGAACCGGACCGATGCCGTCCCTGGTTTTCGCTTCGGAGCCACTTTTTGAGAAACGGTCATGACGGAAGGAAGTGTAACAAATGATCGGGCGCTGACAAGTCGGCCAGGCGGGAAACGACTCGACGGCCGTTGTCGAGGAGGGCGGTGTCGGCGACCGCCGGGGCAACCCGACTCAGAACACGCCGCGCCGATCGTCGTTCACGTCGGCGTGACCAACCCGCTTCTTTTTCATTTTTTCTACCAGCGTGGTCCGGTTCAGACGGAGCAGTTGCGCCGCGCGGTTCTTCACCCCGCCCGCCACCCGTAACGCATGCGTGATCAGATCGTCCTCAAAGGCCTCGACCAGTCGATTGAAGTCGACGCCGTCCTGGGGAAACACAAACGACGGCCTCGCAGACGCCCGGACGGGTCGTACGAATTTTTCGGGCAGATCGCCGGGGACGATCGTGCCTTCGCCTTTGAGGACGATCAGCCGTTCGATCAGGTTCTCCAACTCTCGGACGTTGCCCGGCCACTGATACGCCATGAACAGCGTCATGGCGTCCGGCGAGACCCCTCCGACGTGTTTGCGCTTCTGTTCGTTAAAGTGGGAGAGAAAGTGATCCGCCAGGAGCGGGATGTCCTCGATGCGCTCACGCAACGGCGGCACGAGGATGGGGATCACGTTGAGGCGGTAAAAGAGGTCTTCCCGAAACAGTCCTTGCGTCACGGCCGCCTCAAGATCCTTGTTGGTCGCGGCGATGACCCGCACGTCCACGTGGATGGTCTTCGTGCCGCCGACGCGTTCGAAGGCGCGCTGCTGCAGCACGCGAAGCAGTTTGACCTGCAGCACGGGACTCATCTCGCCGATCTCGTCAAGAAAGATCGTCCCGCCGTGCGCCAATTCGAACCGACCGATCCGGGCGGCGTGGGCTCCGGTGAACGCCCCGCGCTCATGGCCGAACAATTCGCTCTCGAGCAGGTTCTCGGGAATGGCGCCACAGTTGACGGGGACGAGCGGCTTTTCGTGACGTGGGCCGTTAAAATGAATGGTCTTCGCCACCAACTCTTTGCCCGTTCCGCTTTCACCCAGAATCAACACCGTACTGTCCGCGTCCGCCACCCGCTCGATCATTTCAAACACGCGCTGCATCGCCTCGCTCTGCCCCAAAAATCGGTCATAGCTGAATCGGCTCTGGAGT
>JACXTT010002898.1_pt1 | contig 26856 bp, 26 predicted proteins | sample 9270951 | NCBI WGS metagenome assembly JACXTT01 (sample SAMN15532306, study PRJNA645909) | rock metagenome | isolation source: weathered quartz diorite | place: Puerto Rico | collected 2017-06-21 | reverse complement strand
GGGCTGCTGGGGGTGGCGAGCAGGGACGCGCCGTCGGGAACCCGGGGGTTTCTCGGGGAACCAGGAAAGCGGTTCACCGGGATCGGCTCCGATCCCAACGGTGGTTTCGGTTTGCAGCTTGGAGTGGCGGGCGTGCCGGAAACGTTTGTTATCAGCGGCGGGGGGCGGATCGTGGCCGTCCATCGCGGGCCGCTGACGCCTCAAATCGTGCAGACCGAGAGTTTTCCGGCCCTTAACGCGCATCGAACGCGGTAAAACCGCATTCGGGGCGACGTTCACGCGCGCTTGCGCTGGCCTTTGGGCTTCTTGCCGCTGTCGGCGCGCGCTTGCTGTCTGGCTTCGCGTTTGGCGCGGCGACGCGCCTCGTGCTCTTCCTTCTCGGCGCGCTCGTCGGCGCGTCTGGCGAGTTTGACGAGCGTGTCAAGGAAGGCCCGCCGCTTCGCTTTGGTGAGCAGGTCCAATATCGCGGCGTCGGCGGCGCGCGCATGCTTGTCCATGCCCTTAAGGACAGCCGCGCCGTTTTGCGTCAAATGGATGGAGAGCGCGCGGGCGTCGACGGCCGAAGCGGTGCGGGTGACAAGCCCACGATCCTCCATACGGCTCATCATGTCGGCCAGAGTAGAGCGGTCGATGCCGGTGAGGCGCACGAGCGCGCTCTGGCTCAAACCCGGGTCGCCGGCGATGGCGGCGAGCACCGCAAATTGGCGAAGCGTGAGCTCGTTCTTGGAGAGCTCGCCGAAGCATTCGGAGGCAAGCTGCTCGGCGCGGTGCAGCAAATGGCTTGCCGATGTGGCGAGCACGTAGCGCTCGGCGTCAGCTTGGTCCGACATCGTCCGAGCCATGGTGTCTCAGCCCTTGAAAAGCGCGCGGAGCTTATCGTCGCAATCGGGCCGATCAATCATGGCAAGGAGCCTGATGCGCCTCTAAGGCGAAATTCAGCCCAAAAATGCGCCAGCTCAGTTGGACGTCGCCGAAGAAGCGGGCTCTTCTTCGACGTGGTGCTTCATGATGAAGGGCAGATTGGCCAGAACAAATACGATGGTGAGGCCGAAGAGCACCCAAAAATGCCACGTGACCCAGCCGGACGTCGTCATGGCGTTGCGCATGATCTCGTTTACAACCGCTAGAGTTGCAAAGAGGCCGGCCCACCGCCAGGCATAAATCGTCCAGGCGCGATCGGACATGTTGAACGCATGGCCGAACACCAGACGCAGGGCGTTTTGGCCCATCAGCAGCGATCCGGCGATCGCTACGGCGAAAAAGCCGTTTTCGATGGTGTTCTTGACCTTGATAAAGGTGTCGTTCTTGAGCGCAATCGTAAGGCCGCCAAAGGCGGTGACGATGAGGCCGGTGACAAGCAACACCGGAGGAATGCTCCCGCGCGTGAGCTGGCTATAAATCATCGCGGCGATGACAGCGGCCACGAAGACGCCGGTGGCGATGTAGATTGCATTCTCTCGGTAGGCCGGAACGCGCCCCAAGAGGACAAAGCTCAACACGAAGAGCAGCACAGGCCCTAAATCGACGAGCCATTGTCCGGGGCGGGCATTGGGCGGGCGCGGCGGCGAAGGAGGCGTCATTGCGGGGCTTGATACGCCAAAGCCGGCTTTGGCCGCCAGAGCTTGCGCTGCCGGCTGGGTGCGGCTCAAAGTGCCGATGAGTTCATGAGGAAAAGACGATGCGGGTAGAGGCCGTCATTGCTGCTTTGATTCTGGCTGTCTCTGCAGGCGCGGCGGCGCAGACGCCCAATGCTCCCAATGCGCCCAATGCACGGAGTGCGCCCAATGCGCAGAGTGCGTCCAGCGCCCAGAGCGCGCCCAATGCGCCCAATGCTCAGAGTGCGCCCAATGCTCAGAGCGCGTCCGGCGCCCAACCGACGCAGCCGCCATCCTTGGCCGAAATCCTTGCCCGTTCGTCTGCGAGTGATTGGCGACCGCTCGATCCCGACAACCTCCTTTATATGGAATTGCCAGCCGGGCGGGTAATCATCGAGCTTTCGCCGGATTTCTCGCCCCAGCATGTCGCCAATGTGCGAGCGCTTGCGCGTGCGCATTATTGGGACGGCGCGGCGATCACGCGCGTGCAAGACAATTACGTGACGCAATGGGGACGCGCAGAAGGCGATGCGCACGATCGCGGCGCAGCGCTCGCAAACATTCCCGTCGCCGAATACGATCGCACCGATCGCGGCTTGCCGTTCACGCGTTTGCCGGATCCCGATTCGTATTCGCGCGAGACCGGCTTCAGCAACGGTTTCTGGGCCGCACGCGACGGCGCCGGCAAGACCTGGATGCCCCATTGCTATGGCGCGATCGGCGTTGGCCGCGACAACCCGCCCAACACCGGGGACGGCTCGGAGCTTTACGTCGTGATCGGGCAAGCCCCGCGCCACCTCGATCGCAACCTCGCCATGGTGGGGCGCGTCGTGCAGGGGATGGAATTATTGTCCGGCCTAAAGCGGGGGACGGGCCCGTTGGGGTTCTATCAGACCCCAGCCGAGCGCACGCCGATCAACAGGGTCCGCCTGGCCTCGGATGTGGCGCCGGCCGAGCGCGTCAATCTCGAGGCGCTGCGCACCGATAGCGCGACCTTCCGCACCGTGATCGTCTCGCGGCGCTTCCGGCGCGAGAGCTTCTTTGTGACGCCGACCGGTCATATCAACATGTGCAACGTGCCGCTGCCGGTCAGGATCGTCGCGGCGCATTAGACCAGCGCTCACCTCTATCGTCCCTTGAGACGCAAGTGACGCTATTTGTGAAATCTGCTCACATCCGATGTGAGCGGTTTGCGTTCGCGGGCGCAGCCGCGCCTCCCCACGTCGTGGTCGGGAGATTTCCATGTCCAACCATCCAATCAAGCGCCGCGGCTCGGTCCTCTTCGACCTGGCGCTGACGTTTGGCGCAGGCGCCTTCGTTTTCGTGGCCTTCGCCGAGGTCTTGAAAGTCGTCGCACCTTAATTTCGGCGTTTGCGCATAGCCTCAAGATCGTCGGCAATTTGGCGGGCTGCTCTTTTCAGGGCCGCCATGCGCGTTTCGCGCAACTCGCGCCAATCGCACCCGGTGAGCGCGCATTCGAGCGCATAGAGATAACTCGCCGAGGCGCGCTTGCCGAAATGAAAGCGCAGCCGGCGATAAGCCGCGCTCGCGCCAATTTTCCGCAGTGTCTTGGGATCGGGAACGCCGGCTTCGTCCAGCATGCGTGCAGTGGTGAGACCGATCGTGGAAAGCTTAGCCAACGCGCGCACGCCATCTTTGTCGGCGCGAGCTTTGGCCATGGGCTAGGCGAGGCCGACCAGTGCGCGTGCGAAGCTTTCGGCGTTGAACGGCTGAAGATCTTCGGCCTTTTCTCCAACGCCGACGAAGTGAATGGGAATGGCGTGACGCTGGGCAAGTGCGACGAGGACCCCGCCTTTGGCGGTGCCGTCGAGCTTGGTCATCACAAGGCCCGTAATATCCGTCACTGAACGGAAGCTTTCGACCTGGGAAAGCGCGTTCTGGCCGACAGTCGCATCGAGCACAAGCAGCGTCTCGTGGGGGGCGTCCTCGTCGATCTTGCGCATCACCCGCACGATCTTGGCGAGTTCGGCCATCAGTTCGGACTTGTTCTGAAGCCGCCCAGCCGTGTCGATAAGCGCCACATCGGCGTTTTCGGCTTTGGCTTTGGCGACCGTCTCGTACGCCACGCCGGCGGCGTCGGCGCCTTGTGTGGAGGCGACGAAGCGCGCCCCGGCGCGTTCGGCCCAGACATGCAATTGCTCGATCGCGGCGGCGCGGAACGTGTCGGCGGCGCCGATGATCACTTGAGCGCCGGCTTCGGTCAGATTGTTGGCGATCTTGCCGATCGTTGTCGTTTTGCCCGAGCCGTTGACCCCGATGACCAGCACAATGCGGGGCTTCGGCCCATTGTGGAGGTCGAGATGGGCTTCGCGGGGCTTCAACACGCGTGCGACTTCGTCGGCCAAGGCTTCGCGCGCTTGCTTGGGATCGTCGCGACTGAAGCGCTTGTCGCCAAGCGCTTGCGCGATCCGGTGCGCTGCGGGGGCGCCCATGTCCGAGCCGATGAGCGCGTCTTCGAGCTCCTGCAGAGCGGTTGCATCGAGCTTATCCTTGGCGAAGACGGCGGCGAAGCTTTGACCGAGCCTTGACGAGGATTTGCGCAAGCCATCGAAGAGGCCCCGCCGCTCGGCCTCGGCCTCAAGGACTGCGCTCTTCTTCTTGTCGAAGAGACCCCAGATCATGCGCGCACGCCGACGAGATGGCGCCCATCGTGGTGGGTAAAGCGCAAGCGCACATATCGATCATTTGGGTCCTTGCCTTCGCCGCTCGGCGTTTGCCCATGCCGGTGCGGCGGCGCCGGCCCAAAACGGACCGCGGTGAAATCCGGCAAGCGCGCAAAACCATCGCGCTCGACCAGCGCCTCCGCTTGGCGTCCCAACCAGGTGTTGAGGTGGCGCTGCAATGCTTGGCCGCCAGCTTCGCGGATCCGTGCGGCGCGCTCTTTCACAACGCGCCGATCCAGTTGCGGCATGCGCGCAGCCGGGGTGGCGAGGCGCGGACTGAACGGAAATGCGTGCACGAAGGAAAGCGCGCACGCTTCGATGAGCGAAAGCGTGCTCGCAAAGTGCGACGCGCCTTCGGTGGGAAAGCCGGCGATGAGATCGGCGCCCAGCGCGATTTGAGGGCGCGCGCGCTTGAGGCGCTGGCAAAGCTCGATGCATTGGGCGCGTGAATGGCGCCGCTTCATGCGTTTCAAGATGAGATCGTCGCCGTGCTGCAGCGACAGATGCAGATAGGGTGCGACGCGCTCGTGTTGGGTGACGAGTTCGAAGAGCTGTTCGTCCATCTCGATGGCGTCGATCGAAGAGAGGCGCAGCCATTTGAGATCCGGCGCGTGTTTCAAGATGCGCGCAACGAGGTTGCCGAGGCGTGGCTGACCCGGAAGATCGCCGCCCCATGAGGTGAGGTCGACCCCGGTCAGAACGATTTCGGGGGCGCCGTTGTCGACGAGCCTGCGCACCTGATCGACGACATCGCCTGCGGGCGCCGAGCGCGAATTGCCGCGCCCATAAGGAATGACGCAGAACGTGCAGCGGTGGTCGCAGCCGTTTTGCACCTGCACATAGGCTCTCGTTCGTTCCGAAAAGCCCTCGAGGAGATGATGAGCGATTTCTCGCACGCTCATGATGTCGCCGACATCGACGCGCTCTTCGGAGCAAAAGGCGTCGCCACGCATCTTTTCGGCGTTGCCGATGACGCGATCGACTTCGCCCATCGAGGCAAAGCTTTGCGGATCGATCTGTGCGGCGCAGCCGGTGACGATGATCTTGGCGCCCGGCCGCTCGCGGCGTGCGCGGCGGATGGTTTGCCGCGCTTGGCGGACCGCCTCGCCAGTGACCGCGCACGTGTTGACGATGACCGCGTTGGTCAGCGCTGTGTCCGCCGCCAGCGATCGCATGGCCTCGCTTTCGAAAGCGTTGAGCCGGCAGCCCAGCGTTATGATCTCCACGCGGTAATTGCTTGAGCGGGGCGGGTTTTGTTGGGCGTTAATAAAAGGACTTCAATAAAAGGACAGAGGCTCAGGTGAGCGCGTGCGGGCGAGAGGTCAAGCACGGTAAATGAAAAGCCCCGCGGGCGAGAACCAGCAGGGCTTTTCGTCGCTTTATATGAGAGGGGGTTTAGCTCGCCTCGCCGCCGCTTTCTTCGCCAACGAAATCCTCTTCGCGCGCGCCCCCGGCGCGTTCGCTGATGCGGGCGGACTTGCCGCGGCGTTCACGCAGGTAATAGAGCTTCGCCCGGCGGACCTTGCCCCGGCGGACCACTTCGATGGAATCGACCGTCGGCGAGTAGAGCGGGAACACGCGCTCGACGCCTTCGCCGAAGCTGATCTTGCGGACGGTGAAATTGGCGTTGAGGCCCGCGCCAGCGCGGGCGATGCAAATGCCTTCGTAGGCCTGCACGCGTTCGCGGTCGCCTTCCTTGATCTTCACATTGACGCGGACGGTGTCGCCCGGGTCGAAAGAGGGGACGGTCTTGCCCTTGGTGACGCGGGCGATTTCTTCTTTTTGCAGCGTCTCGATCAGGTTCATGTCGGCACAACGGGGGCGCGAACGCTCGCACCCTCCTCAAGAAACGGGAAGCGGGGCGTATAGGGGATAGGGGCCGCCCTGTCGAGGGCCGCTCGCGGGTTAATTCACGGTCGCCGCACAGCCCACATAAGTCACCGGATCGCCGGTTGGGACATTGAGGCGCAGCATGGCATGGCCGGCGGCGTGGCCCAGCGTGATCGTGATGGCGTGACCTTCCGCGTCGCGAAACGAAACCTCGCCTGTGCCCTCGTTGGCGGCGACGAGCTTGCCAAGGCCGCTTGCAAACCAGGTGAGGTCGGCGCTTGGGAAAACGAAGACGTCGGAGGGATCGTCGGCGGCCGGGACGAAGACGATGCCGTGCGCTGGATGAAGCGACGCGAGCGCGGCGGCGCTCAATTCGTCGGGCATGGCGTTGTCGAGCGCGCGCATGTCTTCGGCGGCGCCCGAGCAAGCAGACGCAAGCCCAGTTTCGGTAGCGGGCCCCGTCAGCGGACGCCACATGGCGGCGAGCGCGCGCGCAGCGCGAGAGATTTCCGGTGAAACCATGGCGGTTGGCGCAGGTGTTGAAAGCGGCGGCAGAGTTTGAGCGCTGGCGCTCGCAGCGATGGTGAAAATGAGGGCGGCGAGGCCAAGGCGCATTGCGATCTCCGTCAGGCCTCCGAGCGCTTGCCCTTTAAATCGGGCCGTCTTTGGGCGGTGAGGCGCTGACGTTCGGCTTGCCGCCAGGCTTGGATTTTTGCGTGATCGCCGGAGAGCAGAACCTCGGGAATGACCCGGCCCTCCCACTCGCGCGGGCGCGTGTAATGGGCCTGTTCGAGCGTGCCGTCAGCGAAGCTTTCCTCAGCGAGCGAGGCTTGGTTGCCGATCACGCCCGGCAGAAGGCGCACGCATGCTTCGATCACCACGAGCGCGGCTGCTTCGCCGCCCGCGAGCACAGCATCGCCAACGGCGACTTCCTGCATGGCGCGCGCTTCGATGACGCGTTCGTCCAGGCCTTCGAAGCGGCCGCAGAAGAGGATTATCCCGGGGCCCTCGGCCCATGCGCGCGCCATCGTTTGCGAGAACGGTTTGCCGCGCGGGGACAGATAGACGATCGGACGATTGCGGCGCGCGATGGAGTCGATTGCGGCGGCCGCCACATCGGCGCGGATCACCATGCCGGCGCCGCCTCCAGCGGGCGTGTCGTCGACGCCCTTGTGGGGACCCTGGCCGAAATCGCGCAATTGCACCGTGTCGAGCGACCAGAGGCCCTCGCGTAGCGCCTTGCCGATCAGCGACAGGCCGGCCGTCCCAGGAAACGCTTCCGGAAAGAGCGTAACGATGGATGCTGCGAACGCCATCGGACTTACGTGATCCAATCCAATTGGCAGCCGCGCAGCGTCCAGCCTTCGTCTTCGGACTGGTAAAGGCAGGTATAGCCTGCGCCGGCAAGCGGCGCCGCGACGCTCTGGAGCTTCAGCGCTGCGAATCGACGATCGCTGGTGAAGCCCATTGCAAGGAAGGTGAAGCCGAGCTGGTTTGGATCGGTCTGATAATTGGCGTCGCCGCATTGATAGACGGGGCGGGGAAGCTGCACAGTTCGGATGCTCGCCAAACGTTGTTGAAGCGCCCCCGGCAGGCGCATCTCAGGCGAGCCTTGCCGCGCGACTTGGAGCAATGCGCACGCAGAGCTGGGATGGGGCGCATCGTGAGCGGGCTCAATTGGCGCAGGCGCGCTTGCACACCCGGCAAGCGCGAGTGCGGCTGCGATATGGGCCAAGCTCATTGCCCCAACTCCATCGACAAGCCCGCGACGTCCGACAAACGCTTCGGCAAAGAACGTAACGATCGATGTGGCGGACGCCATGGCGTCTCCGCTGGCGTTTATTTGCCTTCGGGCTCAGGCGGCGGGGGATCGAGCACGACGCGCTTGGCGGCGAGATCCACATGCGGCACCACCTGCCTGGAGAAGGTTAGCCTGACGTTGGGTCCCCCACTCGGGGGCTTGTATTCGATGATGTCGCCGGCGCCGAAATTCCAGACCGCCACGATATCGCCAAGCACTGTGCCGTCGAGCGCTTCGGCGCGCGAACCGAGGAGGTCGACGACGTAATATTCGTCCTCCGCCGTCGGCGGCAGGTTGCCGCGCGGGACAAAGAGGCGCTGTCCCTTCATTTTGTCGGCCTGCTCTTTCGATTTCACTTCGGGGGCCACGACCGCGACCCCGTCCTTCAGTTCCCGCCAGCTCTTCGGGCGCATCAGGATTTTGCCGTCTTCGCCATAGAGGGGACCGTAGGAGACGATGCCGTCCTTCTTTTCGGTGAAGGCGCGCAGGCGCACCTCCCCTTTAACGCCGAAGGCGCCGCCAATGGCGCCGACAAGGACCATGCCTTTCTTATCCGGCGCTTTCGCCTTGAATGTGGGAACGGGTTGAGGTTCGCCCACGGTTTCCGGTTCGCTGATGGGCTTTGGCGCAACAAGAGGTTTGGGCGCGCTTCGGATGGGCGTGGGCGCCGTCAGGCGTGTCACCGGTTGTGCGCGCCCAGCGGCGACCGCGAGCGGCTTGGCCGGCATCGGTTTGGCGAACGCGGCGGCGACGGGCGCAAGTTTCGGCGGCTTTGGGGCCTTCACCGGTTTTTGGTTTGTGGGTTTTACCGTCGGGGCCGGCTTTTCGGCGACCGCCGCTTTTCCTTTCGGAGCCTTCGCCTCGGGCTTCGGCTCCGCCTTGGCCTTGGCGGTCTTTGAAGCAGGCGCCGGCGCAGGCCTGGTTTCGGCCTTCTTCACCGACTTGGCGGCGAGCGGCTTGGGCTCGGCTTTGGGCGGATGAAGAGGCTTTGGGGCCGATTTCACGGATTTAGGAGGCGCCGCACCCTTGGCTTTTTTTGCCGGCTGGGGCGCAACCTTGGGCGCTGGAATTGTTGGCTTGGGCGCAGGCGCGCTCTTGGCCTTGGGGGCGGCCTTCATCGCCTTGGGCGGCTCTTTTTTTGCCGTCTCCCGGCGGGGGGCGGGACCCACTTTGGCGGCGGACTTTGGCGTAGCCGACTTTGCGGCCGGCTTTGGCAGTGGCTTGGACATGGCGGGCTTTTTCTTATCGGACAAAGGGGTTTCAGGCCTCCGGCGCGCCCTCGGCTGCGGGAACCTGCGGAGCGGCTTGGGCTGCTGCGCGTTCCTGCATCTTCTTGCCGGGTTGAGCCTTGTTCGGGTTGTTGCGCGCCGTGCGTTTCATAATTCCGGCTTGGTCAAGGAACCGTGCCACGCGGTCGGTCGGGAGCGCGCCTTTTTTCATCCAATCCTGAATGCGGTCGAGTTTGAGAAGGACCCGGTTCGGATCGTCCGCCTTCAATATAGGGTTATAAGTTCCAACCTTCTCGATGAAACGCCCGTCGCGCGGGTTGCGGCTGTCGGCTACCACGATTGAGTAGAATGGGCGCTTTTTGGCGCCGCCGCGGGCCAAACGGATTTTCAGGGACATTTACGGGTTTCTCCTTTGAACTCTTAGCTTTTTTTGTTGCTTCCGGGAAGGCCTGGGAGGCCGCCTTGGGGTCGTCCTTGCAGTCCGGGCAGCGCAGGTGACGACGCCCCGGGCAGGGGTTTGCCTGAGCCCAATTGCTTCAGGGCCTCGGGGCTCGGCAGGGCGCCTGCGCCGCCTGGCATTCCCGGCATCATCCCGGCGAAGGGCGATTTTCCCTTGCCCATGGCCTTGGCCATGTCGGCCATGCCCCGGTGCATCTTGAGGAGCTTGTTGACGTCGGCGACCTCGACGCCGGCGCCTCGAGCGATGCGGGCGCGGCGCTTGCCGTTGATGAGGTCGGGCTTGACGCGCTCGACACGCGTCATCGAGCGGATAATGCCGATTTGGCGGGTGATCTGCTTGTCGTTAAGCGAAGCCTCGTTGATCTGGTTCTTGATCTTCTGAACGCCGGGCAGCATGCCCATGACCCCCTTGAGGCCGCCGATCTGCAGCAACTGACCCAGCTGCTGCTCCATGTCGTTGAAGTCGAATTTTCCCTTGGCCAGTTTCTTGGCCATCCTCTCGGCTTCGGCGCGGTCGACTTGCTCTGCGGCCTTTTCGACGAGACCAATAATATCGCCCTGGCCCAGAATTCGACCGGCGATGCGCCGCGCATCGAACGGCTCGAGGCCATCGCTGCGTTCGCCGACGCCCAGAAACTTAATTGGCAGTCCGGTGACCGCGCGCATCGAAAGCGCCGCCCCGCCCCGCCCGTCGCCGTCGACGCGGGTGAGCACAAGGCCCGTGAGCGCCAAGCGCTCGTGGAAACGGCGCGCGGTTTCGACCGCGTCCTGGCCGGTCAAGCTGTCGGCCACGAGCAGGATTTCAGCCGGCCTTGCGATCTCGGCGATCGAGGCGGCCTCGCTCATCATCTCCTCGTCGATGCTGGTGCGCCCGGCGGTGTCGAGGATGAGCACATCGTAACCCCCGACGCGGGCCGCGCCGAGCGCGCGTCGGGCGATGTCTTGGGGCGATTGTCCCACTTCGATGGGCAGCACCTCGACGCCGATGGATTTGCCGAGCGTCGTCAATTGCTCCATCGCGGCTGGGCGGCGCGTATCGAGCGAGGCCATCAGCACGCGGCGCTTTTCGGACCTGGTGAGACGAAGACCGATCTTCGCCGAGGTCGTGGTTTTGCCGGAGCCCTGGAGACCGGCCATCATGATGACGTTCGGCGGCTCGCCTTCGGTGCGCAGCCGCTCAGGCGGCTGATCGCCGCCGAGGGTCTCAATGAGCGCGTCGTGAACGATCTTGATGACCTGTTGGCCGGGCTTCACCGATTTGATGACGGCTTCGCCCACCGCCTCGGTGCGGACTTTGGCGATGAAATCCTTCACCACCGGCAATGCGACGTCGGCTTCCAGGAGCGCCAGGCGCACTTCCCGAAGGGCGGCGTCGACATCGCCCTCCGAGAGCGCGCCGCGACCGGTTAAGCGGTCGAAGACGCCGCCGAGCCGCTCTGTCAGGGCCTCAAACATCAAATCTCCGTTGCGCCAAAACGTTTAAGCCCCGCCGGACGATCACGTCGGGCGGGGTGCCTCGCCGGCCTCCCGAGCCCCCGATAGGGGCCCTCGTGCCGGTCAAAGCGCGCTTTTTCTCATGGCGCGTAATCGTGCTTTTAGGCAGCTAGCGCCTTTCAAGTCAAATTCGGAGCAAACTCAATGGTGGGGCTGCATGGGTTGGCCAAAACGGTCTTCACCGCGCCGATTGGGGGTCATCCGACGAGCTTTAACGTCTACACCATGGGGTCAGGTCCCCCGGTCGTCCTCATGCAGGAGATGCCGGGCATCGGCGAGGCGACGATCGCGTTCGCCAAGCGCTTGGCGGATGCCGGTTTCGAGGTCTGGGCCCCGCACTGGTTTGGACCGCTCGGACGGACATCCGAACTCAACGTCGTGCGCCTCCTATGCATGCGCCGCGAGTTTCAGGTGTTTGCGAAAAACCAGTCGAGCGCGATCGTCGATTGGATGCGCGCGCTCTGCGCCCATGTCGCCGATGTGCGCAAGCTTGAACGCGTCGGCGTCATTGGCATGTGTCTTTCCGCCAATTTTGCGATGACGCTGATCGCCGAGCCGGCGGTGTGGGCGGCGATCGCCTCGCAGCCGTCCTTGCCTGCCCGTGCGCCTCAGGAGCTGCACATGTCGGGAAACGAGATCGCCGCCTCACGTGCGGCGCTGGACGTCAAGGGAGCGATGCGCGCCTATCGCTTTGAAGGAGATCGGCTCTGCAGCGCCGCCAAGTTCGACGCCATCGAGGGCGCCTTCAACGACGGCGGCGTGCGCGTCGTGTTGAACGTGCTGCCCGGCGAGGGCCATAGCGTATTCACCCGCGAATACGACGATGCGCCGCAGAGCCCGACCGCCAACGCAATGAGCGAGATAATTTCTTATCTGGGCGCCCAGCTCGGCTAAGCCGCATTCGCTATGAGCGCGCGCGCATTGGCCGGCATCGAGAGGGTGAAGCGCGCGCCCCCCGAAGGTTCGCCTTCGAAGGCGACATCGCCGCCCATGGCGCGAGCGAGCTTGCGCGAGATGGAAAGGCTCAAAGTGCCGCAGCGCTTGGAGCGAGGCGCCCCTTCGCGTGGCTGGGTGAAGGGTTCAAACAGCGTGAGCCCTGCTGCCCGCGCCACGCCAAGGCCGTTGTCGGGGACTTCGAAGACGACATGGGCGACATCGCCCAGCATGGCGCTGCGGGCCGAGATCGAGATCTCGCCGGCGCGGGTGTATTTGATGCTGTTCTCGGCCAGATTGATGAGGCACTGGCGCAAGCGCTGATGGTCGCTCACCAGAGAGAGGCGCCCGCTCTCGCAAGCGAGCGAGAGCTTGTCGTTCTGGGCGCGCAGCTGAGGTTCGAGCACGTCTTCGATTTCGGCAAGCAGCTCGGAGACGTTGATCGGTTCGGGCGCAAGGTGAAGCCTGCCCGCGTCGATGCGGGAATGGTCGAGCACGTCGTCGATGTGATGGCGAAGTTGGCGAGCGCTCTCGGCGATGCGCTGCGCATCGCGGCGGTGGGCGTCGAACAAAGGGTTGTTGGGCGCCTCTTCGAGAATGAGTTCGGTATAGCCCATGATCGCGTCGAGCGGTGTGCGCAGCTCGTGGCTCATGTTGGAGATGAACTCCGACTTGAGGCGGCTCGATTCGAGCGCCGCCTCGACGCGCGCGGCGGCGGCGACCTCGCGTTGCATCAATGCGAGGGCGAGAAAGATCGAGAGCACCCCGATGATGGCGACGCCGAGCACGACAGGGCCGATCTTGCCCGCAAAAGCGACGCTGCCTGGATGCTGATCGCCCCATTGCAAATAGCCGAGCAGCGCGCCGTTGGCGGCGCGTATCGGCAACGCGACAAGATCGGCGTCCGGATCGACCCGCTGGGAGACCGCCAAGTCGCGGAGGTCGAGTTCGTTTCCGATCGAGCCGATCTGTTCAGGCTCGAGAATATCGATCGCGGCGATATAATCGACCGCAGCGTTTGGGGGACGGCGCAAGCGCTCGCCATCGTCCTCCGGTTCGATCGCCGCCACCGACAAAAGCGCCAGACGTCCGTTGAGCAGAGCCAAAGTGCGCGCCACAGTCCCCGCCGCGTGCGGCGCCGTTGCGAGCGATGAAAGCGCAGGCATGTCGCGGGCGGCGTTGAGGACCTGGTAAGCGAGCGCGGTGGAATCGGCCCGCAGCGATTGGGTTTTCCAGAGGTAGCGCACCGTGCGGTCACGCCGGAAAATCACCATGGCGTCGGTGACAGTCGAATAGAAATTCCCAACCACCCAAGGTGGGTCCCAACGCTCGCTTATGTGCGCGTACGCATCGTTCCAGCTGGCATAATCGAGCGTCACATCCGACAAAGCGTGGAGACGCCCTTCGAGCGTGTTGGCCATGAGCCGGCGCGTGTTTTCGACATAGGCGCGGTCCTGCTGCTCGGCGAAATTGATGAAAACAACAAACGCGCCGGCGATCACGAGCAGCACGAGGCCCAGAATGGGCGCGCCCGCGCTTAAGAACGCATGCCGCGAAAGGGGCCGCTTAAAGACTTTGTCAACCAGCATCGAAACGCGCGTTTATGAATGCGAGCCTTACCATGCTCGGCGTTTACGAAGCGTTCCCGGCCCTGCAATCACCCTTGAAGGCGCGCTGCGACTTCGTCGCCGATGGCCATGGATGAGGTGAGCCCCGGACTTTCGATGCCGAAGAGTGCAACGAGGTTTGCCATCGTCTGGCTGTCGATGACGAAATCGCCTTGGTGTTCGCCGGGTCCATGCAGTTTTGGGCGAATGCCCGCATAATCGGGCTGAAGCGTCCCATCGGGAAGCGCAGGCCAGAAGCGGCGCACGGTTTTATAGAAGCTGTCCGCTCGGGCGGGATCAACGGCGTAGTCTTCGCGATCGACGAATTGCAAATCGGGACCGAAACGGGCGACGCCGCCAAGGTCGCGCCGATAATGGGTGCCGAGCGCCCCTGGAATAGGCGGGGGATAGATCAATCGCGCGAATGGCGCTCTAACGCCGGTGAGGACGAAATAATTGCCTTTGCCGTAATGAAGATGGGGAATGCGGGCGAGGGGAAAGCCCTCGATCGCGCCGGCGCTCGTTTGCGCGCCGAGCCCTGCTGCGATGACAAGCTGGCGCGTGGTGATCGATGCTGGCGTTTGACCGCCGATGCGGACATCGAAGCCGTCCGCGTTCGGCGTTGCGCCCCTAAACGGCGTCGCCACGACGACCGCGCCGCCAAGGGCCTCGATCTCGCCCTTAAGGGCCAGCATATAGCCATGCGAGTCGAAGACGCCGCTGACGGGCGATTCCAACGCGGCGACGGCGTTGAGCGCCGGTTCGAGCGCACGCGCGGCTTCGCCGGAAAGCCAAGCTATGGATTCGACGCCGTTGATCTCGGCTTGCTTCTTCAGCTCCTCGAGGGCGGGGATTTCGCTCTCGCTCGTGGCGACGATGAGTTTGCCGCAGCGCTCGTAAGCAACGTTGTGGGCTTCGAGAAATGCGTAGAGCGCGTGACGGCCGGCGACACAGAGGCGCGCCTTTAGCGAGCCGGTGGGATAGTGAAGTCCGGCATGGATGACTTCCGAATTTCGCGCCGAAATCCCTGATCCGATGACGTTTTCGCGCTCAAGCACGGCGACGTTGCGGCCGCTTCTCGCGAGCGCGTAGCCGCAGGCGAGGCCGACGGCCCCTGCGCCGACGATGACGACATCGAAATCACTCATGCCCAAGCGCTCGCATCGGAGGCGAAACAGTCCATCACAATTGCCGTGAACGCGCCTCTAGCAAGCGCCGGTTAATCCAAACGCAAGGGGAGGCTTGTATCAGGTTCGCGAGGGCGGAAGTGCTGCGCGTGTTCAATTTTCAAGATCCTCCGATGTTGGCCGCGGCCAAGGCGCATGTTTCGAGCTTGCGCTGGCGGATGGGGATCGGAACGCTCTTTGCGCTCGGCGCCTCGTTCGTACTGGAATCGTTTGCTGCAGGCTTCGGCTGGTTTCTGGCGGTGATGCTGTCGACCGGTTTCGACGCCATGCTGGGGCATTCGTATCTGGAATCGCGCGGCAAGACGCGCAGCAGCTCGGGCGCGCTCTTCATGTGGGGCTGCGCCTTCAGCGTCATCGTGTTTGCGGCGATGACGCTCTATCTAGCCTCCGCCGGCGGGGGTCCAGGGCGCGTGCTTGGCGTCTTGATGGCGGCGAGCTCGATGGTCAGCGTCATGCTGTTCTTGTTTCAGGCGCCGGTGTTCATGTTGGTGACGGCGGCGCCGGCGGCGATTTGCCTCTTGGTCATGCCGTTCCTGCCATTCCACGAAAATCCCCATAACGCGCTCTATGGCGCGGCAGGGGCTGCGTGCGGGGTGGCGGGCTTTTTGTCCTATCTCGTGCGCGCGGCGCTCTATAACGGGCGCATGGTGACCGGTTTGCGCGCAGCCAACCGGCAGGCCAAGGAGCGTCAAATCGAGGCCGAGACCAAACAGCTCGAGGCCGAGGAAGCCAATCGCGCAAAATCGGAATTTCTGGCGGTGATGACGCACGAATTGCGCACGCCGCTCAACGCCGTCATCGGCTATTCGGAAATCATTCAGGAGGATATGGCCGCCGAAGGCCGTAAGGATCTGGCCGACGACGCTTCGCGCATTACCGGCTCGGCGCGCCACCTCTTGGGCTTGATCGATCAAATCCTCAACATGTCGAGCATCGACGCCGGCAAGGACGGACTTTCGCCTTCCGACATCGATGTCCGTAAGTTGATCGAAGATGCGGTTGCGGTTGTCCACGACGAGGCGCGCGAAAGCGGCAACCGGATATCGGTGCGCGTATCGAGCGAGGCCGCGCGCGCCTACAACGACACCGGTAAGCTCGGCGTATGCTTGAACGCAATTGTGTCGAACGCGGTGAAGTTCACCGACGATGGGCTCATCGCGATCAACGCCGATTGCATTTTTGGCGATGGACGCGAATGGCTGATGATTGCGGTTTCCGACACCGGCATCGGCATTGCGGCTGAGCATTTGTCACGCGTCTTCCAGCCGTTCACGCAGATCGATTCGACTTCGACGCGCGCCAAGGGTGGCATGGGACTTGGGCTTTCGATCGCCCAGCGTATGGCCCATGCGACCGGCGGCGAGGTCAGCGTCACGAGCGAGCCCGGCGCTGGTTCGACATTCACGATCCGCACGCCCCTCCGGATCGAGCGCGCCGGCCTCGCTCACGCGGCCGCAGCCTGATTTTTTTTAATGCGCTTTTCGGGACCCCTGTCCCCGCCCCCTCCCTGAAAGGGAGGGGAATGCGTCATCGCGGGGGGAAGGTTTCAATGACGCTGCGGGGCGCTACGCCGCCCGAAAGCGGCGATAGGGTCCGAGTTGAACGTCAGGAGCTCAAAGCGCGTTCCGGTCATTGCCGCTTGAGTGACGGCAAAGAAAATCGATATATGGCGTCTACAACATAGATAATCCCTATGGACGCGCCTCAATGGACGTTAGGCTCCCAGCTTCATCCATCCCGACCCTGCGACAGCTGCAATTTCTGACCGCGCTGCAGGCGGAAGGGAGTTTCGTGGCCGCCGCGGAAGCGGTCGGGGTGACCCAGCCCACCCTCTCGGCCGGCATCAAGGAACTGGAGACCGCCCTCGGTGCGACTTTGGTCGAACGGGGACGCGCCGGGGCGGTGCTGACGCCGGCGGGAGAAGAAGCCGCCGAGCGCGCCTCGCGTGCTTTGAGTGAAGTCGAGGAGCTCGTTCGCGCCGTTCATGCGGCGGGCAAACCGTTCAGCGGCGCCTTTAGACTGGGCGCCATCCCCACCATTGCGCCCTTCCTATTGCCGCGGGCGCTGCCGGTGTTGCGGAGCAAATATCCCGAGCTTCGCTTGAAACTGCGTGAAGATCTGACAGCGCGTTTGATCGATGCGTTGCGGGCGCGGACGCTGGACGCAGCCTTGATCGCGCTTCCCTATACAGCAAACGGCATCGCCACCATCACGGTGGCGGAAGACGAGTTTCTGTTTTTGGCGCCGGAGGGCCACCCGCTGACGAAACGCAACGATTTGGCGCCCGAACATTTGAAGCACGAGGACGTGCTTCTTCTCGATGACGGCCATTGCTTGCGCGATCATGCGCTTTCGGTGTGCAATCTGGCCCCGGGTCGCAGCACCGCGGACGCAGGCGCCACAAGCCTACATACGCTCGTGCAAATGGTGTCGGGCGGGATGGGCGTCACGCTCTTGCCCAAACTTGCCGCCGATGGGGGCGCCGCCGCCGGCGCAAAGGTCGCGCTCAGGCCCTTCGCCGATCCGGTCATCGGGCGCTCGATTGGCGTTGCCTGGCGCGCCGGGGGTCAGCGCGAAGCCGAAGCGTTGGCGCTGGCCGACTTGCTCGGCGGCTTGTTCAAGACGTTGGCCAATCCGGCTTAGACAATTGCTTGGCCAGATGCGGCAGGCGGATGACGAGCCAAAGCGCCGACCAGATATTGCCGATGAAGAACACCGGCAGCGCCCAGAGCGCGGCCACCACCCACGAGCGCTCGGTCAAAAACACGAGCACGGCAAAAAGCAGAAAGCCGATATAGAGGTCGGCAAGCGTCGCCACGCCCCACGGCAACGTCGTCATCACTGCGAGCTGATCGGTGAACGTGCCGTGCAAGTCCTGCATGGATAGCGCCGCCCACACCAGTAGGCCCAAAAGCGCCAAGCCGAATATGCCGATGGCGGCGCGCAGCACGTTCATGACAACAGGCTCCCTTTCGCGTTCTGTGCGGGGCGCGACCGGCGAAATCAAGCCGCAGCGCCAGACGATTTTTGCTTTTGCGATGCCTGGCGAGCCGCTAAGCGGGCGGGTATGCAGAGATTTCTCACCCTCTTTGTTCTCGTGGCCATGCTTGCGGGCGTCGCTGTCGGCTATGTGCTGCACCAGCAGCAGGCTTCGGCGAGCTGGCCCCTAATCGCGGCCAATTTCAAACTGGTCACCGACATATTCCTGCGGCTGATCAGGATGATTATTGCACCCTTGGTGCTGTCGACTTTGGTCGTGGGCATCGCGCACATGGGCGGAACCGGATCGCTGGGGCGCGTGGGGGTGCGCACGCTTTCATGGTTCATCACCGCGTCGGTGTTTTCGCTGTTGTTGGGGCTGGGCATTGTGCATCTCTTGCAGCCGGGCGTGGGCTTGCACCTGCCCATCCCTCAAGGCGCCAATGCTCCCCAAGCCTCGGCGCTTAATCTCAACGACTTCGTCACCCACCTCGTGCCGACCTCGATCTTCGACGCCATGGCGACGAACTCGATCCTGCAGATCGTGATCTTTTCGGTGTTCTTCGGGGTGGGGCTTGCAGCGCTCGGAGAACGGGGCGCCCCCGTCGTGGAGCTCGCAGAGCGCGTTTCGCACGTCATGTTGAAGGTCACGGGCTACGTGATGAACTTTGCCCCGCTTGCGGTCTTTGCAGCAATCGCCGCCACCGTGACGGAGAACGGGCTCGATATCCTTATCACCTATGGGCGCTTCATCGGCGGTTTTTATCTGGCGCTCTTGGCGCTTTGGATCGTTCTCGTCATCGCGGGATTTGCGTTTGTCGGCCCGCGCATCCTTCGCCTTATCGGCATGGTGCGCGAACCGGTGCTGCTCGCATTTTCGACCGCAAGCTCGGAGGCGGCCTATCCGCGCACGTTCGAGGAATTGCAGCGCTTCGGGGTGTCCAAGCGAATTGCAGGTTTTGTCCTGCCGCTCGGCTATTCGTTCAATCTCGACGGCTCGATGATGTATTGCACCTTCGCGGTGATATTCATCGCCCAGGTTTACGGGATCGAACTCAGCATCGTGCAGCAGATCTCGATGCTGCTTCTGCTGATGGTGACGTCTAAAGGCATGGCGGGGGTGCCGCGCGCCTCGCTCGTCGTGATCGCCGCCCCCTTGACGCAATTTGGCATGCCCGAGGCCGGATTGTTGGTGATCCTAGGCGTCGACCCCTTCCTCGACCTTGGCCGAAGCGCCACCAATGTCGTCGGCAATTCGGTGGCCACAGCGGAGGTGGCGAGATGGGAGGGCGAACTTGGCGAAGAGCGCGCCGTCGTGATGGCGGGCGAACTTGCGCCCGCGATCGAAGACGCGGGCGATCGCGAGATTTGAGGGTGAGCCTTTCCAACCGCATCTGATCGTGCAAGCATTGCTCGTCGGGCCCACGCGGACGCCCGGCTCAAGACGGTTTTCGTCCAAGCGCCGCTCACCCCTTTGCGGGAGGAGCAAGCCCATGGGCGGTTCAGCGAAAATTGCGGTGATGTGGCGGGGAGATCCCCGCACGCCTGCGGCGCCGACGCGCTACGAGGCGCGCTTGCAGCCAGTGATGGAAGCCCTGCGCGGGGCGCATTTCGAGCCTCTGCCAATTGTGTTTTTTGAAGAAAAGACGGAGGCGGCGCGCGAGGCCCTGAGCGGCTGCGCTGGCGCGCTCGTTTGGGTCAACCCATTGGCGGATGGGCGCGACCGCTCGGTTGTGGATGCGCTGCTGCGCGAAGCGGCGGCGCGCGGAACATGGGTAAGCGCCGATCCCGATGTCATCGCCAAAATGGGCGTGAAGGATGTTCTCTACGAAACGCGCGGGCTTGGCTGGGGCTCCGATACCGAGCGCTACGATGGGCTGGAGGATTTTCGCGCCCGCTTTCCGGCAAAGGTCAGAACCGGCGCGCGCGTCTTAAAGCCCCATCGCGGCAACGATGGCCAAGGCGTGATGAGGGTGGCGCTTGGTCCGCGCGAGCTCTTCTCGGTGCAGTTTGCATCCGACGATGGCGTCAGCGAATTGTCGTGCGACGACTTGATCGCACGCGTCGCGCCCGCGTTCGAGCATGGTGGACGAGTGATCGATCAGGAATTCCACGCAGCCGGGCGAGGCATGGTGCGCTGCTATCTTTGCTTCGATCGCGTCATCGGCTTTTGTCGCCAGGAGCCGCGGTCGGACGGCTCGACGCCGGCATTTGCGATGATGAGCGCCAAGGCCATGTTCACATCCGACGAACCGGCGTTCGGCGATCTGCGCGAAAGCCTGGAGAAGGACTGGATACCCGGCATGAAGCGCATTCTGGGCCTTGAGACGAGCGAGTTTCCGGCGCTTTGGGACGCCGATTTTCTTCTGCGCACGCGCGCCTCGGGGCGCTGCAACATCTACGCCCTTTGCGAAATCAACGTAAGTTGCGTGTCGCCGTTTCCGGATGTGGCGCCGATCGAGATCGCCCAGGGCGTGCGCCGCTGGGTGCGTGCGCTCTAAGCTGCGTTCGAGCGCACCTTGACGTAATCGCCTGGCGCATCGGCGAGGGGCGCGAGGGCGCCTTCGCCGGGCTCGCGCGCTTGCACTTCCCCGCCCGAGAAGTTTTTCAGCCAGCGATCCCAATAAGGCCACCAGGAGCCTGGATGTTCTTGGGCGAAGGCGAGCCAATCTTGGACGCCGCCTTTGAGATTGGGATTGGTCCAATATTGGTATTTGTGGGCGTCGGGGTGATTGATGACGCCGGCGATGTGACCGGAGCCCGCCATCATGAACTCGACGGGACCGCCGAACGCCTCGGCCGTGCGATAGACGCTCGCTGCCGGCGCGATGTGGTCCTCCTTCGAGGACTGCATGAAGATCGGGATTTTGACATCGCTCAATTTGATGTTTTCGCCGAACAGCGTCAGCGCGCCTTCAGCAAGAGCGTTGTCGCGATAGAATTTGCGCAGATAGAAAAGATGCAGCGCAGCCGGCATGCGCGTTTGATCGGCATTCCAAAACAAGAGATCGAATGGCGGAGGCTGCTTGCCGATGTAATAATTGTCGACGACGTAGTTCCAAATGAGATCGTTGGAGCGCAGCGCATTGAAAGTATCGGCCATCGTCTGCGCGTCGAGAACGCCGCCTTGCGCCTTCATCTTGTCTTCGAGATATTCGATGCCCGCTTCATCGGCGAAGACCAAGAGGTCGCCTGCGCACTTGAAGTCGGCCTGCGCGGCAAAGAAGGTGGCGCTTGAGACGCGCTGATCGCCGGTTTTGGCCATATGTGCGAGCGCGGCGGCGAGCAATGTGCCCCCGACGCAATAGCCGACCGTGTTGACGTGCTGGGCGCCGGCGGCGGCTTGCACGGCCTCGACGGCGGCGTAAACGCCTTCGCGCACATAATCCTCAAACGAGACGTTCTGCAGGCTTTCGTCGGGATTGACCCAAGAGACGAGAAAGACCGTGTAGCCTTGGCCCGTCAGCCAGCGGATCATCGAATTCTTCGGCTGCAGGTCGAGGATGTAGAATTTGTTGATCCACGGCGGGAAAATCAAAAGTGGGATTTCGCGCACCGTCTCGGTGGACGGCGCGTACTGGATGAGTTCGAAAACCCGATTGCGGAAGACGACTTTGCCGGGGGCGGTGGCGATGTTTTCGCCGACCTTATAGGCGGCCATGTCGGTTTGGGTGATCGCGAGCGCGCCGCGCCCGCGCTTCAGGTCGTCGGCGAGATTATTGACGCCTTTGACGAGGCTCTCGCCGTGTGTCTCCAGGAGCGCGCGCAAGGCAGCGGGGTTGGTGACGAGGAAGTTCGAAGGCGATGCCGCATCGACCGCCTGCTTGATGAAGAACGAAGCCTTGCGTTTGGTCGCCTCATCGACACCCTCGGCCTTCTCGACGAGATCAGTGATGAATTGCGATGTTGCGAGGTAGGATTCGCGCAACATCGAGAAGGCGGGATTGGAGCGCCACTCCGGATCGCGGAAGCGCTTGTCGCGCTGGGGCTCATCGTCGGGCGCTTTGCCGGTGATCATATAAGCGGCGTGCTTCTGCCAAATGTCGGCGTACCTGCGCCAAAGCTCTGCATGGGCGTCGCGAAGCGTTTCAGGTTGCCGGGCAAGATGCGACCATACTTCGTTTAGGACCGGCTGGACGCCCAGGGGATCGGGCCGCCAATTGGCGCCGGGCCGGGCTTGCTCAAGGAAGGCTGTCGAGAAGACTTGGTTGGCCCGCGTCATCGCCTGGGTGAGGTTTGCAGAGAGCTCAGCAAGGCTTTCGACGGTTTGCTCCATGACGATCCGGTTGAGGTCTTGAGGCGCAAGGGGCGCAGGCTTGGCGGGGCCCGGAGACGGAGGGGCGACCGCCGCGGCTTTTGCTCTTCCAGAGGCGCGCCGGCGCGCTCGCTTGCTTTTTGGCGCGGATGAGGCGGCATTTTCCCGAGCGCCGCCATCGGCTTCCGTCATTTCTCTCTCCTGGCGCGAGATTGTAATGCCGCTTCGTGTGGCGGCGCAAAGCGCGGCTCGTTATAGCTGGGACCCAAGGGAGCGGAATCGGAACCCTCTCTAATTAGGGCTGGGGTCAGGACATGCGGTCTTTGGCGGTGTTGGCGGGATGCATGGCGGTTGTCGGCTGCGCGAGCACGCCGGCCAACGCGCCCGATTGGTATCGCCAGCGCGAGCACACGATCGAAAGCAGCTACCCGACATTCCAGAGCGTGCCGCGCACCGTGAATTTGACGCTCGATCCGGCGCACTGGGCCGACGTCCAAGCGGACCTCAATGCCGCAAAGGCGCAGGTGCAGTCGGATCCGCGTTCGGTCTGGACGCAGCCGGACGACCCCAACGTTTTCGTGACCGAAGCGCGCGCCGAGCTGGAGCGCACGCGATTGGCCCACGAAGGCCATTAGCAAAAACCATTAGTCCTTGACGTGAACGCTGCGGCGACCGAAAGCGGCGCCTTCGCGTTGGAGCATCCCTATGAGCATTAGCGACGAATTTGCCTTTGCGGCGGCGCGCGTGCCGATCGCTGCGGCGATCGCATCGTTCAAGCTCGCAGGCCGCGGCGACGAGAAGGCGGCCGATCAGGCCGCCGTCGACGCCATGCGCACGGCGCTCAATGCGATGGCGATGAAGGGTCGCATCGTCATCGGCGAGGGCGAGCGCGACGAAGCGCCAATGCTTTATATCGGCGAGGAAGTCGGGACCGGAATTGGCGACGCCATCGATATTGCGCTCGATCCGCTGGAGGGCACGACGCTCACGGCCAAGGCGATGGCAAACGCCCTTGCCGTGATCGCGTTCTCGCCGCGCGGGGGCTTGCTGCATGCGCCTGACACATACATGGACAAGCTCGCGATCGGGCCAGGCTACGCAAACGACGTGGTCGATCTCGACCTACCCGCGGATATCAATGCCAAGGCGCTGGCGAAGGCGAAGGGCGTGAAGGTCGAAGACATTGGCGTCTGCGTGCTGGATCGCCCGCGGCACGCCGAAATCATCCAGGCGCTGCGCAAGGCGGGTTGCCGCGTCTATCTCATTACCGACGGCGATGTCGCCGGGGTGATCAATTGCACAAAGCCCGAGACCGGCATTGACATGTATGTGGGCCAAGGGGGAGCGCCCGAGGGCGTATTGGCGGCGGCGGCGCTGAAATGCGTCGGCGGACAATTCCAGGGTCGCTTGGTGTTTCGCAATGACGATGAGCGCGCGCGCGCCGAGCGAACGGGCGTCACCGATTTCAAACGCCGCTATGAGCTTGACGAACTCGTGTCCAAGGACGCCATTTTCTTAGCGACCGGCGTCACCACTGGGTCGCTCTTGAGCGGGGTTCGGGTGCGCGGCGCTATGGCCGAGACCCATACTTTGGTGCTGAATTCCTCGACCCGGACAGCGAGCGAATTGCGCGTTAAGCAGCCGCTTTAGCGCTTTTTACCGCCGCGCTTTTTACCCTCGCCCCTGCCTGTTGTAGGCGGTCGTCCTGGTTTGCGCCGTGCTGGCTCAAGGGGGGGATGGGTATCCGAGGCGCGCTGCCTTTGGGTCGCAAGCTGCTTGCGACACGACCTAGGCCTTGAATGAAAGCCGCGGTGAAACGCTTAAGTGGAAAAGCGTTTAGCGGAGCGCTGAGGGGGCAGGCGCTGGACGCGCTGTCGCCGGGGGATGCGCCGCCGCCGGGGTGACGGTGACCTCAGGGCGCACCAGGTCGGGCAATTGCGGTAAAATGCGCCCGGTCGTGCGCAGCGTCGGGAACTCGAGCGTGTCGCCCACGGCCAGGACGTCGTCATTATTGTCATTATTGTTCAGGTTTGAGGATACCGCGACGACGGTTCCGGTTTGGGCAAAGGCCGAGTCAAGCAGGTCCCGGACGTCCGCTTCGCGCGTTGCGACCGATCGGCGGCCCATCACAATGGCGATGAGACGGCGATCGCCGCGGTGGGCGCTGTCGACGACGTTGAAGCCTCCGCTTTGCGTGTAGCCGGTCTTGATGCCGTCGGCGCCGTCATAGCCGGTGAGGAAGCGAAGGTTGTGATTGCGGTGATCGGCGCCGTTGAAGTCGAAATGCTGAACGCTGAAGTAGGAATAATATTCGACCGGCATGTGCACGAGCGCGTAAGCGAGCATCGCGTAATCTGGCGCTGTCGTCACTTGCTCCATGTCGGGCAGTCCCGACGCATTGCGATAGACGGTGTCCGCCATCCCCAGCAGACGCGCCTGCAGCGTCATCAGGCGCGCAAAGTCGGCTTCGCTGCCGTCCGCCGTAACGCTTGCAGCGAGGGCATGCATTTCGTTGATCTCGCCGGCGCGATCGGATGCCTCCTCGACGGTTGGAGGATCGGCGACCGCATCGGCTTCGTCCTCGACTTGAGCGGCGGCGATGTCGTTACGCAGCAATTGTTGCAGGTTGCGCCCGTAGCGCGCGTCGAGGTTTTCCGCGAGCGTGCGCGCAGCGTCGTTCGCCGATTCGGTGACGGAGCCGCGAATGAGATCATCGACCGTTACGAGCTGGCCGGGATAAAGGCCGAGCTTGGTTGGCGACGCCGCGGCGGCATAAGCGGAAACCTCCATGGTGTCGTTGAGATGCAGCCAACCTTCCTGCAGCGCGCGGAAGGTCAGATAGAGCGTCATCATTTTGGTGAGGGAGGCCGGATAGACGCGCTGATCGGCGTTGGCGATCGCCATGACGCGCCCGCTGTCGGCGTCAAACACGATCTCGGCCGTCGGGGCGTTCGCGGAAACGGCAAGCAGGTGGCGGCGATGATGGCGATGGCGGCGGTGGTGGTGGGTGCGGTGGTGGCCCGAGCGCGCCGTATGGCGCGTCACGCGAGCGTCCACAGTGTCAGGGGCGGACCAGGCTGCGATCGTTACGGCCGCGAAAGCTAGTCCTACCCAGGCGATGACTTTCCGCATGCACCAGCCTTAGCAGCAAAGGTTTATCAATCTGCACCAAAAGGCAGGACCGTTCGACGCTGAACACACGTGGGTGGAAGGCCGCCCGTCGAGTTCTCGCATCGTGTGTGATTTTGGCCAATTTACGTCGGTTAACGTCGGGCGAACTCTTCCGAAACAGTCCGGTAAGAATCGGACTAGTCAGGGGCCATGAACGCATCGGCGGCGAAGGTCAGGGCAGGTGAGGCCACGAGCCCCTTTCTGGGTGTCGAGCGCTCGCTCACCGGTCGGCGCTGGCGCGCACGGGGCTCGGATTTAGCGACAGTCGAGGCGTTTCGCCGCAAATTCGGGCTGCCCGAGATCGCTGCGCGACTCATGGCGGGGCGCGGCGTTCCCTTGGATGCGGCGCAGACCTTTCTCGAGCCGACGCTGAAGGCGCTATTCCCCGATCCTTCCAGCTTCGCCGACATGGATAAGGCGGCCTCGCTCATCGAAGATGCGATCGTGTCGGGAAAGCCGGCCGCGGTGCTCGCCGATTACGATGTCGACGGCGGCTCCTCGGCCGCGCAGCTGGTGCGATATTTCCGAGCGCGAGGGCGCACGCTGAAGATCTACGTGCCCGACCGGATGAAGGAAGGCTACGGGCCCTCGCCGCTCGCGTTCGAGAGGCTGAAGGCGGATGGCGTTGAACTCGTCATCACCGTCGATTGCGGCGCAGCAGCCGAAGCGCCGCTCATCAGAGCTGCAAGTCTGGGCCTCGACGTCATCGTCCTCGACCATCATTTGATGAGCGGGCCGCCGCCGAAGGCGGCCGCGGTGGTCAATCCAAATCGTTTGGACGACCGCTCGGGGCAAGGGCATCTCACAGCCGCCGGCGTTGTGCTGGTGACGCTTGCAGCGGTGAACCGCGAAGCGCGCCGGCGCGGCTCGATCGGATCGAACAAGCTCCCAGATCTCATCCAGATGCTCGATCTTGCCGCGATCGGCACAGTCTGCGATGTCGCCCCGCTCACCGGCTTCAACCGAGCCATCGTATCGCAGGGCCTGAAGATCCTGCGCAACGGCAGAAATATCGGACTGGTCTCGCTGGCCGAAAGCGCGGGACGCAAGGGCGGCGCGACCGTTTACGATTTCGGTTTCATCCTGGGCCCACGCATCAATGCCGGGGGACGGGTGGGCGATGCGTCTTTGGCCACGCGGCTATTATCCACCGAAGACGCAAACGAAGCACGCGAGCTCGCCGCAACGCTCGAAGCGCTTAATCAGGAACGCCGCGCGCGCGAAGCGGAAATGCTCGCCGAGGCGGAAACCGAAGCCCTCGCTGAGGCCGAGAAGCGCAACCTCGTCATCGTCGGTTCGCACCGCTGGCATCCAGGCGTCATCGGCATCGCCGCCGGCCGGCTGAAGGATCGGCTGATGAAGCCGACGATTGTACTGGGCGGCGTAAGCGAGAGCGAACCGGCGAAAGGCTCAGGCCGCTCGACCCCGGGCGTCAACCTTGGCGCGGCGGTGGCGGCGGCCAGGCAAGCCGGCCTGCTCATCGATGGGGGAGGCCACGCAGCAGCGGCCGGGCTGACGCTCGAGTGGGGCAAAGTGGAAGAGCTCAAGGACTTCCTGTCCGAAGCGCTGAGAGACGAGATCGCCAATGCGGCCGGCGAGGCGCGCATGCTCTCGGTCGATGCCGTGGGCGCA
>JACXTT010002897.1_pt1 | contig 26856 bp, 30 predicted proteins | sample 9270951 | NCBI WGS metagenome assembly JACXTT01 (sample SAMN15532306, study PRJNA645909) | rock metagenome | isolation source: weathered quartz diorite | place: Puerto Rico | collected 2017-06-21 | reverse complement strand
AACAGGGCCAGACCCGCGTACTGGCCCAGGTGCGACGCATCGGCCTGTTTGCCACCATGGTCGACCCGGCGGCGCCGCAGACCGAGCTGCGTGTCAACATCAATGAACGCCAGCCGGTCAATGAACTGCAATTCGCCAGCGGCAACTACACCGAACTGTTCGGCAAGTTCGCCTTCGGTTCCTACTTGTGGAACAGCGTGTTCATCACCGTGGTGGCGACCATCCTCACGCTGCTGTTCAATTCGATGGCGGCCTTTGCGCTGTCCAAGTACCGCTTCACGGGGCAGAAGACGGTGTTCGTGCTGATCATCGCCACGCTGATGATCCCGCCCACCATCATCCTGGTGCCGGCCTTCCTGGTGATCTCGGAGCTGCACCTGCTCAACAACCTGTGGGGCGTGATCTTGCCCGCAGTGGCCACGCCCACGGGCGTGTTCCTGCTGCGCCAGTACATGCTGACCATTCCCGACGAGCTGCTGGAGGCCGCGCGCATGGACAACGCCAGCGAATGGCGCATCTACTGGAAGATCATCCTGCCGCTGGCCGCACCGGCCATGGCGGTGCTGGCCATCTTTTCGTTCATGTGGCGCTGGAACGATTTCCTCTGGCCGCTGATCGTGCTGTCCAAGTCCGAACATTTCACGCTGCAGCTTGCACTCAATGCCTTCCAGGGCGAACTCAACACCCAGTGGCACTACCTGCTGGCCATGACCGTGATCACGCTGATCCCGATCAGTCTGGTCTTCGCCTTCCTGCAGAAATACATCGCCACCGGCATTGCCAGTGCCGGCGTCAAATAACCCGATAGGACATTCCTGTGGCCACGCTTGAACTCTCCAACGTCGTCAAGACCTTTGACAAGACCACCATCATCCATGGGGTGGACCTGACCGTCTCCGACGGTGAATTCGTGGTGTTTGTCGGCCCCTCGGGCTGCGGCAAATCCACGCTCCTGCGCATCATCTCGGGGCTGGAGCCAGCCAGCGGCGGTGACATCCGCATCGATGGCCAGCGCGTCAACGACGTCAGCGCCGCGCACCGCGGCTGCTCCATGGTGTTCCAGTCGTACGCGCTGTACCCGCATATGAGCGTCTACGACAACATGGCCTTTGGCCTGGAAAACCTGGGCGTGGAAAAGTCGGTGATCGCCAGCAAGGTCAACGCCGCCGCGACCATGCTGCAATTGACGCCGCTGTTGCAGCGTAAGCCCACGCAGCTCTCGGGCGGGCAGCGCCAGCGCGTGGCCATCGGCCGCTCCATCGTGCGTGAGCCCAAGCTGTTCCTGTTCGATGAACCCCTGTCCAACCTGGACGCCGAACTGCGCGTCTCCATGCGCGCCGAAATCCGCGACCTGCATGCCCGCCTGGGCGCGACCATGATCTACGTCACCCACGACCAGGTCGAGGCCATGACCATGGCCGACAAGATCGTCGTGCTGCGCGCCGGGCGCATCGAACAGGTCGGCTCGCCACTGGAGCTGTACAACCAGCCCTGCAACCAGTTCGTCGCCGGCTTCATCGGCAGCCCGCGCATGAACTTTGTGCCCGCTGCACAAATGCCAGCCGCCCGCGCCGGTGCCCACACCGTAGGGCTGCGCCCCGAACATGCACAACTGGCGCCGGACGGCGTGCTGCGCATGACGGTGTCGCAAGTGGAGCAACTGGGCAGCACCAGCATCCTGCACGGCCATGTGGTGCCCGACGCGCCGTTCGAAGTCATTCTGAGCGGCCAGACCACGATCCGGCGCGGCGACACCGTCCAGGTGGCGGCGCCGCAGGAGCACCTGCACTACTTCGACCAGAACGGCCTGCGCCTGTGAGTTCCCCCTCTTTGCAACACACCATGCGCCTCGACCAACCTCCTGTCTTCACGCTGCAATCGAACCACGGCAACCACCTCGTACTGGGCAGTCAAGGTGCTGCTACGGCCCATATCTGGGTGCTGGAAGACGACATCGTGCGCGTGCTCGTGCTGCCCCAGGGCCGCTTGCAGATGCCGCGCACCTGGACGGTGGCGCCGGGCCTGGACAACCTGCCCGTCGACGGGCGCGACCGCTTCGACACAAGTGGCTTCTCGCTGCCCGCGTTTGACCTCACGCACGATGCAGCACAACTGCAAATCACCACCGGCGCCGTGCGTCTGACCATTGCGCTGGCAGGCTTTTTCTGCTGCTGGGAAGGGCGGCACCAGGGGCAGTGGAGACCCACCGCGGCCGACCGTGCCACTCAGAGCTACAACTTCGGCTGGTGGGACGAGAAGGTCTACCACTACCTGCAGCGCGAACGCGGCGAGGCCTACTTCGGCCTGGGTGAGCGGGCCGGTGATGCCAACCGCGCGGGCCAGCGCTACCGCATGTGCAACCTCGACCCCATGGGCTACAGCGCGCGCAGCACCGACCCACTGTACAAGCACATCCCGTTCTACATCACGCGCAAGGGCGGTGCGCAGGATGCGGGCCTGTGCTTCGGCCTGTTCTACGACACCCTGTCCGATTGCAGCTTCGACATGGGCCGCGAGATGGACAACTACCACGGCCCTTACCGCTACTTCGTGGCGGACCATGGCGACCTGGATCTGTACTACATCGCCGGCACCGATCCGGCTGCCATCACCCGCCGCTACACCTGGCTCACGGGCCGCCCGATCTTTCCGCCACGCTATGCGCTGGGCTACTCCGGCTCGACCATGCGCTACACCGATGCACCGAACGCGCAGGAGTGCATGGGCGAGTTCTTGCAGCGCTGTGCCGAGCACGACATTCCCTGTGATTCGTTCCACCTGTCCTCGGGCTACACCTCGATCGGCCCGGGCCGCTACGTGTTCCACTGGAACCGCGACAAATTTCCCGACCCTGCGGCCTTTGTGCAGAGCTACCTGGCGCGCGGCGTGCGCCTGGTGCCCAACATCAAGCCCGCGCTGTTGCGCGACCACCCGCGCTTCGCGGAAGCGCACCAGGCCGGCCTGCTGGTGCAGGACCCGGATGGCCAGCCTACTGCCGTGCAGTTCTGGGACGGTACCGGTGCCTACCTTGACTTCACCAACCCGGCCACCATCGCCTGGTGGAAGCAGCAGGTCACCTCGCAGTTGCTCCAGCTCGGTATCCCCTGCACCTGGAACGACAACAACGAATACGAAATCTGGAGCGACCAGGCGCTGGCCCATGGCTTTGGCACGCCACGGCCGGCCCGTGAGGCACGTCCCTTGCAGACCCTCTTGATGATGCAGGCCTCGCACGCCGCACAGACCGAATTCGCGCCGCAGGAACGGCCCTACCTCGTGTCACGCTCCGGCGCGGCCGGCATGCAGCGTTATGTGCAGACCTGGTCGGGCGACAACTACACGGCATGGGAAACGCTGCGCTACAACATCCGCATGGGACTGGGGCTGGCGATGTCGGGCGTGTCCAACACCGGGCACGACATCGGTGGCTTCTCAGGCCCCGCGCCGGGCCCCGAGCTGCTGGTGCGCTGGGTGCAGCACGGCATCTTTCTGCCGCGCTTCAGCATCCACTCCTGGAACGACGACCAGACCGTCAACGAACCCTGGATGTACCCCGAGGTCACGCCGCAGATCCGCGCGCTGATCGTGCTGCGCTACCGGCTCATGCCCTACCTGTACGACCTGGTGTGGCGCTACCACCGCGCATTCGAGCCCATCGTCCGCCCGACCTGGCATGACTTCCCCGACGACGTGCGCTGTCTGGAAGAAAACGACGACATGCTGCTGGGTGCCCACCTGCTGGTGGCTTCGGTGGTCGAGCCGGGCCAGACCGCACGTGCGGTCTGGCTGCCCGGTAGCGGCGGCTGGTACGACTGGCATACGGCACGGCATTTCAAGGCGGGTCAGCAGGTCTCGCTGGATGCGCCGTTGGGCGGCCTACCGCCGCTGCTGGCCCGAGAAGGCTGCGCCATTCCCATGAACGATGGCGCCATCCATTTCGGCCATGTCGACGATCTGCGCGGCTTCCAGGTGTTTCCATTTCTCGGCGAAGGGCGGTTTGAGACCACCTGCTTCGAGGACGATGGCCATTCACAGGCTTGCCGCGACGGCGGCCACGGCCAGTGGCACCTTCAGGTGGACTGCACGGCGCAGAGTTTGCGCATCCGCGTGCTGCGTGAAGGCGCGCGGCCACCGGTGCAGGACCGCCTGGCGCTGCGCCTGCCCGCGGCAGATATGCGCAGTGTGAACCTGGGCGGCGCAACCGTGCTGCAGGAAACCGTGGACGGTGGCTGGCGCCAGCTCACGCTGCAACTCTGACGCGTTGGCGTGGCGGGTAATGGAGCCTAGTGGCCCAGTACCACGCTGGCAATCAGCCCCGTGGCGATGGCAATGAGTGCATAGTCCGCACCCACCTGCACCCATTGGTGCTGGTGTGGGGGTGGCGGCAGGCGGTGGGCGCGGTAGTCCACCACGACGTACTCATGGCGGCGGTATTCGTTGGGGATGTAGCCGCCGCGGTGGAATTCGGGGCCGCGCGCGTTGTACTCGTCACGCCGGTCGTTGGAGCGCTCTTTGCGCTGGTCAAAACGCGGCTCTTCGCGATGGGTGACCCGTCGCGCGTCGTGGCGCTGGTCGTAGCGTTCTTCATGCCGGTCTTCGCCCGCGTCGCGCCGGTCGAAGCCCTGGGCCTGTGCCAGGGAGCCCAGCCCCAGGCTGGCAGCGGCAATGGCACACACAATGGCGGAAGATTTCATGGAGAGACTCCAGTAGTGAAGGAGCCTTGATGGTGCGCCCCCACTGTGTCCCCCCTGTAAACGGCATGGGCATTTGTGCAAGCAAAGGTAGCGCAGGCTCTAAGATGAGCCCCACTCCTCACCATGCCGTCCATGCGTTCATTCTGGTCTTTTCTGCTGGCGTTGCCACTGTGGTCTGCCGGGACACCCGCGCATGCACTGGACGCATTGCGCAGCCAGGAAATTGCGCAGTGCCTGCCCGGTGAGGCGCAGACCTGGGGCGATGGCCACGACCGGCCTGCCGTCAGCCCCAGCATGGTATTTGTCTACGACCATGCTGGCGCGCCGGCATGGTTTGATGCAGCCACGGTGTTGGCCGCCGTGCAGAAATCTGCACAGGCCTGGTCTGGGTGCGGCGTGCCCAGCCGCGTACTCCAGGCAATGCCCGCAAGTGGCATCCCCGCGGATGCGGTCAGGGTGGTGTGGAGTGAAGCGGCGGGCCGCGCCGGCAACTTTGGTCTGGCGGATCGTGGCGCCAAAACCCTGTCGTTGGGCCCTGCGGCCTTTCAATTGCTGCGCACCCGCAACCCTGCGTACGACGCCCGCCAAACCCTGCAGATGGTGATCTCGCATGAGATGGGCCACCTGTTTGGTGTGGTGGCACACTCGCGCCGCTGTGTGGACGTGACCTCGTACTACACCAGCCCGCAGGGCGGGCAGTGCAGCATTCGGGGCGGTGGTCACATGCTGCCCGGTGTGGAATACCGCGCCCCGTTGCCAACGGCCTGCGACCTGCAGCGTTGCCGCGCCGCCAACGCCAGCGTTGCGCCGCACTGACCCAGGCATGTGCCATGCAACGCCGCCAAACCCTGCTGTCTCTTTTCATTCTCGGGGCCGGTCCCCGACTGGCTAGCCAGACCATGCAACTTACCGACAACAACACTGCGCTGGTAGACGCCGCGGCCCGGGGCCAACTGGCGCGGGTGCGCGCTTTGCTGGACGCCGGCGCGCCCATCGAGTCGCGGGGCAACACCGCCTACAGCCGCCATGTCACGGCGGTGCTGGCTGCCACGCAAGGCAACCACCTGGACGTGGTGCGTCTGCTGATTGCCCATGGCGCCAACGTGAATGCCCAAGACGACCAGTACGACAGCGCCTTCTTGCTGGCCGGTGCCAGCGGCCACACCGAGATCGTGCGCGCCACCTTGGCAGCTGGGGCCGATCTGAAAAGCACCAACCGCTATGGTGGCACGGCCCTCATACCGGCCTGCCACCACGGCCATGTGGATACGGTGCGTTTGTTGCTTACCACGGCGATCGACGTGAACCATGTCAACCGGCTGGGCTGGACCGCGCTTCTGGAGGCCATCATCCTGGGCGATGGTGGCGTGGCACATACCGAGATCGTGCGCCTGCTGATTGCGGCGCACGCCGATGTGAATTTGCCAGACGGGCAGGGCGTGTCACCCCTACAGCATGCGCTGGCGCGCAAGCAAACGCGCATTGTCGACATGCTTCGCGCTGCCGGCGCACGCTAGGTGCAAAAATGCAAGAGAAAATGCCTGTAGCCCCCGTGTGGCAGGCGTAAGAAGCTACTAAAAGTGTAGCAATCGACTGGTGGAGACTAGTCCACCTTGGCGCCAGACACCTTGACCACTTGCGCCCATTTCTTGTGCTCCGCCTCAATCAGGCTGGCAAACTGGGCCGGTGTGTTGCCGCTGGGAATGGCGCCTTGCGCCAGCATCTTTTCCTTGATGGCCGGCGTCGCCAGGGCACGTGCCACTTCCTGCTGAATGCGGTTGACGGTGTCTGCCGCAGTGCCGGCCGGGGCCAGCAGGCCAAACCAGCTGGTGGCCTCAAAGCCTTTCAGGCCGGCCGCTTCTTCAATGGTCGGCACATCGGGCAGGGCACCGGAGCGCGTGGCGCTGGTTACCGCCAGCGCCTTGAGCTTGCCGCCCTTGATCAACGAGATGGCCGAGGGCAGGTTGTCAAACATCACGTCCACCTGGCCCGCTGTCAGGTCCAGCAGCGCCGGGCCGGAGCCGCGGTAGGGAATGTGCGTCATGAAAATGCCGGTCTGGCTCTTGAACAACTCGCCCGCCAGATGGATAGAGGTGCCGTTGCCGCTGGATGCCATGTTCAGCCGGCCCGGGCGGGACTTGGCCAGCTTGATGAAGTCCTGCACGGTGTTGATGTTCAGGGTGCGCGCTGCGTCGGCATTGACCACCATCACATTGGGCACTGCCGCCACCAAGGTGATGGGCGCAAAGTCGGCGATGGGGTCGTAGGGCAGCTTGGGGTACAGCGCGCGGTTGATGCCGTGGGTGCCCACCGTGCCCATCAGCAGCGTGTAGCCGTCGGGTAGCGATTTGGCTACCGCCTCGGCGCCCACATTGCCGCCGGCACCGGCGCGGTTGTCCACGATGAACGGCTGGCCGAAGGCTTTGGACAACTCGGGTGCCATCGCGCGCGCCAGCAGATCGGTGGTGCCGCCGGGGGCAAAGGGCACCACGATGCGCACCGGTCGGCTGGGCCAAACGGCTTGCGCGTGGATACCGGTGCTCGTCAAAGCCAGCAGCACAGTGCTGGCGAGCAGCAGTCGGCGCTTGGGGCGCAATGGGGCCATGAAGTGTCTCCTCAGGGTGCCTGATGGCAGGGTTTGCGGACCATCATAGAGGAGCCGGGCACAGGCGGAAAGCCCATCGCGGGCCCAGTGCCGTTCAGGCGGCGCCGGGCGGGCGCCAGATCAGCTCACTCTTCCAGAAAATTCTTCAACGTGGGGGCGTCGGCCGGGTCGCGTGGCTTGCGCACGCCGTGCTTGGCCAGAATCTCGATGTAGAACTGCGCCTGGCCCTCCTTGGCCGCGGCGTCAATCAGGCCGATCAGTTCGGCCACATGGGCCACCACCGCGGTGTCTGCCGTGGCGCCAAACCGGCAGTCGAAGTCCCAGAAGTCCACGCCCTTGGGCAGGGCGCGACCGCGCTCGCGCTTGAGGTACTTGCGGATTTCGTGCTTGGTGGCATCCAGCAGGCGGTCGGGGTGCTTGCCTTCTACGGCGAGGGGGAAAGTCTTTTTCATGGTGTGCTCGGGTGTGCGCAAGGCCAATGCTTGGCAGGTGGGCGATGATACGCCCCATGCACCCCCATCCCAAGACCCCTTCTCACGCACAGCACCACACGACCCCCGACAAGGACGCCATTGCCCTGCTGCCGCCGTTCGAGCGCCTGGGGCTGGACCGCATCACCCTGGTCGTCACCGGGGAACAGGCCCGCGCAGCGGCTGCAGCGCTGACCCGCGCCAAAGCCTGGGGCTTTGACACCGAATCCAAACCCACCTTCAAGGTGGGTGAGGAGTCCGACGGGCCGCACATCCTGCAACTCTCCACCCCCGAGCGCGCCTGGGTGTTCCAGCTGCACGACCCGGCGTGCCGCGCCGTGGCGGCTGAACTGCTGGCGATGGAGGGCATTGCCAAGGCCGGCTTTGGCCTGGGTGACGACAAGAAGCGCATCCTGCACAAACTGGGTGTGGAGCCGCAGGGGGTGCTGGAACTCAACACCGTGTTCCGCGAACGCGGCTACCGCAAGGACATGGGCGTCAAGGGCGCCGTGGCGGTGCTGTTCAGCCAGCGCTTCATCAAGTCCAAAAAGGCTGCTACCAGCAACTGGGCCAATGCGCGGCTGACGGAGGCGCAACTGGTTTATGCAGCCAACGATGCCTATGCGGCGATACGCGTGTACGACGCGCTGGGCTTGGGCTAGCGAGCTGGGTGGGGCTGGGTGCCGCAGCCAACTCACCGCCGGGCCGCCCCAAGGTGAGTTCGCCCCCTCGGGGGGCAGCGACCCGCGTAGCGGCGGAGCGTGGGGGCTATGTCAGTGAGTCACAAATTCGTAAGCCACGGCTTCGCTTTCGACCATGTCAAGGATGTCGTTGAGCACGTTTTCGTCTTCGGTGCTGCTCCAGGTGTCTTCGGGGTCGGTGGTGAACAGCGGCTCGATGGCCACGTCCATGAACTGGCCGTTGGGCAGCTTCAGCACGGGCGTGCCTTCGGAGGTTTGAACAATCTCCCAGTCGTCGGGGACGGACATTTCGAGCTGGACGGTGACGTTGAGTTTTTTCATGGGTTTTCCTTGGTATGGGGCGGCGAGGGTAACCGAAATAGGATGAAGGGCCCTAGGCTTGCCTGCCCAGAATCACCAGGGCTATTCCGCCGAGGATGGCGCCGGATGCCAGCAGCAGCGGCAGGGTCAGCGCCTCGCCCAGCAGCAGCACGCCGCCCAGTGCGGCGATCACCGGCACGCTGAGCTGCACGGTGGCTGCATGGGTGGCCTGCAAGGCGGGCAGGGCGTGGTACCAGATGGCATAGCCCAGGCCCGAAGCCAGCGCACCGGAGGCCACCGCCAACCCCGCCCCCGTGGTGTCCCACCGCGCCTGGCTCCACAGGGCCAGGCTCAGCACCAGTGCCAGGGGCACGGTACGCCAGAAGTTGCCGGCGGTCACCCGCGTGGGGTCGCTGCCGCCCGACGCCTGCAGGCGCTTGCCGCGCAGGGAGTAGATGCCCCAAGCCACCCCTGCGGCTGCCATGCTCAGGGCGCTGCCCAGCGATGGTGCGGTCAGACCCGGCAGCATCAGCACCAGCAGGCCCGCCAGTGCCAGCACCAGGCCCAGCCATTGCCAGGGGCGCAGGCGTTCGCCCCGCAGCATGCCGTAGCCAATCATGCTGGCCTGCACCGCGCCAAACAGGATCAGCGCGCCCGTGGCTGCCGACATGCCGGTGTAGGCAAAAGAAAATGCCGCCGCATAGACAAACAGCGCACACGCCGATGGCCAATTGCCGGCGCGCCAGAGGTCGGCACTGCGGGTGGAACTGCGCACCCACACCACCAGCCACAGCATGCCGGCCCCGGACAGCAGCCGCTGGGTGGTAAAACTGGCAGGGTCTATGCCGGTGTGCTTGAGTGCCAAGCGGCACAGCAGTGAGTTGCCGGCAAACGCCAGCATGGCCAGGCTGACCCATGCCAGGAGCTGCAGCCGGGCCATGGCTTCAGTGGCCCAGCGCGGCGTTGACCGCCGCGGCCTCGGGTGCGGCGAACTCGGTGTTGTGGAAGTCCGTCAGCGGACCGCCGCCGGGCTCGACCAGGCCCTGGCCGTCGTAGCCTATGGCCTTGAATTTCCAGATTTCGCCCACGCGCTTGAGGTTGCCCACATGGGCACCCGCTACACCGCCATCGGCCAAGTGCACACTGACCACATTGGCATTGACGGTTTGCAAAATCAGCGCGGGCATGCTGGCATTCTCTACGCCCTGGCCCACACCAGCAACAGGTTGTTGGCGGGCATGGCGTGGCGTGCGGCAAGCGCCAGGCCGGCGCGGGCGGCCTCCTGCTGCACCTCGCCCAGCTGGCGTATGCCCCAGCGCGGGTCGTGCGCGCGCAGGCTCTGGTCGAAGTCCAGGTTGCTTTGCGTGGGTACTACGCCGTCTTCAAAGTAGGGGCCGTAGGTGACCAAGTGGCCGCCGGGCGCCAAGTGCGCTGCGGCGCCGCGCATCAGGGCGCCACAGGCATCCCAGGGAGCGATGTGCAGCATGTTGAGGCACAGCACCAGATCGAACAGTGTGGTCTCCACAGGCCAAGGCGTCTGGCACACGTCCAACTGCAGGGCCACTTCGACGTTGGCCAGGTCGGCCTCGGCCGCGCGCACCTCGATGTTGTAGAGCGCGCCGCGGTGCACTTCGGTGGGCTGCCAGGTCCAGCCCGGCAGGTGCTGCGCAAACCACACCACGTGCTGGCCCGTGCCCGAAGCAATCTCCAGCGCGCGGCCTTGCGCGGGCAGAAAGCTTTGCAGCACTTCCAGAATGGGCTGCTTGTTGCGTTCGGCGGAGGGGCTGCAGTCGGGTTGGGCCATGGGCGCAATGATACCTGCGCTATTTGTGAGTAAATAGTGGCTTTAGCCCCCACAGGTAGTGCGCTTGCAGCTATGAAATACATAGCAGTTTGCGCTGGCTACGGGGCCACGGTATATTGGCCCATGCCCGCCACACACCACCACCATCACCGCAGCGACCTGGTTCGCATTGCCAACCAGGTGATGCAAGAACGTGGGCTGTTGCCCGAATTTTCGTCCGCCGTGCTGCGCCAGTTGGCCGGCATCACCGGCCCCGGGAACGAGCAGAGCCCGGACATCCATGACCTCACCGGATTGCTGTGGTGCTCCATCGACAACGACGATTCGATGGACCTGGACCAGCTCACCGTGTGCGAGCCCCTGCCCAAAGGGGGTGTGCGCCTGTGGGTGGCGATTGCCGATGTGGATGCGGTGGTCCACCGTGGCACGCCGATTGACGACCACGCCCGGACCAACACCACGTCGGTCTACACCTCGGTGCGTATTTTTCCCATGCTGCCCGAGCGCCTGTCCACGGATTTGACTTCTTTGAACGCGCACCAGAACCGCCTGGCCGTGGTGAGCGAAATGGTGTTCAACGCCGACGCGTCGCTGGCCGGTTTTACTGTGTACCGCGCCTGGGTGCGAAACCAAGCCAAACTGGCCTATGACGCGGTCAGTGCCTGGATCGTGGGCGAAGCGCCGCTGCCCGCCGCTGCGGCGGCCGTGCCAGGCATGGACGCCCAGTTGCGCCAGCAGGACGCACTGGCCCAAATGCTGCGCACGCGCCGCCATGCCGAAGGCTCACTGGAGTTTGAAACCTTCCAGCCGCGCGTGGTGTTCGAGGGCGAGCGTGTGACCGACATCCAGTTGCAGGAGCACAACCGGGCCCGCCAGCTGATTGAAGAGGTAATGATCGCCACCAACTCCTGCACCGCGCACTTTCTGGCCTCCAAAGGCTGGCCCTCCTTGCGCCGTGTGGTGCGTTCGCCCGAGCGCTGGCTGCGCATCGTGGGCGTGGCCAAGGAATATGGTGTGGACCTGCCGCTTGAGCCCGACAACAAGGCGCTGGAGGCTTTTCTGGTGCAGCGCCGCAAGGCCGACCCGCTGCGCTTTCCCGACCTGTCGCTGGTCATCGTCAAGCTCATGGGGCGTGGCGAATACGTGCTGGAGTCGCCCGGCGGCCCGCCCATTGGCCACTTCGGGCTGGCGGTGAGCGACTACACCCATTCCACGGCGCCCAACCGCCGCTTTCCCGACCTCATCACCGCGCGCCTGCTCAAGGCAGCGCTGGCCAACCAGCCGTCGCCGTACTCCGGTGCCGAACTGGACAAACTGGCCATGCACTGCACCCAGCAGGAAGACGCGGCGCAAAAAGTGGAGCGCCGGATGCGCAAGTCCGAAGCCGCGCTGCTGCTGGAGTCCCGCATCGGCCAGTACTTTGACGCCGTGGTCACCGGTGTGGCCGCCGACGGCGTGTGGGTGCGCGTGTTCAACCCACCGGTCGAGGGCAAGGTGGTGGGCGGTGGCCTGTTGCAGCACGTGGGCAACAAGGTGCGCGTGAAACTGATCTCCACCAATGTGGAGCGCGGCTATATCGACTTTGTGACCACTCAGTAAGTTAAGCCGCCGCCCAGCCCAGTGCGGCGACCGGCGGCAGGTCGCGCGAGACGCAGTGCCATTGCTCACCCGCATCGGCGCTGATCCACAGGCCCCCGGTGGTGGACGACAGGGCCAGCGTTTTGCGGTCTGGCGCCAGTTCCAGGCTATGGCGGTAGACCAGGTGGTAGGCATGCGCCTGCGGCAGTCCCCGCGTAAACGTCTGGAAATTGGCGCCGCCGTCGTCGGTGCGGTTCACCACCATCTTGCCGTCCACCGCGTAGCGGTGCGTATCGGCCTGTGCCGGCACAAACCAGGCGCGCAGCGGGTCTTGCGGGTCGCAGGCCACGGCAAAGCCAAAGCCCGAGGGGGCCGGGGCGGCCAGCCCTGTCCAACGCTGCCCGCCATCGGTGGAGCGGTACAACCCGCAGTGGTGCTGCACCCACAGCACATCGGGCTGCGCCGCGCACTGCACCAGGCGGTGCGGGTCCTGGGTGTTGGGGTCGTCGGCGCTGTCGGCGGGCATGTAGTCGGCGCGCATCCCATCGGCCGTCAGCGCCCAGGTGCCGCCGCCATCGTGCGTCTGCCACACACCGCCGCAGGAGATGGCCACGGTGATGTGCTGCGCATTGCGCGGGTCCACCAGCACTGAGTGCATGCCGGGGTAGTCATTGCCACCGCCCATCCAGGCCAGGCGGCGCGGGTCTTCCCACAGCGGGGTGTTCAGCGCCCAGCTGTTCCCCCCGTCTTCGGACTGGAACAGGCCCGCCGGCATACAGCCTGCCCACAGCGTGCCGGGCTGGGCGGCGCTGCCCGGGGTCAGGCTCCAGATCAGTTCCACATTCCACGGCGTGGCGTCTGCGGCCAGTGGGCCGTCTTCTGGTTTGGGGGGAAAGGCGGGCGCTGCGATTTCAAACCAGTGCACGCCCTGGTCGGTGCTCTTGCGCAGTTTCACGCCAAAGTGCCCCATGCGCAGTGCGGCGTACCAGTGGCCGTTGCGCGGGTCTACCAGCACCTGGGTCACCGGGTCGCCGGCAAAGTGGTGGCCGGTGATTTCCCACAGCGCGCCCTGGCCGCGCACGACGAACAAGCCTTTGCGGCTGGCGACCAACAGTGTTTGCATGGTTCAGTTCTCCTTGGAATTTCACCGCCGGGCCGCCCCAAGGTGAAATGCGGCCCCCTCGGGGGCAGCGCAGCACACGAAGTGGCAAGCGTGGGGGCCATGTTCTATCCGCCCGTCAGGGCCTGGATGACAAGCACGCTGTCACCATCGGTCAGCGGCTGTGTCAGGTTCTGGCGGTCCGCCAGCAGGGTCTTGTTGATGAACACCGCCACATGCTTGCGGATGCGGCCCTGGTCGTCAAACACGTAGTGGCGCAGATCGGGCGCTGCCAACAGCGCCGCGTGCAGCACGGCGCGCAGGCTGTCCGCCGCCACCTGCTGCGGTGCGCATTCCACATGGCGGCGCAAGCTGGCCGCAAACTCCACGGTGACCATGGCATCCCCCAGGGCAAGGCTGGAGTATTGCCATGGCGCGCCCTTTTTGCAAGGCTGAAAAAGGGCGCCTGGGTTGGAAACTTACTTGGCGCCGAACTTGGCGTAATACGCCGCCACGGCGGGCGTCTTGGCGATGCGCTGCATGTGGGCGTTGAGCGCCGGGGCCACTTTTTCCACCAGGTCGGTGGGCACGTGGTCCAGGCGGCCGGAGTTCAGGCCGCGCACATCCACAAACACCTTCAGGTCGGCGATGGTCAGGCGGTTGTCGGCAAAGTATTCACCGCCATGGGCCAGCAACTGCTTTTGCAGCCAACCCAGGTAGACCGGCATGGAGCCGTTGACCAGTTTCAGGCGGGCGGCCTTTTGTTCTTCACCCGTCATGCTGAAAGTGGGACCGAGTTTGACGCCGGCTTCTTCCACCACGTACATCACCTCATCGCACAGCAGGGCCTGGTAGGGGTCTGTGGGGTACAGGCCGGCTAGCTTGCCGACATAGCGGTTGATGGAGTCGCACTGCGTCACGGGCACACCGTCCACATGCAGCACGGGCACCTGGCCGAACGGGGCCGCTTTTTTGATTTCCGGAAATTCGGGGAAGCTGAAACGGTGGTCTTCAAAGGCAATGCCACCAATGGCCATCGCCAGACGCGCCGGCTCGCCGCGGCCACCGTGGAAATCGAAATACGAAAGTTTGAGTTGGGGCATGGGAGTTTCCTCAGAGACAAAGCGCGGCACAAGCGCGCCAAAGAGGTGGACGATTTTAGGACTAAGTTTGCGCGCGCGGTGTGTGCTGCTGCACCCAGCGCACGATGTCGCCGCTGCCCATGGCGCCGGCCTGGCGGGCCATCTCGCGGCCACCCACAAACAGCGCCAGCGTGGGGATGCTGCGTATCTGGTAGCGCGCGCCGAGCGCCGGGTGTGCCTCAGTGTCCACCTTGGCCACGCGGATGTACGGCTCCAGGTGGCCCGCTGCCTGCACATAGTGCGGCGCCATCTGGCGGCACGGTCCGCACCAGGGTGCCCAGAAGTCCACCAGCAGCGGAATCTGGCTGCGTTGCAAATGCTTGTCAAACGCGGCCACGTCCAGATCCACCGGCTTGCCGGTGAACAGCGGCTGTTTACAGCTTCCGCAGTCGGGCGCGCTGGCCAACTGGTCGGTGCGCACACGGTTGGTGGTGTGGCAATGGGGGCAGACGATGTGCAGGGATTCGGACATTCCCGTTAACTGGTGGCGGACATGCGGATTTGCAAGTGGGGCCCGGAGGAGGGGTAAAAACAACCTGCGGCCCTTGAAAGATGTGCACTGACAGCTATGAAAAACGTAGCAAATTCCGGCCGCACACCGCTTCAGGGCTGATCGGTCGGAAACTGCAGCAGCTTGTCGGCGGTTTCCTTGCCGGCGTACTGGGTGTAGATCCTGCGCAGCGTGCCGTCGTCCTTCATCTGCTGGATCAGGGTGCGCCATTCCAGTACCTGGGCACGGGTGAAATGCTTCTTGGCAAACAGCAGGGCCCGTGGCACGCTTTTGTCGCTGGGAAACCAGTCGCTGGCAATGCGGTATTGCGACACATCGTGCTGGGCGCGGTAGGTGCTGTCCAGCGGGTAGACCGGCATGGCAGCAAAGCGGTTGAGTTGCAGCATTTCGTACATCGAGGTGAGGGGCACGTCCACCACCCGGTTGCGCTGGCGCAGCTCGTCCAGAAAGGCCTCCATGGCCTCGCCGTGCGCGAAGCTGCGGGCAGCGGCAAACTTCAGCGACTCGTCCTTGAGAAACTCGTCCCTGGTTTTGGGAAAACGGCCATTCACGCTGCGCACCATCACCTCGGCCTTCAGGCCAAAGTAGTTCACGCCCCAGGCATAGGCGTCGCGCTCATCAGTGCGGATGGCGCTGCCTGTCATCATCAGGTCGCCGCGCTCCAGTTCCAGCCAGATGCGGGCGCGCGGCTTCACGGAAAACTCAAACGTGCACTTGCTGCGCCGCGCCAACTCCTCCAGCACCGCTTTGTCGATGCCGTCGTTAGTCTTCTCGCTGTACATCAGCCCGCTCTCGAAGAAGGCGAACGCAATGGGTTTGGCAGGACAGGCCGACGCAGCCCATGCGGCAGCGCTGCTGCCTAGCAGCACCGTGGCCATCAGCCGTGTCCATACGCGTCGGGGGTAATGCATCCAGATATTTGCAACTTGCTTGTTAAGCATTATGGGGACATAACTGCCTGCAGCCTGACGCAGCAAGGGTGGGAATTCCCTAGGGCGCCATGGTGCTTAGCCTGCTGCGATGGCCGGGGTGGTGAAGGCCATAAACTCCAGTCTTCCCCATCTGCACACTTTTACAGACCATGCCCGTTTCCCACTTCTATTCCATAGGCACTCCCGACCAACCCTGGGGTGATGCCGAACGCACCCAGTGGCGCGCGCGCCAGGTGCGCCAACGCAGCTACGCCGACGACGTGCTGGTCGCCGTGGAGCGCCTGCGCGACCGCTTTGACGTGGAAAACTATGGCGAGGTGGTATATGGGGACGAGCGCTTCCCGCTCATGGCCTTGCGCAGCCGCCACTGGAACAAGGCCTTGCCCACCGTGCTGGTGACCGGTGGCGTGCATGGGTATGAGACCAGCGGCGTGCACGGTGCGTTGCGTTTTCTCGCCGCACACGCGGCTGGCTATGCCGGCCGCGCCAACCTGCTGGTGGTGCCCTGCGTGAGCCCCTGGGCCTACGAGCGCATCCAGCGCTGGAACCACGAGGCACTGGACCCCAACCGCAACTTCCGCGCAGAGAGCCCGGCGCAAGAGTCTGCCGCGCTGATGCGTCTGGTGGCGCCCTTGCACGGCCAGTTTGCCGCCCACATCGATCTGCACGAAACCACCGATTCGGACGAGAGCGAATACCGCCCGGCCGTGGCCGCGCGCGATGGCAAGCCCTTTGCGCCCAGCACCGTCCCCGATGGCTTCTACCTGGTGGACGACACGGCCAACCCCCAGCCCGCCTTTCAGCAGGCCGTCATCGAGGCCGTGGAGCGTGTCACCCACATCGCCCCGGCCGACGCACAGGGCTGCATCATCCACTCCCCGCTGGTGGCGCATGGCGTCATCCACTACGCCATGAAAGAGCTGGGCCTGTGCGCCGGCATCAGCGGCGCGCGCTACACCACCACCACCGAGGTCTACCCCGACAGCCCCCGCGCCACGCCTGAGCAGTGCATTGCCGCACAGGTGGCTGCGGTGTGTGCCACGGTGGATTTTGTGTGCCAAAAAGGCCGCTAATGCCCGTGTAATTTGCGCAGATAGCTACAAAAATAGTAGCAAATGCGAAGCCACGACACAGGTCCCATCAACGCTGGCTAGCGTTGATCGTTGGCACAGAGCACCACGCAATTGCGGCCCCGGGCCTTGGCTTCGTAGAGTGCCTTGTCGGCACGCTGCACCACGTTCTCGCGGCTGGTGTCGGAGGCGGCCCACCCTGCCACCCCGAAGCTGGCGGTCAACGGGATCGCCTGACCATCCGGCCCGGTGAGTGCCAGGCCCGCGACGGCCATGCGCAGGCGTTCGGCCGTGGGCAGACCGTCGCCCTGCGCCTGTGATTCGGGCATCAGGATCAAAAACTCTTCGCCACCAAAACGGCTGACGTGGTCGGTATCGCGCGCACTGGCCTGCAGGGCCTTGGCCACCGCAGCCAGGGCCTGGTCGCCCACGGCGTGGCCATAGAGGTCGTTGATGTGTTTGAAATGGTCCACATCGGCGCAGACCACCACAAAGGGCTTGCCGTAGCGCTGCGAGCGGTCCCACTCCAGTTGCAGGCGCTGCTCCATCGCGCGGCGATTGGGCAGGCCGGTGAGTGCGTCGTGGCTGGCCTGCAGCCGCAGGTTTGTCTGCAGGCGCAGCCCCACCAGAAACAGAAACAAAAAGTTGAACGCCGCAGCGCTGACCAGGGTGATGACCCAGACCATTGTGGGCGCCGGGCCGGTGCCCACAATGTCCAGCGTGCCCCGCATCAGGCCCTGGGCCACGAAGAACACATTCATGCACACCAGCGCCAGCACCGGGAAGGTGGCCGACAGCGTGATGCCCAGCCCGAACTCGTTCACAAAGGCCCGGCGCGACTGCAGATACACCACCACCATCACGGCTATGTTCAGCAGCGCGGCAGCGGTCAGCCGGGCCCGCGCATCGTAGGGCCCGATCCAGCCCAGGCTGACCGTGGCCACCAGCGCGATGGCCAGGAACAGCCGATCATTCGGGCGCAGCCCCAGAAACAGCAAGACGCCCCGCCCGGCCAGCACCAGACTCAGCAGCGTGGCGGCATGCGACCCGGTGTGCGTGAGCCACACCGGCCCGTCGGGCCGCCAGGCCAGACAAGCCGCCGACACGGAGCTGGCCACCGCATAGCCGGCCCAGTGCAGGATGGCGGGACGTTCCTCTTTCAGTGCGAACCAGCCCATTCCCCAGAGTAGGGCGTAGAGGGCGAGCTGGAGGCTGGCGAGTAGTGGCATCGTTGGCGACAGTATCGCATTGGGCCCCGCGGGGGCCAGTGCCATGCGAAGGCGGCACGGCGTGCGGGCTGCGTCAGTTTTGGCCCAGATCGCGGATCAGGGTCTTGACCTTGGTGGTGATGATGTCCACCGCAGGGCCGTTGGCGCCGTGCGGCAGGATCACGTCGGCGTTGCGTTTGCTGGGCTCGATGAACTGCTTGTGCATGGGGCGCACGGTGTCCATGTACTGCTGGATCACGCTCTCGGTGCTGCGCCCGCGTTCGGAAATGTCGCGCTGAAGTCGGCGGATGAAGCGCACGTCGGAGGCGGTGTCCACATAGATTTTCAGCGACATCATCTTGCGCAGATCGTCGTCGTACAGCGCAAACAGCCCCTCAATCACGATCACCGGCGCGGGCCGGATGGTGATGGTCTTGCTGGTGCGGTTGTACTCCGCAAAGTCGTACACCGGCATCTCGATAGACTCGCCCCGGCGCAGCGCCTGCACATGCTGTACCAGCAGGGGCCAGTCAAAAGCATCCGGGTGGTCGTAGTTCACCTTGCGCCGCTCTTCGGGCGTCATGTGGGTCTGGTCGCAGTAGTAATCGTCCTGCAGCACCACCGAGGCCATCTCCGGCCCAATGGACGCCAGCACCTCGCGCGTTACCGTCGATTTGCCACTGCCACTGCCCCCTGCGACACCGATCACAAAGGGTTTGTTGTTGGTCTTAGGCATGTGATTTCTGTGTCCAGCTGGCAAAGGCCGCAATTTTACAAGGCGGCTGTTCACACAATCCTGGGACGAAGACCCCCGGCTCGCTTGGAAACGCCAGTTCTTCCGCACTAGAGGTGCATCCCAAAATCGCGTTGCGGTGGGGGAAGCGGCCGACGACAGCCTTGTGCTTCAACTGGTGCTTTGCAGCGTCTGTATCGCAGCCAGAAAATTACCTGCCTGCTCCAGCGCCCAAGCTGCATTCTCCAGAGTCACCGGGTCGCCCCGATAGTCGGCAATCAAGCGCAAGTCTTCCACTTTGTTGAGCGAGCGGCCATGTTCCACGGCAACCAGCGCGGGTTTGACCAGATGCAGACTGAATGCGGCAATCAGTCCACTGTGGGTGCGTGCCACTTCCGCTGGCACAGGTGCATTGATGGAGAGTAGGGCTGCCCTGGCCGCATCAAACATCGCGTAGTAAGCCCGGTTGCAGGCGCCGTCTACATCGCCGCTGTCCAGCAAGAGCTTGGCAGAAGCCAGTGCTCGGTTGGCTTTGCCCATTAACTCCTGGGGTGTCAAAGCGCCAATCCCTCGCGGGCGATGTTTTCCAGCAAGCGTGGATTGCTGTATTGCTCGGGATGCGCCCACTCGCGCTCCCAAATGGGCAGCGGCTGGATGCGAATGCCGGAATCCAGCAGCACGTCATACGCGACATCGTCCAGTGCGAGCTTGGTCGAGACAAAGTCGCCCGGTTCGCCATGTAAAAGCACGGCGACGTCGGTGTCACTTCCCACTTGTGCGTTGCCACGCGCCTGACTGCCAAACAGCAGAGCGCTTTGCACGGGCCATGCCAAAGCCACCCGGCGCGCAAAGTCGCGGGCGGCGCTCAGAACGGCAGGGGATTGCAGAGTTTGGGTTGGCATGGGCTAAAGTTTAACGGAGCGGGCAATTTGTGTGTCAAATCGGCCTGTGGCACCCAAAGGATAAGCGCAGTTAGCTACAAAAAACGTAGCAACCACGAGGAGAAACTGGGACGAAACCCCGGGTTTTGAAAGAAATGCTGCACTGAAGCATGGGGCGCAGGGCCGTATTGCCGGGATCGGCCAGGGATGTTAGAGTGAATTCAGATCAATGGCGAGGAGGAGTGCCCGAATGGACATTGCAATGCCACAGGACAACAATGCGACGCTTCCCGCGTCTGGCGGCTCTGAGGGTGCGCTTCCAACCCGGCGCATCAATATCCGGCACACCGATCGGCTGCTCGCCACGGCAGAAATGTTGCTCACCCACCGGGACCAAAACGAATCCTCGCTGCAAGACATCCTTGCTGTCATCGCCGATCTGATCCACGCGGCCACCCATGATGTGCTGACCGGATTGCCCACCCGTAGCCTGCTGCTCAACCGGCTTGAGCGTGAACTTACACAAGTCGCCAATGGCGACGAGTACGTCACCGTGCTCTTTGTCGATCTCGACAACTTCAAGTTGGTGAACGACTCGCTGGGCCACGACAGCGGTGACGAACTGCTGTGCGAGGTTGCCAGGCGCATCAGCGACTGTGTGGGCCAGGTCGAGGGCGGTATCGTGAGCCGCATTGGCGGCGACGAATTTGTCATCCTGTTTCCCCACACCATGAGCGGGTCAGAAGACATGCTGGCCGCCAAAATGCTGGCCGCCGTGGTCGAGCCGGTCCACATTGCCGGCAGGGAGGTCGTCACCTCCGCCAGCATCGGTGTTGCCAGCTGCGCCCTGGGCGCACAGTCCGCCGAGCAACTGCTGCGCGATGCGGACACGGCGCTCTATGCCGCCAAGGCGCGCGGCCGCAACTGCATGGTGCGTTTCAACCAGGAGCTGCACGCGCGCGTGGTGCGGCGTGTGCAGATCGAGTCGGACCTGCGCATTGCCTTGCGCGAGAAGGATGTGTTTGTGCACTACCAGCCGCAGGTAAGCCTGGTGACCGGGCAACTGGTGGGCGTGGAGGCGCTGGCGCGCTGGCAGCACCCCGAATACGGAATGATGTCGCCGGCGGAGTTCATCCCAATTGCCGAAGACAGCCGCTTGATTGGCGAGCTGGGGCGGCAGGTGCTGCGGTCCGCGTGCCTGCAACTGGCCGCGTGGTCTGCGGCCTTCCCCAAGCGACCGCTCTCGATGACGGTCAATGTGTCGCCGCGCCAACTGGGCGACCCGGACTTCATCGCCGAAGTCCGCACCATCATCGAACAGACCGGCATCAGCCCAGCGTCGTTGTGCCTGGAGCTGACCGAAAGCGTGCTGACGAACTCGGAATCCGAGGTCATCAAGACGCTCAACCAGCTGCACCAGTTGGGCATCTACGTCGCCATAGATGACTTTGGTACCGAGTATTCCTCGCTGGCCCGCCTGCGCGACCTGCCCATCGAGGTGCTGAAGATCGACCGCTCCTTCATCGACGGCCTGGGCACCGAGACGGGGGACACCGCTATCGTGTCGTCCATCCTCAGCTTGGCCTTCGCCACTGGCAAGCATGTGATCGCCGAAGGCATTGAGCGGGTCGAGCAGGCGCTGGTGCTACGCAGCATGGGCTGCGGCGTGGCACAGGGCTACCTGTTCTCCAAGCCCGTAGACGCTGCGCTGATCCTCCCCATGCTGAATAAACCGCTGTGGCAACCCCCCGTCAACTGGGGCGTGCAATCTGCAGCCGTGGCACCTGCCGCCCTGACACGCCGTGCACACCGGACCTTCATCGAAGAATTCCTCGACCACATTGGCGTGCCCATGGGATTGAAGGCGGGGACTACACCATGATGTCGCTCATTATTGGCATCGGAAACCTGCTGGTCGGCTGTGCCTACGTGGGCCTGGGCCTGCTCAGCGCGTGGGAAGTGGCAAGCCAATACCGGTACCGGGGCGTGTCGCGCTTTGGCCTGGGCTTTTCGTTGATGGCGGCCAGTTGTGGCCCGCACCATCTGGTGCACGGCTGGTGCGTGCTGCAGGGCGGCATCGTGTCCACCCCCATGCTGGCCATGACGTTGACGGGTTTGCCCGCCGGCATTGTGTTTTGCTGGCTGCGCGCCGAAGCCATGATGGCCGGCCGGGGGGACCGCACCTTGGCGATCAAGGGCAGCGTGATGGCGGGCGCAGCGGTCATGGTGCTGATTGCTGTCAGTGCGCTCGCCGGTTGGGCCTTGGCTTCTGCGCCCCCTGTCCCGTACGCTGTCGTGTGCACCACCTCAGGCGTCCAGTCCTGGATCGAGGCCTCGGGCACGGGGGTGGACGGCCCCTGGCTGGTGGTGTTCAGCAACCTCTGGGTGACGTTTACCTACGCGATGGTGGGCTGGTACCTGGTGGACACGCAGATACGCCGCTATGTCTCCACCCATTCCTGGTCACTCTCCGGCCTGGCACTGGCCTCTGTGTTCCCCACCTGCGCCGCCATGCACCTGATGCTGGCACTGACCAGCAGTGCAGAAACCAGCACCCTGGTGTTTGACCTGATCGGCGTGCCGGCCTCGGTCTACTTTCTGTGGGTGGTCAAACAACTGCACGCAGATTCCGTCATCGACTGGAACCGCCGCCCTCTGGCAGGCCTGGCCGCTTCGCCGCATCGTTCCTCGCCTTGGAGCAAGGTAACTAGCACGGGGCGGTGAAAGCCACCGGGCTTCCCCGATAGTTTGCTAACCGAGCACGCCATTTGTGCATCAAATCGGTCAAGACGACCGTGAGATGGGCGCAAGCAGCTACCAAAATTGTAGCAAGGCTATTGGAGCTCTTCTAACAACGCTTGCACTGTGTCAAGCAGTGAGGGCAGGGCGTTCTGGGCGATGTTCCACACGGTGCTGACGTTGACCGTGGCATAGCCGTGAATAAGCTGGTTGCGGAAGGCCACGATCTGCGGCAAGTCTGGAATGCGTTTTGCCATGGCTGCATCCAGTTTTGCCAGTTGACTGAGTGCTTCGCCGATGACCTCAAACTTGCGCTCAACCGCAGCCTGCGCCATCGCGTTGCCCGCGTATGCCGCTGCATCCATCCCCTCGGTAAATGCCTGAATCGCCAAAGTCGATTCACGCACATCCCACAAAAAGGCGCGTGGGTCACGCTGCATAGATGGCTTCGCGGTTGCGGTTGATGCTGGCCAGCACGTAGGGGTTGCGCACTGCGCCTGGCTCTACCAAATCCACCCCACGGCCCAGCAAGGCTTCCAGAGCGGCTTTGGCACCAAAGATGGAGTCCAACCCTGGACGTACATCCGGCGCAAACTCCACCAAGAAATCCGCATCACTGCTTGTCGGGTCAAAGTCATCCGCGCGCGCAGCCGAGCCAAACACCTCCAGGCGCTGGATGCCGTAGCGCTGGCAGATGGCGGAAATGCCTGTGCGGTATTGGGCGATGGCAGGATGCATAGGCTAGAGTTTAGCGGAGCAAGCCATTTATGTGTCAAATGGGCCTCTAGCCCCCGTAGGTTGTGCGCAAGCAGCTACCAAAATCATAGCAATTGCCAGGCGAAAACCTAGAACGAAGACCCCGGTTCGCTCAGGAAGGCCAGCTCTTCCGCGCTGGAGCTGCGCCCCAGAATCGCGTTGCGGTGGGGGAAGCGGCCAAAGCGGTCGATGATGGCTTTGTGGCGCATCTCGAAATCCAGATTGCCTTCGATGCCCGGCTGCGAGAACAGCGCCACCGCTTGGGCATGCACCAGCGCGGACTCGCTGTGCATATAGGGCATGTAGGCAAACACCCGCTGCGCAGTGGGCAGGCTGCGGTCTTGCCCGCTTGCCACCAGTTCCTGCGCCAACACCAGCGCCAGCGCGTCCTGCGCAAAGGCGCGCGGCGTGTCGCGGTAGACGTTGCGCGAGAACTGGTCCAACACGATGATCTCCGCCAGCCGTCCCTCAGCCGTTGCTCGCCATGCAAATAACTCACACCGCGCCGCCGCCTCCAGCGTATCGCCAAACCGCGCGCGTATGGTTTCGTCCAGCGCGGCGTCTTTGACGAAGTGCTGCTTGGCGGTTAGTTCTTTGAACCAGAAGTGGAGGGTGGATTGGGGTTGCAACATCGGACGTTAGCTAGGCGGCGGCTTTGAATTGATCGCGTACAACGACATTTTCCAAATCCGTTTTGTACATGCGCATTAAGTCTGCTACTCGATCGACTAATGCATGGAAATCCGAAACAGAAAGCTGCATGAATTCACCGTGAGCGATCTTGTTTCTGTTGTTGACGATGGTTTCGTCAATATACGGATACAAATGTCGGTACGGCCCCAATTCGATTCCAAGTGATCCAGCAATTTGTTGAAACACTTCAGAGGACAGATTGGACGCAGTATCGACATAATTCTTGTGTCGAATCTCAGCCTTTTTGCCATGGGCATCACGGACAAAGCAGGCCGCTTCAACAACGGCAATTGATCTCGACGAATCGAGAATCATCGAAATCTGACTTTTCACTGAGTGCGCGAAGTATGGATCAGCAAGTTGATTGTTTTGGAGGTTCTGGTGGCTAACAAAATTTAGGAGCAACTCCGAGCCCACTTTTACGAATCCCTCCCAGTGTGCATAAGCGAGCGGCACTCCCGCCCGAATGAGTACTTTTTGATTGACGACATTCGATGAGCGAGTAATCAACCGCATATCCAAAAGCTCTTTGTGCCGCCAAGAAAATTCATCACCGAGGATGTCGATGAATTGACTAGAGGTTCGTATTCTCATTGGTTAGACGGCAAACCAAATGATAGAAAAAGGCAGTAGTTTGCTCAATCTTGTCGAGCCGCGAGTACCTGCTTTTGTACTTTCGATAAATTGATTTTCAGACCACATTCCTTGAATTTTTGTAGTGAGCTGAGACTTGTCTGCCATAGCAGAATACTGTTCTGAATATGTTGCTACGCCGTGCGTAATAGCTTCGAATGACGCAATGGAGAATCCGCCAACAAAGCCACCTTCATATCGTTTGAAGGTGTCTGGTCCAAGCAGATCGTCCAACAATTTGAACGTCTTCTTGAATCGATTTTCTTCCTCGCCCAAATCAAAGTGTGGGTCCTGCGCCATGTCTATGAGAACCTCATCTAACCAGTCGTGAACGTCGATGCCGTTCTGATAGGGCTTGTATTGATACGCCAGATATCTCAGTACGAGTTCGACGTGCTTTTGCTCTTCAATAGCTCTGCTAGTAAGCAGAGTTGTGTTACGGAACGGTCCATATTCAGACATGTTGACCAATGCTGAAAAGAAATCTGGATTTAGCATCGTTGCAACACAATTCCTAGATTCCTGTGGCGAAAGTTCAGCCCCGCCCGAGTTGAGGCGCTGAAACAGTTCGAATTTTGCTCTTCCGTCGCTTTCGCGTTTAAGTATTTCAACTCGAATACGAACACGCTCTACGTCAAGGCGAACTGCAAGAGGAAGTCCTTCTTCAGTGTCTGCTTCACTCTCCCATACAACTTCGTTCAGGGAAGGTATTAGCTTTGTGCCGGACGGTATGAAGCTCGGTTCGAGCTCGGTACTTTCGGGGTTTCGCAAAACACCAGCAAACTGAAAAATTGTTGACAGTCGCTGAAGTCCGTCGATTAACTCCCAACGTCCATGTTCGTCTGTGAAAACAAAAATTGGTGGGATAGGGATACCCAATATCAGCGATTCGATGAACCGAGTCTTGCGCGATTCGTCCCACCGAAATGAGCGTTGATAGACAGGATTTATGAGTAGTTCCTTCTTCTCATAAATGCGGATTAGCTCGCCAATAGACATGTCAAATCCATCTTTAACTATGGTCTGACGTGCCGCACTGATCTCGTCAATTAACGCCATGATCTCTCCCTGCTTTTTTAAATACTATTTCGGACCTGGCTGCAACTTCTTTCAGCGGATCTGCATTCAGAAAAACAGTTGAAGTTGTGCTCTTACTCACTTCCCCCAACTATCCTTCAACCCCACCGCCAAGTTAAACACCGGTTTGCCCGCCTTGTGGTCGATGCGATCCGCGACAAAGTACCCATGCCGTTCAAACTGGAACTTCTGATCCGGCAGCGCGTTTGCCAATGAAGGCTCCACGATGGCGGTGACGACCTTCAGGCTGTTGGGGTTCAGGCTCTCGATAAAGTCTTTGCCGCCAGCGTCGGGCTGCGCATCGAGGAACAGGCGGTCGTACATGCGGACTTCGGCGTTGACGCCGTTGGCCACGCCGACCCAGGTGATCGCGGCCTTGACCTTGACCAGATCGCTACCCGGTGTGCCGCTCTTGGTGTCGGGCACGACGGTGGCCAGCACTTCGGTGATGGTGCCGTTGGCGTCCTTGTTGCAGCCGGTGCATTCGATGACGTAGCCGCCCTTCAGGCGCACCTTGTTGCCGGGGAACAGGCGCTTGTAGCCCTTGGGAGGCACTTCTTCAAAGTCTTCGCGCTCGATCCACACCTCTTTGCCGATGGTGAAGTGGCGCGTTGGCGATTCAACGCCTTCGGGCGGGTGGGGCAGGGCGGGTTGGGTGCAGGGCTCCAGGTGGCCGGCGCCCATGACTGCGTCCCAGTTGGTCAGCACCAGCTTGACGGGGTTGATGACGGCCATGCCGCGGTGGGCCTTGGCTTCCAGGTCTTCGCGCAGGCAGCCTTCCAGCGTGCTGTAGTCAATCCAGCTGTCGCTCTTGGTGACGCCAATGCGTTCGGCAAAGAGTTGCAGGCTGGCGGGCGTGTAGCCGCGGCGGCGCAGGCCGACGATGGTGGGCATGCGCGGGTCGTCCCAGCCGCTCACCTTGTGGTCGTACACCAGTTGCGCGAGCTTGCGCTTGCTGGTGATGACGTAGGTGAGGTTCAGGCGGGCAAATTCGTATTGCTTGGGCGCGGGGTTGGCCAGCAGGCCACCTTCGCACAAACGGTCCATCAGCCAGTCGTAAAACGGGCGCTGGTCTTCAAACTCCAGCGTGCACAGGCTGTGGGTGATCTGCTCCAGCGCGTCTTCGATGGGGTGGGCGTAGGTGTACATCGGGTAGATGCACCAGGTGTCGCCGGTGTTGTGGTGGGTGGCGCGGCGGATGCGGTAGATGGCCGGGTCGCGCATGTTGAT
>JACXTT010002896.1_pt1 | contig 26861 bp, 27 predicted proteins | sample 9270951 | NCBI WGS metagenome assembly JACXTT01 (sample SAMN15532306, study PRJNA645909) | rock metagenome | isolation source: weathered quartz diorite | place: Puerto Rico | collected 2017-06-21 | reverse complement strand
TTGACACCGTTCCCAGCCGGCACGCGAACCTCACTCACGTCCTTACCGAGATCGTCCCAAGACGGAAAGTATGTTGGCGCCCGGCCGTGATCGGCTGAGAACGAAGGCGTGACGATGTACCTGTGGATGAAGGCATCGAACGTCCCGACAAAGCGCGGCGCGCGTACGATCGATGGCTCACCCGAGCAACGTCGACTCGCCTCATCGATAGCAGCGTTCGTGAACGACAGTAAGGCTAGGCCTTTCGTCGATGACTGCGCCCGTTGTTTGAATCGCGCGACGATCGCACGGGTCTTTCCGGCTCCCGGGCAGGCTTCAACCAGAACCACGTCGTCCTCAAGGACTGCCTTCTGCTTCTCAGATAGGTCCGTCAACAGCCTGTCCATCGGCTTGTCCCGCGAGTTCGTCTAGAAGCTCTTCTGCAGCGGGAACGGTTAGAAGCACGTCGCTTAGCGCATCACGGATGTAGCCGGGAACCTCGAACGTTGAAGGGCTGCCCGTCTCCTGGCGCTCATCCTCAATCGCACTCGCGATTAGCTGCGCGTAGTCGCCCTTTCCGACCTCGATCTCCTCTTTGCGCATTGCGGCATAGAAGGCTTCGGCCCGCTTCGTTGGATCACCCGCCGTGTTCGTGATCACCTGATCCCACTTCGCTTCTGACAGCTTGTGAAGCGTCAGGTAGCACTTCCGCAGAAGGGCGTCGTTACCTTCCGGCCCAAACAGATCAGCTTCGAGTGTGAAATCGCCAACGCGAACGCTGAGTGCACCACTCGCCACACTGTCAGCAAACTCAGCCTCGAGCGCAGTCTTACGATCGGCGCCGGGCGCTGCGGCGGGCTCAGTTCGCGGGTCTCCATCTGTAATAACGACGACGCGCTCGCAGAGCGGAAAGTCGCCTCCTAGTAGCAAGCGGACGTAAGGAAAGAAGTCGACGCCGTCGACAGCAACGATCGAAGAGTTGCGGATCTGGCGTGCGGATCCTTCGTCATCGTGGAAGAGAACTTCGCTTGCCAGGACTGGCAAGAGCATTGCCTCTGCCAGACCTTCAACCAGAATCACTTGCCGCGCAAAGACCAGAGAAGATCTAGTGACGCTCAGGTAACGATCGATCTTTCGCAGGTCGGCTGCCTTCAACCCCGGCACAACAAGGCTTCGTGTTCTTGTGGTCACACTTGACTTGCCGTCTTCCGAAGTCACCTCCTGGCGGGAGACCGCGACCAAATTTCGAACAGACACCGCGCTAGCGAGGTTTGGGGAGTGCGTCGAAACGATCACCTGGATTCGACCAGCGGGGTTCAACGACCCCGTACTCGGTGCTACCCGCGACTCGACTGCACGTTGCTTCAAGTACGCCAACAGGACTGCCTGCAACTGAGGGTGCAGATGTGCCTCTGGCTCCTCAACGAGCAGAAGCGTTAGATCGTGCTCGCGAGCCTTCTGGAGCTGAAGCACCACAACAGCGATATAGAGGAGGTTCGCATAGCCAAGGCCGGCACCTCCAAGGTCAGACATCGGGATCCCGGCCTCGGTGATCATGATCCGAAGCAGCGCAGCAAGTCTGCGAAGCTCTTGATCGCGCCCACCCATCTCCACCCCGTAGCCGCGCGCCGGGTGGGTGAGCAGACCGAGTTCCGCATGCAGTGCATCTCGTACCTGCCCAGGAAGTTCGAGGTCGGCGATACTCCGAATGAAGTTGTTTGCTTCCGTCTCAAAGGACGCGGTGTCACTGTTTGCCAAGACTCTCAATACCTCGGCAAGCCGGGTGCCGTCACTGCCACCAAGTTCGCGCACTGCGTCTCGCAACGGAGGAAGATAGACGTGCGCAATTCGCTCTCGTGATTCGGCTTCGGAATCGGCTAGCTTTGCGGTCCCGACGCTCCAGCTTGCTCGTGAGCGTTCTGGCGTCGCAGCAGCTGAAGACAAGGACAAGTTGTAGATCAGCTCATCGTGTCCATCAACGAGCTGAGCGAGGAATACGGCTTGCTCCCCTGCGGTCAGCTCCGAAAACTCCAGCTGGACCTCAACCACGCTGTCATCGCCAACGTCGTATGAGGTGTCGCGAGATCGTTCGAACCAAAGTGAGCGGTGCCTTAGTGCCGACACAGTCCCCAACCGGAGAGAGTCGATGATGTTGCTCTTCCCGCTTCCGTTCTCCCCAACCAAGACGGTTAGGTCATCCTCGAAAACCACTTCGGTGCTGACGCACGAACGAAAGTTGCTCAAGTTCAGCCGGGAGAGCTTCACTCCATGCTCCCGTTACCGGCGAACAACTCGGCCTGTTCGAGTACCAGTTCAACTGCTTTTTCTTCCAGGTCGGGCGGATAGTCGTACTTCGCGAGCAAGCGACGGACCTTCGCACGCATGGTCGCTCGGACCGATTCCTTCAGATTCCAGTCGATGGTCGCGTTCTGTCGAATGGAGTCGACGAGTTCAGCTGCCATCCTCTTCAGCACGTCATCGCCCATTTGGAGTACAGCCTCGTCGTTCTGAACGATTGCGTCGTAGAAGGCTGCCTCCGAAACCGACAGACCGAGGTCTTCATGACGCTTGGACTGATCGCGCATATCTTTGGCCAGCTTGACCAGTTCACCGATGATTTCGGCTGTTGTGAGTGACCGGTTTGTATAGCGGTTGATCGCCTCTTCAAGCAGCTCAGAGAACTTGCGCGCCTGCACGACGTTTGTCCTCTGCACCGACCGAATCTGGTCGTTAAGCAGTCGGCGCAGTAGGCCCATCTGCAGGTTGGGCTTCTCCTTGTCGACGAGCGAGTCGAGGAAGTCGTCAGACAGGATCGACAGTTCCGGAGTCTCCACTCCAGCCAGCTTGTAGATATCGATGACCTCATCCGCGGCCACAGCCTCATTGACTAGTTGTCCGATGGCGGTGTCGATTTCCACTGCTCCTCCACCACCACGGCCCGAGTCCGGATTCTGGATCTTCAGAATCGCAGCGCGAACGTCAGCGAACATCCGCGCATCGTTACGGATCGCAGCGGCTTCGTCTCGCGACCCGCAGAGCGCGTAGGCCCTCACCAAGGCAAGGACCTGGTCGAGGTATCGCTCCGTTCGATCCGGATCTCCCATGACGAAGTCGAGAAGTTTCGCGTGCTCACCGAGGCGGGCCGCGGCCGACAGATCTGGTGACGAGTTGTACTCACAGCCATGGAGTAGACCGCGAATGATGTCGTGCTTCTCGAGCATGGCAGCAACGATCTCTTCGATCGGGACGCCAGCCTGGTCGCGATCGCTCGGTGAGTACTCAATCAGTGCCTTCTGAAGATTCGCAAAGACTCCGATGTAGTCCACAATCAGGCCACCCGGCTTGTCGCGGAACGTTCTGTTGACCCGCGCGATGGCCTGCATGAGCCCAGCGCCTTGCATTGTCTTGTCGACGTACATCGTGTGCATTGATGGTGCATCGAATCCGGTCAGCCACATGTCGCGGACGATCACGAGTTCCAGCGAGTCGTCAGGATTCTTGGCACGGGCCTTCAGATCCTTGCGGACATCCTTGCTGTGAATGTGCGGCTGGAATTCAGCTGGGTCGGCAGCCGAGCCAGTCATCACGACCTTGATACTGCCCAGTGCCGGGTCGTCGCTGTGCCAGTCTGGGCGGAGCGCGACGATCTTCTCGTAGAGCCGTACTGCGATCCGGCGAGACATCGCGACGATCATCGCCTTGCCAACCATCGCGTCGCGTCGCTTCTCCCAATGCTCAACAACGTCGCGAGCGATTAGGTCGAGGCGATCCTCGGCACCAACGATCGCTTCGAGTCTTGCCCAGCGAGACTTGGCCTGCATCGCCGCGTCCTCTTCGACCTGCTCGGTGATCTCGTCAGCGAGCTGATCCAACGCCGCATAGTCGTCCGTGTCCAGGGTGATCTTTGCCAAACGCGACTCGTAGAAGATCTTGACCGTGGCCCCGTCTTCAACTGCACGGGTGAGGTCGTAAACGTCGATGTAGTCACCGAAGACGGCACGGGTCGACTTGTCGTTTGACTCGATCGGGGTTCCAGTGAATCCAAGATACGTAGCTCGTGGCAGCGCGTCGCGCATGTGCTTTGCGAGCCCAGACTTCAGCGTGCCGTCCGCTGCGAGTGATTCGTTGAAGCCGTACTGCGAGCGATGAGCCTCGTCAGCGACGACAACTACATTCGTTCGATCGGTCAGCACAGGATTGGCATCTCCACCCGGCTCGGGCGCGAACTTCTGGAGAGTCGTGAAGACGATGCCACCTGAAGCTCGCTTAAGGATCGATCGAAGGTCAGCGCGCGAGTCTGCTTGGACTGGCTTCTCGGGCAGGATCTGCGCGGGGGCAAAGACTTCACCAAAGAGTTGATCATCGAGATCGTTGCGATCAGTGAGGAAGACGAGAGTCGGATTGCCCATGCGCTGATCGCGCATGATCTTGGCGGCGTACAGCAGCATCTCGATGGACTTACCTGACCCCTGGGTGTGCCAGACGACTCCACCCCGCCTATCGCCGTCAGGGCCTGCAGCCTCGATGGTCGATTCGACTGCTGCATTGACTGCCCAGTACTGGTGATACTTCGCGACTCTCTTTACGAGGCCTTTCGGCTCATCACTGAAGACGACGAAGTTGCGAATGATGTCAAGCAAGCGTCGCCGGTCAAACACGCCTTTAACTAGTATTTCCAGCGCCGGGATACCGGCCACGACGTCACGGCCATCGATGGTCTTCCAGGGCGCATAATGCTCGAACCCGCCAGTGAAGGAACTCATTGCAGCGCTTATGCCATCTGAAATGACCGTCAAGGCGTTCGGTGCAAAGATGGCGGGGATGTCGTGCCTGTACGTCTGGATTTGGTTCCAGGCTGTTTTGAGCGTTGCGTGCTCGTTGGCCAGGTTCTTGAGCTCCAAAAGTCCGATCGGAAGACCGTTCACAAAGATCAGGACGTCGGGACGACGGTTCTTCCCGCCAACAATGGTGAACTGATTTACAGCTAGGTAGTCGTTCTTTGACTCGTCGTCGAAGTCGATGACCTTGATCTGAACTGTTCGCACGGCTCCCGACTCGTCGCGATACTCGACCGGTACGCCATGTATCAACAGGTGATGCACGCGCGCATTTTCCGCTATCTCGTTCTGCGATTCGGCTCGTTGCAAGCGCTTGATAGCTTCACCAACCAGATCAGGGTGATCCGGGTTGATGCGCTCGATCGCCTCACGCAGTCGGCCAAAGAGATACACCTCGTCGAACGAGCTCCGCTCCGATTGATCGGCCCCCGGCGCAAGGCTCGGGCCCCATGCTGTTTCGTATCCGAGCTGACGCAGATACTCCAATGCGGCGTCTTCCACGGTCGACTCATCCAGACTTGTCACGCTGGCGCCCCTTCACGTGGTACGAACGCCAGGTCGCCCGCGACCAGCTTCGGTAGCAGTACTTGCCTCAGTGTCGACAGTGCAAGTTCTTCGTCAAACAGGGTCGCTACTCGATCCTCAACCGAGGATAGAAATGCTTCGAGCGAAGCGGCAGCAGCGCCAACAGGAATCTGGACTTGCAGCTCGCCGAGCCGCGTTGGACTCAACTCGGTTTGGCCGGTGCTCCCTGTCGCCATTGATTCGATTTCGCGCTCGCGTTCGAGAACGGAGTATGCAAGAACAGTCGGAGTCAGCATTGAGCTGTCAGGTTTGACGATAGAAACGTGACTGTCTGCATAGACGTCTCCGGAGTGCCACCTGGCAACTCGACCCAACGTGCCGACTCCAGTTGAATTCACCAGGATGTCTCCACTGGACGCTCGCTTCTCCTCACTAACAGCACGTTCGGCCATAAGCCGAGCGGCCCCAACCGTCGCCCATCCGTCGCGAATGCATTTCTGGTTAAGGACCACGGCACCCGATCCGTCAGTTGTGTACTTCGGAGTGACGCCGCGAGCGATGGAGCGGACGAATGCGGCCAGAGGGCGGGCGTCAACGGCGCTTGTAGCTAGCAACTTCTGAAGATGCGTCGTCCCCAGCTCACGCAATAGTTGGCGCTGACGAGCACCGCCAGCGATCCTGTCGTCCAAGGCGCTGAGGGTCTCTGCGATCCGAAGCTGCTCCTCCATAGGCGGCAGTTCGAACTCGAAGTCGAGGATTCGACCGGGCGACGTATGCCGCACAGTCGATCCCGTGGCACTGGCCAGAACCTCGTGTCGGTAGTCATCGCAGCACAGGCGGTAGTACAAGTAGTCCGCGCTCAGCCGCTCGGGCTCATTGACGATGATGAGCCCGAGTCGCTGATTGTGGAGGTACCGGGTGCCGTCGGTAGACCGCGGAACTATCGCGGGATATCCGAGCGTATCCCCGGTCTTGCTCAGGTCAGTCATCGTGACGATGACATCGCCCGGCTGGAGGATGTACTCCGCTGGAAAGCTGCCTTCGAAGAACTTGGGTCTCGCGATCTTGAAACCGCCACCGATCCGGAAGTTCCCCGGAGTAAGCACAAGATCCGGCGTCCGCGTCTTGACGAAGCCCGTCCCAGGAAACGCGAAGCCATGCTTGATCGAAACAAGGTCTCGCAGAGCGACTCGGGTCATGACCTCAAGTCCTTTAGACGGTCCCGAATCACTTCTTCGAGCCTGCGACCCTGTTCAAAGTTTTCGAACAACTCAGCCGTCAGGCGATCGACCTTTGCTCCGATCGGCTCGTCGTCGACGGCCTTGACCTCAGCACCCACATACCTGCTCGGCGTTAGTACGAAGGCGTGCTTGGCGATCTCTTCGCGAGTTGCCGCCTTGCTGAAGCCCAGCACGTCCTGATAGCCACCGTCGTGGTTTCGCCACGCGTGATACGTGCCCGCAATCGAGGCAATGTCGCCATCGGCGAGCTCGCGCAATGTGCGTGTCTTCATCGTGCCAACGTTGCGCGCGTCAATGAACAGGACTTCACCTGTCCTCTGCCGATGGCCGTTGCCGTGACGGTCCTTGGAAACGAACCACATGCTCACGGCGATCCCGGTGTTCAGAAAGAGCTTGTCTGGCATCGCAACTACACAATCGACAAGATCTGCCTCTACCAACTTCCTTCGGATGTCACCCTCTCCGCCGGTCTTTGAGGAGAGCGATCCGTTGGCTAGTACGAAGCCTGCAGTCCCCTTCGGCGACAAGTGATGGATGAAGTGCTGTACCCATGCGTAGTTCGCATTCCCTTCGGGCGGCGTGCCGTACTTCCAGCGGGGATCATTTTCCAGCTTCGCGTCCCACCAGTTACTGACATTGAACGGAGGGTTGGCAATGATGAAGTCTGCCCGCAGATCTGGATGCAGGTCTTGACCAAACGAATCGTCGGCGCGGTCCCCTAGATCCGCTTCGATTCCGCGCAAAGCGAGGTTCATCTTGGCGAGCTTCCACGTCGTGTCCGTGAACTCTTGGCCGTAGACCGAGATGTCGTTTCGCTTCCCGCCGTGCGCCTGCACGAACTTCGCAGATTCAACGAACATGCCACCAGATCCGCAAGCGGGGTCGTAGACCCGTCCGTGGTAGGGCTCCAGCATCTCGACGAGCGTCTTCACGACAGACCGAGGCGTATAGAACGCTCCAGCATCCTTGCCGGTCTCTTTGCCGGCGAACTGACCGAGGAAGTACTCATACACGCGACCAAGAACGTCGTCGCTGCCATGGTCATCAGTTTCGGTGAAGCCGATCGACCCGATCAGGTCCACGAGCTGGCCGAGCCTTCCCTTGTCCAAACCTTCGCGACCGTAGTTTCGCGGAAGAACACCCTTAATGACAGGGTTCTCCTTCTCAATCAGATCCATCGCCGTATCGATGAACTGACCGATCTCCGGAAGCTTTGCTCTCGCCTGGATTGACTCCCAGCGTGCGTCTGTCGGCACCCAAAAGACGTTGTGGCTCTTGTACTCGTCGCGATCCTCGAGGAACGGCACCCGTCGCGTCTCGTTCGGGATGTAGTCGGACGATTCCGGGTCTGCCAGCGAAGCTTCGATTTCTCGGTACCTCGCCTCAAAGCGATCGGAGATGTACTTGAGAAATACGAGCCCAAGAACGACGTGCTTGTACTCGGACGGCTCCTGATTGCCTCGCAGTGCATCGGCAGCCTCCCAGAGCCGCTGCTCCAGGGTCTTCGTTTGAACTTGCTTTTTCTGACGCGCCATCAAGCGTCCCCTCCGAGGGAGCGCCATTCAGAAAGTGCGTTGTGGTCGCAGTTCATGCTTGCCTCATTTTACCCTGGTTCGAACATATGTGCGAACAAATGTAGTGCGCGGACCCTGGACAGGCATCGCGTGTAGTGAGCATGTCAGGACCGCCCGACAGTGCACACCCGACTAGGCCTCGTCGGCTTGTGACCGGGAAAGTCGAACGCTCATCGCGCTGGTGACGAAACCAAAGCTCGTGGCAAAGCCGTCCGGCATATGTACGTGGAAGTTGGGCGAGTAGGAACCGATCCATTCAACGAGCACGTCGAGATTCGTCTCAACGGTGACTGGTTCAAACACTGCCGCCACCGACTCATCCTCGTAGGTGTCGAGGATCAAGGGCGCCAAGCCGTTGCCGATGGACGCCCTGACACAAATCGACTCATTACTGAGGCGGGCAACTCTGACATTGACCACCACCGCGCCGTCTTCTTCGATCGCTCGAACAGTGACTAGAGGCTGTGAATCAACCTCTCGAACGGGCTGCATGAAACGGATCGCGACCATCTTCGCCGCATCCTCGGCGTATCCACGGACAGTCCTCTCATCCCTAGGCGGACTGAGAACCAACATGCCGTAGTCGTTCATGCGCTTCGCCACGTTGCCCGACAACTTGGGGTGCATACCTAGAGCCGCAGCAAGGGCACCCATCTTCTTGTCGTCTCTGAACTGATCAACGACTCCGTTCAGCACGCGTAAGGCGGTCGCTGGATCGCCTTTGCCTAACCAACTGACGATCGCACCATCTCGACGGAGCATCTCGGGCTCAAGCGGTGCCTTGCTCCAGAGATCGCGTATCTCGCGCTCAAGTCCCTCCCAGAACTCCGCCATCCACTGCGCTCCTCGGTTGCAACAAATCCTTCAATACACAACGTAGTGCCGACCTCGACTCTTGGTGCGGATGATCCAACACACCGAGAGGACACACCATGAACGAGTTGAACCGGATCAAGGCGACGGGAGGTGGAGGCCGCCCCTCTCGTGCGCACATCGCGAACATCACTGCGTCGATGGAGAGCGCGAAGGAGACGGCAGTCGAGCTACACAACCTCCAGCGTCTGTACTCGCAAACGATGCGGCATGGCAATGACCTGGACAACGGCCGGCAAGTGATCGCCATCAACAACCCCGAGGTTGCTCCGCTACTGATGCACCTTGAGGTCGGCTACTTCCAGTCGGCTCAGTCCATTCTCTTCTCCCACGCTTCAAGGCTGGATCTCTGATGCCGGTCGAGAAGGAGGAGATCGGCCTCGCTGGTGCGCTGATGCTTCTGGTGATCTTCCTGCCGGTCGTGATCTGGATCGGGCTCTACGCCGGGTTGTTCTACCTGCTCGTCAGAGTGAGTCGCTTCATGATCGGCGGCGTTCGCAACCAGTGGCTCGGCTCTCGATTCCGCACAGGTCACCTGTTGAAGGCGAACTACAAGGCCTACAAGCGCGTCATGGAGGACGTCTCGAAGGAAGTGGTTTTCAAATGAGCAACACTCTGAGCAAGCTCGGTCAAGCAGGCCAGGCCGTCGTTATCGCCTACTGCGTCGCTTGGACTCTCGCGATCCTCTTCGCAGCGAACAGCCACGAGCTTGATGGCAAGCCGGCATTCGCCGTCCTTTGGGTGGATGGCCTACACGTCATCTATCCGGATGACCTCGTAGCCGGGACTTGCGCGAAATGATTCGCCTCTACTTCCTCGTCACTAGCCGACTCGCACTGCTCTTCGGACAGCGGCTCTACGCCAACGACGGCGTACGGAGCGTCACAGCGCAACTGCTTCGAGGTGCTCTCTGGATGTTCGGGATCTGCTTGATCGCGATCGTCTTCTGGGACGCGATGCCGGTCATCGCCATCGGGTTCATCTGCTGGCACGTCTACACGTTCAAGCGACAGGAAAGGTGGTGATGCCGATGTGGATGTGTGGAAAGTGTCATCGATTCTTTCCTCGCGAACGGTCCAAGGACCACTCTCGTCGATGCCGTTCTACCAAGTGAAAGGAGGTGACCAAGATGGCAACCACGTACTGCAAGCGAGGCTGTGGGGCCAGCTGGCCGAAGGGCGACATCATCGCCTGGAACCGGCATGACTTCGCCTGTCCCAAGTTGTTCCGCAACCACAGGACCCTCTACTTCGGGAAGGACAAGACGCAGTAGCGCGGGATTGAAGTAGGGCGCCGGTCAACCTAGGAGCACGAGACCGGCACCCTACTTTCCGCCCCCATGGCATAGAGCTACATCTATTCCATTCGCTGTTGTGAAATAGAGCGACGTCATTGACCGAGTCATTTGCGCAGCGCATAGTGAAATGCAGATTCGGTTTCCATTTCCGGAAACGAAATCCATCGATCAACTAACCCGAAAGGAGGGTCTAATCGCCATGCCAAAAAACAACACGGACACCGGATCAGTCAGCGCACCGCAGCCTGGACGTGGCCTAGCAGCTCGCGACTCGCAGGCTCGGTCGTCGGGCCGCTCGCGACGCGGTCGCGAACGGCGCTTGAGTATTCGTAGCGAGATGCGGGCTGCACCCGACGCGCGACGAATCGCGAGCGCGATCATCGCGATCACCCTCGCTCAAGCCGAAACGGAAGCAAGCAGTCAGCAACAGACGCTTGATGCGAGCAGCGCTCCCGGAGATCAGGAATGACGAAACTCGTTTGGACCGAACTCCACCTGCCTGTTCCAACTGCACCGGATGCAGCCAGACATGCAATGCAAGCGCTCGCCGGCCTCCCGGGACACCGTCGCATCGTGCTCGAAGCAACCGGATCAGACGGACAGATCCAATGGCGCTTGGCTGCTGATCATCCGACTACCGGTCGGGTGCTCGAAGCCCTAGCGCCACACCTGCCCGGTCTTCGTGGCACCGATGCCGTGGATCGGTTCCAGCCCCGAATAGCTGGCAAGGTGCGTGCACCCGGACATCGCACCACCCCGCTGGAGACATCGCGAATCGAGCCCGTGACTCGCAGCGTCCTGGGCGCTCTGGCACGCGCCAAGAAGAGCGAGTCAGTGAGCCTACAGCTCATCCTTGGACCAAGTCGCGGACCGAAGTGGCCGCAGCCGCCTCTCCTGACAACGGCGAACCAGTCCTACGCGCAGAATCGTCTAAGGCAAGCAAAGTATTCCGAGTATCGATTCGCCTGCACCTTGCGCGTAGCAGCGAAGGCGTCCGATGACACTCGCGCCCGAAGCTTGGTGGGTGGTGTTGCCTCGGCGCTACGCGGCCTGGAAGTTCCCGGCGTCCGGCTCGTGCTAAGCAAGACGTCGACGGACGGCTTCTTCCGCGTGCAGTCTCCCTGGTTGTGGACGCTGGAGCTCGGCGTCTCCGAGCTCGCCGCCATGGCCGGATGGCCACTGGCCTCAAGGGCCGACATTGCGTTGCCCGGCGTACCTCCGCCTCACCCAGCGCAACTTCCTGCCCACCCCCGGATCCCGTCGACTGGTCGCATCCTCGGCACTTCGCTGCTTGAGCCGGATCGAACGATCGCTCAGCATCCAACCGATTCGTTGCGCCACCTCCATATCGTTGGCCCTCCGGGCACAGGAAAGTCGACGCTCCTGGGCAACCTGGCGCTCCAAGACATCAAGCAAGGCCGGGGACTACTCGTCGTCGACCCGAAGGGTGATCTGATCACCGATCTGCTCGCACGCATTCCTGAAGACCGCCGCGACGACGTCGTCGTGCTCGACCCGAATGACATTGCCCCTGTCGGTGTCGATTCTTTCGCTGGCGAACCTGAGTTGGCCGCGGACAACCTGCTTGCCGTATTTCACGACCTCTACTCCGATTCGTGGGGTCCAAGAACGCACGACATCCTTCATGCCTGCCTGCTCTCGCTAGCGCGGCGAGGGAACGCGTCCTTGACTATGGTCCCGATGCTGCTCACGAATGCCGGGTTCCGGCGTTCCATAGTTGGCAACGTCGCAAAGAACGACCCGATGGGACTCGGCTCCTTCTGGGCTTGGTTCAACGCTCTCTCCGAGGCCGAGCGTGCCCAGGTCATCGCTCCACTCATGAACAAGCTTCGCCCAATCCTGATGCGACCCGGCCTGCGAGCTGTCTTCGGCCAACGTTCCCCGCGATTCGCAATCAGCGACGTCATCACGAAGCGACGCATCTTGCTCGTTTCGTTGAGCAAAGGAACCCTTGGCGGAGAAGCCGCACAGCTACTCGGAGCGATCGTCATCGCACTCTTCTGGCAGGCCGCCCTCGCCCGCGTTAGCGTTCCGGAGAGTAACCGCCAACCCGTCATGGCGATCGTCGACGAAGTGCAGGATTTTCTGCGTCTTCCGGGCGATCTGGGCGACGCCCTTGCTCAAGCACGTGGTCTCGGTGTCGGCTTTACTCTCGCTCATCAGCATCTCGCGCAGCTCCCGACGTCGATACGCGAAGCAGTCCTGGCGAACGCCCGATCTCGAATCGCCTTCCAGCTGAGTCCCCGCGATGCATCTGAGTTCGCGCGAACTATGGGCGGCGACCTGACGTCTGACGATTTCCAAACCCTCCCGGCATTCCACGCCTATGCGCGACTCCTGACGGATGCCACGACCCTGCCGTGGTGCTCGATCACCACCCTGCCGATGTCACCAGCTAACGGCAGGGAATCGGACATCCGTGAACTGTCCCGTACCAACTACGGGCAACCCCTCGACCAGGTCGAAGCAGAACTTCTCGAGCTACTCGACTTCGGGTCGCGGAAGGGCGGCGAGCGACTCGGTCGCACGCCGAACCCCGCCCAAGGAGAAGCATCATGAAGGGCGGATCAAACGACTGGCTGCCTGGACGTGGTCTTCCGCTCGACCTTCCGTCCGCCCCCACCTCTGTTCGGCCGTCCCTGCAGGTCACAGACCCAGAGACCGGATTACCGGTGCCGAATACTCCCGCTTCCTCGAAGCCGGGAGTACCAAAGGCGGCGAAGGCGCGAACGCGAGTCGGCCATCGCATGATCGAACAGATTGCGGAGCGACTATCGGCTCGTGATCGCGAGGTGCTCGAACGAGTCGCCGAACACAGGTACCTCAGCACGCACCAGATCCAGTACTTCTGTTTCACCGACCACGCGAGCAACCAGTCAGCTGCACGTACGGCACGACGAGTGCTTGCACAGCTTGAACAAGCCGACCTCCTGCGATCTCTTGAGCGGCGAGTAGGTGGCGCACAGTCGGGTAGCGCAACGACCGTCTGGCAGCTCGCACCGGCCGGGGCGAGGCTCGTGCGGCGAGACGGGAAGAACTACCGGACACGCGACCCTTCTCCTCGGTTCATGCTCCACTGCCTAGCTGTCGCAGACGTCCATGTCCTGCTTCTCCAACACAGAGACATCGAAGCGATAACTGAAATAGTCGTTGAAGTGGAGCCGGTCTCTTGGCGGCGCTACCTCGGTCAGGGCGGCGAACCGCGTTGGCTACAGCCCGACCTCAGCGCCAGCTTGTCCACTCGCGACTACACAGACCGCTGGTTCGTGGAGGTCGACCTAGATACCGAGTCGCTTCCCGCCCTTCTGAAGAAGTGCACTCAGTACGAGGCGTACAGAGCGAGCGGTGTGGAACAGGACAAGGTGGGCGCGTTTCCGCTCGTACTCTGGGTCTTCACCAACCCACTACGAGCCGAGAGGCTTCAAAGGGCGATAGCTCGGCACCCAGGACTGACTCCGGCGCTGTACCGATACTCAACGCCCTGGGGTGTTGCTACGGCACTCGCGCAGACCGATGCTGGAGTACCCGAATGAGTGTCGCGAGAGCGGGCCGCTATCGCACCATCTTGATCGACCCGCCATGGGATGTACATCAGCGTGGAGCGCGAGGTGCAGAGCGCCACTACAACCTGATGAGTCTCGATGAGATCAAGGGACTGCCGATCGGGGATCTCGCCACCGATGACGCACACCTATGGCTCTGGACCACCAACGCAACCTTGCGACAGGGCTACGACCTGGCTGAAGCGTGGGGCTTCACGGTCCGCTCCCCTCTGACCTGGATAAAGCTCAGGCTCGGCCTCGGACACTTCCTGCGCAACAGCACAGAGCACCTGCTGCTCTGCACGCGCGGAAAGGCACCCGTCAACTATCGAGGTCAGCCGACTTGGATGCTCGCTCCGGTTCAGGACCACTCCCACAAGCCCGAGGAGCAATACGCCCTGATTGAGCGCATCTCACCAGGTCCATACCTGGAGCTATTCGCGCGCCGGCGTCAGCCTGGCTGGGATGCCTGGGGGAACGAGGTAGACGCCGACATTCGGATCCCCGGCTACCCGGTGCCAAGTGACGAGGTGATGGCGGCATGACCACATCGCCTCGTCGGGAGAACGCAGCCGTTCGCATTTCGCCAGTTTGGCGAGATCGGTTGCGCCACCCCGATGAGGTGTCTCGCGACGTCTTGGGCTCAGCCCACAGCATCAACGCGAGGAAGGCCATCAGAAAGGAGAAGTCATCCATGAAAACACTGGCTATCAGGCTCGAAGACGAGCAGCACGCCAAGCTCGGCCTCCTGGCCAAGCTCAGCGGCGAGACGGTCGTCGATGTCATCCGGTCAGCGGTTGACCGACGCCTGACAGAAATGGCAGCAGACCCGGAGCTTTCGGCAAAGGCTGAAGGCTTGCGCGCCGCCATCCAGGCCGAGGCTGCCGAACAGGCAGCAGCGCTTGCTGGATTGTTCGCCAGCGACGCAGCTACTACCAAGCCCTCCAAGAGGACGCAGCCGCGCTCTCAGACAAAGGCGACGGAGTAGCCATGGATTCTCCCGGCAGGGGTCGGTCTGGCGCGGAACCCCGTACCAGCCCGGCTCCTGCCAACCCTCTTTCGCCAACTGTTGCGGAATAGACATTCCGCGCAAAATGCCATTCCATTTCCGGAAAGGAAATCGTAAAATGAATACACAAGGAACTTAAATGGAAACGCAATATCAAATGTCAGATAAGAACCTAACGAAACTTGGAAAGTTGATATCAACGACACGCGCAGCAAAGGAACTCAGACTCGACGATCTTGTCGACAGCACGAGCATTCCCAGGACGCAGCTGCACCGCATCGAACAAGGTCAGCTGGGCCTGATCCAGCCCGCGGCGCTCCACTCGCTTGCCCGATCTCTCGACCTCCCCCCGTCTGACCTCTTCAGCTTGGCCGGGTACGCGATCCCCGAGGAGCTCCCGACGTTTGCGCCGTACCTACGCAGCAAGTACCGCGATCTTCCGGAATCCGCGAAGGCGGAGCTGGAGCGGAGCTTCCGTGCCATCGCCAAGAAGCACGGATACGACGCCAACGGACCGGCCCCAGGCGAAGACGAAGCCTGATTTCACGAACCAACCATTGACCTCATCGAAAGGAGGAACCCATGACAACAACCCGAAGCACTCCCCTAGCCAACGCGGTGCGCAGACCGTCTGTCTTGGCTAACCTCCGGCGCCTGGTCCCAGACCGCACCATGATCTTTAGCGAGGCGCTCCAGATCGCGGAGCTGCAAGCGCACCACCTAGGTCGCTTGCTCGATCCCCAAGACGACGGCATCGGCGACCACCACTTCGTCGGCATGCCAAGGATTACCGTGAGCTACGAGGATCTTCCCGTATCCGGGACGAGCCATTGGAACGGCAGCGAATGGGTGATCGCCATTTCCTGCAGCGACAGCGTTGCTCGTCAGCGCTTCACGCTCCTCCACGAGTTCAAGCACATCCTTGACCATGGGCGCGCGCACCTTCTTTACCGAGGCGATCACCAACGGAGCGCAAAGGCACAAGCAGAAGCAGTAGCTGACTACTTCGCAGGGTGCGCCCTCGCCTCCAAGCGTCGCCTCAAGTCGGCATGGGGTAACGGGATTCAGCGCTCGCAGGACCTCGCTGACCACTTCGGCTTAAGTGTCCACGCGATCCAAGTTCGCTTAGCCCAAACGGGCCTAAGCAAGACAGTCGACCGCGAGCCAGCCCCGCGCTGCGCTCGACCAGTACAGACGTCCAAGTACTCCCCGCAGCAGTTTCGGATCGCTTCCTCGGCAACCCATTCAAGGAGACTCGCGTGACCACCAACCCTCTTGGGATTCAGGAGCTCAAACCAACCGCGGTGATCTACCTGCGAGTCAGCACAAAGGATCAAGCCGAGCGAGGCGGAGGGGCGGAAGGATTCTCGATCCCCGCGCAGCGCGAGGCTTGCATGCGCAAGGCGGAATCGCTGGGCGCGACCGTGGTTGCTGAGTTCATCGATGCCGGCGAAAGCGCTCGGTCTGCCAACCGCCCTGAGTTACAGCGGATGCTTCAGTTCATAGGTCTGGCGCGTGTCCCTTTCGTCATCGTCCACAAGGTTGATCGTCTTGCTCGCAACCGTGTCGACGATGTCGAAATCAACATGCAACTGACGGCGGCAGGTTCCAAACTTGTGTCCTGCTCGGAGAATATCGACGAGACACCAAGCGGCATGCTGCTCCACGGAATCATGAGTTCGATTGCCGAGTTCTACAGCCGCAACCTCGCCACTGAATCCAAGAAGGGCATGCAGCAAAAGGCGAAGACCGGCGGCACGCCAGGACAAGCTCCGTTTGGCTACCTCAATGTCCGCGAGCGGACGGCGGAAGGGCGCGAGATTCGAACAGTTGCTCTCGATCCCGAGCGCGCAAAGTGGGTGTCATGGCTCTACGAGATGTACGCAACCGGCGAGTGGACCACCGCGATGCTTCGCGACGAGCTCACCCAGCGGGGAGTGACGACACGTCCTCGTCCAAACCGAGTAGGGCTGCCAATCGCCAACTCGCATGTCAACAACATCCTTACGAACCGGTACTACATCGGGTACGTGAAGTACGACGGTGTCGAATACCCGGGGACTCATCAAAAGCTAATCACCGAAGAGGCGTTCGATGCCGCCCAGAAGGTACGCACTGCACGCGCGCAGAGCGGCGAGAAGCCGCGCGTCCGGAGCCACTACTTGAAGGGCTCGGTGTTTTGCGGGAGTTGCGGTGAGCCTCTGATGTTCGCGCAGAGCCGGAATCGCGTCGGCGATCTGTACGACTACTTCGTTTGCCTAGGTCGGCAGTCGAAGAACGGATGCCTATTCCGAGCGACGCCGATCGAGTTGGTTGAGGATCTGGTCGCTGATCACTGGGCGAGCGTGACTCTGCCAGAAGACGACGCGCGAGAAGTCAGAGCGATCGTGCTTGAGCACATCCAGAAGGAGATGCCTCGCCAAGGCGCCGCCCGACGCAAGGCAGAAGAGCGCATTGAACAGCTGGATCGCAGAGCCAAGAAGCTGCTTGAGGCGCATTACGCCGACGCCATCACCGTCGGACAGCTGAAGGAAGAACAGCGCGAAATGTCGGTGCAGCGAGCCGAGGCAGAGCGGACGCTCGCTCTTGCTTCAGAAAACGACGAAGTACTGGTCACGAGCCTTGACCGAGCTTGCACATTGCTCGAGAACGCGCAGAACCAGTACTTGGCCGGGGACCAGTTCATCAAGCGCGAGCTAAACCAGTCCGTGTTCCGCCACATCTACATCGAAGACGACGAGATCGTGGGAAGCGACCTCACTGCTGCATTCGAACGCCTTACAGCGGGTTCGCTCAGGGGAGACTTGGAGCGCGAGCGCAAGCGCGTGCCTGCCCGGGCGGCTTCAGCCGGTCCTTTGACCCTCGTCCCACGCACTGCCGAGCCGCGTTCTGAGCACGGCGTAGACAGCTTGCGGCCTCAGGCCCCGCGAAGCGCTAGAACGGCGCCCGGTGCCCGTGATAGGGGTCATGGCGTTAGGGCCCGCCCGCGTGGCCCGCTCCCGTGGGAAAGAAAGAACCCCGGTCCTTTTCAGGACCGAGGTTCTAACGAATCACTTTTGGTAGCGGGGGCAGGATTTGAACCTGCGACCTCTGGGTTATGAGCCCAGCGAGCTACCGAGCTGCTCCACCCCGCGTCGGTGAACGGAACATTACCGGGTGGTCGTACCTTGGCCCAAATCGGGGGTGAGCAGCAGCTCGCAGGCGCGCTTCATGTCGGCGTCCGCGTCCTCGATCGGGCGGGTGCCGCTCATCGTGGTCATCAGGACGCCGAACCAGCACTGGATCACCAGCCAGGCGCGGCTGCGCTGGTCGGGGGTGGCGCCCCTCCCCCAGCCGGTGATGGTGAGCAGCATCTCGAGGAACATCTCTTCGATGTCCGCGCAGTCCTGGCTGGCCATGCCCTCGGCCAGGATGATCGACTGGAACATCGACATCGAGAGTCGGCGGTTGCCGTGCAGCCTCCTGGTGAGCACGGCCAGCAGCTCGACGACCGCCGTCGCCGGGTCCTGATCGTCGGTGCGTACGTACGCCGACACGTCGACGTCCTCGAGCAGTGACTTCATCACCGCGACGAACAGGTGCACCTTCGACGGGAAGTACCGGTACAGCGTGGCGATCGCGACCTCGGACTCGGACGCGACGTCCTGCATCTGCACGCGCTCGAAGTCCTGCCGGGAGCCGAGCTTGATCGCCGCGAGCAGCATCCGTCGGTAGCGGTCCTTCTGGCCCTCCGAGTTCGGCTCGGCCGGCGGCCGGGCATCAGCGATCCGTGCCACGACCCCTCACTTCTTGATCGGAGCCTGGGGGGTGCTCGCCGCGAGTGCCTGGTTGACGAGCGCACGACCCTGGTTGATCTCCGAGGCGTACAGGTTGAGGTCACCCTTCTTGAGCGCGTCGTCCGCTGCCCGGAACTTCACGTCGGCCTCCTGCAGCAACGTCAGCGCCGCGACGGGTAGGCCTGGTCCGGTCGTCGTACCGGTGCCAGTGCCGGTACCCGTACCAGTCCCGGTCCCCGTTCCGGTGCTCGTGCTCGAACCGACGACGTCCGCCAGCGCAGCGCTCAGCGTCGAACCGATGCCGACCTGGTTGCCGAACGAGGCCAGCACGAACTGCAGCGTCGGATAGGTGCCGGCTCCCGAGCTTCGCTGGGTGTAGAGCGGCTGCACGTAGAGCAGACCGCCACCCACCGGCAGGGTGAGCAGGTTGCCGTAGACGATCTTGCCCACGTTCTGCTTGAAGTTGCGCACCGCCGCCGCGATCTTCGGATCGTTGCTGAACTGGTTCGCGATCTGCGACGGCCCCGGGATCTGGTTGGTGTCCGGCAGCCGCAGGATCTGGAAGTGCCCGTACGTCGACGGATCAGCGGCGTTGGCACCCACGGTCATGAACGCCGACAGGTTCTGCTTGTTGGTCGGCGTGAACACCGAGGTCAGCGAGAAGACCGGCTTCGCCCCGGGCGTGGTCGCCACCGAGAGCCGGTACGGCGGCTGGGTGTTCTGCGCGTCCGACGGGTCCTCGGGCACCTGCCAGGCGTCGTTGCCCTCGTAGAAGGTCTTCGGGTCGGTCACGTGGTAAGTGGCCAGCATGTTGCGCTGCACCTTGTAGAGGTCCTCGGGGTAGCGGAAGTGCTGGAGCAGCGCCGGCGGGATGCTGCTCTTCGGCTTCACCACTCCGGGGAACACGCTCTCCCAGGCCTTGAGGATCGGGTCCTTGTTGTCCCACTCGTACAGCGTGACCGTGCCGTCGTACGCGTCGACCGTGGCCTTGACCGCGTTGCGCATGTAGTTGATCTGGTCGGTCGGGAGCGTCGCGTACGGCGACCGCGGCGCCGTCGAGTCCGACGTCATGTCCTGCAGCGACCGCTTCTGCGAGAGCGGGTAGCGGTCCGTGGTGGTGTAGCCGTCGAGGATCCAGACGATCTTGCCGTTGACGACCGCCGGCAGGGCGTCGCTGTCGACGGTCAACCACGGCGCGACCTTCTCCAGCCGGGTGATCGGGTTGCGGTAGTAGAGCACCTTCGAGGCGCTGTTGACCCGCGAGGACAGCACGAAGTTGGGCTCGCCGAACTTCACGGCGTACAGGAGCTTGTGGAAGAACGAGCCGACCGGGACGCCGTCCTTGCCGTCGTAGGTGTTGGTGCGCGACTCGCCCGGCTGGCCGGAGCCCTGCGGCACGTCGAGCTCGACGCTCGGCGCGCCCTTGGGCTGGCCGACGATCGAGTACGACGGGCTGTTCTCGCCGAAGTAGATCTGCGGGCGGTACCCGTTCGGTGGGTTCGCGCTGGTCAGCACGCCCTGCGGCGGCAGGTCCTTCTCGGCCCACGCCGGCTGCCCGTTGGTGTCGAGCACCGGCTTGTTGTTGGCATCCTGCTGGTTGCCGTACGCCGCGATGATCCCGTAGCCGTGGGTGTAGACGGTGTGCTCGTTGGCCCACTTCTTCTGGCCGTCGGGCAGGCCGTTGAGGTTGATCTCGCGGGCGGCGACGACCATGTCGCGTTCCTGCCCGTTGATGTTGTAGCGGTCGACGTCCAGCACGCTGGGCACGCTGTAGTAGCCACGCACCTGCTGGAGCTGGTCGAACGTGGCCGAGACCAGGTAGGGGTCGAGCAGCCGGATCCCGGGCAGCGACGCCGCGTCGGCGGCCAGCTGGGTCTGGGTGAGCGTGGACGTGGCCGGGTACTCGATGACCTTGGCGCCGTTGAGGTCGAACGCCGTCCGGGTCGCCTTGATGTTGTTGGCGATGAACGACGACTCCTTGTCGGGCTCGTCGGGCTTCACCTGGTACTTCTGCACCAGCGCCGGCCAGAGGCCGCCGAGCAGGACTGCCGAGAGCGCGAACAGGGCCAGGCCGACGGCCGGCAGCATCCAGGTCCGGCGCACCACGTTGGCGAAGAACAGCAGCGCGCAGATGATCGCGATCGCTACCAGGATGTTGCGCGACGGCAGCACCGCGTGGTCGCGCGAGTAGGTCATGCCGGTCACCAGACCACCGCCCTGGGAGGTCAGGTCGAACCGGTCCAGGTAGTAGCCGATGCCCTTGAGCAGGACGAGCAGTCCGAGGACCACGGAGATCTGTGCCTGGGCCGGACCCGAGACCTTGCCCGAGCGCGCCTGCAGCCGGATGCCGCCGTAGATGTAGTGCACGAAGACCGCGGCGATCAGCCCGATCACGAACGCGGTGATCGTGAAGTCCACGATCCAGTGCAGCCACGGCAGCGTGAAGACGTAGAAGCCGATGTCCTTGTGGAAGTACGGGTCCGTCCGGCCGAAGGACTGGCTGTGGCTCCACAGCAGGTAGGTGCGCCACTGCCCTGCCGCCGAAGTGCCGGCGAAGAGCGCGAACACCGCGCTGATCGCGATCAGCAGGATCGTCCGGATCGGGGTGATCACCTCGCGGTAGCGGTCGAGGTTCGCCTGCTCGGGGGAATTCGCCCGGAACATCGGACGCAGCCGGAAGGCGAGTGCCAGGTTGCCCCCGACGATGAGTGCCATCAGCAGCCCGAAGACCGCGAACAGGCCGATCTTGGTCCAGATCAGCGTGCTGAAGACGTGGCCGTAGCCGACGCTGGAGAACCAGAGCTTCTCGGTGTAGAACTTCGCGAACAGCGAGAAGCCGATGATCAGCACGGCCATCACGATCAGCGTGAGGATCAGCGGACGCGGACGCCGGGAGTCGTGGCGCGGCGGCGGCGCTTCGTGCTCACCGGGTTCGTCGGCGAAGAAGTCACTCATCGGACGCTGTCTCCTCTTCGAGCGTGGCGTGCAGCTGGACCAGCAGCCCCGGCACCAGGTCCGGCCCGGTCAGGACCAGGTCATCCGCGTCATGCGACCTTAGCCGCAAGGCGCACGCCGCGTCCCCGGCTCGCAGGGCAGCCGCGACGATCCGGACCTCCTGGCGATCGGGGTGGTTCGCGGCGAAATCCCTCGCCTCGGCAGGGTCGGTGGGGATCTCGGCGTCGACGTCGGGCGGCAGCACCACCCGCTCGGCGATCACCGCCATCCCGGTGACCTCCTCGGGCCAGCTGATCTGGGCCAGCACGTCCTCGAGGGTCTGCCCCGGGGCGAGCGGTTCCTGCTCGATCGGGGTCAGCGCGGTGACCGGACCGGAGTCGAGCCCGAGCGCGGCCGCGAGGCTGGGCTCGCGGCGTACCAGGTCGGCGGTGTCGGCGAGGGCGAAGATCCGCTCGGCCTGGTCCCAGCCGGTCTCGCTGGCGTGCGCCTCGAGCTCGCGGACGACGTCGTACAGGGGTCCCTGGTGCTCGGCGTTCATCAGGAGCACCCCGGGAGGGTGGCGTTCGGGTTGGCACGCCACGCGGTGATCGCGTCGATCGCGTTCTGCAGAGTGTGCACCCGCACCAGCCGCATCTTGTGCGGGTCGTAGTCGGCACCGGCCGCCTCGGCACAGTTCTCGGTCGGCACCAGGAACAGCTGCGCACCGTCGCGCTGAGCGGCCGGGATCTTTTGCCCGATGCCGCCGATCGCACCGACGATGCCGTCAGCGGTGATCTCCCCGGTGCCGGCGACGACCTTGCCGCCGGTCAGCGAGCCGGGGGTCAGCAGGTCGTAGATCGACAGCGCGAACATCATCCCGGCCGAGGGGCCACCGATGTTGTCGGAGAGCCGGATCGCGACGTTGAACGGGAACCGGTAGGTCTCGGCGATCCCGACGTTGATCCGGGAGCTCTTGGCGTCGGTGGGCGCAGGGCGGGTGACCACCGCGACGTTCTCGGTCGTGCTGTTGCGGCGGATCGTGAGCTCGAGCTTCGTGCCCGGCTTGACCGCCCGGACCTGGTCGATCAGCGAGGTGGCAGCCACGGTCGCGCGCCCGTCGACAGCGGTGATCACGTCACCCTTCCTCAGGATGCCGTCGGAGGCGCCTCCCTTGGTGACGTCGTCGACCGTGACGTTGATGCCGTACGCGATCCCGAGCGCCTTGAACGCGGCCGCGGTGGCGTCGTCCTGCGACGAGCTCATCTCGACCGCGGACTGCTGCTGGACGCTCTTGGCCGTGGAGGTCTTCTGGTAGACCGCGTCGCGTGGCAGCACCGCCGTCTGCGGGTCGATCCAGCGCTGCATCGCGACGACGAAGCTGATCTTCTCGTCGGGTCCGCTCGGGTAGACGGTGACCATCCGCAGGCCGCCACCGTCCGGGTAGACCTTGTGCCCGGTGACGTCGACGATCTTCTTGCCGTCGAAGGTGCCCAGCACGTTGATCGTCGGGCCGGGCAGGAAGGTCACGTACGGCGTCGGCCGCACCAGGGTGACCGCGAGCAGCACGACGCCGATGGACAGCGCGATCAACCCCGCGAGCGTACGGCGACTCATGTCCTCACCCTCTCAAACGCCGGAAATCCGGCCGCGCGCGACCCGGCCCGCGGACTCAGGCAGAGCGACGGGTCGGATCGCTGGGCTCGGTCCGCCGTACGGCGACCCCGGTGCTGCGCTCGCGGGTGCGGGCCAGCGGACGGGCACGATCGGCAGCCGCACCCGGCATCGGACGCATGATCGCGGCGGCGAACCGGTCCTGGTCGGCCTGGGACATCTCCCGCTCGGGGCGCGCACGTCCGACCCAGGCAACCACGATCATCGCGGTGCCGGTGACGATGGCGGCGGGAACCAGCCAGAGCAGGATGAGCACGGGTCCATGATGCCGAGCCGGAGGGCCGCATCCCGGCCTCAACACGCAGTGACGAGCTTTCCGGCGATCGCGTCGAGCGGCAGGATGTCGTGCGCCAGACCTGCCGTGGCGACCGCGCCGGGCATCCCCCACACCACCGAGCTGGCTTCGTCCTGGACGACGATCCGGGCGCCGCGGGCCGCCAGCAGCTGGGAGCCGATCAGCCCGTCCTGGCCCATCCCGGTGAGGATCACGGCGGTGGCCGCGCCGTCGTACGCGTCGGCCGCCGAGCGGAACAGCGCGTCAACCGCGGGGCGGCAGAAGTTCTCCTGCGGTCCCTCGTCCAGGGTCGTGCGGACCAGTCCGGCGGAGCGGTGCACCTTGAGGTGGAAGCCACCGGGGGCGATCAGCACCTCTCCGGCGCGAGGAACCTCGTCGGCGACGGCCTCGCGGACCGTCAGCGCCGAGACCCGGTCGAGCCGCTCGGCGAACATGGTGGTGAACAGCGGCGGCATGTGCTGGACGACCAGCACCGGCACCGGAAACGTCCCCGGCAGCTGCTCGAGCACCCGGGAGAGCGCATCGGGTCCGCCGGTCGAGCAACCGATCAGCAGCACCTCGGTCGGCTTGGTGACCGCCGGCGACAGCGGCACCGGGGTCCGGGCCGCCCGTCGCTCGGCACCGGTCGTGGTGCCCGGGTTGCGCGCGACCAGCCGGTAGGCGCCGACCAGTGCCTTGACCTTCGGGATCAGCTGCTCGCGGACGCTGGCCATCGACTCGGCCATGCTGGTGGTGTTCGACGGCTTGGTGACGAAGTCCGAGGCACCCAGCGAGAGCGCCTCCAGGGTCTTCGTCGCGCCCTTCTCGGTCAATGTGCTGAACATGATCACCGGCAGCCGCGGGTGCTTGCGACGGATCGCGTCCAGCGCGCCGAGCCCGTCGAGGATCGGCATCTCGATGTCCAGGGTGACGGCATCGGGCTGGAGCTCGTCGACCATCGCGATCGCGTCCCGGCCGTTGTCCGCCGTACCGGCGACCTCGATCTCGGGATCGAGCCCGAGCGAGGTCGTGACCAACCGACGCACCAACGCCGAGTCGTCGACGACGAGCACACGAATCACGCCCGACCCATCGGCACCGGGACTCCGGTCCTGAGTTCTCGTCCCGGGACCGCCCTTTTTCTCAGGAGACGGGGACGACGACCGATGAGGTCGCCGTGACGATCACCCAGTCCAGCTTCGCCTACGTCTCCGACCTCGTACGTCGGGAGACCGCGATGCTGTATGACCCCGGCAAGGAGTACCTCGTCGAGGCCCGGCTGCTGCCGCTGGCCCGCGAGGCCGGTTGCGCCGACGTGGACTCCTACGTCGCACGCCTGGCGACCAGCGCTGCCGAGCGCGACAAGGTGCTCGACGCACTGACCATCAACGAGACGTCCTGGTTCCGCGACAACGCGCCGTACCAGGCCTTCACCGAGACGATGCTCCCCGCGATCGTCGCCGCGCGCAGCCACGTCCGGCACGTCTCGATCTGGTCGGCCGCCTGCTCCAGCGGCCAGGAGGCCTACAGCCTGGCGATGCTGCTGGACCAGCACCTGCCGCCCGGCTGGAGCGCGCAGATCCTGGCCACCGACGTGTCCAGCACGATGCTCGACCGGGTCCGCGCCGGGCGCTACAGCCAGGTCGAGATGAACCGGGGCATGCCGGCCACCTCGCTGGTGAAGTACTTCAGCCGGGCCGGCAGCGAGTGGGAGGTCTGCGAGGACCTCAAGAAGATGGTGCGGACCCAACCGCTGAACCTCGCCGCCAGCTTCCCGCTGCTGCCGACGTTCGACATCGTCTTCCTGCGCAACGTGCTCATCTACTTCGACATGGACACCAAGCGCGACATCCTGCGCCGGGTGCACCGCGTCGTCGCACCGGACGGCTTCCTGCTGCTCGGTTCGTCCGAAACCACGCTCGACCTCGAGGACCACTGGGGGCGCGAAGCCCACGGCCGGGTCCAGGTCCACCGACCCGCCACCACCGAGCAGTGGCAGCCCACCGCCCTGACAGGAGCCTGAGGAATGTACGCGCTGATCATCGACGACTCGCGAGCGATGCGGAGCATCCTGCGCCGCATCGTCACCGACCTGGGGTTCGAGACCCTCGAGGCCGGCGACGGCCAGGAAGCCCTCGACCACCTCGAGGCCGGCCGGGTGCCGACCCTGTGCCTGATCGACTGGAACATGCCGGTGATGGACGGCTACACGTTCATCACCCGGGTCCGCGCCAACCCCGAGTGGCGCGACATCACGCTGATGATGGTGACGACCGAGAGCGAGCACGGCCAGATCGTCCGGGCGCTCGCCGCCGGAGCGCACGAGTACGTGATCAAGCCGTTCACCCCCGACGCCATCGCCGACAAGCTGGAGATGCTCGGCCTGGTCGCGAAGCCGGTGCCGGCATGAGCACCCTCCTGGAGCCGTCGCTGACCGACGTGCAGATGGTGGTCGAGGAAGTCTGGACCTCGTTCCTCGGCGACGAGGAACCGCTGCTGCCGGTCGACGCGGGGGCCCTCGACGTGGGCTGGTCGGCCGCCGTCACCGTCTCCGGCGAGTGGCAGGGCGCGGTCAGCGTCGAGCTTCCCCGGACGATGGCCGAGGAGATCACCCGACGGATGCTCGGCCTCGACGACGGGCCCGACGCGGTCGGCGACGACGACGTCGCGGACGCGGTCGGCGAGCTGGTCAACATGATCGGCGGCAACGTGAAGAGCCTGATGCCCGGACCGAGCGCGCTCTCGCTGCCGGTCGTCGCGGCCGGCCGGGTCGCGCGCGCCTCGGACGCCGTCGAGGCCTGCCGCCTGGACGCGTCCTGGGCCGGTGCCCCGCTGCTGGTCAGCGTGCACGTCTACCGCGGCGAGGAGGGCTGATGAAGATCCTCGTCGCCGACGACAGCAGGGTGATGCGGCAGATCGTGATCCGCACCCTGCGCCAGGCCGGCTACTCCGGGCACGAGATCGTCGAGGCCGAGAACGGCAAGGACGCCCTCGACAAGGCGCGCAGCGAGGCACCGGACCTGGTGCTCTCGGACTGGAACATGCCGGAGATGAGCGGCATCGACCTGCTCGCCGCGCTGCGCCAGGGCGGGTCGACGGTGCCGTTCGGCTTCGTCACCTCGGAGGGTTCTGCCGACATGCGCGCTCGCGCGAGTGCCGGTGGTGCGCTGTTCCTGATCGCCAAGCCGTTCACCCCCGAGGCGTTCGACGAGGTGCTCGCGCCGGTCCTGAAGGGCTAGCGATGGGCTCGTACCTCCCGGCCACCAAGGAGATCCGCGACCTGCTCACCGAGCTGCTCGACCGCGAC
>JACXTT010002895.1_pt1 | contig 26864 bp, 28 predicted proteins | sample 9270951 | NCBI WGS metagenome assembly JACXTT01 (sample SAMN15532306, study PRJNA645909) | rock metagenome | isolation source: weathered quartz diorite | place: Puerto Rico | collected 2017-06-21 | reverse complement strand
CACCGTGGACCGCCCCGACGGCGGGCTCGACACCCGACCCCGCGTCCGGAACTGCCTAATGCAAGGCCTGATAGGCACGCACCTGGTAAGCGCCAAGCGCGCCGCGACCTTGCAGTACCAGCACGACCTTGCCGGGTAGGTCCGCGAACGGCGTTTCAGCTTGCGCGGGGCCGGCGCCTGGTGTGTTCTCGTCCATTGCTCTTCCCCCAATCGTTGCGCACGGGTGCCAACTGTTCGCCGGTATCGCGCCGGCACGTCAGGGCGGGTAATCCGAGGCCGACAACCGCCACTTCGGCTGGACCACAGTGCGCCTCGCCCCAGAGTGGCTTTTAGGCCCTTTCCCGCAACTCCTGCAGCAACGTCGGTACCAGTTCGGACACCGTGGGATGAATGTGCATCGCACGGCTGATGGTCATATAGGGGGCCTTGGCATACATGACGTCGAGCAGTGAATGAATCACCTCGTCGCCGGTCAGGCCCAGGATTGCCGCACCAAGAATCATCCGGGTATCGGCGTCGACCACCACCTTCATGAAGCCCAGGCTCTCGCCTCTCTCCACGGCTCGCCCGACACGGCTCATCGGGCGAGTGCCGACCAGTACCTTGCGACCGGATTGCCGGGCTTCTCCCTCCGTCATGCCGGCGCGGCCGAGTGGAGGGTCAATAAACATGGCATAGGCAGCGATACGGTCCGACACCGTGCGCGGGTCGTTGTCGAGGAGGTTGGCGGCGACGATCTCATAGTCGTTGTACGACGTATGCGTGAAGGCGCCGCGGCCGTTGCAATCGCCAAGCGCCCAGATGCCAGGGACACTGGTGCGTAACTGTTCATCGACCTTGATATAGCCGCGAGTGTCGGTCTCGACCCCTGCCTTGTCGAGCCCAAGATCGTCCGTGTTGGGTACGCGCCCGACCGCCAGCAGCAGGTGCGAGCCATGGACTTCGGGCGCACCGGCCGCGCAATCCAGGCCGACGGCAATATGGTCGCCATCCCTGCGTGCGCTCAGGCAGTTGGCATTGAGCCGGATTTCGATTCCCTCGGCTTCCAGTATTTCCCACACGGCTTGCGACACGTCCTCGTCTTCGCGCTGGATCAGGCGCGGGCCTTTTTCGACGATGGTCACCCTGGCCCCAAAGCGCCGGTACATCTGGCCAAACTCGAGGCCAATGTAGCTGCCGCCAATGACGATCAGGTGCTCCGGCAGGAAATCCACGTCCATCATGCCCGAGTTGGTGAGGTACGGTACCTGATCCAGCCCAGGCATGGGTGGAACCAGGGCCCGGCCGCCGACGTTCACGAACATCTGCTCGGCTTCCAGCAGTTCGCCGTTGACCCGTACGCTGTGCGCGCTCTCGAAGCGGGCGTGCCCCTGATAGACCGTGGTGTTCGCCAGGCCGCGCATCCACTGTTCAACTCCATTGCTGGACCGGCCCGAGATTTCATCCTTGCGTGCCTTCACTTGCTTCATGTCGACGGCGACCGGCCCTCCGATCGTCACACCGTACTCGGCAGCCCGCCGCGCCAGTTGGGCTGCGTACGCGCTCGCAATGAGAGTCTTGGTGGGAATGCAGCCGGTGTTCACGCAGGTGCCGCCAAAACGCGCGCGCTCGATGATGGCCAGCTTCATGCCCGCGCCGGCCAACCGCGCGGCGAGTGCGGGGCCAGCTTGTCCGGTGCCGATGATGATCGCGTCGAATCCTTGAGCCATCACGATTCTCCTCGCCTTGTACCGTGCTGATCGCAGTTCGCATTACAAGAACCGCCGTCGATCGTCACGACCGACGTGCGCGGCGTGAAGCCGGCCACACCATGCCTGCTTTTCCCGGGCGCATGCTAGTCAAGCCACTAACAACTTTAGGTGCTCTGCGCTGACTCATGAGGACGCCGTCTTCGTCAACTTCGAACAGGACGGTCGACGACCGGATCTGGCCTCCAGGTAAAAGCGGACCGACGCTTCAGGCCGGGGGGGCAGGACGTCTACCAGGGCGTACAGCAGCAGGCCGGAGAGCAGGGCGGCGACTAGATTGGCCTGGAGCACCGTCCACAGCGCAAGGGCGGTGAGGAGGTAGGAGGCGCCGACCACGGTGAACCAGGCCGCTGGGAGCCGGCGGGGGTGGGAGGCGGGGGTTGTTGGGACATCTGAAGCTCCGGCTGGATGATTGCCTGGCAGCCGTGGCATGAGATGGGCCCCCAAGGCTGCGGAGGTGCTGGAGCTTGATCTTCGGGGTTGAAGTGCGGCTCGGCAAGCACTTCGAAATCGACCGTGAATGTCTGAAGTTCACGGGCGTGCTGCCCAAGCCACTCGTCAACGACTTCGTTTATCCATCAGTAAGCCGATGGATAAACGACAAGTTGAGGACGGGGGTGACTATGCGGCGGCCGAGGCTGCGGAAGATCGATCGTCGTATCTGCGGCGTGGGAAGACTTCACAACCGTCACCGGCACCGGGGTTCGCCGCATGACCTTCGCAGGCAGTCCACCGCCGATGCAGGCCTTGATCTGCGACCAAAGGCTCGTGCCCATCACAATGCTGTCGCAATGGATGAACGCCGCCGCGCTGGCAATCGTTCTGGCAGTGTTTCCCAAGCCGATGGTCGCCGAATAGTGCACACCAGAATCCTCGAGGATTTCGCAAGCCCTTGAGAGCGCAGACTCGCCTTGACGGCATTCGTATTCCCTTAAGTCGGAAAACGAATGAAAGGCGCTCGCCCGACTGCGCTCCAGAGGGGCCTGCACGTTCAGAAGTACCACCTCTGAAACGCTGCCTTCCCGAAACAAGAATGCGGCATGGCGCACCGCAGCCAAAGCACACATCGAGCCGTCTACCGGTACAAGTATCTTGATCATGGTCAGGCCACTTCCTGTTGCAGAACCTCCGATTACCCTGACTTAAAGGTAAGTAAGGATGCGTACAACCTGCGTCAAAAATTGTCCGCGACGAGTAAAAATCCCATAAAAATTTGCCTGCGTGGCGCGTCTACCCACCTTGCTTGCTTGGGTCGAGTTACGAGGACGCCTACAGTAATCGCAGGAATGAATGTGCCCTGCCTGGCCCATGGCCATACCGGCCTCCATTCAGCCCGCCTCTCATGGCCAGGCAGGGGAACAACAATGGCGGAACCATCCAGATGGTGGACATACCTGGCCGGCAAGCCGCTTGATCCACTGGCGCCTTCCACGCGCCATGCCATCGCCGTCGCCCCCGTGCTGGCTTGGGTCGGGCTCGGTGCGGACGGCCTGTCCTCATCCTGTTACGGACCCGAAGAAGCGTTCCTGGCGCTTGGCAACCATACGGCGCTGGCACTATTCCTTGCCCTCGCCACGGCCACTACGGTGTTCATCATTGCGGTTGGGTACAACCAGGTCATTGAGCTGTTCCCCACCGGTGGCGGCGGGTATCGCGTCGCCACAGCGCTGCTGGGGCCGCGCCCCGGGCTCGTCTCCGGGGCTGCGCTACTGGTCGACTACGTGCTGACCGTGGCCACGTCCCTGGCCAGCGGCGTCGATGCGTTCTTTAGCCTGCTGCCGCTCGGTGCCCAGCCTTACAAGCTGGAAACGGAGATTGCGATCGTCGTGATCATGACCGTCCTGAACTTCCGCGGCATGAAGGAATCGATCATTGTCCTGCTGCCGATCTTCATGGGTTTTGTGGTCCTGCATCTCGGGCTTATCGTGTATGGGGTTGTCGTCCATGCCGACAACCTTGGCCGCGTTGTACCTGATGCCGTCGGCGAGGCATCGACAATCTCTCAAGCCATCGGACCGGTCGCCATGATCGCGATTCTGATGCGTGCGTTTTCGTTGGGCGGTGGTACGTACACGGGGCTCGAGGCCGTCTCCAATAACGTAAACATGCTTGCCGAGCCCCGTGTCGCCAACGGCAAGTGGACGATGTTCTATATGGCAACATCGCTGGCCTTCACGGCTGGCGGCATCATCCTGCTATATATGCTGTGGCATGCCACCCCGGTAGACGGCCAGACCCTGAATGCCGTCGTTTTCGCCCGCGTCATCGACAGCCTCGGCCTCGGCTCGCCGACGGCGAGCCACGCGCTCCTGGCAGCGGTGCTCGCGTTCGAGGCAGGCCTGTTGCTGGTGGGCGCGCAAACCGGTTTCCTGGACGGGCCCGCAGTGCTGGCGAACATGGCCGGAGACCATTGGGTTCCACGGCATTTCAGGGATCTGTCTACACGCCTGGTACGGCAGAACGGCATCATCGTCATGGGCCTGGCCAGCGCACTGATCCTGCTCTGGACGCGTGGCCAGGTTGCCGTGCTTGTGGTGCTATACAGCATCAACGTGTTCCTGACATTCAGTCTGTCCCTGCTTGGCCTGTGCATCTATTGGTGGGGCCACAAGCAGGAGCCGCGCTGGATCGTCCGTTTTGGACTGTCGTTGTTGGGCCTGACTGTGACCGCTTCGATCCTCGCCGTCACCGTGATGGAGAAATTTACCTCGGGCGGTTGGCTGACGCTCCTGGTCACGGGCATCGTGATCGCGCTCTGTGTCCTGGTGAAGCGTCACTATATGGCGACCAGGGCGGAACTTGCGAATGCCGACGCGACTTTTGCCGACAGTCCTCCTACGGTGGACCCAGCGCGAATTCTCCCGCTTGATCCTGCCAAGCCAACTGCGATTGTTCTTGTGGGGAAGCATCGCGGCGTGAGCATGCATGCGCTGCTCTGGATCCAGCGTCTGTTCCCCGGCCACTTCCATAACTTCGTGTTCCTTGCGGTTGGTGAGGTCGATGCACAGAGCTATGAAGGCCAGGAAGCGTTGCACCGGCTGCAGCGTACGATTGGTGAGGCCTTGCAGTACTACGTGGCCACTTGCCAGCGACACGGACTGGCGGCCGACTCCCGCGTAGCATTCGGGACCAATCCCATTGTGGAATTCATGCGTCTTGTGGACGGAGCGACGGCAGAATTCCCGAACAGCGTCTGCTTTGCCAGCAAGCTGATCTTCCGCCACGTCAATTTTCTGACCTCATGGCTACACAACCAGACGCCGGGCGAGATCCAGGACCGTCTGCACCTGCAGGGAAAACAGATGGTGCTGTTACCAATGAACGTTCCCTGAGCAACGGTCGGTTGACGCCCAGGATGCGCTTGCCCCGACGCATCGAAGGTCAGCTTTCCGAGAGACTGTATGACCGCAACGGGTCGGCCAGAGACGATCGTAGAACCTCAGCTGGTATCCGACAGAGATCGGCCGGTGGGTCGCTCTACGGCGAAGGCGAATGGAAGGTGCGCAAGCATGGCGGGTCCAAACGCCGCACTTGGCACAAGGTCCGCTTACAGATGGGGCCCGGCGCGGCATGCCGCCCAAATCAGTACCCTGATCAAAGGCGGCGCCTGCCATTTCGTCACTCCTTGCCGGACTGCGTTGCGGCTTGTTCGATCAGCTTCGCGACTTCGGCCGGATGCGAAATATAGGCCACGTGGCTCGACTTGATCTCGATGGTCTTGCTTCCGGCGCGCGAAGTCATGAAACGCTCCAGGTCGGGATTGATTGCGCGATCCGCCGTCGCGACAACTGCCCAGCTCGGCTTGGTCCTCCACGCTGCCTGCTTGATCGGCACGCCGAATGCCTGGGCCGCGGGGGTGACCTGTGAGATGGCCATGAAGCTCGCCTGCGCAGCAGGCACATCGGCGGCGAAGTCAGCGTGGAACATTGCCTGGTCGAGATACAGGTGGCCATCCGAGGTCGACTTGATGGCCTTCGTCGCCGGCGGCATCTTCTTGGTCAGATCGAGAGGGCTTTCCCCCGTATCGGGCTGGAACGCTGCCACGTAGACCAGCCCGGCGACCTTGTCGTTGTTGCCGGCCTCAGTCACCACGGCGCCGCCGTAGCTGTGCCCGACCAGGATGCTGGGCCCATCCTGCGCATCGATCACCCTGTTGGTGGCTTTCACGTCATCTTCGAACGAGGTTTCCGGCTCCTGCACGACGGAAACCTTGTAGCCATGGCGCGTCAGGATATTCGACACGGCCCGCCAGCCCGAACCATCGGCGAAAAAGCCGTGAACGAGAACGATGTTCCTGACCGGCTCTGCCATGGCTGCCTGGGAGCCGAAGGCTGTGGCGGAGAGGGCGATTGCTGCGGCGATTTTCCGAAGATGCGATGAGCGCTTCATTTTTCTTGCTCCTGTAGATGGGATGGCCAGGGAGCGTCGATCGTTGTTTCGCTCCTCGGTGAAACAATCCTACTAGTAGGATGGTAAAAATACCAGGCGACCTTTGAAGGTGGAGTTTGCGCGCTACGTCCTGTAGACTGATAACTGTATTCAACCGACTAGATGGTAGGGAAAGATGACGGCAACTGGAGACGTGACCGCCAGCAGGATCGTTGAGGCGGGGCGCCAGTTCATCATGCGCCGCGGCTACAGCGGCTTCAGCTATGCGGATATCTCGGACGCGATCGATATTCGGAAGGCAAGCATTCACCATCACTTCCCCACCAAGGCGGATCTCGTGATTGGTGTGCTGAAGCAGTCGCGGCAAAACTTCGACGCAGACATGGCGGCGCTCCAGGCCAGCGGCGCAGACGGGCTGGCGCAGCTACGCGCATACCTTGGCCACTGGGAACGTTGCATTGCGGATGACACCGCTCCGTTCTGCGTGGCGGGGATGCTCGGCGCCGAACTCCCGACCTTGCCCGAGGAGATCGCGCACGAGGTGAAAGATTACTTCGGCAATCTCACCGTCTGGCTGGAACACGTGCTTGAGTTGGCCGCGAAAGGCAAGTCGGTCAAACTGGCGGCGCCAATTCGGACCGAAGCCGCAACGCTGGTGTCGGTGATCTACGGTGCCATGCTCGCGGCACGCGCGTGTGGCGATGCCGCGCTGTTCAAGGAAGTCACCGACAATGCCATGGCAAAGCTGGCAATGCCGCGCCGACGTGCGCAATCCGCGTGACGACTGGCACATCAAGTTTGGATGTGGATAGCAGTGTCAACGAGCGAGTCGCCACGCAAAACCAAGACGAGCCAGGCTGCCGATCGTGAGCTGCCGACCAGTCCCGAGGACCTGATCGCCCATCTCGTGAAGGGCCCCATGACCGCCGAGGCGGTCCGGGACGCTTCATGGTGTTCAAGAAGGCCCTGATCGAGCGCGCCCTGGGCGCTGAGCTGAGTCGTCATCTGGGCTACCCGGCTGGCGCCGAGCATATCGCAGACCGGCTGATTCGCTCGCAACACAATCGCGCGTTGCCCGATGGCGATCGGTTGTGGCATCAGGTCACGGCGGCCTCACGAGCGGACACAGCTCAGGCGTCCGCTCGCAGAGCAGCAGAAATAGTCAGCTGCCACCACGGAAATGTGGAGCCTCAAAATTTCCCGAAGAACGCGCGCGCTGCGGCCATGCAATACGGCGCCACCAGGTCGCCATGGTAAGCCTCGATCACCGCAGAGGCGCCGCCATCCGTAGCGCCGCCGGCAACGGCCTGCGCAGCCAGCGTTGACTTCGCCCTGGAAAAGCCTTGCTTGATCGTGGCATAAGGATCATTCGCCCCGGCGACAGAGGAATCGACATCCAGCACCGTAGTCAGGTTTCCCGGCACTTTGGCGTTCTTCCAGTATGCATGCTCGACGGTCGCGTTGAAGAAAAAGACCGATGGGTCGTCGTGCCCGCCGCAGAGCTGCACCGGGGCGTTCGGCGTCCAGTTGCGCAAATCGTTTCGCATGAATGCCTGACGCAAGGGATGGGTCGGATGGGCCGCCGGCGCCATCGCCACCGTTGTGTTCGGGAACGCGCCGTCCGGATGCACGAGTTGGTCTTGCAGCATGCTGAGGCGATACTCGTTGCGCACGAGGTTGCCTGGGCCGAACCCAAGGGCAAATATCGGCGACAGATCTGCCGGCACAAGCGGTGATGAGGTGGGCGGCGTCAGCGAGGCAAACAGCGGGGCGGGAGCGGTAATGCTAAAGAGCGCAGTAGCGGGAAGTTTTCTCTTTCCGATCAAGGCGTCAATTGACGTCACGCTCGGCAGCAATTGCTCGATGCCGTGCGAGTAGGTGGGCTCGTAGAGATCGCCTGGACTCCCGTAGAGATTCCCGTAGGCATGCTGGTAGCTCGTCGCAACTAAAGTCGTAAACACGGTGGAGCCGATATCCACAGCGCCTGCGGTCAATGCATCGCCCATGGCTCCGAGGGCATAGGGACCGGAACCCATCGACGCAGCCGTCACGCTGATCCCCGACGCCTGCAGAGCACGGTGCGTGGCCATGGCAACGTAGCCGCCCTGCGAATAGCCGGTCACAAAGAGCTTGCCATTATCCCAGGTCAGTTTTCCTGAGGCCGCTCGACCCATGGCCATCCGTCCTGCCGTGAGAGAGTCGATCATGTCGGCCGACTGCTGTGCCGCATTCAGGTAGGGGTGATAAGTGAGACCGGAGCCTGAATATCCCGCGTAGTTGCTCGCCACTACGATATAGCCTTGCGCAGCGTAGATGGCTGCAACGGCCAGACCTTCTGCGGCGCCGTCGTTGTTCTTCTTGTCAGTCTGGGTCAGATCGGCAATATTGAATTTGCGATACGTGCTGGTCCCGTGCGCGTACAGCATCGTCGGGCGCGGTCCGCTACAGGCGGGGCCACCACTGGGAATCATCAAGGCAGCACTGGCGTTGGTGCTCTCTTTGGCGCCGCCGATCGTGCCATAGCGGAAGTACACGACCTCGAGGTCGCACGCCGGGGTACCGGCGACCTGCATAAGCTGCCGTCCCGCATCGGTCGAACTTAGCAGGTTTGCCAGGGCGCCCGCACTCACGCGTATCGTGGTCTTTTGATCCAGCAACCGGCCGCGGTGCCCGGACGCAGACTGTGCGAAAGCGCCAGCACTGAGTGCCAGGCAGGCCGAAACGGCGATACCACCCGCCCTCTTGATCGATTCCATATTGACCCCTTATCCCGATCCTTCGATCTGTTTTTTGTTGTGCGCCCCATGAATAGCCAACCGGCGCCACTCTTTGGGGGTGTCCAGCGCTCATGAGCGATTCCACTAAGCGAAATACATGCTTGGTGCGGCAAGTTCTTCCATCGGCCAGCCTTGGTTCGCGATAGCCGGCAGGCAATTACCTCGGCCAGTCAGCCGGGCCACACCTAAGGAGACAAGCTTGTAAAGGGGCACCTGCGGCGGCTCTCAGTATGCTAGATATCGCCTTCTGAATGTCAAGGAAGACATGTTTTAATGCGATGCGGGACGATCCGGGAGGCCTTCCCGGAGATTGGCGATCAACCATTTTAATGTTCGCGCTTGACGGCTTTCCGTCGCACGCGGGACTGAGCCGAATCGCCGCAGACCCGTAGCCGTTCCAGCCTTGCTTTGCTGCCGGGGAGGCAATCGATGGTGTCTCCTGCAGCAGGCACCGGTAAAATCCGCCAGGCTGTCCGTTGCACAGCTGTGGAGACTGCCGATGGTTCGCTTGCTGATGTTGCTGCTGGGTGTCGATTACCTGCGTTCCCGCTGGAAGACGCTGGCCTGGGCCGGTGCCATCAGCATGGTTGTCGGCACCGCGCTGTTCGTCGATGCCCTCGACGGCAAACTGGACTTCCCGATCGCGCCGTTTGCCTGGCTGCTGCTGCTCGAAGGCCTGGCCACGCTGGCCGTGGCGTCGACGGGCATGGGCGGCCAGCGCACGCTGCGCTACGTGAAGGGCACGGCGTTCAGCGTGGCCGCGATTCTCGTGCTGGCCGGACATCATCATGGCCACATGATCCTGTCGCTGATCTTCGGCGTGCTGTTCCTGGCCGATGGCCTGCTGCAGGTGGTGTCCGCGCGCGTGGTGCGTTTTCGTACGTGGCCGGTGGCCATGGCGGGCGGCATGGCCGAGATCGCGCTGGCGATCTTCTTCATCCAGCCGTACCCGACGCATTACGTGGGCACCGTGCCGTACTGCCTGGGACTCGGCCTGATCTTCGGCGGCTGGAACATGCTGTTGCTGGCGTCGCGCGTGCGGCGGCTCGCAGGCAATCCGGGCATCTGCGACAACGCGGAATCTGGCGACGCTGCCCCGGATGCCGGCGCGTGCCGGCTGACCACCTGGGATGGCCCGCCCGCCGCCGACGAGCGCGCGCTGACCGTGCATGTCTGGACGCCGGTTGGCACTGCGAAGTCGGAAGCGCGCCGGCAGCCGATCATCGATCGCTATATCGCCGCGGTGGATCGCGATGGCGTCATCTCCACCGGCCACGCCGCGCTGGAATCGCCAGAAGGCATCTACGTCAGCCTGTATCCGGCGGCAGAGATCGATCGCTCGCCTGACGATTTCGCGCGCCTGCTGCGCGCGACGCGCGAGAACGATGTGCCCGGCCTGTTCCAGCCGGACTACGCGACCGAATCCAAAGCGTGGTGCCCATCGACGGTGCAGGTCCGCATCCGCAACTACGATGCTGGCCGCCTGCGCGCGTTCTGGGACGCATATCGCCGGAACACGACCTACAACCTGACGCATCGCAACTGTTCGAGCACCGTGGCGCGCGCCCTCGATGCCGCGCTGGAAGGCGCCGGCACGCGCGTGTGGGCGCGGCTCCACGGCTGGTGGCCGCTGTTCCGCCTGCTGCTGACGCCTGAACTGTGGGTGGCCGCGCATCTGCGCAAGCGCGCGGCGACGATGGCATGGACGCCGGGGCTGACGCTTGACTATGCGCGGGCGATGAGTATGTTGGCGGATCCGCGGCCGTTTGCGTGGGCGTCAGTGTTTAGGGGCGGGAGGGGGCGCGGGTCACCGCGTCAGTCGACACAGGAATCGCGCTAGCGGGACGTAGAGGGTCAAAGGGCTGCCCGCGCAAAAGGGCCAAGATCTAAGGATAGAAAGATTCACCACGATTCAACATGCTGACGAACTCCTCGATCTTGCGCGCCCGTGTTTCTGGCTTCCTGGCATTCTGTACCCGGAACAGAATGGCATAGCGGTTGCGGCTGTTCAGCGCTGCAAAAAAGGTCTTGGCTTCCGGATTTGCGTCCAGTGCAGCTTGCAGGTCGTCTGGCACTGTCGAGGTACTAGCCGACGTATAAGCTGCGTCCCAACGGCCATTCTTCTTTGCCCTTTCGATCTCCCTCAAGCCAGGCTGGCGCATTCTGCCTGCGGCGATCAGCGCTTCGGCCCTGTTCTTGTTAAGTTTGGACCAGATACCTTTGGGGGAACGTGGGGTGAAGCGTTGTAGCCAGTACTTCTCGCTCTCGGCCTGTTTTTGACCATCAATCCAGCCATAGCAGAGGGCGCTTTCGATCGCCTGTTCGTAAGTCAGGGTTGGCTGTTCGGCGCCCTTTTTCGATAGGCGCAGCCACGCCTCGGTCGACGTGCCGCCGTTCTGCGCTATCCAATGTTCCCATTCAGCCTGGCTGCTGAATGTTAGAGGGAGTTCAGTCATCGCTATATCGCGAATGGTTGAGTAGGTATGCATCTCACGCCGGCGGCATTCGCCAGCCAATCGACGCGTCAGCCCTTCTTGCGATCGCTGACAACGACCAATGCCTGCGCCTGAATCTTTCCGATCGAGCGGGACCGGTGTGGAATGGAAGCATTGAAGTAAAGCGAGTCGCCCGCACGCATGCGCACCACGCGATCCTCGAACAGGACTTCCATTTCTCCCGAGACGACGAAGATCAGTTCCTCGCCGGCATGACTTGCCATGGGCTGGTCTTCCGCCAGCGTGAAGGGCGGCAGCATGACGAATGGCTGCATCGCCTTGTCCGGGCGTTCTGTCGCGATGGCTTCGTAGGTGTAGCCATGGCGTTCCGTTGATGGACTGAACGGGATCCGGTCCGCGGCCTTGACGTGAAGAATCTCGTTGGCGCGTGACGACCGGTTGATGAGCTGGTCCACCGTTACCCCCAAGGCGTCGGCCAGTTTCAACACTGTCCCGATAGTCGGGGACGAAAGCCCCCGCTCCAGCTTGGACAGGTAGCTCTTGGTCAGCGACGCCCGTTGGGCCAGTTCCTCAAGTGTCAGGCCATTGAGCTTGCGTAGCTCGGCCAGTCGCTCGGCGATGCCTGGCGTGGCGGTTGTTGCGCTTGGTACTTGCTTCTTGGTCATCCCGGAATTGAAGGTTCGGACGCACCTGTCTGTGCATAGGTCGGCCCGCGATTGTAAGGGGCGGCCACGCATCTCGACAACATCAGTTGCATACATGACACTGTGGTGTCATGATAGACACAATTGTTTCCGAAATCGCCCCCTTAGGAGAATGCAAGTGAGTGCGACCCGCCCCCCTCGCCGCGGTCTGACCGCTTTGGTCACCGTGTCCGCCGCGCTGCTATCCAGCGCCCCGTTTGCTGCCCATGCAGCGGGCTACCCCGACAAGCCCATCACCCTCGTCGTGCCATTCGGCGCCGGCGGCATCACAGATCTCGTCGCGCGCGCAACCGGCAAGGCGCTCTCCGAGCAGCTTGGTCAGTCGATCGTCGTGGAGAACCGTGCTGGCGCAGGCGGCAATATCGCGGCGGACTTTGTGCGGCGCGCGCGCCCCGATGGCTACACGCTGATGTTCGCTACGGTCGGTATCCTGGCCGTCAATCCGCATACGGACATCAAGGTCAACTTTGATAGCGCGAAGGATTTCACCTACATCTCGCTGGTGGGTTCCACGCCGCATCTGCTGGTTGTGAATGCGAACGTGCCGGCCAACACGCTGCCAGACCTGATCAAGCTCGCGCAGCGCAAGCCCGATGCCATCAGTGTGGGAACGGCCGGCGTGGGGAGTTCTCCCTATCAGGGCATGCGCGTGCTGCAAGACGTGGCGAAGGTCGAGTTCCTCCACGTCCCATTCAAGAGCGGGGCGGAATCCGTGACCAACGTTGTTTCAGGGCAGGTGAATATGACCTTCGAGGCGACGCCCCAGGTCATGCCGTTCGTGACATCCGGCAAGGTCCGTGCGCTGGCTGTCGCGAACCCGCGGCGACTCTCCACCGCTCCGCACGTGCCGGCCACTGCCGAGCTAGGCTTTCCGTCCCTGGTGTCGGGTTCCGTCGCGGGTCTGATCGGACCTGCTGGGCTGGACCCTGCGGTCGTCAGGAAGCTCAATGCTGCCGTGGCAACCGTCGTTGCCAATCCGAAGTTCAAGGAGACGCTCGTGGCCCAGGGCACCGAGCCTCTTGCTTCGTCGCCCGAACAGTTTCGCAAGCTGATCAACGAAGAGAATCAGCGATGGTCTGCCCTGCTTGGCGCGGACAACAAGGCAAAGTAAGGTCGCCCCTGATCCTTGCCAATCTCCAGCACATTCCAAAGGACACCACATGGCCGAAACCATGCAATTGAGCAAAAGCGAAATCGTCGCTGCCTCGCTCCAGAAAATGCAGACGGAACTCCGCGCGGAGAAAATGTCCCTGCGCGAAGCCGTGGCTGAAACCTGCCGGATCCTGTTCGCGTTCGGCCATGATTCCGGCCTCGCGGGCCAGATCACCGCCCGGGCCGAAGAGCCGGGCACCTACTATACGCAGCGTCTGGGTCTTGGCTTCGACGAGATCACGGCGGACAACCTTCTGCTTGTCAACGAGGACCTTGAAGTGCTCTCCGGCAGCGGCATGCCGAATCCCGCGAACCGCTTCCATTCGTGGCTCTATCGTGCCCGCCCGGATCTGAACTGTATCGTTCACTCCCACCCGCCACACGCTTCGGCGCTTGCGATGCTCGAGGTTCCTCTGGCGATCTCGCACATGGACACGTGCGTGCTCTATGATCAGACAGCATTCCTCGAGAAATGGCCCGGCATCCCGGTGGGCAATGAGGAGGGGGAGATCATCTCTGCTGCGCCTGGCGACAAGAAGGCCATCCTGCTCTCGCACCATGGACTGCTGGTGGCCGGCGCTTCGGTGGAAGAGGCCTGCGTGCTGGGCGTCATGTTCGAGCGTGCGGCGCATCTCCAACTGATGGCGATGGCCGCTGGCGAGATCAAGCCGATCCCTCCGGAGCTGGGTCGCGAGGCCCAGCGTTGGACCAGCACGCAGAAACGGTTCGAAGCGACTTTCGCATACTATTCGCGTCGCGCACGGCGCGAGCTTTCTGCAGGCTGAAGACCAGGCGACTGCTTGCCTCCGGGCCTACCCTCCGGTGCCGGCAGGTTCGGTCATTGGCGAATGCAAGCGCCAATGACCGGAAGAGGTTGGCAGGAGTCAACGGGAAGCGCCAAAGCGCCTCTCTCAGATGAAGCTTTTCTTCCGTTCAGGGAGAAGCCTCCGACCATGAAGTGACTACGCGACCGTTCCAAAGCGTGGTGCCCGTCGACGGTGCAGGTCCGCATCCGCAACTACGATGTCGGCCGCCTGCGCGCGTTCTGGGACGCGTATCGCCAGAACGCCACCAACCTGACGCACCGCAACTGTTCGAGCACCGTGGCGCGCGCGCTCGACGCCGCGCTGGAAGGCGCCGCCACGCGCGTCTGGGCGCGGCTGCGTGGCTGGTAGCCGCTGTTCCGCCTGCTGCTGACGCCTGAACTCTGGGTGGCCGCGCATCTGCGCAAGCGCGCGGCGACGATGGCCTGGACGCCGGGGCTGACACTCGACTATGCGCGGGCGATGAGTATGTTGGCCGATCCGCGGCCGTTTGCGTGGGCGTCGGTGTTCAGGGGCAGGGGGGGGCGCAGATCTTCGCAGGAGTCGGCGCAGGAGTCGCGCTAGCGTGCCGTGACCGGGCTGGCTTCTGCTGCGATGGACGGGTTCTCAGCAGGGTGGCGTGCTTGGAACCCATTGATTGATTCTTACGGTGTGCCGGCAATCCACCCGCCCTCTGGCGCCACTGTACCGTTGGTCGGCGAGGCATGCGCAATTGTGACCTCCTGCGGGTCGAACTGCCGGAAGGCCTCGCGCAGGAACTGCAGGGACGCGGCGATCCGCGGTACCCGGCCGGACCCGCGGCGATACATGGCGTAGATACTGAAGCTGTTCACGCACGCCCAGTCCGGCAAGGCGCGGCACAATTGCCCGGTGGCGATCAGCATGGGATCGAACGCGCCGAGGTACACCAGCCCGGCACCGGTGATGGCGCCGACCAGCAGGCCCTCCCGGTCGTCTGAGACCAGCGTGGGTTCCACCTGAACGGACTTGCGCAGGCCATCGCGCTCGAACGTCCAGGTCTGGATCGGCTGCAGCAGCCAGGGCGGCCTGAACACCAGGCAGCGGTGGCGGACCAGGTCGTCCGGGTCAGTCGGCATGCCGGCCCGCTCCAGGTAGGCAGGCGACGCGTAGACGTTGGGACGCCCCTGCCCGAGGCGCACGGCCACCAGGTTCGACGGCGGAGGCTCGCCGACATGCAGCAGCACGTCGATATTCTCCGCGCGCAATGCCCGGGCGTCCTGAGTCATCCGCAACTCAAGGCGCAGGGCAGGATGGCTGCTGAGGAAAGGCGCCAGCCGCGGCATGACCACGTGTCGGTTCAGCGCGGCCGACAGGCCGATGCGGACGGTGCCATCGACCCTGCCCTCACTCGGCACCACGCTGACTTCCAGGGCCCGCAACCTGTCCAGCAGGTCCGTCACCTGGCGATGCAGTCGCTGGCCGTCCTCGGTCAGTTCAAGGCGGCGCGTGTTGCGGTTGAAGAGCTTGACGCCCAGCACCTTCTCCAGATCGCCGACCGCCCGGCTCACCGCCGAAGGGGTGAGATCCATCGAATGCGCGGCCGCCACGAAGCTGCCGGCATCGGCAGCCCGCACGAACATCTCGAAGCGGCGAATCCGGTCCATACGGAGCTCCAGTCCAGCCAGGTGGGTGCCAGAACTTCAACGATTCGTGAAATTCTCGCACAGGCGAAATGCCGGCGTTGTTATCGACGCCATCTCGTCCGTCGCCTAGATTTGAAACGCCTCACGGACCGCCTGCCCCTCGGCCGCGGCTGCGCCGGGTCGGTCAGGACAACGGCTTTGGAGTGACACCATGAATCAGAAAGGCAAGTGCGCAATGCTGTTGGCCTCGACGCTCACCGGCGCCCTGCCCGGGTGGTCTCCGGCGCAGACGCCGGCCCCGTGCAAGGCAACGGAAGATGCCAACAAGTGGCCTGTGGAACACGATGCAGTCATGGCCGCACCGGCGAATCATCGCGTGATCTATGAAAGCGACCAGGTCCGCGTGCTGGAAGTCACGGTGGCACCGGGCGAGCGGGAGAACCCGCACCACCACCGGTGGCCAAGTGTCATGATCGTGGACAGCCGGCCGACGTACATCAGCTTCGACCGAAACGGCAAGGAAATCCCGCCATCCATACCGGGCAATCCGGAGCTGCCGGTCATGGTCAGGTTGCCGGCGCAGGCGGAACATGCCATCCAGAATGTCGATACCAGGCCGTTCCATGCCTTCCGTATCGAGTACAAGACGCTGTGCCAGACACCATGAGGCTCACCATGTCCCCTCGGCTTGCTATTGCCCGCATAGTCCGCTGCCTTCTGGCCATTCTGGCCAGCGCCGCCTGCCTGGCAGTCGCCCAGTCCTATCCCTCCAGGCCGGTCCGCTTCGTCAACGGCAGCGCGCCAGGCAGTGTCATCGACGTCGTCTCGCGGCAGGTGGCCGACAAGCTGGCGGCTGCGCTGCAGCAACCGGTCATCGTCGAAAACCACCCCTCTGCGGGCGGCATCGCGGCCCTGGACATCGTGAAGAGAAGCCCACCGGATGGCTATACCCTGAGCATGGTCCACTCCGTGCAGATGAGTGTCGGCCCGAGCCTCTTCCCGAACCTGTCCTACGACCCGATACAGGACTTTTCGCATATCGGTATCCTGTTCCGCGGGCCCCAGGTTCTGGTGGTACGCCCGTCGCTGCCGGTCAGGTCGATGCAGGAACTCATTGCCGTCGCCCGGTCCCAACCAGGACAACTGCGCTACAGCTCTCCGGGCAACGGCACCCCCACGCATGTCTATATGGAACAACTGAAGGCGGCCACCGGCGTCGATCTCCTGCACATTCCATACAAGGGCCCTGCCGCCACCATGGCCGTCATGAGCGGGGAGGTCGATGTCCTGCTGGAAGGCGTGGCGCCCTTGTTGCCGCAAATCCGCGCCGGCAAGCTCCGGCCGCTGGCCATCACTGGTACCCGGCGGCTGGCAGTGCTGCCAGAGACGCCGACCCTGGCCGAACTCGGCTGGCAGGGGTTTGACGCGGTCTGGATCGGCGTGGTGGCGCCGCGGGGCTTGCCCGCACCCATTGTCAGCCGGCTGAACAAGGAACTGGCTGCGGTCATGGAGTCCGCCGACATTCGCAGCAGCTATGAGCAGGTAGGCAGGGTGATCGAGCCTGGCACCCCGGAAGCCATGACTGCGGCAATCCGGCAGGACGTTCCACGGTGGCGCGAGGTGGTCCGGCAGGCCGGGATCGCTTCGAACTGAGACGACGCGGGGTGGCACAACGAAAAGGAGCCGCAATGGCGGCTGCATCTCGGAAGCGGTGGTCGCGATGAACCAGACCCGAACGACCGGCAGGGTTCGGCTACGGCTGGTCGCCCTACTCGCCTATAGCACCTGCCCCGGCACGATTACCCCCGAGGCCGATAGGGCAGCGGCAAGCCAGGCAGGCCTTGTCTCCGCTCCGGATTGGATATTGGCAGTGCGCCTACGCTCTGCTTCAAGCTTTTCCGCCGCCAGCTCGAGTACGGTGGCGACCTATCGCGATCGCGGCGTGGATCATGAGGTTGTCACCGGGCCGAACTTCGACGGTCAGCGCCGTCCCGCACACTCGGAATCGTCGATCCTGGCCGATGTACGCTAGTTGCTGCGGCTCCCGTCGAGCCCCCCGGCCTCGATCTCCGAGCTGGATTCGCCATCCCTGGTGGCAATCAATGCTTTCGGCGTCAGCGGGATCAGGGGCAGGATCAGTGCGTACACCGCGGTAGTTGCGATCACGCAGTATGTGAATCCGTGCGTGGCGTCGCTGTTGTAGATCCATGACCCCAACAGATCGCCGGCGCGTGCCGAGAGCGCGAGAACGCCATCCACCAGCATCATCAAGGTGCCTTGCAAGCCTGGCGGACAGGAGCGGATCGCAAGATCGAAGTAGGCTGCCGTGGCGACACCGCCCATCAGTCCTATCGGTGCCGCCAGGACAAGGGCGAGATCGGCGGAATGAATGAAGGCGAGCGGAATCATCTGTGGCACCGCGACGATCGTTCCCCACCACAGCAGCTTGTTCAGCGATACCCTCTTGCACAGAAAGCCATACAGCAAAAATGTCGGAACGAAAGCGGCGGCAAAGATCCCGTTGTAGTACGAGTAAATGGAATCCGATGCATGCAACTCATTGCTCAGATAGAACTGCAGCGGCGTGGCCGATCCCGGCGCAAAATTCCATAGAAAGCAGATGAAGACCGCTGGATAGACGGCCTTATGCTTGACCAGGCGGCTGACATTTCCAACGAAATCCGTGCCTCTGGCCTGCGGCTTCTCGTAGAGATGGCCGAAGACGGAAGCGGGCTTCCAGAGTGCCAACACGGCAATCAACAGATTGAGTGCCGCGACCAGAAAGAAGGCGTCTTTCGGGGCAAGATGATCGGACACATAGCCGGAGGCGACCGCGCCCGCAACAACAGGCACGGAACCGATCACGTTCCACAGAGCACTCAGGCGTCCGGACATGAGCTTCTCCTGTCCCACCAGGGCGATCAGCCCCTGATAGGCTGCGGCGACAAATCTGGACGAGAGCATGGCCAGCAGGATCCCGACGAGCAGTCCCGCGTATGAGAAACCTGAAAACGCCATCCAGATGAGTGCGGCCGCGGTCGCGGGAGCGAAGATCACGAAGAAGCCGCGATCCCGCATTCCCAGCGGGTTCCATTGGTCGCGCGCCAGGCCAAAAGCGAACGCAAGGTACACGGGTATGCCCGTCAGCAGCCGGAATGTCGAGATCTGCGTGGCCGTCGCGTGCAACTGGTTCTTGAGTATGTACGAGGTCTGTATATCCACCAGGGCGCCGGCCGGCGTTGCCAGATAGATGAACAGGGTCATCCAGCCGAAATACAGCAGGGTTCGGTCGCTGCCTTCAGAACCATTACGACCAGAATCTGCCGGCATTTTCATGGCCTAACAGCAAAGTTGGGATTTCCAACTGTTCCAGAGTGCCGATCCGGTGTAGAGCCTGCCAGTGAGTCATGTGCCAAAGAAATGGATCAGGCCACTCCACCGGGCAACGTTAAAAGAATACAGCGCCAGCGGAAAAAATGAAGGTAAAAATGGAATCTCCCAGGAGCGAAGGGGGCGTAGATATTGGATCGCGCGTCCTTCGCATCGCACAGATTCAGCATAATGCCAAGCGCTCTGTCCCCGGACCTGGCTCATGGCTGGGCTTCCGTGGTGCCGATAGTGGTGCGGCCGGTGCAATCAGCCAGTGCCAGTGAGTCCGGACTTGCGGGGATCGTAAGTCGACCTAGTGCAAATGCCGCAACTTCTCCGGATTGCGCACCACGTAGATCGCTGCGACTTTCCCGTCTTCGATGTCCAGCGCCGTCGTCTGCAACTCCCCGTCGGCCTCCAGTGTGACAAAGCCGGGCAGCCCGTTGATAAAGACCGCGCGCACGAATGTCGACCCCATCTTCTGGAAGAGTTTCGACAGCTGCGCATGCACCCTCATCACCTCATCGAAGCCAAGCACCGCGTGGCCGATCGCCGGTCGTTTGCCGCCGCCGTCCGCATGCAGGCTCACGTCGGCGGCCAGCATGGCGCCGAGCGAGCTCATGTCGCCGCTGCGCGATGCGTCGAAGAACGCCTTCGCCAGTGCCAGGCCGCGCTCCTTCTCGACCTGGAAACGCGGGCGCGATTCCCGCACATGCGTACGCGCCCGCGCCGCCAGTTGGCGGCATGCGGCTGGCTCGCGCCGGATGGTCTGCGCGACTTCGTCGAATTCCAGCCCGAAGACATCGTGCAGCAGGAATGCCGCGCGCTCGAGCGGCGACAGGCGTTCGAGCGCGAGCATCAGCGGCAGCGTGACGTCTTCCTGCTCGTCCTCTTCGAGCACGGGGTCGGGCAGCCATGGGCCGATGTAGGTTTCACGCTGGTGCCGCGCGGACTTGAGCTGGTCCAGGCACATCCGCATCACCATGCGGCGCAGGAACGCCTCGGCCACGCGTACTTCGGCACGCTCGGCGTTTACCCAGCGGATATACGCGTCCTGCACGATGTCCTCGGCATCCGCGACGGAGCCGAGCATCCGGTACGCGACGCGGATCAGCTTGCGCCGCAGCGGCTCGAAGCTCGCCGCGGCGTCGATGAGGTTGGCGTCTGTCATCCTGCGAGGGCCTTGGCGGCCGCCTTCGCCGCCGCCGGATCGACCCACAGGCCGAAGCCGACTGCAAGGCGGTTCCAGCCGTTGATGACGTTGATCATGAGTGTGAGCTTCACCTGCTCTTCCCTGGAAAAATGGTCGTTGAGCGCCGTACGGGCGCTGTCGAGCGCATGGCCTTCGGACAACCGGGTCAGCGCGTCGGTCCAGCCGAGCGCCGCGCGTTCGCGATCGGTGTAGCACGGCGCCTCGCGCCAGGCGGACAGCAGGTAGAGGCGCTGTTCGGTCTCGCCTTTGTCGCGAGCGTCCGCCGTGTGCATATTAATGCAGTTCGCGCAGCCGTTGATCTGCGACGCGCGCACTTCGACCAGCGACACAAGGCCCGGCTCAAGGCTGCCCGCGACGGCGAGCGATGTGCCCATCCAGGACTTCATCTGGGCGGGGGCGGCGGCGAACGGGTCGAGCTTGGCAGTCATGGTTGAATCTCCTTTCAAGGGGTTACGACGACATGACGAGCCAGCCCCCTGCGCGTGTGACATCGGCGAAGGAATATTTTTGCCGGCCCCATCAGACTGTCGGATTTCCCCACGGCCACCAGACCGGTGACTAGGTGCCGAAGTCGTTCCCCTTGGCGTAGCGGCGACAGTCAGCATCGGTCTTGCGCAGTTCGAAGGCGAAGGGCCCGCACTGGCCGACGGCCTTGCCGTCAACATTCGCCGAACTGAACGGCATGACTGCCGAGGATCCGCCAGCTAGCGGCTCAGCGAGCCCTGCAGGCTAAGCAGGTTCTGCGGCGCAACCCGGATCAGCCCGCCGCGCGGGCTGTCGATATCGGCGATCAGCGCGAGCGAAAGCGCTACCGTCAGCGGCAGGATGAGGAGCAGTCCGATCTTCGCCTGCGCGATGCGGGCACCGTAGCCCTGCATCACACTGCTGAACAGGGCGATGGCGATCATCAGCCCCCACGCCGCCACGGGAATGCGATTGCGCCAGGCCGCTTCCGCATACCCTTGTGCATTGATCACGTCATTCATGCCGCCGACCAACAGCGCGGTGATCGGGGTTGGCGTCTTCAGCGCGGCGTCGCGCACCACCTTCCACATCTCGTCTTCGAGCTGCGCCGTGGCGGTCTCGATCTCCTGCAACGCCTGTTCGCTGTGCGCGCTGTAGTAGCGGATGCGTTGATCCAGATAGCTGGCAAGCAGCTTCCTGACCTTGTCGCCGCCTTCCGGCCCGATCAGGTCCGCCCGCAGATACTCCGTGCCGATCGCGTTGGCCTCCTCTTCTTCGAGGTTCTTGCGCTGATCGTAACGCCCCACCGCCATCGACAAGGTAAAGCCGATCAGCAGTGCCAGCAGCGTCAGCGTGGAGCCCTGGACGATAGTGAAGTCTTCGCGACCTTCGTTGGCGATCGGCCTGAGGCGGCGCAGCACCAGCGACCCGGCTGCCGTGGCGAGGGTCAGGAGGACCAGCAACAGGACGAAGAGAATGGCCGGATGCCGCAAGACCTGGCTCATGTCTACCCAGAAGGAGGAATGCAAGCGGATGGCCCCAGCCGCCGGTGGTCGCGATGCCCCCTTGATCCGGACATTCACTGCCAGGCGGGAACGGCCGGCTCCCAATGCAGGCAAGTCATTCTATGGACACTCGCTTCGATGAAGGCGATGCCTCGAAAATTTTCAGCCCGTGGAAGAAATCGTTTATGTCAGCGATGCGCGCCCGCCCGACCCAGGGCGGGGCACGCTGCGGGAGCGCCGTCGCGGAGGCGACACGGCAGCACCCTCAACGCGAAGTCTGGCTCCGCCCTGCGCGGGCCGCCTCGATCGCGGCGATGTCGATCTTCCTCATGGTCATCATCGCTTCGAAGGCGCGCCTGGCCGCTTCGCGATCGGGGTCGGTGACGGCCGCGATGAGCGCGCGCGGGCTGATCTGCCAGGACAGTCCCCAGCGGTCCTTGCACCAGCCGCAGGCGCTTTCCTGGCCGCCATTGCCGACGATCGCATTCCACAGGCGGTCGGTTTCGGCCTGGTCGTCCGTCGCGATCTGGAATGAGAAGGCCTCGCTGTGCTTGAAATGCGGGCCGCCGTTCAGCCCCACGCAGGGAATGCCGGCGACGGTGAACTCGACCGTCAGGACATCGCCCTCCTTGCCGTCGGGATAGTCGCCCGGCGCGCGGTGCACGGCACGGACCGCGCTGTCGGGAAAGGTTTCGGCGTAGAAGTTCGCGGCATCGAGGGCGTCGCCCTCGTACCACAGGCAGATCGTATTCTTGCTGGTCATATCATGTCTCCTGAAAGGTCGAACAACCGCGTGCGCTACCGTCCAGCCAACCCGATATCCCATATTGCGGAACCCTGGCCTGCCGGATGTGACGGATGCCGTTGTCGGGTTCCTTCACTGTCTCACACTCTCGCGGCGGGGAAAATTTCGATTCATCGCCCATTTGCGGGGGCGGCTCTGGTCGTCCCGGAACGACCCGACTCAGCCATTCAATTGGCTCGAAAACGGCGTTCACTATTGCAATCATGACGCCTTCCGATTCATTGCCGCGTTCCGTTTACAGCGCGGCGGCCGTCAAGCGAGATTCCCTCTCGACCGTATAAAAAATACCGGAACACCCTGCACGCTAGGAAACGTCCTTGCAAGAGGGGTTTCGTGACCTATAGTACTTTCCAGATTGTCAAGGAGGCACTATGGCATCTTGCGCTCGTATTATTCCGTTCGCTCTGCTTTCCTGCTTTCTGCTGAGCGGCTTGGCTCGCGCCGACGATAAGGCCGAAGTGCTGGCGGCCAATCGGGCAGTGAGCGCGGCATTCTCTACCCTGGACATTAAGGCATTCGATCCGCTTTGGGCGCACGACGACAGCGTCACTATCATTCATCCCGTCAGCAAGGCGGTGTTGGTCGGATGGGAGGCCGTACGGAAGAGCTGGGCAGACGGAACGCTGAGTCGATACAAAGAAATCACGATTGCCATGGACGACCCAAGCATCAGCGTATCGAACAACGTCGCGCTCGTTGTTGGGATTGAGAAAGTGCGCGGCATCCGCGTGAACGGCGATGCCGCGGAGTTCTCAGCCCTGACGACAAACGTCTATGAGAAGCGCAATGGGCACTGGCTTATGGTCCATCACCACGCGAGCCGAATGCCGCAGTAAGTAGCGCACCTGCTTCGTGAACGATAGGTAGAGGTTACTCATCATGGCGTTTTTCGCTTGGGCTATCAAAGGCTGCTTCTGGCCGCAACGCCTGAGCGCAGCGTGGCGAGGCGCGTAGCAGTCCCCATGGAGCTGCCTGTGTTCATTGATGGTTAGGCCGAATTTGGCTCATGCAACGCTGCAACGATAATTCTCCAGGACCCTACATGGCGCATGGTGTAGGTGAAGCCAAGCCGCGCGATTTCCTCACCGATCGTGTCGACGTCAAACGCCCGCATGTATGCGTAAAACGCTGCCTCTGGATTGTCGATCATATGCTTGTCTCTCCTTTGCAGCCTAACGCCGCGATGGCGGGCGCGAAGCGTCACTGTTCATTGAAACGTTAGCTTGGATTAGTTTGTGCATCGCGCAGGCCCACCGGGTTAGGCGGCACCCTGTGGGGCCGTGGGCGGTGTTTCAGACTCTGGAAACATTACCTCAAACAGCGCTCTGGCGCGGGGGGTGAGGTTGCCCGGATCCGGGCGCAGCAGTTCGTCCGGCGGAACCAGAACCTTCCCGTACACGGCCTCATAAACCCGCTTCACAACGCCGTCTTTGGCTACCTCACGGTCGTAACCAGGGGCGAAACCAACCAGTTGGTAGCCAGCACGCTCAAGTGCAATCTGCATGTGCGGAACCTTTAGGGTTGCCATCGTGTACACGAACTCGGCACCGCAAGCTAGACAAACACGCTCGGTACCCATCATGCAACTGGCCGCCACTTTTGAGCCGCGGTGCTCTGGCGCCACGATAAGAAGTCGCCCATAGATGGACAAGGCATCGATCTCTCGCTCGAAAGACCAAATGCCGACCAACTCACCAGAAAACTTGATCAACAAGACATAGATGTCACGCTCCACCTCGTTGGCGAGGAAGGTCTTGTCCAAGTAGAACCGCTCGCGCACATAGGAGCTGCCTGCACCGACCACTATGTCCGGATGCCACCGTCGAACCTTTTCGACCAGTTCGGGAATCTCGTTGCGCCCCAATTGCTCGAATCGGTAACCGGCCGGTAGTGGTATGAGATCGCTTGTCTCAGGGATACTCGTCCACTTCATAGCCACCTCCTTGTGAAATGTTGTACGTCGAGATTCCGATAGGCCGAGTCGTTGCGCAGACCACTGGCCTTGAAATCCTCCTCCCTCAGGTCGCTGACGACAAAGCGCTGTTGACTATGTTGCTGTTTGGTTTCCATGCGACCCTCGCGAGCTGATACGCCGAGAAGAAGATGTAGCGCCCCAAAGTAAGCTGAAAGCCAGTGACTTAGAGCTGCCAAGGCGACTATGATCCTGCGTCAGAATTGCTCTGTACGTTCTAGCACCGACGAGCTAAAGCTATTGCGGTACGGCTACGATAAGAGCCGCTAACAAAACCATGTCATCGTCACGCGGCGGTTGAGCGTTGTCATGTGTCATGGCACGGAAGAAGATCAACAACGAATTGTGGAAGACATTGCAGTCGCTGCTGCCGACGGTGGAACCCTCGCCCAAAGGTGGCCGCCCCAGAGTGGACGACCAGGCGGTGCTAAACGGCATCCTGTTTGTTCTGCACACCGGCATTCCGTGGGAAGATTTGCCGCAGGAAATGGGCTTTGGCAGCGGCATGACCTGCTGGCGTCGTTTGCGTGACTGGCAGGCCAGTGGCGTCTGGGCGCGCCTGCACCTGGCCCTGCTGACCCGCCTGCGCGAGCATGACCAGATCGATTGGAGTCGGGCAAGCATCGATGGCGCGGCAGTGGCCAGCCCCCGGGGGCCAGCAGACCGGCCCCAACCCTACAGACCGCGGCAAACTCGGCAGCAAACGGCATCTCGTCGTAGACCGGCGGGGCCTTCCTTTGGCGGTGGTCGTGACCGGGGCCAACCGGCACGACTCGATTGTCTTCGAAGACTTGGTCGATTCAATACCAGCGGTGCCTGGGCTATCCGGTCGACCGCGAAGCGGCCCGGACAAGCTCCACGCCGACAAGGGATATGACTTCGCGCGGTGCCGTCGCCATCTGCGCAAGCGAGGCATCAGCGCACGAATTGCCCGCCGCGGCATCGAGAAGAACGACAGGCTCGGCAAGCATCGCTGGGTTGTTGAACGCACTCATGCCTGGCTTGCCGCGTTCGGCAAGCTCCGTATTCGTTTCGAGCGTCGCCTCGATATCCATCTTGCTCTGCTCACGCTCGCCTGTGCTGTCATCTGCTCCCGATTCGCTAAGGAGTTTTGTTAGCCGCTCTAAGTCAAGGCCGACTCTGTCTTCTCACCGGTCACGCTGACCAAGGGCTGACAGGATGACAAGCGGCTGAATTAGCCGACAACGCGCCCGACATGATGCGTGCACGAAGCCCCGTTATCCGGGCGGAGCCGACGTTCGAATGTCCGCGTGAAGCTGTGGGCGAGCGTCTGTAGATGGCCGAACTCTGCCTGCCGGTCGGCTGGCCGTTAGCCGCATCTAGATATAGCTAGGTGGCCTCAAATCTGAAGTGAGGGAAGTATCGATAACCGCACTCGGATCGGCTTCATGTTCAATAACCCACGGGGTGTTGCACATCGCTCTTGAAACCTCCCTGTTCCAGGCCCGGTCGCTCCCCACGTCGCTGGTGATACATTTATTTCGTACTCTTCGAGCCTTATCAGTGCAAAGCCGAGCCAGTTTTTTGGCCTACCAAGGGGTCGCGAGTTTGCACTTTTAATGCGGTCTACGCTAACCGAGCCGTGTGAAAAAGGGGTACGATGGATTCGACTGCTGGATTTATCCGTTCCGGAGCGTGTAACGTCTCCCTAGCCAAGTGGTCCTGCCATGATCCTGTATCACACTGACCCCGATTCCCCAGTCATCGAGATTTCCGTCGAAGGCAAAATCACTGACCACGATCTGCGTGAAGCCATCGAGCGCATGCGATGATCTCGAATTGAACGGCAAGACCCGCGTTCTCGAACGCATCGAGCATTTCACCGGCATCGAGCCAAAAGCGCTGTGGACCGACATGACGCTCGGCGTTTCCGTGGCCCGCAGGGTCACGCGCGCCGCCGTGGTGGCCGACGCGGGCTGGATTCGCGCCTCGACGCATCTGGCGCGGTTCTTTACGAAGGCCGAGGTCAAAGCGTTCCACGTCAACGAGTTGGAGCAGGCGCGCGCCTGGATCAACGCCTGAGCGCAGCGTGGCGAATCGCGTAGCAGTCCCCACCACGCGTCGTTGCGACGATGAGTGAAAATCGGCAGCTGGCCACTGTGACCTGAGAAAAGACGCCTCGCCGGAGTTCACGGTCTCCCCCGTAGCCAACGTGACATCGAAAATCGGAGAGCCAGTGTCTCAAACTGGCAGCCGGTCTGATACGGATGCCCGCTGAGGAAGCTCGATCGTCTCTGACCGACTGCGGATTCAACCGGTCGATGCAACACACTAAAGGCTTTGCGAGCCTGAGGGGTGCTGCAAATGAAACAAAGACGGCGGATCTACTACTCCGAGACTCAAAAGGCACTAATGTGGGAG
>JACXTT010002894.1_pt1 | contig 26864 bp, 19 predicted proteins | sample 9270951 | NCBI WGS metagenome assembly JACXTT01 (sample SAMN15532306, study PRJNA645909) | rock metagenome | isolation source: weathered quartz diorite | place: Puerto Rico | collected 2017-06-21 | reverse complement strand
CTACATCTTTGACGTGTTCGCAATTCCAAATTCAATAATTGACGTAGGCCGGCCTTCCAGATTGCGGAATTCGCTGTGAGGGAATTTTTGCAAGTTCGAGTTGCAGCGGAAGTTCAAGAGTGCATCCTGAGGCTGACCCAGATTTTGACGACAATCGCCGGATCACTAGTGCCGGTCTCGAATCGTTTTTTTCCATGATGTAATGTCTTGCAATTTCGGCGGAGCTATTTCGAGTGCTCGTAGGCTTGTTCTTGGGCCGCAGGTTTAGGTTCGCGCAGGAAATGAAGGGGGAGATGGGTGCATCGTAGGGGATCCCTCGGGCGCCGTAGTCGGTGGACGACGCCTTGCCGCTCCTATGTGGAGTGGGTTGGTCATACGGTCGCCGAGCTTGCCTGGTCTCAACCGGTCGGAAAGCCACACGGGCAGGCCGGCCTCGTCGGGGACGACCGGAAATACTAAAGCGGGCTGAGCTCGTCTTCGCCTTCCTTTGTTTCCTTCTTCTCTAACGGGAAGCGGGATTCCAGAAATCTCCGCGCCAGGTGTTGGCCGCCTATGCCGAAAGCGATGGCCAGGCCCAACATGACCGCTCCCATTACGATGGCAAAAGACAGGAGCATGGTCGAGTCGGCGAGGCCCAGTTCCTCGAACACTGCCGACGCCGTGAAAATGGTAATGAGGACGCGGGCTGCGGAACTGAGCAGACGCGGGGAGGGCATGTCGGTGTTGACCGCCCACAGGAGAGCGGCGCGGGAAAAGAAGCTGGCGGCAAGCAATCCGAAGAACAGGAAAAACAGAGCTACGATCAACCGAGGCAAGAAGATGAAGAAGCGGGTCACGTATTCCTGCATGCCCAGGATACCCAACGCGCTTGTACCGAGGAGAATGAAGCCCAGCCAGGCAACCCAGAATGCGAAGCGGCTGACCAATTCGGTGGAGGACGGCAGGGCCGCCTTGTTGAGGAGTTGGGCGGCGCCGGCGCCTTCGGAAAGTTTGTCGAACTTCACCAGACGAAGAATGCTGCGCAGAATCCATTTCACCAGGTAGGCAATAATCCAACCCACGAGTACTACGATCAGCATCACCATCAGGCGAGGCAGGAAGCGCGCGAATTCGCGGATCAGCTCCTGCGTGGCTTGAGTCAATTCGTTGACAATCATTTCCCGCATCGTGACCTCACTTTGTTCCGTTCCAGAGTGCAACTAGGGACGGTTTTAGACGTTCGCACGTCAGGCATAGGTTTTCGACGTTCTGTTCTAGTTCCTCTCCCGAAGACTCCCGGTTCTCTACCAGAAAGGTGAATGCCCTTCCACGATAGAGAGGAGCCAGGGCCTGGACGATGTGGTCGCGGCTGATGACCGATTTGTGATACGAAGCGGCGAATTCGTAGACGGTGCGAGCCCAGAGTTCGTCCCCGTAGGAAAATTCATCCTCCTCGAGGGCGGCAATTCGTTGCAACTCGGAGACAGTTGGCGGAGAAAGAATCTGCTTGAGCACCGGCTGCAGCTCGGCCACCCCGGAGTGGAACATTGCGAACAGCCGCTTACGGTTGATGCGCAGCGGCTCCAGGGTTACTTCTTGGCCGGAGGAAAGAATGGGGATGTTTTGCGAGTCGGCATGAGCGCTCCAGAGCTGGAAGTTGGGTTCAAGCGACCAGAACAGCGCTCCCACGGTTTGACGCATGGCGCCCACCAGATCGGCAGAACGGGTGTCGAGGTGGGGCTTGGCGCCGAGGAAGGTTTGAGCCAAGCGGAAGCCTCCGGCAATGGCGGAAATGGTAAGGGAAATTTCGGCGCCGGTGCGGCCGGCTTCGTGAGTCCAGATTTCTTGTCCGAGAAAGTGATTGCCGAGCTGGCCGGAAAAAGCAAATTCCGAGGCGTAGGGTTCCCGGACGCGCTTCCCATAGAAGGCGCGGGTCATGGGATAGACCAGGTTGCGGATCAGAAGGCCGTCGAATTTATGGCGGCGGTACAGGGGGGTCACGAAGTCGTAGGTTCCCTGATGGACGGGACGCACCAGGCGTTCGATCCAATCGGGCTCGATCGTGGTGGACTCGGGCGAGATCACGGCGCAGACCGAGGCGCGCAAAAGATCGGCGGAGGCCAGAATGGTACGCAGCGCGCTGGCGGTGGAAGCTTCGCCGGGATATTCGGCGCTGATGCAGTGCAGCGTGCGCAAGGCGTGAATGTCGGTAGAAACGCGGGCATCATTGATGGATGCGCCGCGCACCAAGTCCGGGGTTTGATCACGTGAGCCGCCGTCGGCGTTGACGATGACCGCGCGTTCCCGGGGGAAATACCGGAGCAGGCCAGCGCGAATGGTTTGCACCACGGGACCAATGGTGGCCGCATTGTTGTAGGTGGGCACACCGATGAGGATGTCGGCCTCGCCAACGTTAATCAGCTGGCGGAGAATCTCATCGGTAAGAACACTTTCCTCGGACAATGTTTGCCTCGCTGGCGTTTTGCCACGGTCAAATCTGCGGTACCCGTTTTCTCCATCGGACATCAGTTCTCGGATTTCAGTCAGCGGCCCTCAGATGCACTCAAATCTTGCGCAGGCGGAACCAGAAGAACTGATATGGGCCCAAGGTTAACAGGTAGGGCAAGTCTCCTACCCGGGGGAAGATATTTCGACCGAACATTTCGATCAGAATATTGCCTTTAAAGCGGCGCAAGTCCAACTCTACCGCCTGGGCGCTGCTGGAAAGGTTGTTAACCACCAGGATGGACTCCTTTTCCAGTTGGCGGACGTAGGCCAGGATGCGGTGATTCTCGGGATAGAGAAAGTCAATCGATCCGCGTCCGAACACCGGAGTGGATTTCCGCACCTTGACGATGCGCTTCATCCAGGAGAGCAGCGAGTGGTCGAAACGCTTCTGGGATTGGACGTTGACAGCCTGATATCCGTAGACGGGATTGAGCATCAGAGGCGAATAGAGGCTTTCGGGATCAGCGGTGGAGAAGCCGCCATTCCAACCTCCCTCCCACTGCATGGGGGTGCGAACACCGTTGCGATCGCCGAGGTAGATGTTGTCGCCCATGCCGATTTCATCGCCGTAATAGATGATGGGCGTACCCGGAAGAGACATGAGCATTCCATTCATCAGTTCGATGCGGCGGCGATCGTTATCGAGCAAGGGCGCCAGGCGACGACGTATGCCCACGTTGATTCGCATGTGCTTATCGCGGGCGTACTGGTCATACATGTAGTCCCGTTCCATGTCCGTGACCATCTCGAGGGTGAGCTCGTCGTGGTTGCGCAGGAACAAACACCACTGGCAGGGCGCGGGGATTTGCGGGGTCTGTTTGAGAATTTCGGTGATGGGCTTGCGGTCTTCCAGCATGAGGCCCATGAACATGCGGGGCATCAGGGGAAAATGGAAGGCCATGTGAAATTCATCACCTTCGGCGAAGTAGGCGCGAAGATCGGCGGGCCACTGGTTGGCTTCAGCGAGCAGCATTTTACCCGGATAATTCTTGTCAAGCCGGGCGCGCAATTCCTTGATAACAGCGTGGGTTTCAGGCAGATTTTCGCAGGATGTGCCTTCGCGCTCGACCAGGTAAGGGACGGCGTCGAGGCGGAAGCCATCCACCCCCAATTCCACCCAGAACTGCATGACTTTCCACATCTCCTCGCGGACGGCGGGATTGTCATAGTTGAGATCGGGCTGATGACTGAAGAAGCGATGCCAGTAATACGCTTTGGAAACCGGGTCCCAGGCCCAGTTGGAAAGTTCGGTGTCGACGAAGATGATGCGCACGCCGTGATATCGGGTGTCGGTATCGCTCCAGACGTACCAGTCGCGGCGCGGGTTGTCGCGCGAGCTGCGCGATTCCTGGAACCAGGGGTGCTGATCGGAGGTGTGGTTCAGCACCAACTCTACCAGCACCCGGATATTGCGATCGTGAGCGGTCTTCAGGAAGAGCTTGAAATCGTCGAGATTGCCGTAGTTGGGGTGGACGGTGGTGTAATCGGCGATGTCGTAACCATCATCCTTCAGCGGGGAGGGGAAAAACGGCATGAGCCAGATGGTGTTGGCACCCAGCTCCTGCAGATAGTCGAGTTTCTGGGCGAGGCCGCGGAAATCGCCGATGCCATCTCCGTTAGTGTCGAAAAACGTGCGGACGTGGACCTGGTAGATGATGGCATCCTTGTACCAGAGCACGTCCTGAGGCAATGCCAAAGTTGGCTTCTCCCGAGTTAGCGATTCATTAGGCAAACTGGTTCTAGCAAAACCGTTCAAACAAAAATATCGACGCCCTCTTCGGTGCGCACGCGCCGGCGGATCAGAAAAATGTGAGCCGGCAGGTGCCGGGGATTCAGTTGGACCCAATTGCGCGGTCCGCGCCAGACATAGCGGGTATCGGTCAGCAGGTCGTGGACCTGGTAGGGCTGGCGCGGATCGAGGTGAAGCGTCTCGAGCGGCAGGTCAACCCACGCCGATTGGGTACGAGCGGGATCCATATTGACGACGGTTACGATAATGTCGAGCAGGTCGTCGGTGTTCTTACTGTAGGCGATGATCTGGTCGTTGTCCGCGGGGTGAAAAAGTAGACTCCAGTCGCGATGCAAGGCCTTGTTTTCGCGGCGGATTTGGTTGACTTGCGCGATCAGCTTGGACAAGCTGACGGGATCGTCCAAGTCCCAGGCGCGAATCTGATATTTTTCGGAGTCGAGGTATTCCTCACTGCCGGGCACGATTGCCCGGCCTTCGCACAGTTCGAAAGCTGGACCGTAAATTCCGTAGTTCGCGCCCAGGGTTGCGGCCAGAATGAGACGGATCATGAAAGCGGGCGGGCCACCGTGCTGCAGGAAATCGGTGAGAATGTCCGGGGTGTTCGGCCAAAGATTGGCGCGAAAGTGCTCGCGTATATCGGTTTGCGTGAGTTCCTTAAAGTATTCCGTGATTTCGGCTTTGGTGTTCCGCCAGGAAAAGTAGGTATAGGACTGGGTGAAACCGAGCTTGGCCAATTCGTACATCACTTTAGGCCGGGTAAAGGCTTCGGCGAGAAATAGCACGTCAGGATGGCGCTCCTTGACACTGGTAATCAGCCATTCCCAGAAGTCGAAGGGCTTGGTGTGCGGGTTGTCGACCCGAAAGATGCGGACACCCTGGGCAATCCAGTAGAGCACGACACTGCGCAGTTCTTCCCACAGCGGCTGGCTCGGATCGGTTTCAAAGTCAAGGGGAAAGATGTCCTGATACTTCTTGGGTGGATTCTCCGCGTATTGCACTGTGCCGTCGGGCCGCAGGCGAAACCATTCCTTGTGTTCCTTCACATAAGGATGATCGGGAGCGCACTGGTAGGCCAGATCGAGAGCCACTTCGAGGCCTAACTGCTTTGCCCGCGACAACAATTGTTTGAAGTCTTCGAGTGTGCCCAGGCTGGGGTCGACCGTCTTGTGTCCGCCTTCGCGCGCGCCGATGGCCCAGGGGCTGCCGACATCCTCGGGTGCGGCCTTTTCCGCGTTGTTCTTGCCCTTACGATTGGTGCGTCCGATGGGATGAATGGGAGGGAGATAGACGACGTCGAATCCCATGGCGGCGACGTAATTCAGGCGGTTGGCGCAATCCTGCAGCGTTCCTGCCTGTCCAGGCTGAAGCGAACAGGAACGGGGAAACATCTCGTACCAGGCACTGAATCGAGCTCTCTCACGATCGGCGATGACCACCAGTTCCCTGTCGTACATGGTGGCGCGACGGCGGTCGGTGGTCTGGATCATTAAGGCCTTTACGTCCGGACTCAGAGCCATTTTTACCGCGCCCGGCATGTCTCTGACAGCAAGCCTCTTGATCTCCTCCGCACAGGTAGCCAGCACGCCTCGATCCTTGCGGCTGGCGCGCTGCGCCGCGGACTCGATGAGTTGGGCACCGATCAGAATATCGACGGAGAGATTTTGCCCCGCCTCAAATTTTTTTACGATATCGCGGCTCCAGGATAGAAAACGGTCGGTCCAGGCTTGCAGAGTGTACAGATGACGGCCCTCCGCTTCGACGGGGAATGTCGCCTGCCAGCGGTCGTTTTCACGCGGTTCCATCGGGACTTCTTGCCACTCCGGGCGGGCGGCAGGACGATGACGGAGAATGGCGTACAGGACATCATGGCCATCGGCAAAAATGTCAGCGGTAACTTCGACGAGTTCGCCGACAGTGCGTTTGATGGGAAAGCGTCCGCCGTCGATCGCGGGGCGCACGTTTTCGATAACGACTTTTCTGGCAAATGCGGGTTTGGTGGCACCGTTTGCTTTGGCTGTGATTTCCGCGCCCGCCATCGTCAGTGCCGACCTTCCGGGTTGAGTGTTCAAGCCTTTGCCGCCGCATGTGCTCCGGAGCGCATGAAGCGTCAAAATCTTGAAGAATCAGCTTATTTTAGGAATTTACCATAGGATGCGCGGGCTGCACGGCGTTGGCAGGCTTTCCTTTGACGGGTGAATCAGATGACGCAATGGGTGGGGTTTGCGCTTGATCGCTCCCGTCGGTCAGGCACTTATATAGATGGCAACTTCGCATGCCCCTAGATGAATCTCGGAACCTGCGCTGAGCACTTCCGGCGGCTGCGACGTCGGGGAACCGCCGTAGGATGAGTTGCCGGTCCACAGAGCCAGCCGCCAGGGTTGAGGGCAGTCCGGGACGGGGATAGGTTGGGTGTTCGCGAGGAGATTGCAGACTACGAGGGCGGCGCTGCCGGAGGGGTCGGTTCGTTTCACCACTAAGAATTTCGACGGCTCGTCGAATTGGATTTCCGTTAGATCCTTGCGACAGTTCGCCAGGCCGGGGTGTCGCTTGCGGAGGACGATGAGGTCGCGGTAGAGCCGCAGGATGGGCGCGTGGGGTGAACTGACGGGCTTGGACCAGTCGAGCGTGCAGCAATCGAAAGTGCTCGGCGCCTGGGGATCGGCGAAATCGCGTTCGGAGTAGTGCGGGCCCAGTTCCCTCTTGCGTCCCTCTCGCACGGCATTGGCCAAGTCGGAATCTTCGAAGCTGGTGAAGTAGAGAAAAGGCGCGGTCTCTCCGTACTCCTCTCCCATGAACAGCAATGGCAGGAAGGGTGAGCACAGGGTGAGGACTGCAGCCAGTTTTTGTGGCTGCGGAGAAACCAATGTCGACAGCCGCCGGCCACGACTGGTGTTGGCGATCTGGTCGTGGTTCTGGATGAAGCCTACGAATTGCTCTCCCGGAAGATTCTGGGAAGAGCTGCCGTAACCGCGCCGCCGGTAGCGGGAGTACCTCCCATCCATCACAAAGCCTTCGCGGATGGACTTGGCGAGATCGGCGAGGGTGCCGAAATCCATCAGGAAGGCTTCGCGCTCGCCGGTGAGCAGGCTATAAAGGGCATGGTGGAAATCGTCGTGCCATTGCGCGTCGAGAGCGTAGCCGCCGGACGCGCGGGGATTGATAATGCGGACATCTTCGAGATCGCTCTCGGCAATGATCCAGGCTTGTCGTTTGAGCTGATGGGCCTGGTGCTGGAATGCTTCCGACAATTGGTCGAGTAGGTGATGAGCCCCGAAATCGTAGATGCCGTGAATGGCATCGAGGCGAAGGGCGTCGACGTGATATTCGGTGAGCCAGTAAAGAGCGTTGTCGATGACCCAGCGACGGATGCCGTCACTGCCGGGACCGTCGAAGTTGATGGCCTTGCCCCAAGGGGTGTGATAGGCATCGGTGAAGCACGGAGCAAATTCGGGAAGGTAATTCCCTTCCGGGCCAAGATGGTTGTAGACCACATCCATGACGACGGCCAGGCCGTGCCCATGGCAGGCATCCACTAGTTTCTTCAGACCGGCGGGGCCGCCGTAGGAGTTTTGCGGAGGGTAGAGGCTGGCTCCGTCGTATCCCCAATTGCGATTTCCGGGAAATTCCGCTACCGGCATGATCTCAATCGCGGTAATACCGAGGTCGCAAAGATAGGGAAGGCGGTGGATTGCGCTCTCAAAAGTGCCCTGGGGAGTGAACGTACCGGTGTGGAGTTCGTAGATGATCAAGTCTTTGAGCGGGATTCCGACCCAGTTCTGATCTGACCAGCGGAACGACCGAGGATCAACGATGCGGGACGGGCCGTGCACGCCGTGTGGCTGCCAGCGGGAGACGGGATCGGGGCGCAGGCGCTGGCCACCCGCCCCTCCCTCCAAGACGTAGAAGTAGTCTGTACCTTCGCTGAGATTGGTGACGACAGCCTCGAACTGGGTGCCGAAGTCAGGATCGGGGCCAGGCGTCATGATCAGCGGGACGGTGCGGGGTTGTTCGCCCAGAATGTGAAGGGAGAGCTGGGTAAGATTTGGGGCCCACACGCGGAAGCAAACCCGCCCACCATCGAGCACGTTGGCTCCAAAATCGAGTTGCCATCGGCGGCAACTTGAGGTTCCCCATGGCTGACCGCCTTCGCCAGGTTTATTCGGCATTCCCGGCCTCGACTGACGGGGATGCGGTCGCTTCCGAGCTAACCAAAAGAGCGATCGGCAAATGAGCAAAGGCTTCGGAAATCGAGAGGACGACATTTCCATTGCGGCGGACCGGAGTAATGGTGCCGCCGGTGAAGACATCGCGATAGGGACCCGCGGGGAGTTGCTTTCGCAGGCCGACCTCGGCGTTACCCCAAGCTTCCAGTCCCAGGGGAAGCCGCGTCTGGCCTTCGAGTTGAGCGAAGAAGCGTCCCGCCAGCACCACGACGGTGGTTTCGCGGAAGGAGCGAGCGAATGCCACCAGTTGTTTGTGCCGGTCGCCGGTGGACCGCAGCGGCAGATAACTTCCCTTGGCAAATACCGCACGGTGCTGGCGGCGAAAGCGCAGAGCGCAGCGGGTGACAAAGAGTTTGAGGCTGCCGTCGGTGGGCTCGGCGACAAGCCGGTCGAGGAGCGCGGCCGGATTTTCCGACTCCGCCGCACGTACCCGGGCGAGCAGGGTTTGCAGTCGTTGATAGTTCACCGAACGGCGATTGTCAGGGTCGGCAAGACTAAAGTTCCACACTTCGGTTCCCTGATAAAAATCCGGCAGACCGGGCGAGGTGACTTTGAGCAGCGTCTGCGACAGTGAGTTGAAGATTCCGGCGGTTGCGACCTTGGCCTGGAATGGAACGAAGTCCTCGAAGAAGGCTTTGCTGGCAGTACGATCCAAGAGTGTGTCCAGGAAAGTGTGAAAGGCGGCTTCGTACTCGGTATTTGGGTTGATCCAACTGGTGTTGACCTTGGCCTCGCGCAAGGCTTTTTCCATATAAGTGTGGATTCTGCCGACGAACTCCCGGTGTTCTTCGCTGTTCATCGGCGCCAACGGCCACGCGCCAACCAGGGTTTGGTAGAGAAAGTATTCCTCGTTGGCGCTGGGCACAGGTTCGCCCGCCACCGAGAGCTTTTTCTCTTCGTTCAGGCGCTGCCAGGCACGAATGGCGCGGTACCATTCCGAGGGAATTTCAGAGAGAACATTGATGCGCGCGCGGACGTCTTCGCTGCGTTTGGTATCGTGCGTGGAACTGGCCAGCATGGCGTTGCGCCACGAGGTACGCCGGGCTAGGTTTTTCGCGTGGAAATGGGCGAGAGCGACTCCAAAGGCTTCCGGGGAGCCGCCGACTTCGTTCAGCGACAGTAGAGGACAGTAGCGGTAGAACGCAGTATCTTCCAGCCCCTTGGCCATGACCGGACCCGTCAGTTGCTGAAAGCGCATGACGAAGAGGCGGCGTTCGGCACGGTCGGAGTCGCCGATACTATCCGGGTCCTTGAGCAGGAGCAGATCCTGAATGAACTCGAAGACCGAAGCGCTGGTGGCAGGATTGCGACGCTTGGCGGCTTTAATGGCGATGCGGATGTTGCGGTCGTCCTGTTCGTCGGGGTGGCGGGTGTCAATCTGGATATAGGTACGATAGACGGGAAAGCAGGCGATGACCTCACGCAACGCATCGCGTAGGCTCTCCAGGGTGAAGTCGCGCGAGCGCCGGTGTTGCTCGGAGATACGGTCAAGGCGGCGGGAAAGCACGTTGAGTTCGCTGGACATGGAGACCTGCATGACCAGGCGTTTGCTCTCGTAGATGAGGTCGGCGTAACTCTGCGACCACCCGGTGAACTGGCGGTAGAGACGCTGAAAGATACGCTTCCGGGAACCGTCGACGAAGATCCCGTTCAGAAGATTCAGAAAGCCGTAGCCGGTGGTTCCTTCAACCGCCCAACTGGGACGTAAGTCCTCGTTGTTGACGAGAATTTTCTCCGCAGCCACGTAGAGCTGGCGACGAACGCCATTGCAGGACCGGTTTGTGGATCCTCCGGGAAGCGGGGCTTGCGCCTGCAGATCCTGAAAATACTTGAGCGGGTCGAACAGGCCGTCAGGATGGTCAACACGGATTCCGGAAACCAAACCTTTCTCGATCAAGGCGAAGGGAACGCGATGGACGGTGGCGAACACGTCGGGATTCTCCACGCGAATGGCAGCGAGATCATTGATGTCGAAAAAACGGCGGTAGTTAATTTCGTCCGATGCAACCCGCCAAAAGCTGAGGCGATAGGCCTGGTCGTCGAGGAGGCGTTCCAGGTGATCGAAACTGTGGGGGTCGCCCTTGCTGCCGTTGATTTCGGTCAGAACCTGATTCAGGGCGGTCTTAAGGACTGCGCTGCCATCGATGAGGGTTGCGATCCGACGCTTGATGATTTCCTTCTCCCGCTGACGCTCCCTGACCTTGGCCGAATCGGTGTCCTCGCGCGGCGGCAGATAGGATAAGGCGGTCAGGATGCTCTCCAGTTCGAGCAGGTGATCGTCGTTGGCAGGTAGCTGCTCTTTTCCTTTTACGAGAACTTTTTGCAGGAGCAAGGCCCAGGAGCGCGGAGCCAGAGGATAAAGCACGCTTTGGGCGTCGAGAAAAAAAGAGCCGGCCTCGTAGGCTGCGCGGATCAACTGTCCCTCCAGGACGAAGCCAAACTGATCCGGCAGGAAAGGCAACAGGACCTTGTTGGCGAGCTCGGCTTTGGGGGGATTCCAGTCGATGTCGAAGTAGCTGGAGAAGTCGGAACTCGGACCGTTTTCGAGCACATCCCACCACCACAGATTCGAAGGATGAGTAATGCACATGTGGTTGGGGACGACGTCGACGACCAAGCCCATGGAAAGTCGCTTTAGGCGTTCGGCAAAAGCGGTGAATTCTTCCTCCGAACCGATTTCAGGATTGAAGCGGGTGTGGTCGGTGACGTCGTAACCGTGCGTGCTGCCGGGATGGGCCATGAGGAATGGAGAGGTATAGCAGTCGGTGATGCCGAGATCGTGGAGATAGTCGACCAGCGACGCGGCCTGACGAAAGGTGAAAGCCAAATTCAACTGGAGACGATAAGTGGCGCACGGGACGCAAGCCGGCTCTCCAGGAGTTCTGTTCTTCAATGCCATCGCCTCGGTTGATTTCAGATGCTTGCAACGACTGCTGCGCTGTCGGCCTGCCGCTCGCATCGATAACCGCGGAGCCGCGCTCCGGGGACAGCCCCGTGGCGACACTCCCCGCCTGATTTCCGACGGTGCGAGTCGCGCAGCGGGTGACGCTTGCTGGTAACCTATCTTAACTTACCGACATCTTGAATCGGGCGTGGGAGACTTGATGGAACGTTATATCTGCATTCATGCACACTTTTATCAGCCGCCACGGGAGAACGCGTGGCTGGAAGCCGTGGAGTTACAGGATTCGGCTTATCCGTATCACGATTGGAACGAGCGGGTGACAGCGGAATGCTATGCACCCAACAGCGCTTCGCGCATTCTGGACGGGGACGGGCGGATTTTGCAAATCGTCAACAACTATTCGAAGATCAGCTTCAATTTTGGACCTACGCTGCTTTCCTGGATGGAACAGAAGAGTCCGACGGTGTACCAGGCGATTCTGGCGGCCGACCGCGAGAGCCACAAGATTTTTTCAGGGCATGGCTCGGCGGTGGCCCAGGCTTACAACCACATGATTCTTCCCTTGGCCAGCCGTCAGGACAAGTACACACAAATTCTGTGGGGGATTCGAGATTTCGAGAAACGGTTTGGTCGGTATCCGGAGGGAATGTGGCTGCCCGAGACCGGGGTGGATTTGCAAACCCTGGAAGTTCTGGCGGAGCTCGGGATCAAGTTCACGATTCTTTCTCCGTATCAAGCGGGACGGGTGCGTCCACTGGGGGGACGGGCGTGGCGCAAGGTGGATGGAGGCAGAATCGATCCCTCGATGGCTTACGCGGTACGGGTTACGTCGGGGCAGACGATGAATGTGTTTTTTTATGACGGTCCGATTTCCCGCTCTATCGCGTTCGAGGATGTGCTGGCGGATGGCAAGCGATTCTCGGAGCGGCTGCTGGGGGCATTTTCGGACACGCGGACCTGGCCGCAACTGGTTCACATTGCGACCGATGGCGAGACCTACGGACATCATCGTGCGTATGGTGATATGGCGCTGGCGTTTGCCTTGAACCGCATTGAGTCGGGACAGTTGGCGCGGCTGACAAACTATGGGGAATATCTGGAGAAGCACCCACCGACGCAGGAAGCCAAGGTCATCGGCAATAGTTCCTGGAGTTGCGCGCATGGAGTGGAGCGCTGGCGAAGCGATTGCGGCTGTAGCTCCGGGGGCCATGCCTGGAACCAGCAGTGGAGAGCGCCGTTGCGGCAAGCGTTTGATTGGCTGCGGGATGCAGTTGCCCCACGCTACGAGGCGGAAGGTGGAAAATTGTTCGACCAGCCGTGGCGGGCGCGTGATGCATACATTGAGGTGGTGCTTGATCGCTCGCGGGAGAATGTGGTCCGGTTCATGAACCAGCAGGCCAAGCGGATGCTCTCGGAGACGGAAATCGTCAACGGACTCAAGCTGCTGGAGCTGCAGCGATACCTGATGCTGATGTACACCAGCTGCGGATGGTTTTTCGACGACCTGTCGGGCATCGAGACGGTGCAGGTGATTCAGTATGCGGGGCGGGCACTGCAACTGGCGGGGCAGTTGTTTGCGGAAGATCTGGCAACGCCGTTTCTCGGTTTGCTGGCGCAGGCCCGGAGCAATATTCCAGAACAAGGCGACGGGCGCTCCATTTATGAGCACTACGTACAGCCCGCAATGGTCGATCTGCAGAAGGTAGGGGCGCACTACGCGGTCAGTTCCCTGTTTGAGGAATACGGACAAAGCACGCGAATTTACTGCTATGACATTGCGCGAATGGAGTACCGGTCGTCGCGACAAGGAAAGGTGCGGGTGGTACTGGGGCAGGCCAGCGTGGCTTCCGAAATTACCTGGGAGGCTGACAAGATCACGTTTGGAGTGCTGCACCTGGCGGATCACAGCGTGATTGGCGGAGTGCAGCAATTCCAGGGAGGAGAGGCCTATACCTCGCTTGACCAGGAAGTGGACAAAGCCGTGGCAAGCGGCGATCTGGCGGAGCTGGTGCGTTTGGTGGAGAAGAATTTCGGATCTGGCACCTACACCCTGCGGTCGCTGTTTCGAGACGAACAGAGAAAAATTCTCGGCGTCATTCTGGAAGAGGCGACCAACGAAGCCCGCACTCTGTACCGGCATTTCCACGATGAACATGCGCATCTGATCCGCTTTGTGACCGATCTTGGAGTACCGCTGCCGCGACGCTTCCGGCTGGCGGTCGACTTTACGCTGAACTCGGAACTGCTGGACGCATTTTCCAACGGTGAAGTGGATTTGCCCCGATCCAAAGAAATTCTGGAGGAGATCCGGCGCAGCGGGGTGAGGCCGGACGCAGTGACGCTTGAATTTTCCCTGCGCCGGACAATTGAGCGGTTGTTTGCAAGATTTGTAGCGGCCCCCATGGAGGCGGGCCTGCTGCAGCGCCTGGAAGAAACGATCGACCTGGTTCTGCAACTGCCCTTCGAAGTGCGCCTGTGGGAGACGCAGAACGCTTATTACGGCATGATGCGGGACTACGCCGGGCAGGTACTGGACCGCGCCGAGCACGGAGATACCGAGGCGCAGAGCTGGCTGGAGGGATTTTCCCGCCTGGGAGAGAAACTGAAAGTGAGAGTACAGGTAACGGCTGGGGCCGGGGCAGTTTAAGCGACGGAGACGGGCGGCTACACTCCGCGGTCGAGGAGATGGAGATATGGCGCAGGCGGCAGTGGCGGTCGAGGGCGAGCGGATAGGACAATGCGGCGACCCTTGTGTGATGGTAATTTTTGGTGCGGCGGGCGATTTGACGCGGCGCAAACTGATTCCTTCACTCTACAACCTGGCCAGGCATAACCTGCTGTCGCGCGAGTTCGCGATGATTGGCATTGCGCGAAACCCGATGTCCACAGACGAGTTTCGCGCCAAGCTAGTGCAGGATCTCAAGGAATTCACCGAGGGTCCGATCGATGCGGATCTGCAAGAGTGGCTCGAACGCCGTGTCTTTTACCTAACCGGCGAATTTGCCGACGCCAGCACTTACCAGCAGCTCAAGGATCTTCTTCAGAAAGTGGATAAGGATCACTCCGCCCACGGCAATTTCTTCTATTACCTGGCTACGGCGCCCGATTTCTTCGGGTCGATCGTGGAGCAACTGGCAGCGACCGGCTTAATGTCGGAGGAGAATCATCAATGGCGGCGAGTAATCGTCGAGAAGCCGTTTGGGCGTGATCTGGACTCGGCCAAAGCTCTGAACCAGCAGCTACTCAAAGTGGCCAGTGAAAGGCAGATCTACCGTATCGATCATTATCTGGGGAAGGAGACGGTGCAGAACATCCTTGCGTTTCGCTTTGCCAATGGGATTTTCGAACCGATCTGGAACCGGCGCTACATTGATCACGTGCAAATTTCCGTGGGCGAAACCGTGGGCGTGGAGTTGAGAGGCGGCTATTACGATACAGCGGGCGCGTTACGGGACATGGTGCCCAACCACATCATGCAGCTGATCAGCCTGACGGCCATGGAGCCGCCGATCTCGTTCCAAGCGGATGCGGTACGAGACGAGCAAGCCAAGATTCTCCACGCCATACAGCCGCTCAGTTCAGAAGACGTGCTCACCCGGTCGGTGCGTGGACAGTACGGCGAGGGAGAGATGGCAGGACAGCATGTTCCAGCCTACAGGGCGGAAGTGGGCGTACCGCCCGATTCACGCACAGAGACTTTTGTCGCCGTAAAGCTGCAAGTGGATAACTGGCGCTGGGCGGGAGTTCCTTTCTACATGCGCACCGGGAAGCGCCTGGCATCGCGAAGCACGTACATCGTGATTCAGTTCCGGCGGGCGCCGTTTGTGCTCTTCCGCGATACGGAGGTGGAGAAACTCACGCCGAATCAGCTGGTGCTGCACATCCAACCCGAGGAAGGGATAGCGTTGCGGTTTGCAGCCAAGACGCCGGGACCGGCTATGCGGCTGGGTACGGTCGACATGGATTTTGAATACGCCGATTACTTTGGCAAACAGCCAAGTACAGGCTACGAGCGCCTGCTGCACGATTGCATGGTGGGCGATGCGACCCTGTTTCAACGGGCGGACATGGTGGAGGCAGGGTGGAGCGTAGTCGGTCCGATGCTGGACTTATGGAGAGCTTTGCCGCCGCGCAATTTCCCGAATTATGCATCGGGGACATGGGGACCGAAGGATGCCGACGAGTTGCTGGAGCGAGATGGGCGGCACTGGCGCAATTTTGAGCAGTGAGTGTAGGCGAGAGCCACGGCGATTTGCGTGAGACCTTTGAAGAGTGCCCCGCCCCGTCTCTCCCGGGCTGTGGTATTTCTGAACCTTAACCCACGGGCCAATGCGGTAGGCGGCATTCTTGCGCCGCTCTGCGCTTGAGCGTACCGATTTCAGTCGCTCTTGATCAGACAATGTCCCATTTTGAAAATTGGGACACCACCCTGCCCAGGGTGGTGAGCAGTTGGCGAACGTTTACGTTTATAATTTCGTTTCCTAAGGAGCCGCGGTGGGGCATTCTACGGACGAGCGATCGAGGATTACGCCTTACCGGCGGCATGAGGCGGGCAGCCAGCCAAATTCGCTGCACGAAGCCTACCGCTCGTCGGTACGGCGTGCGCCTTTTGAGCCATTGATTTTTTTGCCGCACACCCTTTCAGAAGTGACCGGGCCAATTTACGGACACGGGGAGATTCGCGCGACAGATCACGATCTCACCCGTCAGCATGCCGGCGAACCGCTGGGGGAGCGCATCGTGGTCACCGGGCGGGTGCTCGACAGCAACGGGCGGCCGGTTCCGCGCGCGCTGGTCGAGGTATGGCAGGCGAACTCGGCAGGCCGCTATGTCCATACCCGTGACCAGCACCCCGCGCCGCTCGATCCCAATTTCACCGGGACTGGACGCACGCTGACGGACGAGCACGGAGCGTATCGTTTTGTAACCATCAAGCCAGGCCCGTATCCGTGGTTGAATCACTATAACGCGTGGCGTCCAGCGCACATTCATTTTTCGGTGTTTGGCAGAGCCTTTCTTTCGCGGCTGGTTACGCAAATGTATTTTCCGGGCGACCCACTGTTCGCGTTCGATCCGATCTACCAATCGATCGCCGATGAGAAGGCGCGGCAGCGAATGATTTCGTGCTTCGATCTGGAGACGACGCAGCCGCAGTGGGCCACCGGCTACAAATTCGATATCGTATTGCGCGGCCCCGAAGCCACGCCGTTCGAGCCCTGATATGGACCTGGATCCCACGCCATCGCAAACCGTCGGCCCGTTCTTCCATTTTTGCCTCACGAACGAGGCGTCTTGTGTGGGTTGCATCGCCGGTCCGCGGGTCCGGGGAGAGCGGGTATGGCTCAAGGTCCGGGTGGTGGACGGCAACGGCGAAGCAGTTCCCGATGCCATGATCGAAATCTGGCAGGCGAACTCGGAGGGCAAGTACAACCATCCGGATGATGCGCAGCAGAAGACGATCGAGCCTGACTTCCTCGGCTTTGGGCGCATGGGCACGGCGGAGAATGGAATTTGCGAGTTCGAGACCATCAAGCCGGGACGGGTGCCCGGTCCAGGGGGTGTTCCGCAGGCGCCGCACCTGAATGTGGCGGTGTTTGCGCGCGGCATGCTCAGGCAACTCTACACACGAATCTATTTCGCGGGCCATGAGGCCAATCAGGAAGACCCGATTCTGGCCCAGATTCCGGTGGACCGCAGGCAGACCCTGATGGCGCGGCCCGATGCGCCTGGCCCCGGCCGGTGGCGCTGCGATATTAGACTGCAGGGCGAGGGCGAAACGGTATTTTTCGACGTCTGATGCGGCGTCGACTTTTCCCCAAATTCAAGGCGGGGTGGTAGTCTCGGCTGTGTCCGGCGCAGGAAGAGGTGTGCATGGCGGGACGACTGATCGACAGCCTGGCGAGTACGAAGCCGCTGTCCGACTTGTTTTCGGACGCGTCGGTGCTGCAGGCCATGCTGGATTTCGAGGTTGGGCTGGCACGAGCGGAGGCGAGGACTGGTGTTGTGCCGCCGGACGCAGCGGATGCGATCGCGGCCGCCGCAAAAACAGGCGCCTTCGATTGCGGTCAATTGGCAGACGATGGACTACGCGCCGGCGCCTTGCCGATCGCAGTCGTGAAGGCCCTGACTGAGATCGTTCGTCGAAGGGATGCTGCTGCCGCAGGATTCGTACATTGGGGGGCAACCAGCCAGGATGTCGCGGATACGGCGCTGGTGCTGTTGCTCAAACGCGCGCAGCCACTTCTGCAATCCGATCTGCAACGGTTAGAGAGCGCGCTGCGTGGACTGGCCGAAACACACGCCGACACTGTCATGCTGGGGCGGACCTTGTTGCAGGCTGCGCCACCGACCACGTTTGGGCTCAAGGCGGCGGGCTGGCTGGGTTCGATTCATCGCAGCGCGGCGCGTCTCCAGGCCGCGTTTCGAGAGACACTACTGGTGCAATTGGGGGGCGCTAGCGGAACTCTGGCAGCCCTGGGGCGGCACGGGATCGGCGTTGGACGCGAACTGGCGAAGGAACTCGGGTTGGGCTATCCGGACGCTCCGTGGCATTCCCACCGCGACCGGCTGGCTGGGTTGGTATGCGCGTGCGGAGTTTTGACCGGCTCACTCGGGAAGATGGCTGGCGACATCAGTTTGCTTATGCAGACTGAGGTAGGCGAAGTGGCGGAACCGAGCAGAGCGGGGCGTGGAGGCTCCTCCACCATGCCGCATAAGCGCAATCCGAGTGGAAGCGTTGTAGCGCTGGCCGCCGCGACTCGGGTTCCGGGGCTGGTGGCGGGCTTTCTGTCCGGGATGGTACAGGAGCACGAGCGCTCCGCGGGGAAGTGGCAGGCGGAATGGCCGACGGTCACGGCGTTGATCCAGGCAACGGGCGTGGCCGCCGCTGCGATGGCTGAGGTGTCGGAAGGCCTTACCGTGGATGGCGCACGGATGCGTGCGAACATCGATGCCACGCAAGGGGCGATCTTTGCCGAACGCGCCATGATCTTGTTGGGAGAGAAGCTCGGCCGGGACGTGGCTCACACATTGATCGACGAGGCGATACGCCAGAGTACAGCGCAGGGCCACAGACGGCACCTCTACGAGGTGCTGGGTGAAATGCCAGAGGTGAGTCGCCATCTTGATCGCGAAACCTTGCAGCACATCGAAGCTTCGGAGGAATATCTGGGGAGCGCCGACGCATTCCGCCGACGATTGCTTTCTTGTGACGCTGATGCCGACACCAATAATGACAAGGAGTAACCAACTTGCCCTTCGCAACCGTTGAGAATATCCGCTTGTTCTACCGTCTTGAAGGCAAGGCTGGGCAGCCTGTGCTGGTGCTGTCGCACTCGATTGGCACGGACCACGGCATGTGGGCGCCGCAGATGGAAGACCTCCTACCTCATTTTCAGGTACTTCGTTATGACACGCGCGGACACGGCGCGTCGGACGCACCCCAGGGTGACTACACGATCGAGCGCCTGGGACGCGACCTGCTTGGGTTGACGGATGCGCTCGGTATTTCCCAGTATGCGTTTTGCGGGCTTTCTATGGGCGGTGCGATCGGCCAGTGGCTGGGACTCAACGCGGCGGATCGCGTCAGCAGGCTGGTGTTGGCCAATACTTCTCCGCAATTCGGACCGCGTAGCAATTGGGAGACTCGCATGAGAACGGTTGCCGAAAAGGGCATGGCGGGCATTGCAGAGATTGCGATGCCGAGATTCTTCTCTGCCGCCACATTGGCTCGAGGCGACGGGTATGCGGACTCGGTGAAGTCGGTTTTGCTGGGGAGCAATCCCGACGGCTATGCGGGTTGCTGCGCCGCCCTGCGCGATTTTGATGGCACGCAGGTGGCGGGAAAGATTCGCGTCCCGACGCTGGTGATCGTGGGTAACCATGACGTTTCCACCCCGTGGGAAGGCCACGGTCAAGTGCTGGCCAACAGTATTCCGGGAGCTCGCACTCTGCGACTGGCGGCTGCACATCTTTCGAACCTAGAACGCCCGCGATCCTTTACGGCGGCACTTCTCGACTTCCTGCTGCCGAAGTCGGAAGCGGCCGCCGACCTGCTGGAGGAGGGGTTCGAAATCCGCCGGGCGGTTCTGGGCAATGCGCACGTCGACCGTTCGCGGGCGGGGGCGACAGAATTTACGCAGGACTTCCAGAATCTGATCACGCGCTATGCCTGGGGCACGATCTGGACGCGACCGGGTTTGAACCGGCGTACTCGGCGGCTGCTCACGTTAGCAATTTCCGCTTCGCTTGGACGCTGGGAGGAATTTGGCCTGCATGTGCGCACCGGACTAACGCATGACCTGGAGCAGTGCGACCTGAAGGAAGTGCTTTTGCAGACGGCGGTCTACGCCGGAGTTCCAGCCGGCAATACCGGGTTCCACATTGCCGCTGAAGAGATTGAGAAGTTGAAGGCTGAACAGGGCTAAGCCGATCGGTATTTACCAGCATTTTATAATGTGCGTTCCCTATGCCCAACCGCCCGATTACCGACTGCCACATTCATATTCAGCCGATGGAGATGCTTAAGCCAGCAGCCTTCGAGCTCATTAAGAGTAAGGCGGTGGATTTCGACCGGGTCATGGAATTCTGCCGCTCTCCCAAGGCGTTTCTCGGCTACCTCGACGCCTCGGGGATCGACCGAGCCGTGCTGATCAACTACGTAGCGCCGGAAGTGATTGGACTCAGCCCGGAAGTGAATCAGTGGGTGGCCGATTACGCAAAGCAGGATCCGAAGCGGCTGCTCTCCTGCGGTGGGCTTCACCCGCGCCACTCGCCAAACGTGATGGCCGACGTGGAACAGATCTTGCGGTTGAAGATCCGGATGATCAAGATCCATCCCCCGCATCAGTTGCTGTTTCCCAACGACTATTTGCATGGAGTGAAGGAACTGGAGATTGTTTACCGGGCGGCGGAGGCGAATGGCGTGCCCGTGATGTTTCACACGGGTACGTCGATTTTTCACGGCGCCCGGAACAAGTATGGCGATCCTATTTATCTCGACGATGTGGCGGTGGATTTTCCCAAGTTAAAGATTCTGATGGCGCATGGCGGGCGGCCGCTGTGGATGGACACTGCGTTCTTCCTGCTGCGGCGGCACCCTAATGTGTTTCTGGACATTAGCGGCATCCCGCCCAGGACGCTGCTGAAGTATTTTCCGCGACTGAGCGAGGTCGCGCACAAGACGCTGTTTGGCACCGACTGGCCGAGTCCCGGAGTCCGCGAGATCAAGAGCAATCTCGAGGAGTTTTTGGCACTGCCTTTGAGCGAAGAGGCGCGACAGGGGATATTGTGGCGGACGGCTTTGGGGATTTGGCCCGCTTAGATAGGCTGAGGTTGGGGGCGAAACCAGACCATCATTCGTGCCGGCGGCTTGGTCAAGACCGCGTGAAGCGTTCAATCAGCGTTCGATGCTGCGGATAACGGCTTAGCAAGTCCGAACGCCTGCCTAGCTCGAAGTCTTCGAAATCGAATCCCGGGGCTACCGTGCAGCCCGCCAGCGCGAAAGATTGGGTGTCGCGGAGGCAGGAAGCGAACCAGCAGCCCGCCTTAACCAGTCCCTGGAAGGCCTCACCCGCGTCGGGGTTGCCGCCGATGGAAAGCTGGGAGTAGTCTCCACCGGGTCCAATCACATGTACGGCGAGCGGACTTCCCACATAGAAATGCCACAACTCATCTGAGCGTAGGCGGTGGAAGGCTGAGAAATTGTCGGACTCCAGCAAAAAGTAGATTGCGGTGGAAACCAAGCGGGGACCGGTGAACTGGCAGGGCAGGGCCTGCCGAGCGATGGAAAGGGACGAGCGATAGGTCTCGCGATAGTATCCGCCTTCAGGGTGAGGCAAGAGGTTTAGTCTATCGATCCAGTATTTAGCAGAGGCGGTCATGGCATGGTTCCTGATTGCGACAGGTTCGGACTCACCTGGGCTTGACGCTGAAGTGGCTGGCGATACATTGCCATTTTCCATTCAGGTTCAACCAGGTATCGGTAAAGCGGCCACGGCGCTCCCAGGGCTTGCCCTTGTCGACCCCTTTTTCGTAGTAGGCGCCGGTGACCACAGCCGTGCTGCCGTAGGCATGGACCACCAGGTCGGTGGACTGTAAAACTTCAGGGCGATACGACTTGTCGGCCACCGAAGCGACGATCTGGGCTTTGTTGTAGACCACGCCTTCGGCGACAGTCATTACAAAATCGTCGGCCAGGAGGAGCTGGACGGCGGGCCCGTCATTGTCGAGCTCAGCGCGATTCCACAGGTTCTCCATGGTGATTATCTTGCTCGAATCCTGAGCGGCCGCGAACAACGGGAGCGTCAGCCATAGGAACGCGGCGATCATACTGCGTTTCATCGGAACTCCTCTCCTGCGGTCTGGCAGGCGGCCGCCCAACAACTGGTCGTAGCCATACTTTATTACAGCCTTACCAGACGAGAAATTGCTAGTGTTGAACTGTAGCCCGATCGCGCCAATCGAGCCTGGGTAGGACAGATTCAACCGGTTTGGTGGCCTGCGTATACTTGAGCGGGTTGTGCCGGAACGGAACGATGGCCGGCGAGGAGGTGCCATGCGAGTCGGTACGCGAGCGACATTTTGGCTGGTTATCCTGGTTGTGCTGCAGCCGTCGCCGGTTCGAGCTGGCGATTTGAAAGCCGAGGATATTGTTGCTCGTCACCTGGATGCAATTGGTGCAGTGGCGGCCCGGGCAGCCAATAAATCGAGGGTTGTCCAAGGTACGGCGCGCTTCAAGATTCTGGTGGGAGGCGCCGGCCAGCTGGAAGGCAAAGGCGCGGTGGTGTCAGAGGCGCGGAAGCTCAACGTCATGATGAAATTTCCCAACGAGTATCGAGGCGAACAGTTCGTCACGGATGGAGACAAGACGTCAGTTGCAGCCACCACCTCGGACCACCGTCGCACTGCCTTTGGTGATTTCCTGGTGAGCCAGCCGGTGATATTGCAGGATGGGTTGCTGGCCGGCGCGCTGTCCACGGCCTGGGCGCTGTCGAACCTGGACCGAAACCATCCTCATCTAAGCTCCGGGGGACTCAAGAAAGTAGACGGGCGGCAAGTGCTCGATCTTCATTACCAGCCGAAGAAGAGCAACGACATGGACATTCACCTTTATTTTGATCCGGAGACCTATCGCCATGTCGAGACGGTGTACTCGATCGCGCTATCGACCGGATTTGGTAATTCTGTGCCCAGCCTTTCCGATCAAAGCGGGCTAACCAGGTCCCCTGCCTCCGCCGGCAGCGACCCGACGCAAAGCTCCAAGCAGCGGCAGATTCGATACACCCTGGAGGAGCGCTTTAGCGACTTCCAGACAGCCGACGGAATTACGCTGCCATCGCGTTACAACATCCACTTTACGCAGGAATTACAGAGCGGAAAGACAACGGTTTACGAATGGGAAATGGCCGCCAACGAGGTATCGGAAAATATGACACTCGATCCGCGCAACTTCCTGGTGAAGTAGAACGCTGCTGGCGGCGCCGGACATCAGCCATCGCCATCGAGAGGCCGGTTGGCCAAGCCAAACGCGGCCGCTGGCAACTCAGTTGCCGGATTTCTTCTTGGGAGCCGAGTCGCCCTTGGATGCCAGGGTGCGGACGTAGGCCAGAACTGAGTGGACTTCGTCTTCGCTGATCAAGGTCTTAAAGGCCGGCATGTTGCCCTTCCCGTCGGAGATGGAAGTGCTCAACGCGGCATCCGATTTCTTTTGCACCTCCGGGGATCGCAAATCCGCCGACTGTAGGCTTTTTCCGACGGGAGTGTTACCACTGCCATCTTTGGCATGGCAGGTCACGCACTTCGCCATATAAACGTCGGCGCCGGCGTCGACGGCCGCGATGGAAGCAGGAACGAGTGCCAGTAGAAGGCCTAGAGCCAGGACAGCCGGCCGCGACTGATGTTTGAGAGTTAGGTTCATAGTCCCCCGAAATAAGCTTGCGCCCGCCCCTGTTTGCATCCAGGACGGCATCGAGCGCTGGGTCGAAGCCTTGTCATTCTATTGGTTCGCGCCAGCCAAATCAACGGAGGCCAAGAGGATGTTCCGCCAGACCACCCGGGGGTCGAGGCTCGATGTCGCAGCCACATTTGTACGTCATCGAGCAGACACCGGGCGGGTTCATTCTTTAGGATGCCGCCCAGCTAGCAGGTTTGATCAGGCTGCGAATCCTAACCGAGCACGGGAGGCAGTTTATGGCGTCCAAAGGACCAACTCCCCAAACGACCGCGCCTTTTCTGCAGTGGCGGGAAGAAATTGAAGCTGCTCTGCAAGAAACGGACCACAAGATGCTTTTCAAGCGAGTGGAGATCGCCGAGGCTGCGCTGCTCAGCCGGCGCGAGCTTTTGATAGCGAGTTCGGATAACCAGAAGGAACTGAGGGAAATCCAGCAGGCATTCGACAAGTTGCGCACCATGAAAAAGGATGTATTGAATTTCTGAGACTGCGAGCCGCCGGAAACGCGGGAGTAGGCCGCACCCGCGCTACTCTTTCTGGAGAGAATCCTCCTTTTCACCGTCCTCGAAGGTAAAACACCCGCCCAGGACAAGCTCGGGCAAGCCCAGATGCCTTTGCGGCCGAACCACCCGGCCACCGGCTGTCGGAGGGAACCCTCTGTAGAACCCGCCTGCAGACAAATGGACCGGTGACAATTAGGATTGATGCTTGGCCTTAATGGCGATCCCTTTTAGCCAATGAAGAAACACTTCTGCCTCCTGCTGTTCAGCGTTCAGTTGTTCGGCCAGATCAACTCTGGAGGATTGCGTTTACACGTCGTGGATTCGGCTGGCAAGGGGCTGCTGGCAGCGGTCGAACTGGTCTCTGATGCGAACCAATTCCACCAGACTTATGTGACCCGCGAGACCGGCCGACTTGTGACCAGGAACCTTCCTTTTGGGCTGTATCGTCTTGAGGTACAACGTCCCGGCTTTACGGTTTACTCGGGCATGGTTGAAATCCGATCGGCGGTTCCCGTCGAAGTCAGCGTCCCGCTCTCGGCCGCCCCCCCGCGAACCGCGGTGGAGGTCAGAGACGTCGACACCCTCGTGGATCCCCACCGCACCGGCACCGTCGGGCAGGTGGGAGGCGAAGTTTTGGAGCACCGGAGTACGTCACTCCCGGGGCGTTCGCTGATTGACTTGGTGAATTCGCAGCCGGGCTGGTTGCTGGAGTCAAACGGCGTGCTGCATCCGCGAGGTTCGGAATATCAGATCCAATACGTGGTGGATGGAGTACCGCTGACGGATAACCGTTCCCCGTCCTTCGCGCCTGAGATCGAGGCTGATGACACCGAGTCGTTGGCTATCCTGACGGCGAACTTCCCCGCTGAATATGGGAGAAAATTGGGGGGCGTGGTTGAGATTTCAACGGCGCGCGATGCACTGCCGGGCTTTCACGGCAAGTTCGTTTCCGAGGGCGGCAGCTTCGGAACCGCGGACGGCTACCTGATGGTGCAGCAGGGCTGGGGCAAAAACACTTTGGGGATAAGCGCGGAAGGGGCCTTCAGCGGGCGCTACCTCGACCCGCCTGTGCTCAACAACTATACCAATCAAGCAACAACTAGTAGTTTTGCATCGCATTACGAGCGCGACCTGACGGATCAAGATCGCGTGGGGTTCATCGTCCGGCACGAACAAGCTGTATATCAGGTTCCAAACGAATTGCTACAACAGGCGGCGGGGCAGCGCCAGGATCGAAACAGCTTGGAGACGATTGGCATTTTTTCCTACCAACATGTTTTTTCGTCCAATGTGCTGGGCGATTTCCGGGCAATGGCCAGAGACGATTCAGGCCGGCTGGCTTCGAATCATGAATCGACTCCGATCATCGCGGGCCAGCAACGGGGTTTTCGAGAAGCCTACGTCAAGGGCGACGTTTCGGTTCATCATGGCAGGCATGAGTTCAAGGCGGGCGCCGACCTGGACTACGCTTCCATTCATGAGCGGTTCAACTACGCCATTACTGATTTCGCGCACTTCGATCCGGATACGCCAGCGAGTTTCGAGTTTTCAGGCCGTGGCCTGGACCGCGAACAGTCAGTTTATGCCCAGGATCTGATCCGCCTGGGCCGGTGGACATTGAGCGCGGGGCTGCGTTGGGATCACTATCAGCTAGTGGTGGATAGGAACGCCTTCAGCCCCAGGCTGGGAATCGCGTGGTATTGGCCGCGGGCGGACATGGTTTTTCATGGGTCCTACGATCGGGTTTTCCAGACTCCTGCCGCCGAAAATATCTTGCTGGCCAGTTCACCAGCCATCATCGCTCTGAATCCGCAGGTACTGCGGTTGCCGGTAGAACCTTCGCATGGAAATTTTTACGAGGCGGGCGTCACCAAGGGCTTTGCTGGAAAACTCAAGCTGGACCTGAACTACTACCATCGCACGTTCGATAACTATGCCGATGACGATCTGCTGTTGAACACCGGGGTGAGCTTTCCCATTGCTTTCCGCCGGGGGGAAATCTATGGCACAGAAACCAAGATCGAGTTTCCGCAGTGGGGCCGTTTCTCCGGGCAAGCAAGCTACTCCAACATGGTGGGTTTTGGTTACACGCCCGTGACGGGCGGCTTGTTCCTAGGTGATGAGGCTTCGGGCGCACTGGCCAATACCGGACGGTTTCCAGTATCGCAGGATCAGCGCAACACGGTGAGCAGCCGGTTTCGCTGTCAGGTTGCAGCGCGCGTGTGGGTGGCATTCGGGGGAGCCTACGGCAGCGGACTGCCGACGGAGTTCGATGGCACCATCCAGCAGGCCATGCAGCAATACGGACGGATCGTCGATCGGGTGGATTTTGAGCGAGGAAGGGTGAAGCCTTCCCTTTCCCTGGGGATCTCGGTCGGCGCCGATCTAATGAAGCGGGAACACCTCGCGGTGCGCGTGCAGGGCGACGTGCAAAACCTCAACAACCGGCTCAACCTCATCAATTTTGCCGGATTGTTTTCCGGGACCGGAGTCGGGCCACCGCGCAGTTACGGCCTGCGCCTGTCGGTGGAATTCTAGACGCCGAATTCCCGCCCCTGGAGGCGTCTCCACTTCCACCCGCTTTGCTCCCGGCGCTCGAACGCTTCCTTCCGTGACCAATACGGGGCTTTCCTCTGGACAAACGAAAGTAAACGATATAAGAAGAAAACGCGGTCATAGGTTGAAGCTCGCCGCTTTTTTCGATTCTCCGAGGAACCGTGCTTAATGAAGAGCGCCGCAGGGCGATAATCGAAGTCCTTGACCGTGATGGGCGGGTGCTAGTCATGGACCTGGCCCGGAAATTCACTACTTCGCAGGTGACCATTCGTAAGGATCTAGAGATTCTCCATGCGCAGGGCCTGGTCCACCGCACGCATGGAGGTGCGTTGCCGTCCCGCGAGGGGTTGCTGGAAGACCCCACCCTGCGGGAGAAGGAAGAGTTACACCGTGACGAGAAGCTACGGATCGCGGAGGCGGCGGCCGGCTTGGTGAAGGAAGGCCAGGTCGTGATTCTTGATTCCGGAACCACGACGACCGCCATCGCGCG
>JACXTT010002893.1_pt1 | contig 26866 bp, 23 predicted proteins | sample 9270951 | NCBI WGS metagenome assembly JACXTT01 (sample SAMN15532306, study PRJNA645909) | rock metagenome | isolation source: weathered quartz diorite | place: Puerto Rico | collected 2017-06-21 | reverse complement strand
CGCCCTCCGCCGCCCCTCGCGCCCGCCTCGCCTGCGGCCGTCGCCCGCCGCAGCCGGCGCGGCTTCGCGGAACCGGCCGATCCACGCCACGCAATCGCGGTCGTGCCCCAGGAGCACGTCCGCCGCCGCGACCGCCCTCCGCACGTCCTCGTTCAGCACGTTCGTGATCGCGGAGGTCATGCCGGCTGTCGCCGCCATCGAGAGGAAGGTGGCGGAGAGCTCGTGCCGGTGCGGCAGGCCGAACGCGATGTTCGAGGCGCCGCACGTCGTGTTGACGCCCAGCTCGTCGCGAAGGCGCCGGACGAGCCGAAAGACCTGCTGCCCGGCCGTCCCCATCGCCCCCACCGGCATGACCAAGGGGTCGACGACGACGTCCTCGCGTCCGATGCCGTGATCCGCGGCGCGATCGACGATCTTCTTCGCGACGGCGAAGCGGACATCGGGGTCCTCGGAGATCCCGGTCTCGTCGTTCGAGATGGCGACGACGGCGGCGCCGTGCTTCGCGACGAGCGGCAGCACGGATTCGAGGCGCTCCTCCTCTCCCGTCACCGAGTTCACGAGCGCCTTGCCGTGGTACGCAGAGAGGCCGGCCTCGAGCGCCGCGACGATCGAGGAATCGATGCAGAGCGGCACGTCGGTGATCGACTGCACCAGGGTGACGGCCTCGGCCAGGATCCCGGGCTCGTCGGCGAGCGGGATGCCGGCGTTCACATCCAGCATGTGTGCCCCTGCCTCGACCTGCGCGAGCGCGTCCGCCGTGACCGTCGAGAAGTTCCGGCTCGCCATCTCCTGCGCGAGCCGCGGGCGACCGGTCGGGTTGATGCGCTCCCCGATCATCACGAACGGCCGGTCGAAGCCGATCACGACCTCGCGGTTGGCCGAGGCGAGGACGGTATCGGTCACGCCGGGGTCCCTTCGCGCAAGCCCCCGGCCCGCGCGAGCACGTCGAGCGTATCGGCGGGGTAGGCGGCGTCGATCCGGGCCGACTCGGTTTCGACCTCTGCCTCCAGATCGTCTCCACACGGCCGCGTGTCGCGCCGCCATTCGGCCAGGTAGTCGTCGGTCCCGAAGAGACCCGCGCGGAGCGCGGCCTCGTCGATCGCCTCCTGGAAGCGGTCGGGGAGCTGGCGGCGGGCCGTGGTGCGCCCCTCCTTCGCCGTGACCTGCGCGGGGATGTCGCGCCAGCGGATCACGGTGAGCTCGGCCATCAGCCCGCAGCCCCCCCCACGGCGGCCGCGAGCGCCGGGGCGAGGTCACCGAAGCCGGTTCGCACGTGCTCGAACGAGAGTCCGAGATAGTCGGCCGCGGCCCGCGCCCGGTCCACGAGGGCCGGGTCGTCGATCTGCGACAGGTAGACCAGGCGCCGGTAGTTCCCGAACACGATCGGCAGCAGCTCCGGGTGCGTGTCGAACTTGAAGTCCTGGACGACAAACCGTTCGAAGTGCCGGCTGAGGAAGTCGGTCAGGTAGAACGTGGCGGGGTCGCGCTCGTGCATGTCGAGCCACCGGTCGACGCCGGCGAAGAACGCGTAGCAATGGTCGCCGGGGAGGCGCTCGACCCCGTGCTCCGCGAGCACCCGGTCCAGCGCTCCGCCGGTGCCGCAGTCCCCGTAGGCGACGAACACGCGGTCCCACCGCCGTTCGGCCTGGGCCGCGCGCAGCTTGCTCTCCACCGCCGCCGCGATGCGATCCGGAGTGTTGTGGAGCTTCCCCGGCAGGCACCGGAGCGTCACGTGCGTCCAGCCGTTCAGCTCGATCACGGCGAGCATCTCCCGCGCGATCGCTCCGCAGGCGATCACCAGCACGCGGGGACCCCCGGGCGCGTCCACGTTGACCTCGCGGTCGAAGAGCGCTGCCGTCATCGCGGCACCGAGGCAGCGGCCCGCCGGGCGAGCACCAGGGCCTGCGCGGTCTCCGCGGCGACGGCCGCGTCGCGGCAGTACGCGTCGGCCCCGACCGCCATCCCGAACTCCTCGTTCACGGGGGCGCCGCCCACGAGCACGATGTAGTCGTCTCGGATGCCGCGTTCCTTCAGGTCGTCGATCACGACCTTCATGTACGGCATGGTGGTCGTGAGGAGCGCCGACATGCCCAGGATGTCCGGCTTGTGCTCCTCAAGCGCCTCGACGTAGCGCTCGACCGGGTTGTTCACGCCTAGGTCGAAGACCTCGAAGCCCGCGCCCTCGAGCATCATCGCGACGAGGTTCTTCCCGATGTCGTGGATGTCTCCCTTGACCGTCCCGATCACGACCTTCCCGACCCGCGCGGCGCCGGTCTCGGCGAGGAGCGGGCGGAGCAGCGCCATCCCGGCCTTCATCGCGTTCGCCGCGAGCAGTACCTCCGGAACGAACAGGATCCCGTCGCGGAAGTCGATGCCGACGATCCGCATCCCTTCGACGAGGGCCTCGTTCAGCACCCGGTCTGGCCCCCAGCCGCGGTCGAGCAGGATCTGCGTCCCCTGCGCGATCTCCTCGGCCAGGCCGTCGTACAGGTCGTCGTGCATCTGCTTGACCAGATCGTCGTCGGCCAGGGCCGCGAGATCGATCGTCTCCTCGTCGCTCATCGGTGCTCCTTCATGCCTTCAGCCGCTCGCCTTTGGGGTCCCAGAGCGGCTCCGCCGAGACGTGCGCCGCGATGGGCTCGTCGAAGTATTCGACCTGCACGGGCGTACCCTCAACCGCGAGCGCCGCGGGCAGGTAGCCGTAGGCGATCCCGCGGCCGATCGAGTAGCCGTAGTTCGCCGAGGTCACGTACCCGACGACGCGGCCGTCCGCCCGGATCGGCTCCTTGCCCATCACCACGCGCGCGGCGTCGTCGAGCGTGAGACAGGCGAGGCGCCGGGACGGCCCCTGCTCGAGGAGCCGCTCCAGCGCCGTGCCCGCCTGGATCTGCGATGACTTGTCCATGCGCACCGCGAAGCTCAGTCCGGCCTCGAACGGGTCGTGCTCGATGTTCAGGTCCTGGCCCCACAGCCGGAAGCCCTTCTCCAGGCGGAGCGAGTCGAACGCGCCCATACCGGCGGCGACGATGCCGTGCGGCTCACCGGCCTCCCACAGGATGTCCCACAGGCGCTCGCCCATCTCGGTCGGCCCGTACAGCTCCCAACCCAGCTCGCCGACATACGAGATCCGAAGCGCGAACACCGGCACGGTGCCGATCGTGATCTCCCGCGCGGTCATGTACGGGAAGGCCTCGTTCGAGACGTCCTGGCCGGTGACCGACGCGAGCACGTCGCGCGCTCGCGGGCCCCAGAGCCCCAGGCAGAACTGGCGCGACGTCAGATCCTCGAACGACACGCGCTCCACGGCACGAACCTGGGACCGCCACCACGCCAGGTCGTGCATCGCCGAGCCGCCGCCGGTCGTGATGGCGAACCGGTCGCCGTTCAGGCGGGTGACGGTCAGGTCGCATCTGATGCCGCCTCGCCTCGTGAGCATGGCGGTGTACACGACCTTGGCGGCCGGCCGGTCGATCCGGTTCCCGCAGATCCGCTCGAGGAAGGCGCACGCGTCCGGCCCGCTCACCTCGAACTTGCCGTACGGGCTGATGTCGAAGAGCGCGACGCGATCCCGCGCAGCCAGATGCTCGGCGCCGACGATGGGGGACCAGTTCCGCGCCGCCCACCCCTCGCGCTCCTCCGAGCTCGCGCCGGTGAGGAGCGCCCGATTCGCCTCGAACCACTGCGGGCGCTCCCATCCCGCGCCGACGAAGAACTCGGCCCCCAGCGCCCGATGTCGCGCCACGAACGGCGTCAGCCGAAGCTCGCGCGGGTGCGTCATCTGCTGCAGCGGATGGATGATGTCGTAGACCTCGCGGTACTGCTGCGCGCCGCGCGCCCGCACGTACGGCGGTGTCGTCATGAACGGGTAGAAGCGGTTCGCGTCGGCCTCCGCCATGTCCATGCTCGGCTCGCCCTCGGCGATCCACTCGGCGACCATGCGCCCCATGCCGCCCGCATGCGTGATCCACACGGCCTCGCACACCCACAAGCCGCGAACCGACGTGAACTCGCCGACGATCGAGCCCATGTCGGGCGTGAACGAGAACATGCCGTTGATCGCGGTCGACGGGTCGACCCGGCCCGCGAGCGGCGGCATCAGCCGGACGCTCTCCTCGTAACAGACCCGGAAGTCCTCCGGTGTGAAGGGCTCGACCGAGGGCATCGGGTCCGACTCGCGGAACGCCCGCAAGTCCTCGGCGTCGAAGAGGATCGGCTCGTGGCGGTAGTTGCCGAGCGCGTAGCGGTCGCCGCGCTGCCGGTAGTAAAGAGAGCGGTCCTGATGACGGAGGATGGGCTGGACGACCTCGCGATCCGCGTCGCTCGCAAGCTCCGCGAGCGGCTCGGTCCAGACCAGTTGGTGCTGCAGGACCGCGAGGGGAACGGCGACGCCGGCGAGGCGGCCGAACTTCGGGCCCCAGATCCCGCCGCACAAGAGCACCTGCTCGCATTCGATCGCGCCCCGGTCGGTCCGAACCCCGTGGACCCGCCCGTCACGGATCTCGAAACCGGTCACGGTGACGCCGCCCTCGAACGCGACGCCGCGGGCCTCGGCCCGCCGAGCCAGGGCGGTCGCCGCTCGGGCCGGCTTCGCGATGCCGTCGGTCGGCACGAAGTAGGCACCGAGGATGGCTCCCGGGTCGATGAACGGGATGTGCGCAACGGTCTCCTCGGGCGTGAGCAGCCCGGCCCCATCGATCCCGTACGAACGCGAGAACCCGAGCCGCCGCTTCAGCTCCTGCATACGCTCGGGGGTGGTCGCGACCTCGATCCCGCCGACGTCCCACCAACAGGGCTCGCCGTCGACCTCGAGCGATCGATAGAGCTCGACGGTGTCCTGCGCGAGCCGGCACATCGTCCTCGAGCCGTTCGTCTGGAAGACGAGCCCCGGCGCGTGGGAGGTCGAGCCGCCGGTTTCGAAGAGCGGGCCCTGGTCGAGCACGAGCACATCGGTCACTCCAAGCTCGGCCAGGTGGTAGGCGGCGCTCGTGCCGACGATCCCTGCCCCGACGATGACCAGCCGGGCCCGATCCTTCATGTGCTCAGTGTGAACCACGCTGTTGCTCTCTGAAAGCCCTGGTTGCGTGATGAGCAACGCGGGGGACGGGCGCCAGCGCAATCTCCAACGTATGGCGCCATACCGTGAGTGACCACCGAAGAAGGATGTATGGCGCCATACACGCTCAGGGGCGAGCCATCTCAACCCGACGTGTGCTGGTACCCCGTGATTCGCCCTCCCCGCAGCGCAACGATCCAGCCCTGGAGCTGCCCTTGCCCGTACTCGCTGCCCGGGTTGAAGCATCGCGTCCGTCCGAGTCGGAACCATCCCGGCGACTCGTGGATGTGCCCGTGCAGCCCGGCGACAGGCTGATATCGCTCGATCGCCTCGCGCACGGCCACGCTTCCACCGCCGATGAAGTGGAACCGTCCGCCCGCCCGGTCCGGCTCAGGTAGCTCGCCGGGGCCGGCGGTCCCCGAGGAGTCCAGCTTCAGGCACGTGTCGATGGGCGTGTCCTTCGGCGGGCAGTGGAAGTTGAACACGCACCGGCCGAAGTCCGGCACGCCCGCGACCCGTTCCTCGATCATCTCCGCGATCGCGTCCTCCGTGGCCTCCCGTGGCGTGTCCCACGGCGTCGGGGTCGACCATCCAACGGTGACCATAGTGTGCTCGGCGTCGAGCTCGATCGTTCGGCCCTCGCTCGCGACGACGTGCTCGCCTTCGTGCCGGTCGAGCACCTCGAGCACCGCCGGATCGTCGTCGTTGCCACCGGTGAGGTACAGATTGATACGGGATCCCGCGAGCCGCTCCTCGGCCTGCGCGATCCAGGATGCGAGGCGGGTCCGGGCCGCCTCCTGGAAGAGACCCCGCTGGAGCAAGGGATCGGCGTTCGCCGCGTCGTAGGCATCCCGGTCCATGACCTCCCAGTAGTAGCCCGCCCGCTCGACCGACCCCGTGAACGCGGGGAGGCCGTCAGCGTCGAGGTCGTGCCGCTCGCCGGCGAACTCCGCCAGGTACGCGTCCCCCTGGCGCACGATCGGCACGAAGGCCTTCCCCATCAGGTCCCCGCCGAAGACCAGTGCGTCGGCTTCGTAGAACGACGCGGCCGCGAGGAACTTCCGGAACGTGAGCTCCGAGCCGTGCAGATCGGCGGCGAAGAAGACGCGGGTCGGGCCGCCCACGAGTGCGCTACCGGTCGAGCGACACGACGATAGTCTTCAGCTCCGTCAGCCGGTCCATCGAGAACCGGCCGCCCACGCGCCCGACGCCCGACGCCGAGCCGGCGCGGCCGCCGAACGGGAGGTGGGACTCCCAGTAGTTCGTGCCGTCGTTGATGTTGACGGAGCCGGTGCGCACGCGCTCGGCGAATCGAAGGCCGCGGGCGAGGTCCCGCGTGAAGATGGCCGACATCAGCCCGTAGGGCGAGCGGTCGACGATCGCGATCGCGTCGTCCTCGTTCGCGATGGTCGTGACCGGCACGACGGGCCCGAACGTCTCCTCGCGGGCGATCTCCATCTGCTCCGTCACGCCGTCGACGACGGTCGGCTCGAAGAACAGCTCGCTCCCGTGGCGGGGGGCACGCTTGCCTCCGGTGAGCATCGCCGCTCCTTCAGCGGCCGCCTCCTCGACGTGGCGCTCGGTCTTGTCGGCGACGCCGGCGTTGTTGAGCGGGCCCATCGTGGTCGCCGGGTCGAACGGATCGCCGAGCCGGACCTCCTCGGCAACGGCGGCCGTCAGCCTGGCGACGAAGTCGTCGTGCACGTCGCGCTGCACGAGGATCCGTTCGCCGGCCGTGCAGCTCTGGCCGGCGTTCAGGAAGCACGCCTCCAGGGTCCCGGTGACCGCCGCGTCGATATCCGCGTCGTCGCACACGACGAGCGGTCCGTTCCCGCCCATCTCGAGCAGGACGTCCTTCCCGGCGGCCCTGGCCGCCACCCGGTGCCCGGTCGCGATCGAGCCGATGAACCCGACCGCCGCCACGCCCGGATGTCCCGCGAGCTCGTCGCCCACGACCGGTCCGGGTCCCGTCACCAGGTTGAAGGCCCCCGGGGGGAGGTCGGCCTCGGCGATGCACTCGGCGAGGGCCACGGCACAGAGCGAGGTGGAGGGCGCAGGAGCAAGCACGACCGTGTTCCCGAAGGCGAGCGCCGGCGCGACGATCTCGGCGGGCATCGTGTAGGGCCAGTTCCACGGGCTGATCACCCCCACGACGCCCCGCGGGACGCGGTAGAGGAACACGCGCCGCCCGGCGTCGACCGAGGGCGCGATCAGACCCTCGACGCGCGTCGCGTCGGCCGAGGCCATCTCGAAGAACAGGATCAGCTCGTTGACCTCGTCGCGAGCCTCCGCCTCGAGCGGCTTGCCCTGGTCGAGCGTGAGGGTCCGGGCGAGGTCCTCCCGGCGGGCGTCGATGACCGCGGCGATCCGGCGCATGGCCGTCGCGCGATCGAACGCCGACCGGCTCGACCACGGCTCGAACGCGTGTCGTGCTGCCTGGACCGCCAGGCCCACGTCGCCCCGCGTGCCCTCCGGGACCGAGCCGATCGCCTCGCCGGTCGCGGGCGCGGTTGCCTGCATCGTGGCGCCGTCCTGCGACGACACCCACGCGCCACCGATGAACATCCGTCGCTCCCCGGGCATCTCTTCCGCTCCCTTCGACGCGTGAGGGGCGGCCCCGGCCGGGGCCGCCCCTCACCACGCCTCCCGTTCAGTCGACCGGGATCTCCTGATGGATCGCCTTCAGGTTGATCCCCTGGCTCCGGCGCACGAAGTACGCGATCGCATAGACGACGATCGCCAACCCGTACATCGCGCCGAGGTATTTGAGAGACGTGCTGTTGTTGATCGCGTAGAGGCTGTCGGTGAACCACTTGAAGAGCATCCAGCCGAGGAACGCGGCGGTGATGCCGCCGGTGACCGTGATCAGCGGGATGCCCCCGACCTTGTACTTCGCGATCGCCGAGTTCTGGTAGAGCGACTTCTTCCGCCACGGCAGGATCATCGCCGCGATCGCCGTGCCGAAGAACGTCACGGCGATCACGAGCGTCGCATCCAGCGTGTAGGTGATGAACCCGCTCTTGTACGCGTAGAACGCGCTGATGATGACCGAGGGGAAGAGCATCAGGGCGAGCGCGCCGAACGGCACGTGGCGCCGTTCGGACACGCGGGCCGCCCACTCGGGGAGGATCCGGTCGAACGCCGCGGCGAACACGACCCGCGTCGAGGAGAGGAACAGCGTCCCCGCCCACCCGAGGAACCACGTGCCGAACGCGAGCACCACGATCGCCTGGAAGACGGCGCTATGGATGTAGAAGCTCGCGAGGAGCGGCGGATACGGGAAGATCGGGATCGTCGGCGCGGCCGTGCCACCGTACAGCGGGAACCAGTAGTTCGCGTTCGCCGCGTTGAAGAACTGCCAGCCGAACGTCTTGGCCATGAGGAGCACGAGCACGATCGCAAGGAGGATCGTCACCCAGAGGCCCCACATCATGCCGCCCATGACCTTGCGGAAGTCGCCGGCTCCCCGGACTTCCCCGTAGAGCGTGGCGCCCCAGTTCGGCCACAGGATCCAGAAGGCCATGAAGGGGACGAGCAGCAGGCTCGCGCCGAAGAAGGGCGAGAGCGAGAGCTTCATCGCCGGGACCGCGTTGCCGGATGCTGCGGTGGTGAGCGTCGCGTGATAGACGTCGCCCTTCGCCCCGAACAGGTTCGCCGCCTCGCGATTGAAGGCGCTCGCGAATCCGCTCTTGCTCCCGAACAGCAGGATGAGCAGCATGACGGCGAGCGCGACCATCCCCACGTAGAAGCAGAATCGCTGCACGCGCGCGTAACCCTCCATGCCGAGCGAGACGAGGAACCCGGCCAGCACGATCGTGCCGACGCTCGTGATGAAGATGCCGTTGTGGGTGCCGAGCCACGTGACCGCGCCCGACCACTTGAAGATGGCGAACAGCGGCTGGAGCACCTCGACCGAGAGGATGTTGGCGTAGATCGGCGCCCAGTGCCACAGGATGAACCACCAACCCGTCACGGCGAGGACGAACGCGATGCCGCCGCCGAGGACGCGGCTCTGCCAGACGTAGTCGCCGCCCGCGCGGGGCATCGCCGAGATCAGGCCCGAGTAGGTGATGACGAGGAACGTGATGAGCACCCCGGACAAGATCACCGCGGGCAGCACCTGGCCGTTCGGCACGAACGCCAGGACGGAGAGGGCGTAGTAGAGCCCGAGCGTGATCAGGTTGACCGACATGAACGAATAGATGAAGGCGTCTCGGCGCGACCACCCCTTCACCAACCCGGTCGCCTTGCGCAGGAACAAGGTAGGGGTTTCGCCTACCGTTGCCACGTGGTCTCACCTCCCCTTTCCGAGCCCCGACCCCTCGGCCGGGCGCTCATCCGTTCACCAGCTGGTAGTTCTTGACCGTGTGCCGCTTCGGATCGAGCGTGATGAGCGCGGCCTGCAGGACCCCCTCCTCGTAGGAGCTCCCGGGATTCAGGACGAGGCTCGACCCCATCCGCGTCGCGCCCTTCGCTTCGTGGATGTGCCCGTGCAGCGAGAGCACTGGCTGCACGCGTTCGATGGCGGAGCGAACGGACGTCGACCCGACTGGTCGAAGCGCGCGGCCTCCCGCCTTGATGTTCAGGTTCTCGTCCAGGGCTGGGGCATCGTCCAGACCGCTCCCGTACGGCGGCGCGTGGAAGTTGAAGATCGTCCGGTCGGGATCGGTGACCTTCGCCAGGATCTTCTCGAGCCGCTGGCCGAGCTGTTCCTCGGGGAGCTCGCGGAACGTGTTCCATGGCGTCGGGTTGGTCCAGCCGTACGAGATCATCTCGAACCCGTCCAGCTCGAGCGGATCGTCGCCGCCGAACTCGACCAGGTGCCCCCCCTTCAGGATCGGATCGATCTCGAACATGTCGTCGTTCGCCGGCGAGACGATCGCGCGGATGCCCTTGCCGGCGAGTCGATCGTCGGCCATCGCGATCCAGCGCTCGGTGCCGTCGAGCATGACCTCCTTGAAGCGCTTGTCGACGGCGTCCTCGTCCTCCTGCATGTGGCGGTACTCCTCCTCGGACACCCGGATGGGGTAGTAGCCGCGGTTGAGGATCTTCGTCTCGATCTCCCGGACCTCCTCTTCCGTGTCCAGCGTGACGTGCTGGTCGAACATCGTGGTGTCCCAGCCGGTACCGCGCTGGACGATCGGGACCATGGCCTTGCCGGTGATGTCGCCGCCCACGATGACGACGTCCGCCCCGTAGTGGGGCCCCGCGTTCAGGAATTTCCGCCAACAGATCTCGGAGCCGTGGATGTCCGTGACGTAGAAGATCTTCGTCATCGATCCCCCCGAGCGTGGCTGCTCAAGCCCGATGTTCCGCCCGCCGGATGCCGGGCGCAAGTCGCCGGTTGCAGGGTCGGCAACGAGGGTGCGCTCACGGGACCGGGTGCCGGTAGAACGAGACCGGCTCGGGAGCGAGGGGCGTCGCGCCCAGGATCAGATCGGCGGCCTTCTCGGCCACCATCATCACCGGCGCGTAGATGTTGCCGTTCGTGATGGACGGCATGACCGACGCGTCGACCACACGCAGGCCCTCGATCCCATGCACGCGCAGGGTCATGGGATCGACGACCGAGGCCGGCCCCGTCCCCATGGCGCAGGTGCACGAGGGGTGCAGCGCCGTCTCGGCGTCGCGGGCCACCCAGTCCAGGATCTCGGCGTCGGTCCGGACGGCCGGGCCGGGTGACAGCTCGCCGTCGTCGTAGGGCCCGAACGCAGCCTGCTCCAGGACGGTCCGGGCGGTGTGGATCGCCTCCACCCACTCGCGGCGGTCCTGGTCGGTCGAGAGGTAGTTGAAGCGAAGGGCCGGGTGGACGCGGGCGTCGGGGCTCGTGATCCGCACCGTTCCTCGGGCGTCGGAGTACATGGGGCCGATATGAACCTGGTATCCGTGCTTGCCCGCAGGGGCCGAGCCGTCGTACCGGACGGCGACCGGCAGGAAGTGGAACATGAGGTTCGGGTAGCGAACGTCGCCGTTGCTCCGCGCGAAGCCGCCACCCTCGAAGTGGTTGGTCGCGGCGAGTCCCCGCTTGAAGAGCAGCCATTCCAGCCCGATCCACGGCCGGTTTCGCCACCTGAGACCCGGGGCGACCGATACGGGAAGGCGGCACGCGTGTTGGACGTACACCTCCAGGTGGTCCTGGAGGTTCTCCCCGACCCCGGGGAGGCCCTGCACGACCGGGATGCCGAGCGGCTCGAGGAGCGACGGCGTTCCGACCCCGGAGAGCTGCAGGAGCTGCGGCGAGTTGATCGCGCCGCCGGCGAGGATCACCTCACCCGCGAGCGCGCGCCTCGGTGAGCCGCCTCGATGGACGTATTCGACGCCGACGGCACGCGTGCCCTCGAACAGGATCCTCGTGACGAACGCGCGTGTGCGCACCGTGAGGTTCGGCCGTCGCATGACCGGGTGGAGGTAGGCCCGCGCGGCGGAGAGGCGCCGCCCGCGCTGGATGTTGCGGTCGAACGCGGCGAACCCCTCCTGCCGGTAGCCGTTCACGTCGGGCGTGAGCTCGTAGCCGGCCTGCTGCACGGCCTCGAAGAAGGCGCGGAAGAGCGGGCTGCTCGCGGGTCCGCGCTCGAGGACGAGCGGCCCGGTGTGCCCGCGGAACGCGTCGTCGGGCGCGGCGGCGAGGCACGTCTCCATCCGCTTGAAGTACGGAAGGCAGTGCGCGTAGTCCCAGGTTTCCATCCCAGGGTCGGCCGCCCAGCGTTCGTAGTCGAGCGGGTTCCCCCGCTGGAAGATCATGCCGTTGATGCTGCTCGAGCCGCCGAGCACCTTGCCCCGCGCGTGCGAGATGCGCCGGCCGTGCATGCAGGGCTCCGGCTCCGATTCGTACTTCCAGTCGTAGAAGCGGCTCCCGATGGGGAAGGTCAGCGCGGCCGGCATCTGGATGCAGATGTCCCACGGGTAGTCGGGCCGGCCCGCCTCGAGCACCAGGACGCGATGGCCCGGATCGGCGGAGAGGCGATTCGCCAGCGCGCACCCCGCGGAGCCGCCCCCCACGATGAGGTAGTCGTGCTCCGCGTGCCGCATGCTAGTGACCGACGACCTCCGGCAGCTCGTACCACTGCATGCGCTCGCCGACCTTCGAGCGCAGCTTCCATCGGAGGGTCTTCGGGCAGGAGTCGCAGAACTCGCGGATGTGCTTGGCCTGTGACAGGGGATCGAACCGCCGCGCGGAGGGGATGAGGTCGGCGTGCTCGCCGGCCCCGAGCCGGACGAGGGTGTCGAGGCTCCCCGTCAGCGTGCGCCACCAGCCCCAGTCGTCGCCGACGACCTTGCCGATCCGCGCGAGCCCGACGGTGCCCACGTCGTCCCCTCCCCGGACCTCGAAGGCGGAGAGCAGGTGCACGATGTCGTGCAGGTCCTTGCGGTTGAGCTCCACGATCTGGAGCTTCGTCAGGAGCAGGTCCGTCACGTCCAAGGTGTGCGGCATCCGGTCGATGCGTTCGCGGAAGTCCAGGACGTGGCACATGTTCAGCCGGTCCATGATCACATCGACGCTCACGCCGCCGTCGGCGGTCGTGAAGTACATCTGCCGGTCGCCGTGCAACGTGTTGAAGCGTTGGTCCCCGACGAAGCCGTGGGCACCGAAGAACTCCATGACCTGTCGTCTCGCCGAGGACACCGAGGCGAAGTCCATGTCCTGATCGGTACGGGCCCGATGCGGGAACAGCGGGCAGAGCAGCCGGACGGCCTGGCCGCCGATCAGCTTGAGCGGGACGCCGCGCTCGTTCGCCTCTCGGACAGCCGTGGTCGCCTCATCGAAGGCGTCCAGCGCCATGAACGGACACGTTACTCCATCCGATCGCGCGCGTGACCGAAGCCGCCGCCGCCGGGCGTCTCGACGACCAGCACGTCGCCGCGCGCCACGGGGAGCGTGACCTTGGCGGGGAGCTCTCGTTCCTCGCCGTCCCGAACGAGCGCGTTGCGGCCCGGCGCGCCGGGCTCGCCTCCAGCGAGGCCCCACGCGCCGAGGCGGCGGCGTTCGGAGAGGATCGAGACCGTGGCGCCCTCGGCCAGGATCAGGATGACGCGGCGGATCCCGTCGCCGCCTCGCCACCGGCCGCCGCCGCCGGTGCCGTCGCGCAGGCGCGTCTCGAGCAGTCGCAGCGGATAGGCGGCCTCGAGCGCTTCGGCGGGCGTGTTGAGCGTGTTCGTCATGTGCGTGTGAACACCGCTCATCCCGTCCCGCCCGGGCCGCGCGCCCTGGCCTCCCGCGATGGTCTCGTAGTACGTGAAGGGATGGCCGGTGCGCGGATCCGCGCCGCCGATCAGCGTGTTGTTCATCGTCCCCTGCGATGCCGCGGGGATCCGCTCGGGGAGCGCGGGCGCGAGCGCGCCGAGGACCACGTCCACGATGCGCTGCGAGGTCTCGACGTTGCCGGCGGCGACCGCCGCTGGCGGCTCCGGGTTCAGGAGCGACCCGCGCTCCGCCCGGACCTCCAGGGGGCGATCGGCGCCGGCGTTCGCGGGGATCTCGGGGTCGGTGACGGCGCGAAGGACGAACGCGCAGGCGGAGCGCGTGACCGCGAGGGGCGCGTTGACGCTCCCCGCGACCTGGCGGGCCGTGCCGGCGAAGTCCACGAGCATGCTGCCCTCGCCGATCGTCACCGCCACGCGGATCGGGATGTCGCTCGTGCCCGCTCCGTCGTCGTCCAGCACGTCCTCGAACCGGTACGTGCCGGGGCGGACGGCCGCGAGCGCCGCCCGTACGGCGCGTTCGGCGTGGTCCTTGGTCGCGTCCATCCCCATGAGCAATCCGTCGACGCTCATCCGGCCGGCGAGCTCGAGCAGCCCCGCGCCGGCGAGGTGGTTCGCCCCGGCCTGCGCCCGCAGGTCCCCGAGTCGCTCATCGGGGGTGCGCGAGTTCGCGAGCAGGAGGTCCAGCACGTCCGGGTCCTCGCGGCCGCCGCGCCAGAGCCGAACCGGCGGGATGCGCAGGCCCTCCTGGAAGATCTCGGTCGCGCCTCCCGGCATGCTCCCCGGCGCCATGCCGCCGACGTCGGCGTGGTGCGCTCGGTTCGCGACGTAGCCGAGGAGCCGGTCCCGGGCGAACACGGGCGCGACCAGCGTCCAGTCGGGGAGATGGGTGCCGCCGGCGTACGGGTCGGAGAGCAGCACCTGGTCGCCCGGGCGAAGCGGCCCGCGCCGCGCGAGCGCCGCCGCGACCGACGCGGGCATCGAGCCCAGGTGCACCGGGATGTGCTCGGCCTGTGCCACCATCTCGCCGTCGGGGCCGAACACCGCCGCCGAGCAGTCGACCCGCTCCTTGATGTTCGGCGAGTAGGCGGTTCGCCGAAGCGCCGCTCCCGCCTCCTCCGCGACGCCGGAGAGGGCCGCGCGACAGACCTCCAGCCCGATCGGATCCATCGCCATCAGGCGTCCCCGATGAGCAGATTCCCCACCGCGTCCACCTCCGCGTGCTGGCCGGGGAGCAGCAGGCACGTCGCGTCGACGCCGGCCACGACCGCGGGGCCCGCGATCCGGTCCTCGGCGCCGAGCCCGTCGCGTTCGAAGACCGGGCACTCGACGTCGCGTCCGTCGAGTCGCACGGTGCGGGCGCCGCGCCTCGCCCCATCGGCGCCGGTTCCCGGCTGGACCGGCGGCAGGACGAACGGGGGCCGCGGCATCTCGGCTCGCACCCGGAGATTGACGAGCTCCACGGCCTCCTCGGGAAGGGCGTACCCGTACCGATCGCGATGCGCCTCGTGGAAGGCCTGGGCGAGCGCGCGGATCGCGTGTTCCCCGTGCGCGGCACCCGCCGGCACCGCCACCTCGAGCTCGAACGACTGTCCACGGTACCGGCAGTCCGCGGAGCGAACGAGCACCGGATCGGCGAGCGAGCCGCGCACCTCGATCTCCAGGGCAGCCCATCCCCCGGCCAGCTCGGAGGCCACCCCGGCGGTCAGCTCGCGGAGCATCGTTCGCGCCCCGGTCGTTGACCGGGGCGCGGCGAGCAGACCGAGCGCGGACAGGACCCCCGGGTATCGCGGCACGATCACCAGCGGACACCCGAGCTCACGGGCGAGCCCCCCCTGATGCAGCGGCCCGGCGCCGCCGAAGGCAAGGAGCGCCAGCCGGCGAGGGTCGCGCCCACGTTCGACCGAGACCACGCGAAGGGCCTTCGCGATGTGCGCCTCCGCGACGCGCACCGCGCCCGCCGCCACGGCCATCGCGTCGAGCCCAAGGGACTCGCCCAGGCGTGAGAGCGCATCGGCCGCCGGTTCGGGCTCGAGCCGGAGCGAGCCGCCGAGTGGGGCGTCCGGATGCAGGAGACCGAGCAAGAGATACGCGTCGGTCACGGTCGGTTCCGTGCCGCCCCTCGCGTAGCAGGCCGGCCCTGGGTCGGCGCCCGCCGATCGCGGTCCCACGCGCAGGGCCCCGCCCGCGTCCCGCCACGCGACGCTCCCCCCGCCCGCCCCGACCGTGTGCAGCTCGGTGGAGGGCACCGCGAACGGGAGTCCCGCCACCTGGCCCTCCCCGGTTGTGCGCGGACGTCCGCCCTCGATCAGCGTGGCATCGGTCGACGTGCCGCCCATATCGAACGCGATGAGGTCCGTCATTCCGCAGCCCACGCCCACCGCGGCGGCGCCCCACGCTCCGGCGGCGGGCCCGGAGAGCAGCGTGTGGACCGGGTTCGAGGCAGCCGCCGCGGCGCCGAAGGTGCCGCCGCCCGAGCGCATGACCTCGACCTCGCAGCCCAGGCCGGCGTCGCGGAGCGCCCGGTCGAGGCTCGTGAGGTACCGCGCGAGCGCGGGCGACACGTACGCGTCGAGCGCGGTCGTGCTCGCGCGTTCGTACTCCCGAAAGACCGGGAGCACCTCGCTCGAGACGCTCACGGGGAGGCCGCTCGCGCGGAGCGTCGCGGCGATCGCCGCCTCGTGCTCGGGGCGGAGGAACGAGAAGAGCAGACACAGGGCGACGGCCTCCGGCTCGAGCGCGGCCACCTGCCGGGCCACGGCGGCCGCGCCTTCGGCATCGAGCGGACGAAGGATCGTCGCATCAGCCGCCACGCGCTCGGGCGCCTCGACGACCAGCTCGCGCGGGACGAGGGGCGGCGTCCGGTCCCGGAACAGATCGTAGAGCGACGGGCGGTTCTGCCGGCCGATCTCGAGCAGGTCGCGAAAGCCCTCGGTCGTGACCATGACCGTGCGTGCGCCCTGTCGCTCGAGCACCGCGTTCGTCGCGACCGTCGTCCCGTGGGCGAACCGGCGCAGACGGCCGGGCTCCAGCTGGAGTGCTCTCAGGCCCTCCAGCACGCCCCGCGCCTGGTCTTGCGGCGTGGAGGGGATTTTCGCGACGACGAGCCGCTCGCCGTCGGTGAGCGCGATCGGTGAACGTCCCCCCGACGTCGACCCCGACCTCGAGCGAGGTCACCGCTGCTTGAGCTTCGTCTCCAACCACTCCAGGATGATCTCGAAGCGCATCACGCGGTGCACCGGGTTGCCGGAGCGCGTGAGCTCGTGGCTCTCCGCCGGGAATCGGACCATCTCGACGTCGCGCTTCAGGAGCCGAAGCGTCGTGAAGAGCTGCTCGCCCTGCTCGATCGGGCAGCGAAGGTCGTTCTCCGAGTGCAGGATGAGGAGTGGCGTCGTGATGTTCTGGGCGTAGGTCGAGGGCGACATCGCGATGTACGCGTCCATGTTCTCGTGCAGGAAGCCTCCGATGTACCCCTTGAAGTCCCAGCCGAAGTCGCTGGAGCCCCACATCGACACCCACTGGTTGACGGCTCGCTCGGAGATGGCCGCCCGGAATCGGTCGGTGTGCCCGACGATCCAGGACGTCAGGTAGCCGCCGTAGGAACCGCCCATCACGCCCAGCCGGTCCGGGTCGCAGACGTCGAACCGCCGCAGCGCCTCGTCGAGCACGGCCATGACATCCTCGTAGTCGACGCTGCCCCAGCCCGGGCCCTCGTCGACGGGACCGCGGATCGCGCGGCCCCACTCTTCGCTGTAGCCCGAGGACCCGCGCGGGTTCGCGTACAGGACGACATAGCCCGCGCCGGCGTAGACCTGGAACTCGTCGAAGAGCCTGTTCCCGTACTGCGTGAAGGGGCCGCCGTGGATGTTCAGGAGCACCGGGTACGTCGTGCCCGCCCGGAACCCGGCCGGGCGGATGATCCACGCCTCCACCTCGGTGCCGTCGCGAGACGTCGCGGTGAACCGCTCGGGTTCGGACAGCTCCCGGCCGGCCACGAACTTCCCGCCCACGTCGCTCACCTTGCGATCCCCGACGAAGAGCTCCGACAAGGTCGTCGGTGCCGTCAGTGTATGCGCGAGCGCCCCACCCGCCACGTCGTAGCCGGTGACCCACACTTCTCCGCCGACGACCAGCTCGGGCTTCCCGTTGCCGTCTGCAGGGACGCGATACACGTGCACGTTGCCGCGGTCCTCGGCCGCGAACAGCAGGTCGCCGCCGTCCCAGATCGGCTCACGGATGATCGGGTACGGCGCGCACTGGCGGTCGAGCGACGTGGTCAACAGACGCCGGTCGCCGCCCTCCGCCGGGCTCACGGCCACCTGGCCGTGCCGAGGGTCGTCGAAGACCCCGGGCTGGCAGAGGTAGGCGATCGTCGATCCGTCCGGCGACCACGACGGCGCGTCGCAGTTCCCATCGCCGAGCGAGATCTGGCGGGGCGAACCGCCGCCGCTCACGTCGACCACGTAGATGTCGGAGACATGGTCGATGTCCCAGTCCTCGTGCCGGGACGACGCGAACGCGATCCGCTCGCCGTCCGGCGACCACGACGGGCCCGACTCCTCGTGCTCGCCGGTCGTGAGCTGGACGGGCGGCGCCGAGCCGTCGGCGGCGACCAGGAACAGGTGCTGCGGCCGGTCGCCGGTCCAGCCGACCGTGTCGAGCTTGAAGTGCAGTCGCGTGAACCGGCGCGGCGCACGGCGCTTGTCGTCCTCGACGGCGTAGGCGGGATCGGGCACGCGCGACGCGAAGGCGAGGCGCGACCCGTCCGGGGCCCACACGACGTCGGTGACGTCCTCCTTCAGGTCCGTGAGCTTCGCGGGCTCGCCGCCATCCGTCGGCATGACGTAGAGCTGCATGTGGTCGCCGCCGCGCTTCGACGTGAAGGCCAGACGCTCCCCCTCAGGGGACCATCGCGGGGAGGCGTCGCGGGTCGTGCCGGAGGTGAACTGCCGAGGCGGCTCGGACCCGTCCATCGGCGCCAGCCAGATCGCGCTTCGGTATTCGTTCGCGTCCTTGTCGATGCTCCAGACGACATAGGCCACGGTGCTGCCGTCGGGGGACACGCGCGGGTCCGCGGCCCCCGTCAGGGCATAGACGTCGTCAGGCACCATCCCGGGCATCTCGCATCCCCTCCCCTAGCAGGGTCGACGTGTCGTTCGGGTTCTGGGCGGCCCATCTTGCCACATCGCGCCCGGAACCACCCCGGCGAAGGAAGGTATCGACCGGACGACCGAACCGGGTGAGCACCAGGCCCCCGACCACGAGCACCGCGCCGGCGACCTCCGGGGCTCCCGCGTGCTCGCCGAGCGCGGCGACCGCGAGCGCACCGGCAACGACGGGGACCAGGAACCCGTAGACCACGGTCCGTGGGATGCCGCGGCGGCGGATCGCCCAGTTCCAGAGCGAATAGGCCAGATACACAGGGCCGACGATCGCGTATACGAGGATGAGCCACGCCCACCCCCCGACGTGGCCCCAGTCCTGCCGGACGATCGCCGGCACCCCCACGAGCGTCGTCAGGAGCCCGCCGATCGCGAGCGTGTAGGCCATGAGCGCGCGGGGCGGATAGCGAGGGGAGAGCCGCTGGTTGATGACGCCGTAAGCGCCGAACGAGGCTGCCGCACCCAGCGAGAGGAGGTCGCCCGCGGTCGCCTGGGCGAGCGCGTCCCAAACGTGGAGGAACACCGCCACCCCGGCGAAGGCGATGAGCACGCCCGCGACCTCCATTCGGGCCGGGCGCTCCCGCCGGATCATCCAGCCGAACAGCACCGAGAAGATCGGGTGCGTCGAGACGAGGATGGCGCTCGCGAGCGCGGTCGTTCGATCGAGCCCCAGCACGAACCCCATCTGGTAGAGGAAGAAGCCCGTCAGGCCGGACGCCGCGACAAGGGGCAGGTCGGCGGCCCGGAGGCGCACCCGCGAGTGGGAGGCGAGCAGCAGGGCCATGGCGAAGAGCGTCATCGCCGCGAACCGAGCCGAGGTGAAGGCGACCGGGTCGATGTCCCGCCAGGCGATCTTGAAGACCGTGAACGTGGACGCCCACATCAGGACGACCAGGACGAGCGCCGCGTCCACGACGAGCGAATCGGCCCGCGGGAGGCGATCGTCGAGGGACGGCATGTGCACCCAGACTACGCCGCGCGCCGGGCGATAGGCTTCGGCCATGGCGAAGCGCAGCCGGATCTACGGGTGGTTCGAACGGGCGATCCTGGGGGCGGGGATGACCCTGGTCGCGTTCGTCATCGAGCGGCGGCTGATCAAGGGGATCAAGCAGGGGAAGGCACACCGCGGCGAGACGCCGCAGGAGGCGCAGCTAACGGCGACGCAGCAGGTCGCCGATCAGCCCTAGCGTCAGCACGCCGCCCGCGCTCCCGAGCGTGACCGGCACCCAGGGCGCCACGTGGGCCGAGCTGGCGGTGATCGCGGTCGCGACGAGCGTCCCCCCGGCCGAAAGCGCGAGCGCCAGTCGCCGGCTCCCGCGCCGGATCGTCTCCTCCAGGCGTTCGGTGCCGCGGAAGTTCACGGTGAGCTTGGGTCCCGGGCGCGATCCCGACAGGCGCTCGATCGATTCGACGAGGCGGGTGAACCGGACGCGCAGCTTCTGTGCCTCGTAGAAGAGCTTCTTGGGGTCGGCCCGGTCGCGGATCCGGTGGACGAGCCCCTTCGTGAGGAACTGCCCCGCGACGGCGAAGGGGTCGAGCGTCGGGTCCAGCTCCCCCGTCGCGAGCTGCATCTGCGCGAGCGCCTTGCCCGTCAGCACGAGCGACGCCGGGAGGGACACGTCGTGGCGGATCGCGATCTCGGTGATGTCCTGCAGGATCGGGCCCAGCTGGATCTCCTTCAGCGAGGCCCGACGGTACCGGGCCATCACCGCGCCGATGTCCTGCTGGAACGCCTCGACGTCGATGTCCGCCCGCTGGTCCTGTCCGGCGAGCATGAGCGTCACGTCCGTGAGGAAGCTCACGTCCTCCTGCCAGAACGCCATCAGCAGGAGCACGAGCAGCTCGCGGATCTCCGGGCCGAGCTCGCCGACCATGCCGAAGTCGAGAAGGTAGATCCGGTCCTGCCACCACATCAGGTTGCCGGGGTGCGGGTCGGCGTGGAAGAACCCGTCGGTGAGGATCTGCGCGTAGTAGGACTCCAGGAGCTGGCGCGCCGCCTCCTTGCGAGCGTCGCCCTCCGGCGCTTGGCGGATCGGCACGCCCTGGATCTCCTGCAGGACCAGGAGCCTCGACGTCGTGTACTCGTCGTGGACGCCGGGAACGTCGAGCCGATCGTAGGGCTCGAGCACGGTTCGCATGCGGGCGATGTTGGAAGCCTCTCGCCGGAAGTCGAGCTCGCGCTGGAGGGATTCCGAGAGATGCTCGAAGATCGCCGGCATGTCGACGAGCTGACGGAACGCCGGCCGGTCTGCCGTCTTCTCGGCGAAGAGCTTCAGCAGGCCCAGGTCCTCCATGATGTCCTTGCGCGCCGTCGGGCGCTGGACCTTGACCACGACCCGCTCTCCGCCGGTGAGCGTGGCGCGATGGACCTCGGCGATGGTGCCGGCAGCCATCGGCTCGGGCACGATCGATTCGAACACGTCCTCCCACGGCACGCCGAGCTCCTGCTCCATGACCGACACGACCTGCTCCTGGGTGAGGGGAGGCACGTTGTCCTGCAGGGTCGCGAGCTCCTTGATGAACGCGGGGGGCAGCAGGTCGGGACGCGTCGAGAGCATCTGCCCGAGCTTCGCGAACGTCGGACCGAGCTCCTCGAGCGCCTCTCGGAGCCGCCGCGCGCGCGTTTCCGTCGAGTCCTCGTCCCCGCGGCGTCCGCGAGAGAACAGCTCGCGGATCCCGTGCCTGGCGAGCACCGTGGAGATCGTCGTCGCCCGCCCGAGCAGGTGACCGCCCACGTCGTCCTCGGCGTCGGCCGACGCCCGCATCTTCGGGACGAAGCCGTCCGGCCGTCCCTCGAACGTGTTGACGATGATCACCGTGCACCGGGCGTTGTGGCTCACCCGATTGGGGACGTTGCCGAGCAGGAACTCCTTGCGCCCGCTCATCCCGAGGTTCCCGACGACCAGCACGTCGACCCCGGTCTCCTCGGCCGCCCGCACGATCGCCCTGGAGGGGTCGGCATCGACCACCACCCTCGCGCGGCCGCGGGACCCCGCGAGCGACTGGGCGAGCCGCGCCAGTTCGTTCGACGCGGCGGAGGCGCGCGTGGCCTCGGCCATGCCAGCTTCCGTGCCGGGTTCGTGCTCCGGGACGACGACCTGCAGGAGGTGCAGCTCGGCCTCGAAGCGCTCGGACATCTCCGCAGCCCAGTCGACCGCGCGCACGGCGCCTTCCGATCGGTCGGTCGCCACCATGATGCGCTTGACCACGGGCGGCAGCCTAGTACATGGGAGTGAACCGGACCCTCCCGTCTGCCGAACCCTGCACCGAAGCCACATTTCTGCCGAGACAAGAGGCATGATGAAGGGCATGGGACGGGGAAGGCACCGGGTCCGGCGGTTGAGTCGCCGGATGATCGTGCTCGTCGTCGTCCTTGGCCTCCTGGTGCTCGGGGTCGCCGGCACGGCCTTCGGAGCGCTTCGGTACGACCACAACCGGATCGGGCTCATCCTGCCGGGCGTCCACATCGACGGCGTCGACGTCGGGAACATGGACCGAGCCGGTGCGATCCTGGCCGTCTCCACGGTGGTCGACCGGTCGCTCCAGCTGCAGATCACGCTCGCGGCCGGGGACAAGATCTGGACGAGGACCCTCGCGGACCTCGGCCTGTCGGCCGATGTCGCCGCCGCCGTCGACAAGGCGATGGCCTTGAGCGCGGCCAACGGGCTCGTGTCGCGCCTGTATCACCGGATCACGGGGACACCCGTCACCGGCGTCTCCGTGGCGGTCGGCTACACGCTCAGCATGGACGCGATCGACACCTTCGTGCACGAGGCGGCCACGGAGATCGCGGTCCCGGCGCGGAACGCGAGCTTCGACCTCGTCGAGGGGAGGCTCGTCAAGGTGCACGCACGTGCCGGCGTTTCGCTCTCGTCGGGGCCGAGCACGCAGCAGATCCGCGACGCGGTCGTCCAACGGGCGCTCGCCCTGGCGCTGCCCGTCTCGCTCGTGCAGCCGAAGGTGCCGGATGCGAGCCTCGGCAAGACGATCGTCGTGAACGTCAGCCAGAACATGCTGTACCTGTACGACGGCCTGCAGATCATTCGCCGCTATCCGGTCGCGACGGCGAAGGCCGGCTTCGTCACGCCCGACGGAGCGTGGAAGGTCATCGACAAGGTGGAGAACCCCTCGTGGCACAACCCGGCGCCGACCGGCTGGGGCGCGGGCGAGCCGCTCGTGATCCCGCCCGGCCCGAACAATCCGCTCGGGACGCGGGCCCTGTATCTGTCCGCGCCCGGCATCCGCATCCACGGCACGCCCTCTGATTCCTCCATCGGGACCTACGCGTCGCACGGATGCATCCGGATGCACATCCCGGACTCGGAGGCGCTCTACCCGCTCGTGCCAATCGGGACGCCCGTGTTCATCATCGGAGCGCCGCCGTGGGGCGTCACGACGCACCCGGGCGCTGCCGGCTAGGACTCAGACCTTCGGGTAGCTGAGGGCCGGGCTGGGCCGGCCCGCCCGTTCGGCGTCCTCGATCGCTTCGGCCTGGGCGAGCGCCGTGATGGCGAGCCCCTCGGTATCGATGCCCCAATGGAGCGAGGGATAGCGCTGGAGCCGTCCGGCCGCGCGACGGAGCAGCGTGTGCGCGCCGTGCTGGTTCCCGCGAAGGTGATGCGTGTAGCCCGCGCCGAGCTGTGACAGGCCCTTGAAGAACTCCGCGTCGGGCGTCCCCTTCGCCTCCTTCCAGCAGGTCTCCCACGCCTCGTGCGCGGGAAAGAAGCGCTCGGCGTCCAGCGCCTCGACGCCCAACCGGTGGTTCTCCTCGATCGTGAGCGCGTCGTAGTCCTCGAGCTGGAGCCGGTTCGTCGCGCCGTAGGCGAGCGGCCGGCCGAGCTCGTCCCGTGGGCGGCGGGGCTTCGGCGGCGCGTTCGGGTCGCGAGGACGGTTCGGCTTGGGCGCGGGCGTGCGGTTGCTCATGAGGGGCTTCGCCGGAGCCCCTGCAGGATCACGGGGATGCCGAGCATGATCGCGAGCACGCCCATCCACGTCCAGAACGATTGGTTGGTCATGAAGCTCCCCTTCAGGGTGCCGATCCCCTGCAACACCCACACGATGCCGACCGCGACCAGCACGAACCCGAGAATCACCATCACCGTTCGCACGGAGGTTCCTCCTTGCAGGGACGGGTTGCTCCCGCAAGCCTATCGCGGGACCAGTCGCGTGCCGGTCGCCTTCCACGTGGCGACCACACGCACGCCGGGGGCAAGGCGCATCCGGCGCACGGATTCGTCGGTCACCTCGGCGACCACCGGCGGGTCGCTCCCCACGGTCACGCGCACGCGATTCCCCACGCCGGTGACACGGCGAACGTCGCCAGCCAGCGCGTTCAGGGCCGAGCCCTCGGGGCGGGAGGCCGAGAGTGCGACCTCCCAGGGCGGGACGGCGACACCGACCGGTCCGACCGCCGCGTCGGTCGAGAGGAACCTCGCTCCGCCGTCCGGCGCAAGGACCTCGGTGAGCCCGGCCCGCCGGCGCGCCACGCCCTCGAAGAAGTTGACCCCGGTGAGCGCCGCGACGAAGGGGGATGCGGGGGCCTCGAGCAGCTCTCGCCCCGAGCCCACCTGTACGATCCGGCCGGCCTCCATCACCGCGATGCGGTCGGCCATCCCGAGGACGTCGGCGAAGTCGTGGGACACGAGGATCGCCGGGAGTCCGAGCGAGCGCAGGTGCGCGAGCAGCTCGGCCGAGATCACGGCCTTCGTCGCGGCATCGAGCGAGGAGACGGGCTCGTCGAGAAGCAGCAGGACCGGATCCGACGCCACCGCCCGGGCGAGCGCCACGCGCTGGCGCTCGCCGCCCGAGAGGTCACGAGGGCGCGCGTGCGCCAGCTCGCGGATGCCGAAGCGCTCGAGGAGCTCCCCGATCGGCCCGTCTCGTCGTCCGAACCGGACGTTGCCCGCCACGGTGAGGTGCGGGAACAGCGCCCCATGCTGAAAGACCATCCCGACCCGCCGGCGCTCCGAAGGCAGGTCGATCCCGGCCGCCGAGTCCACCCAGGGCGTGCCGCCGAAGGAGACTCGCCCCTCGCGGACCCGGCGGAGGCCCGCGATCGCATGCAGGGCCGTGGTCTTCCCCGCCCCGGAGGGGCCCACGAGGGCGAGCGTCTCCCGTTCCATCGCGAGCGCCACCGACAGCTCGAGCCGGCTCAGGGACAGACCGAAGCGCGCCTCGAGGATCGCGCTCATCGCGGCTCCAGGGCTGCGGCGCCGGTTCGAAGGATCGCCCGGACGCCCACCAGCAGGCCGGCGCTCACGACGACGAGCAGCGCCGCGATCGCGAGCGCACCCCGCAGGTCGCCGCCCGAGAACTCCCCATAGATGGCGAGCGGGAGCGTCTGGGTCCGGCCCTGCAGGCTGCCCGCGAACATGATCGTCGCGCCGAATTCCCCCAGCGCGCGCGCCCACGCGAGCGCCGCGCCGGCGGAGAGACCCTGGCGGGCCACGGGCACGCCCACCCGCCAGAAGGCGCCACCCGGGCCGGCTCCCAGGGTCCGCGCGGCCCCGAGCAGCTCGGGGTCGACGGCCGCGAACGCCGCATGAGCCTGCCGCACGTAGAAGGGGCTCGCGACGAACGCGAGCGACATCACGACGGCGACCTGCGTGAAGGGGATCTGCACACCGACGGCGCGGAGCGCTCCGCCGAGCAGCCCGAAGCGCCCGAAGGCGGCGAAGAGGCCGATGCCGGCCACGGCCGGCGGCAGCACGAGGGGAAGCTCCAGGAGCGAGAGGACCACGCCCCGGCCGCGGAGGTTCGTCGTCGCGAGCACGTACGCCGTCGGCGTGCCGACGAGCAGGATCAGGCCGACCGCAATGAGGCTCGTCTTCACGCTGACGCCGAGGGCGTCCAGGGCGACCCGCGAGTGCAGCGCCGACACGAGCCGGGCGGGCGAGACGCGAAGAAAGATCGCGAGCACGGGCAGCAGCACGAACGCGATGAGCACCGCCGTTGCGACGCCGGCCGCGACGCCGAGCAGGAGGTTCGACCGCCGGAGGGTTCGCACGGTCGCGCCTAGCCGGCAGGTGGCCCGAAGCCGGCCGCGGCGAGCAGGGCCTGCCCGGTCGATCCCAAGACGAACTCGACGAACGACTGCGCGTCGGCCGCGTGCGCCGATGCCTTCACGACCGCGATCGGGTAGGTCGCCACCGCCTGCGCGTCGGCGGGAAGCGTGATCGTCGTGACGGCCGAGCCGGCGGCCTTCGCGTCTGTCACGTAGACGAACCCGGCGTCGGCCTCGCCCGTTTCCACCTTCGTGAGCACGCCCTCGACGTTGTCCTCGTTGCTGACGACGTTCGCGAGCACCTGGTCGGAGAACCCCTGCCCGTAGACGGCGTTCAGTTTCGCGAGCACCGTGCGCGTGTAGGCACCGACCGGGACCGTTTCGGACCCGATCACGAGCTTCACCCCCGGCTTCGCGAGGTCGGTGAGCGTCTGGATGCCGGCGGGGTTCGCCGGCGGGACGACCAGCACCAGGCTGTTGGTGCAGAACGGCGAGGGGGCATCGATGAGCCCCTTGGACGACAGCTCGTCGCCGTACTTCGTGCTGGCGCCGGCGAAGACGTCGGCCGGCGCCCCCTGCTCGATCTGCGCGGTGAGGGCGTCGGTGCCGGCGAACGAGAACGAGACGCCGACGTCGGGGTGGGCGGCGGTGAATCGCTCGCCGATCGTCGGGAAGACGTTCTTCAGGGAGGCGGCCGCGAGCACCGCGAGCGTGACGCGCGATGCACTGCGGTTCGCGGACGAGCTGCACCCGACGGCACCCAGCCCGACCACGAGCGCGGCCGCGACGACACGTCGAGCCGTCACGCGGTTTCTCCCTCCCGGCTGACCATCACGGAGGTGGCCTTGATCGTCGCCACGACCGGCACACCCGGAACCAGGGCCAGCTCCTCGACGGCGTCGGCCGTGATCGCGGCGGCGAGCAGATACGGGCCCGCCTGGATCTCGACGACCGCCATCACGTTGTCGGCCTTCACACTCCGCACGACGCCCGCGAGACGGTTGCGGGCGGAGAGGCGGGTCCCGGTGCGCACCGCCGGCGGCCGGCCGGCGAGGCGCTCGACCTCCGAGGCGGGGACGACCCGGCGATTCGACGCGTCCCGGCGGACGCGGATCCGCCCGTCGCGGTCCCACCTGCGGAGCGTGTCCAGGCTGATCCCGAGCGCGCGGGCGGCTTCGCTCGCCTTCATCAGTCGCGGGGACGGCGCCATAAGGCCACCTAGGCTACACCAAAGCGGTGCCTATGCGGACCGCAAACTAGGGCAGGATGCGCTTCAGGATCGAAGGCAGCAGGTCGGTCGGCAGCGCGATCGGCGTCGGGGACACGCTCGGCAGCGGCGTCGGCGACACGGTCGGCACGACGTCCGACGTCGGCAACGGCGACGGCGAGGGCGACGGCGACGGGCGAGCTCCGCCCAGCGACGAGCCCGGGCTCGGCTGCGGCGCGACC
>JACXTT010002892.1_pt1 | contig 26874 bp, 29 predicted proteins | sample 9270951 | NCBI WGS metagenome assembly JACXTT01 (sample SAMN15532306, study PRJNA645909) | rock metagenome | isolation source: weathered quartz diorite | place: Puerto Rico | collected 2017-06-21 | reverse complement strand
TAGAACATTTGACTCCGTAGCTCAGCTGGTAGAGCAAATGACTCTTAATCATTGGGTCGAGAGTTCGAATCTCTCCGGGGTCACAAGTTTTATGTCAATGTGATTGTGTTATCAAAATCGCTCAATATTCGCAACGGCTATAGTAAATGATTATAAATAAGCGTTAAACGATAATTATTTTATTTTCAATGCTTTATAGGTAGCTTTATTCAATATCTCTTCTTTTTAAATTTAAACCTGATTGTAATTATGAAAAGGAAAAAATTTATTACGGCGGCGCTCACAACAGCGGCACTTCCTTTAATTGGTAAATCTTTTGGTATTCTGAATCAAACAGGAGTGGGAAAGGGGTTTAAAACCGATAAAGGTGAAGGAAGACTGCATGGTCATATTAAATTGAAAGGCATAAATCAAAATGTCATGGATATTAAAGTATCCGGAACCGACACTAACGGAAATATGGCCATTTTTGAACAAACGAGCCTTTCAAAAGGCAAAGGAACACCCTTGCATATACACCTCGCACAGGATGAAGTTTTTTATGTATTACAAGGTGAATATTTTTTTAAAGTAGGGGACGATAAATATCATCTTTCCGCCGGAGATACCATTTTCCTGCCAATGAAGGTTCCACATGCATGGACTCAAATATCGGAGAGCGGGAAAATGATGGTTATTTTTCAGCCAGCAGGTAAAATGGAAAACTTTTTTACTTCCCTGGCAGGATTAGATCATGACCCTAACCATGATGAGCTTGTCAAGCTTTTTGCAGATAATGAAATGCAGATAGCCGGCCCGCCATTAAAAATTGAATAGCAGAATTCCTATGGAAACCTGTTTTATCAGTTATTCAATCATCGGCCGGGTGTGCTTTTCGATTACGAATATCCTTAGCTACGCTAACGGTGAAAGTGCTTTGCACTATGCCATCGCGTAAAGCTCGTCCCTTTGCTTTTGTACAACTTCGCTGTTGATGTATTCATCGTAGGTCATCAGCTTGTCGATAGTACCGCCTGGAGTTATTTCAATGATGCGGTTGGCCACTGTTTGCACCAACTCGTGGTCACGTGAGGTGAACAGGATAGTTCCCCTGAAATCACTCATGCCGTTGTTTAGTGCAGTGATGGATTCAAGGTCGAGGTGGTTGGTCGGTTCGTCGAGCATTAAAAGATTTGCAGACTGCAGCATCATCCGGCTAAACATGCAGCGCATTTTTTCGCCACCCGAAAGCACGTTGCTTTTCTTCAGCACCTCTTCACCCGAGAATAACATGCGCCCTAAAAATCCGCGTATAAACTGGTCGTCTTTTTCGCCCGGCGAATATTCGCGCAGCCAGTCGATCAGGTTATCATCCTTCCCTTTAAAATACGCGGCATTGTCGATAGGGATGTCGGCAGCGTTAATAGTTACGCCCCATTTAAACTCACCTTTGTAATCTTTATCCCTGCCCGTTAAGATATTGTATAAAGCTGTGGTAGCCAAGCTGTTTTGCGACAGGATTGCAATTTTGTCGCCCTTGTTTACCATAAACCGAACCTGCGAAAAAAGCATCTCGCCATTTAGGGATTTGCTTAAATTTTCAACCTGCAGCACCTGGTCACCGGCTTCGCGGCCCTGGTTGTTGAATATAATACCGGGATATTTACGGTTTGAGGGCTGTATTTCGTCAATATTAATTTTATCCAAAGCTTTTTTACGACTGGTAGCCTGCTTTGACTTAGATGCGTTTGCGCTAAACCTGCGGATAAATTCCTGCAGTTCTTTTACCCGATCCTCGGTCTTTTTATTCTGGTCCGAACGCTGTTTCAATGCCAGTTGGCTCGATTCGTACCAGAATGTATAGTTACCGGTATAGATCGTCATCTTAGCAAAGTCGATATCTACCACATGGGTACACACGGTATCAAGGAAGTGCCTGTCGTGTGATACTACTAAAACAATGGCTTCATATGAGGCTAGGAAATCCTCCAGCCAACTTACAGTATGAATATCAAGATCGTTGGTAGGCTCATCCAGCAGCAATATATCAGGTTTGCCAAACAGGGCTTGTGCTAATAAGACGCGTACTTTCTGGTTACCGTCCAGTTCCTTTAACAGCTTGTAATGAAATTCTTCTTTAATGCCCAGGTTGCTCAAAAGGGTAGCGGCATTGCTTTCGGCGTTCCAACCATCCATTTCGGCGAAAAGATTTTCTAGTTCGCCGGCACGGTGGCCGTCGGCATCCGAAAAATCCTCCTTAGCGTAGATGGCGTCCTTTTCTTTCATCACGGCATACATTTCCTTATGGCCGATCAGCACGGTTTCAATAACCGAAAACTCATCAAACTGGTAGTGGTTTTGGTTTAAAACCGCCATACGTTCACCGGGGGTGAAACTTACAGAGCCGCCTGATGGGTCGATCTCTCCCGAAAGTATCTTTAAAAAAGTAGATTTACCGGCACCATTAGCGCCGATAACGCCATAGCAATTGCCTTGTGTAAACTTAAGGTTAACGTCTTCAAATAAAGTGCGCTTGCCGTAACGTAAAGATAGATTGGATACCGTGATCATGCTTTTCTCCCTGTAATTTGCCGCAAAAATACGGTAAATCCGGCAATTTATTCACGCCGGGCGCTTTAATTACCTGTTTATGACGGGGATTTAGTTCAGGATTTATTTAATATTTCGGCGAGCGCTTTAGTTTCGTGGTCGGCGAGTCTTTTTAATGGGCCAGAGGCCATCATTTTCATCATCATGTTTAAGTCGGCTTCCATAGCAAATACCGCTGCGGTTCCGTTGCCATTAGCCGATAGCGTCCATTTAAGTACAACATCGAAAGGTGCTTTGATGGAAGGAACAATCCGGATTTCCTGGTTTTCTACACGGGCGGCAACTTTAAGGCTAAGATTGACCATGTTTTTTATGCCGAAGCTGGCCTCATCAACGGTCGATGCCCAACCAAGTACTTCGTCGGGCATCAACTGCCTGTGGTTGTTCATGTCGGCTAAAAAGGTGTAAACCTCATCTACAGGTCGCGAAATATTTACTTTACTTTCAAATTTTGTCATGAAATAAGGGGAATCGTATAAAATATTTTGTTGAATATCGACAAAAACTATTGGGTTTTGTGTGATGCAGTTACCTGCTTAAAATAGGCTACAAGTTTATCGATGTTGCCCAAAACGTATACTTTACTATGTATTTTGTCTACCACATCGGGTTCGTCACCCATGATGTCGCTCATAATATCTTCAAAATTTTCGACGGTGAGGTGTTTCATTTCGGCTGTGTTTTCGCCATAGTACCAAACCGCTTTCTCACTGCCGCCATGGCCGCCAATGGGGATAGAAATTCCGCCGCCCAGGCCACCCGATAGCCCACCTCCATATCCACCGGTGCCAATACCAGTTGAGATGCCAGGCGAAAAACCGAACCCACGGCCACCGCCTGAATTCACCTTTGCGACATACAATTTAACCGGTTCGTCAATTACTACCTTAACAAAATCCAGTTCGTTTTTTGCCCACGTTTCGTTTTGAGGTGCATGCGCGACCACGAAACTATCTTTGCCGACAACAAACGACCGCAGGTCGCTGGCGCTCAGTTTAAAGGATTCGGCTTTGTTGTCTTCTTTAAACTCGATAAATGCCTCATCCTTTATGGGCGGCTTGCCGGAAGGGTTTGTACGTATCAGCCCGGTTTGAATATTGCCTTTGATGTCGGTAAAACGGCCCTGCTGCCACTTTTGGGCCTGTACCGAAAAAGTAAGAAGGATAAAAGAAAGAATAAAAAATAGGCGCCTGCACATAACTTAGCAATAACAGTTATCGGTGGTTTTTATTGTATAAGAGAAATGTAATAAAATTAAACGGCCGCCATTAATCCGTGCCTCGCCATAATCCCGGCTGCCTTTACACGATCAGGCGGCCCTCCGTCTTTTAACAGTTCGCTCATTTCCCTGAAATAAGCTGGCCCTATCGAAGCAGGAGTAAGCACACAGAGCAATTTGACGGTTTCGCCAGTGTGATTATCGTGATGATGTACCATGCCCCGGGGGATAAAACAATGGTCGCCCGGGCTAATATCTATTCTTTTACCGCCAACATATGAACTTCCTGTACCTTCAAGCCCGTAAACCATTTCGTCTACCTCCGCATGATAATGGGGCACCGGCACCTTGGCCCCGGGCGGGAAAATGCATTCAAATACAACCATCTCGTTATTGGTATCATCGCCGTCAAGTAAAAAATTAACTTCCAGCTGGCCTATTGTAATTTCTTCTTTATAGGTTTTCATAAAAATGAGGTTATGGTGCGCTAAAAATAATGATTATTTGAATAGGTGGAATCGAAGTTTGATCAAATTATAAATTACTTATTGTAAAAGGAACGAATCCATTGCCGATTCATATTAAAACAAATAAAATCGCTAAAATTGGGCTTTCGATTTTTATTATGATAGTTGACTTAAGAAGTGATACCGTAACCAAACCAACCCCGGGCATGCTCGAAGCCATGTGGAGCGCGAAAGTAGGCGATGATGTTTTTGGTGAAGATGAAAGTATAAACGAACTGGAAGCTAAGGCGGCAAAAATATTCGGTATGGAAGCCGGGATTTTCTGCCCTTCCGGCACGATGACCAACCAGATCGCGATCAAATGCTTTACCCAGCCACTTGACGAACTGATAGCCGACCAAACGGCCCACGTTTACCGGTACGAAGGCGGCGGGATTGCCTTTAACTCAAGTGTCTCTACGCGATTACTCAATGGCGACCGTGGAATTATAACGGCTGAAATGATAGAACCGGAGATCAATGCCGAAAACATTCATTTTCCGCATACCAGCCTTGTGGTTTTGGAAAACACCGTAAACAAGGGAGGAGGCGCTTGTTATACGCTTGAGCAGATAAAACCCATTGCCGCGTTGTGCAAAGAAAAAGGCTTAAAACTTCACCTTGACGGCGCCCGTATTTTTAACGCGCTTGCTTATACCGGTGATAAAGCAGCGGACTATGGTAAATATTTCGACGGTATTTCGGTTTGTTTATCAAAAGGGTTGGGCGCACCTGTAGGCTCCGTTTTTCTTGCAGATAAAGAGACCATAAAATATGCGCGCCGCGTGCGCAAGGTTTTTGGCGGCGGGATGCGCCAGGCTGGCTTTTTGGCCGCAGCCGGCATTTATGCGCTCGATCATCACGTGGAGCGATTAAAAGTCGACCATGCACATGCGCAAATCCTGGCCGAAGCATTAGGCCAATGTTCGTGGGTATCGGCTGTTATGCCTGCCGAAACCAACCTGGTATTGTTTGATACCGTTGAACCTGCCGCAGTGGTAGTTGAAAAACTAAAACAGCATGGCATCAGTGCCCTAACCACCGGCCCAAACCGTATCCGTTTTGTGCTCCATCTGGATGTGCACCCGGAGCAAGTGGAGTATGTGGTGAAAGTTTTAAGCACTGAGTTCTGAGTATCGAGTCCTAAGTCCTTTGTGTATAGCTACTCAGGACCCAGGACTCAAGACTCCCGACTCAGGACTTAACCTCCCTGTCTGCCGATTGACGTTCAGCCATCCAGCCGGGGTATTCTTTTGGTAAAGCGCTTACCTCGTCAATTTTTTTAAGATCGTCTACAGTTAATTGCACTTCGGTCGATTTGATGTTTGCCATTAACTGCTCTGTATTTTTTGCGCCGATAATGGTGCTGGTTACGCCTTTTTGCTGGCGCACCCAGGCTAACGCGATTTCGGCAACTGAAACATTGTGTTGTTTGCCGACTTCCCCCAGCACATCAATAATATCGTACGCTTTTTCCTTATTAACAGGCGGGAAATCAAAGTTATCCCGGCGTGAGTCACCCGCCTTTTCGTTATTACGTGTGTACTTGCCCGAAAGAAAGCCACCTGCTAATGGGCTCCATGGCATTACCGCCAGGTTTTGGTCAAGCGCCAGCGGCAATATTTCCCTTTCGATGTCGCGTCCTGCCAAAGCATAAAAATATTGCATACCCACAAACTGGTTCCAGCCATGCTGTTTGGCAATGCCGATTGCCTTCATTACCATCCATGCAGGCCAGTTGCAAACGGCTACGTAACGCACTTTTCCTGTTAATACGATATCATTGAGCGAGCGTACAATCTCTTCCATCGATGTTTTAGGGTCAACGCCATGCACATATAAAATATCGACATGATCCATTTGCAGGCGCTGTAAACTTTCATCTACCGATTGAAAAATATGATAGCGTGAAAGCCCGACATTGTTCTGCCCATCGCTCATGCGCCCGCGCACTTTGGTGGCTATCACAAGATCATGGCGATTAATAGATAGATGCTTTAAGGATTGGCCGAGCAGTTTTTCCGATTCGCCGTACGAGTAAATATTGGCGGTATCGATAAAGTTGATGCCGGAATCGATGGCAACTTTCATCAGGTCGTTTACACCCTGCTGCTGAATTTTGCCAATGGCCTCCCAGTAGCCCTTGCCACCGAATGTCATGGTGCCGAAACATAATTCAGATACCAAAAGGCCGGTGTTTCCTAAAAAGTTATATTTCATAAGTTGTGATTTTGATGTAACGTAAAATTGAAATTTTGCATTTTAAGAACAGTCAGAAGATGGTAAAATAAAGTAACATTTAATTAGCAGGAATTATATGGTTATCTTTTAAATATAAATGCTTGATTTTTAATTAAATGCCCATTTGCCATCCGCTGTTAAAAACCTATCCAAATAAAGCGTGTTGTAGGTGCAATGGACAGGTTAGTTAAAAAACTCGAAAAAATAGGCCGCGACCCGATGATTACGGCAAAAGCTGTGGGATTACGCTATGTTTCCGATTCAACGCCAGGATATACAAGGAAAAAATCGGGTAATGGCTGGAGCTATTATGACCGAGACGGGAATCTTGTTAAAGACAAAACATTAACAACCCGCTTCAATAAATTGGTGATTCCGCCTGCCTATACAAACGTATGGATATCGCCATATGAGAATGGCCATTTACAGTTTACAGGTACTGATGCAGCTGGCAGGAAGCAATATCGGTATCACGCCGACTGGAACAAAATACGCAACCAATCAAAATATCACCGGCTGCAAACGTTTGCAGCGCATTTGCCGGCTATACGTACCCAGGTGGATAAGGACCTTACCCGTCCGCATCTCGACCATGATAAAGTAATAGCACTGGTAGTTCGGTTAATGGAACTAACCAGCATCAGGATAGGGAACGAATCATACAAAAAATTATACGGGTCGTTCGGACTGACAACTCTGCTGAACCGGCATGTAAAGATCGAAGGCTCAACCATCGATTTTGAGTTTAAGGGTAAAAAAGGCGTTTACCATAAAGTGGCGCTGCACAGCCGTAAACTTGCCCGGCTGGTAAAGCAATGCCGTGATATCCCCGGCAAGGAACTTTTTCAATACTACAACGCCGAAGGCCAACGCTGTACGGTTGGGTCGGGGGATGTAAACAATTATTTAAAAGAAATCACCGGCGAAGATTTTACCGCGAAAGATTTTCGTACATGGGCAGGCAGCGTAAGCGCATTATATGCATTCAAGGATGCCGGCGAATTTGATAATATAACCGAATGCCGTAAAAAAATTATAAGCGTGCTGGATGAGGTCGCCATTAACCTGGGCAATACACGATCGGTATGTAAAAAGTACTATGTGCACCCCACCGTGATAAAAAGCTATGAAGACGGAACAATATTCAAGTATATCCAGCAATTAGATGAAGATAAAGATGTTAACTCAGCCGAACTGAACATGGCCGAAAAAGCGCTGCTCGATTTGCTTGAACATGAGAAATTGGCCGAGGCCAGTTGATGACTGGAATTATTAACAATATTTGTTGGAACATTAAAAGTAAAGCTTTAATTTAGATGACTTAAATATGACAAAATGATCTTAAACAAAAAACTTATAGCCATGCTTGGCTTATCATCAGTCGTAACACTGGTAGCTCTTACTTCAATGGCGCCCGATCGTCCCGGGTATAAAAATCTTAAAGTGTTACCCAAAAACCTTACGCACCAGCAATTAGGCAAGGTGATGGAGGAGTGGTCGCATTCTCTTGGCGTGAATTGTGGTTTTTGTCATGTTAGAGATGAGGCCGCAAAGAAAATGGATTTTGCCAGCGATGCAAAGCCGGAAAAAATGGCTGCCCGTCATATGTATAAAATGATGAATAAGATAAATTCAAAATTTTTCGAGGCTAAAAAGGATTCATTAGGGATGATGGCCAGAACAGGTATCAACTGTAATACATGTCATAGAGGAAACCCGCACCCTGAACTTAAAATACCCGAAGGCGGCAGGCGAGGCCCTGGAGGCCCGGGCGGCGAGAAAAAAGATTAATACTAGAAGAACACCCCTTTTACAAGGGGTGTTTGCTTTTCAGCAGTAAATGCTTTAATACGACTTCATCGCCCCGCATGAGCAGGCACAATTGGGGTCGGTAGTGCCAAGCTTGGCCAAAAAATATTTGTAGAAGCCGATCCGGTCCTTCATGTTGTACAGATTTTCTCCTTTACCGCATTCCACCTGACCGTTGACGATATTAATGGTCATGCCAAAACCGGGCGTGCGGCCTGCAGCTTTATCGGTTGCATTTGGCTGCCATTTTCCGATCATTACATCATGTGCAGAAGGCTTGTATGTTTGCGGCGTCATCCAAAAATAAATAGCTGTTTTGAATGCGACCACCGGATCTGTTTCCACTAATTCCGGGTTGTTAAGTAATATTTTCTTATCGCCGAATATACAATCCGAGGCATAGCCGTAGTTGCCGTTATAACTTAACTGCATGGGCCCTCGCCCATAGTATTTTTTACCTGGCACAGCGGGGTAGGTATCGTTATCGGCCACATACGGTAGCACCGTATTGCTTTCATGTTTAAACATTAAGCCGTCATTGTATTTTTCATTTTCGCCATGGCGCGTTTCGTGGGCAATATGCGCAAAGAACGCCGCGAGTTCCTTTTTGCAGGTTTGCCGGCTGCCTTCGGTACAAAAGTTACCGTAGTCAATTACATAACTGCTATCGCGTGCTTTTCTGGCCCAATCTTCGTTCCAGTCGGCGTCTTGCCTTATTACTTTGGATTTACCTGTAGTTTTGATGGTTCGCGTAAACTGGTAAACCGATGTTGAGCGCCGCGCTATTTTTACTTTTATAGTTGCCATATCGTTAATGGCTTTTATAAATGCAGTATAGGTGTAAAATTTGTCGCGTTGCGGGAAAAACTCATTAAATTGCTTCTCGCTCAAAAGGCTTTGTGCCGGAATCCTTTGAGGTGACGCAACTGCGGTGGTTGAAGCGGTGCTTACGCATTTGAAGCTTAACAACAAGATGGAGGAAAATATGAGGATTGATTTCATTTTATATTTCGAATTTTCTGATAGTTTCTAATTTTTTAGCTATTCACTAACACTTCGTCGTCCAATGATTTAGCATTTTATAATATAGGCAAATAACGTTTAAACTGGCCTGATGTTTATGTTAAAATTGCGGAACACTTTTAATCGACAAAAGTAAATTCAAAACCCTAATTTCGAAAATCGGTAAAATCGATCCGAAACGGGGTAGCCATCTTGAATACCTTTGAAGAAAAAATTAACAAATGAAAAATCGAACATTCGAATTCCGAGATAATCATGAAAATTTATACTAAAACCGGCGATAAAGGCCTTACCTCGTTAATTGGCGGTACGCGCGTTGCAAAGCACCATATTCGCATTGAAAGCTACGGGACGGTAGATGAGCTTAACTCATATATCGGGTTGATAAGCGACCAGGATATCACGGCTCACGATAAGGAAATATTGAAACAAGTGCAGGACCGGCTGTTTACCATTGGCTCGTCGCTGGCTGCCGACCCGGAAAAATCGAAAATGATCATACCCGACCTGCACTTGGCAGATATTGAATTGCTCGAGAAAGAAATGGATGCCATGAATGAAGGATTGCCCGAATTGCGGCATTTTATTTTGCCGGGAGGCAGCAATGCGGTGTCGTTTTGCCATATCGCGCGTTGTGTTTGCCGCCGCGCCGAGCGGGCAACGGTACATCTTGCCGAAGAGAGCACAGTTGATGAAAAGGTGACGATTTACCTGAACCGGCTAAGCGATTACCTGTTTACCCTGGCAAGGAAGGTGGGGCACGATCACCAGGTACCCGAAAATAAATGGGTGCCACGGATGTAATATTTAGTCGCCGTAAAGGGAATTCACCCGCGGAAACTAAGTTGCCTTGTGCTTCGTAAAAAGCAAATCGGTTAAATCAAAAAAAATATTGATAATCAACTTAAAAATATTATACTTTTGCGAAAAATTAAATTACCTGATTAATATAAATAATTAAATATGTATTGGACACTAGAACTGGCATCACACCTTGAAGATGCGCCATGGCCTGCAACGAAAGACGAGCTGATTGACTATGCCATCCGCTCCGGCGCGCCTGTTGAGGTTATTGAAAACCTGCAAGCGCTGGAAGATGATGGTGAGCCTTATGAGAACATCGAAGAAATATGGCCCGATTACCCTACAAAGGACGACTTCTTTTTTAATGAAGACGAATACTAAAGTAGCACGTCACCAATAAAAAAACCTTGCATTTCGCAGGGTTTTTTTTATTGGTAAAACTTTTTGGAATGGTTTTGGTTAGATTATCATTATTCAACTAAAACTTTATAAAAATGAGAAGCTTATTGTACATCATTGCTGTAATCCTGATCATAGGATGGGCATTTGGATTTTTCTTCTATTCAGCAGGCGGGTTAATACACATTTTGCTGGTTATCGCTGTTATAGCTATTATTTTAGCGGTGATCCGGAACGCCTGACGGTTTGATATAACCAGTCGATAGATAATGGTCCGTAGTCTATAGCCAATTTAGTTTAGGCTATGGGGTATGGACTATTTTTTTATTTCCGCTTCTAAAAGCAATGTTGCAATCGCAATATCCTCCGGAAAAGTGATTTTTATATTCCGGTAGCTGCCCTCAATAAGATGGATCGGATGCCCTGCCTGCTCAACAACGCTGGCATCGTCTGTAAACTTCTCCGAATAAGGTTGCAAATACGCCTCCTTTAACTGCGCCGATTGAAAAGTTTGTGGGGTTTGCACAAGATAAACCTCGTCACGCTGCAAACTCATCGACACACTGCCTTTAACCTGTCTTACCGAATCGCGGCTTTTAACGGCCGTTACGGCGTTTCCGAGTTCGGCGGCTATATGATATGATTTTACAATAATGTCGGCGCTGGTCATTGGCCTGGCAGCATCATGCACGGCGATTAGTGCGTTTGCATCGGCCGGAACAACATGCAGGCCGTTTTTTACAGAATAAAATCTCGTTTCGCCGCCATTAATCAATTGGTGGGGGATGGTAAAATTGAACTCCCGGCAAAGTTTAATCCAATATGCATGGTAATCGGGATGAAGAATAAGTATAATTTCGGGTTTGATACCTGATTGATGAAACGCCTCGATCGTATGCATTACAACCGGTTTGCCTTTTAGAAGCAAAAATTGTTTAGGCACATCGGTACCCATACGGCTGCCGGTGCCGCCGGCTACGATAATTGCAAAAGATTTGAGATGTGAGATTTGAGATTGGAGATTGGGTGCAGCCATTTGAATTTATTCAAAAATCAGTAGCATGTTTTTATAAGTTTTAGATACGAGATGAACTCATATCTAAAATCTTACATCTCAAATCTAATTAAATTATCAGCATGGCATCACCGTAGCTGTAAAAGCGGTATTTTTCTTTTACAGCGACTTCATATGCATTCATTACATGGTCGTACCCGCCAAATGCACAAACCATCATCAGCAATGTCGACTCAGGTGTGTGGAAGTTGGTAATCATTGAATTTGCTATACTGAAATCGTATGGCGGGAAAATAAATTTGCTGGTCCAGTCATTGGCAGGTTTCAGAGTTTTATTTGCCGATACAGCCGATTCAATGGCACGCATAGATGTGGTACCCACCGCGCAAATCCTCTTTTTTAAATCAATGCCCCTGTTTACAATGTTCGCCTGTTTTTCCTCAATAATAAACTGTTCTGAGTCCATTTTATGTTTGGTCAGATCCTCAACCTCAACCTGGCGGAATGTTCCGAGGCCAACGTGCAGCGTAACTTCAGCAAATTCAACCCCTTTTAATTCCAGCCGTTTCATCAGTTCACGGCTAAAGTGTAAACCGGCAGTAGGTGCGGCAACCGCGCCTTCGTGCTTGGCGAAAATGGTTTGGTAGCGCTCTTTATCTTCGGCAGTAGCCTTGCGTTTAATGTATTTTGGTAGCGGTGTTTCACCAAGTATTTCAACATTTCTGCGAAACTCTTCTTCGGTGCCGTCAAATAGAAAACGGATAGTACGGCCACGCGAAGTGGTATTATCAACAACTTCGGCAATTAACAAATCATCATCGCCAAAGTATAGTTTATTGCCAACGCGAATTTTACGCGCCGGGTCAACTAAAACATCCCATAATCTCAGTTCTTTATTTAATTCTCTTAATAAAAAAACCTCGATAGTAGCACCGGTTTTTTCCTTATTTCCGTACATGCGGGCAGGAAATACTTTGGTGTTATTCAGGATCATTACATCCTTATCATCAAAATAATCCAAAACATCTTTGAATATTTTATGCTCAATTTTTCCTGAGTCGCGGTGCAGCACCATTAATCGTGATTCATCGCGGGTATGTGCAGGCGTATTGGCAATTAATGACTCGGGCAGGTTGAATTTAAACTGAGATAATTTCATGCTTTTGGGTTTGGATTTTCAAGGGCGCAAATGTATGGTTTTTTTAACAAATTTATTAGATTATACCGATTTTTTAACAGGATTAAGACCGATAGTATATTGGATTACACCGATTTTTGATTTTAGTTTCAAATAAAAAATATAATGTAACTTCCACAACGTTTTAGGGTCTAATAATCATCCTGGAATTATATTGCTCATCGGTGGAATTGCCAGGTAGCCGGTGTAATTAAATAATCTATGCTGTTTTTAAAACTTTTCAGGGAGAGCTTTTTATTCGCTAACGACGCGTTAAGGCAAAATAAGCTGCGTACTTTTCTTTCATTGCTGGGTGTTACCATAGGGATATTTACGATAATATCCGTTTTTTCGGCGGTCGATACTTTGCGTAATAACCTGCAAAACAGCGTAAATAAATTAGGTAGCAACAGCATCTATGTTGAAAAATGGCAGTGGGGTGGCGGCCAGGATTATCCGTGGTGGAAATTCCTGCAGCGGCCTGATGTTAAAGTACGTGAACTGTCTGAACTGCAAAAGCGCAGCCAGACTGCCTTGGCGATATCTTACGAACTGAGCATCGACAACAGGATGGTGAAATATAAAAGCCATACGGTTGATGGCGCTTCAATTGATGCCTCGACACAGGATCATGATAAAACGTGGAATTTTGACTTTGCGGAAGGACGTTATTTTACGGGACTTGAATCAAGGGCGGGAAGTCCGGTAGCGGTGATTGGTTACGATATTGCACAAAACCTGTTTCCGGACGGCGGCTCTTTAGGCAAAGAATTGAAAATAATGGGCCGCAACGTAACCGTAATCGGCGTATTCAAGAAGGAAGGCGATGATATGCTCGGCATCTCTAATGATAAAGAGATCTTATTGCCATTGAATTTTGCAAAAAATATTATCGACATCCAAAACGGAAATTATCATCCTCAAATTGTCGTGCGCGGCAAAAAGGATATTTCTGATGTAGAGGTTGAAAGTGAAGTGCGGGGCCTAATGCGTTCAATCCGCCGTTTAAGACCCGGTGAAGACGACAACTTTGCACTCAATAAAACCAGCATAATATCGAACCGGCTAGATGTAGTATTCGGCGTGTTGCATACGGTAGGTTTAATTATAGGCCTTTTTTCGATCCTGGTAGGCGGATTTGGTATTGCTAATATCATGTTCGTTTCAGTGAAAGAACGTACCAATATTATTGGCATACAAAAATCATTAGGCGCAAAAAATTATTTCATTTTATTGCAGTTTTTGATCGAATCCATCATGTTGTGTTTAATGGGCGGTATCATTGGGCTGGCACTTGTGTACGGCGGAACCGCATTAGTTAAAGCCGTTGCAGATATACAAGTTGTGCTTGATATTAAAAATATCATGATAGGCATCGGCAGTTCTGTGACGATAGGAGTAATATCCGGGATTATTCCCGCGTATTTCGCTGCGCGGCTTGATCCTGTGGAGGCAATCCGGACGAATTAACTTACTATTCAGAAGATTTCGGCGGAATGTTTTTCATATTAAAACGCGGCTTATAGGCCGGTTTTTTTTCTTCATTTCCTTCAGATGACGGAGTTTCCTGATCATTTTTTTTCTCCTCAGATCCAGCATCAGGCTTAGGCGTAATTCCTGCTTTGAATTTTGGCACAAAACCCAGCTTGGCAGGTGGGGAAGTTACCGCGTCTTCTTTTTTCTCGTCATCTGCAACTACCGGTTTTTGCATATTTCCCGCCTTAAATTTTGGTGTGAAACCGAGTTTGGCAGGCGGGGTAGTGGTGGTATCTTCTTTGTTCTCCTCTGCTGCGATTGCCGGTTTTGGCATATTTCCAGCTTTGAATTTTGGAACAAAACCTAGTTTGGCAGGTGGGGGAGAGCCCGGCGACGGTTCGACAAGGCTTTCAATAACCGTTTGTTCAGCTAACTGGTTTTCAATTTGTACTTTTTCGGTTTTTACTTCCGGAGCCAGCGGAAACTGCCTGCGCGTTTTATTAAACCAGTATTTTTTGGTATGGTCGAAGCTTTTTTCGCCCATTTGCTCAAAGTGCATTTTAAATTCAGAAAATAATGCCGGTTCACCTTTTTCTAAGGCTACCAGGTCAACTCTTTTCTTTTTAAAAAACTCTTCGAAAGTCATGGTATGAGTTGAAAATTTGAAGATGTGACGATTTGAATAGTAGTTTCAAATTTGAACATTCAAATCTAGCTTATTAAAATAAATTCCTTTATCGGTTTGTGTCCAGTCTTCGCGTTCTTCGTCTGTTGCATTCAGCAATTTCGGAAACCATTCTAAGGGAAAGACCTGTTGTTTGCCGTCGGGCTTTTCAACAAACAATAAGCCGTTGCTAAAGGTTACTTTAACTTTTTTTTCCTGCTTGCGTGAGGTGAAAAGAGGCATTTTTTAATTATTGAAATAATAACCAGGCGTCATTGCGAGGAACGAAGCAATCTATACAAAGGACAATCGCCGAACGGCAATGTTTTGAAGACCGTTAGATTTGATCTTCGCTCGCCACTAACCTTCCGTTTCATTGATTTGCAAACTTAGAGTTTGCTTCGTTCTTCGCAATGACGCGCTAGAAGCAAAATCCAATTCCGAAGTCAAATTATTCCGCCATATTATGATACACCGCCTGCACGTCGTCGTCTTCTTCTAAACGGTCGATCAGCTTCATTATTTCTGCAACCTGGTCTTCGCTTACTTCGTGAAACGATTGTGCCACACGCTCCAGCTTGGCCGATTTTACTTCGATGCCGGCTTCTTCCAATGCTTTCTGCATCTTGCCAAAATCTTCAAACGCGGCATGTAATACAGCTATATCATTACCATTTTCGTCTGCTTCAACGAATAAGTCTTCCAGACCGGCATCGATCAATTCAAATTCCAATTCTTCCAGGTCCCGGTCGCCGGGCTCAAAGGTAAACACCGATTTACGGGTGAAAATAAAATCAAGCGAACCGGTTTTTCCCAACGAACCGTTGTATTTGGTAAAGTAGCTGCGCACGTTTGCTACCGTCCGGTTAATGTTGTCCGTCGCGGTTTCTACCAATATGGCTACACCATGGGGTGCATAACCTTCGTAAACTATTTCTTCGTAATCTTTCTCGTCGCGACTGGTCGCACGCTTTATAGCAGCTTCAACGCGGTCCTTTGGCATGTTTACCGCTTTCGCATTTTGCACGGCTGTCCGTAAACGCGAGTTGGTATTTACATCGCCACCACCGGCTTTAACCGCCATCACAATTTCTTTACCCAACCTGGTAAACTGCACCGCCATTTTCGACCAGCGCTTTAATTTTCTTTCTTTACGGAACTCAAATGCTCTTCCCATATTTTGTTAAATGTCACTAATTTTCACGAATTTAATTAACACTAATTTCACGAATTAAAATCCATTCTCATCATTGAATTTGCGAAATTCGAGAGACTTCGTGCTGTTAAATAATTCTCTTTAAATTGGTCAGCATATCCTCTACCATTTTTGGCAGGTCGTACTCCAATTGCCAGCCCCAATCGTTTTGGGCATAGCTATCATCAATTGATTTTGGCCAGCTGTCGGCAATGGCCTGGCGCGGGTCGCTATTCACGTAGCTGATCTCAAATTCTGGTATATGCTTTTTTATTTCAATGGCCAACTGTTCGGGCGTAAAACTCATGCCCGCAAGGTTATATGATGAGCGGATACTGATTTCCTTTGCCGGCGCATCCATTAACTTAATGGTTGCCCGTATTGCATCCTCCATGTACATCATAGGCAAAGCCGTGCCAGCTGATAAAAAGCTCTGATAATCGCCTTTTTTTAGCGCTTCATGAAAAATATGCACAGCATAATCCGTTGTGCCGCCGCCCGGTTTTGCCCGCCAGCCTATTAATCCCGGATAGCGGATACTGCGCACATCAAGCCCGTATTTGTTAAAATAGTATTCGCACCATCTTTCGCCCGCCAATTTGCTGAAACCATAAACCGTATTGGGGTCCATAACGCAGTACTGCGGCGTTTCAAACTGCGGCGAATGCGGCCCGAAAACCGCTATAGAGCTTGGCCAGAAAACTTTAGCCACTTTAAATTCAACCGCGAAATCAAGCACATGCAAAAGGCCGGTCATGTTCAAATCCCACGCCATTTTAGGCTTTTGCTCGCCAACGGCAGATAATATTGCCGCAAGTAAATAAACCTGGGTAGGGCGGTGCTTATCAAAAATATGACGAAGATTATCTTTATCCAGCACGTTGGTGATTTCATAAGGGCCGCTGTCGCGGATGGCCTCAACAACGGGGTTTATATCGGTGGCAACAACGGCGTCTCCTCCATGTATTTCTCTTAAAGCAGATACCAATTCAGTACCTATCTGGCCGTTAGCGCCAATCACTAAAATCTTTTCACTCATACAAAATTCCAGGTTTGACGGCAAAGGTAGAAATTTGGTTCAAATCCGCTAAATTTTGCTGCAACAAAGGTTTATAGACTAAAAAGGTAGATAAACTGGTTAATAAAAAGCAAAAAAATTTGCACCTTTGCAGTTAAATTTATTTATATAATTATTAGAAAATGAAAATCGCAGTAGTAGGCGCCACAGGATTGGTTGGCACTAAAATGTTGCAGGTTCTTGCAGAACGCAACTTCCCCGTTACAGAATTGATTCCGGTAGCTTCCGAGAAAAGTGTTGGTAAAGAGATCACTTTTAAGGGTAAGCAATACAAGGTAGTTTCTGTTGAGGATGCGATAAAACAGAAGCCCGATGTCGCCATATTTTCGGCGGGGGGCAGCACTTCATTGGCGCAGGCACCGCTTTTCGCGGCAGCAGGCACCACCGTTATTGATAATTCATCTGCATGGCGCATGGACCCTACCAAAAAACTGATAGTGCCGGAAGTGAATGCTAATGTGCTTACCGCAGAGGATAAAATCATTGCTAACCCCAATTGCTCAACCATACAAATGGTAGTGGCTTTAAAACCGCTGCACGATAAATACAAAATTAAAAGGGTAGTGGTTTCCACTTACCAGTCGGTTACCGGTACGGGCGTTAAAGCTGTCGACCAACTTTTTAACGAACGTAAAGGCGTCGACGGGCCGAAAGTGTATCCATATACTATCGACCTGAATGTTATACCGCAGATAGATGTATTTACCGAAAACGGTTACACCAAGGAAGAAATGAAAATGGTGAACGAAACGGTTAAAATAATGGGCGACGACACCATCAAGGTAACCGCTACCACCGTTCGTATCCCCGTAATGGGCGGCCACTCCGAGTCGGTGAACATAGAGTTTGCGAATGATTTTGATTTAAATGAATTAAGAGAGTTATTGGCAAAATCGCCGGGCATTGTGGTGGTTGATGATACCGCCAATCTTAAATACCCCATGCCCCTTGATGCACATGATAAAGACGAAGTATTTGTAGGCCGCATCCGCAGGGATGAGAGCCAGGCGAATACCCTGAACTGTTGGATCGTATCGGATAACCTGCGCAAAGGTGCCGCTACCAACGCCGTACAGATAGCTGAATACCTTGCGGCTAATCATTTGATCGGTCAGGCAATTGAGGTGTAATTGAAGTGATTAGGTTGGAGATCAGTTTTCAACCCGATATAGATAGCACAATAGGGATAGTCGAAAGATTATCCCTATTTTTATTGGGTAAAATTCGATTATAAGGGCTTTAAAGCTGTTTTTTTGTTTATCCTGCTTGTTTTTTTCATCTGCGTTGTTTTCCCAAACTCCTAAGGCAATTGAAGCAGACCTTTACAAGTCATTTAGGAAGATTGATTATTGGTTTGAAAAAGAAAGAGATACGACTTTCGACATCACGATTTCATCTGATTCACTTTCAAAAGCGAATGAAGTATTCGGAGGAAAATTAAAATATTATACTTCTAAATATCCCTTTATTATTAAACAGAGCTTTCCCTTGCTTAGAAAATATTTTCTTAATATTTCGACTTCTCGTGATGGCTTATTTAGAATTTATTCATGGGATACCAGGACGGGTGGAACTATGCATTATTTTGAAAATGTATTTCAGTATAAAACAGGATTAAATTCATATTCCGCCCTGGATACCCCTAAAACGGAAGGCGATAACAGACCAAACTATCATGATCTTTATACACTTATAGTTAATGGTAATACTTACTATTTGGCTACTTATTTATTTATAGGTTCAACGAAGGATATGAGAGAAGGGATTCAAGTTTTTGCCATTGAAGACGGCAAACTTAACGATGATGTAAAACTTATTAAGACCAAGACCGGTTTACATAGCCAACTTGAATATGATTACGATTTCTTTTCGATAGTGGATTGGAAAGTGCGACCTGAAATTAGTTTCGATCAGCAAACAAAAACAATTCATTTGCCCTTAGTAACCGCCGATGGGAAGGTAACGCACAGTTACATCGATTATAAGTTCACCGGAAAATATTTTGAAAGGGTAAAAAACTGATGGATAAAATAACATTCATTGTTGAACAAGATTCAGAAGGCGGCTACAACGCCCGAGCTGAAAATGAGCCCATATTTACCCAGGCAGATACGCTTACACTACTACGTTTCAATATTAACGAAGCGATTTTATGCCACTTTGATGATGAAAACCCACGCGCATTTACTTTAAAGTTGTTAAACAAAAATTTTTAAACTATTTTGCCTATCCTATGCTTGGATAGCAACCTTTTGAGATTTTTGAGTGTATAACAGATAAACGACAATTGCCCTTGTCGATGCTTTAATTTAGTATATGATATCATTTGCTCACCGCGTATTTATGCAAGTTGCCGCTAACCTTAGTTTTTCGAAGGCGGCGCAGGCATTGTTTGTGACCCAACCCGCCATAAGCAAGCATATTAAGGCTCTTGAGGATGTGTACAAAGTTCCGCTATTTGAAAGAAAGGGTAATAGCATATTACTTACCGAGGCCGGGAGCAAACTAAATGAATATCTGCAGCAGGCTATTGAGATTGAACGGCGGGCGGAGTATGAATTATCTGTTTTAAGCAACCTGTCGCATGCAGCCGGGCATTTACGTTTGGGAGCTAGCACTACTATAGCCTTATATATATTACCTTCAATACTCTCAGGCTTCCAGTCGGAGTATGCCAATGTGGATATTCAACTTGTCAACCGTAATTCGGAATATATTTTAAATGCTTTATTGAACCACGAGGTTGATATCGGTATAATTGAAGTAGATAATAAATTAACCACGGTTTCGTACCGGGCGTTTATGAGCGATGAGGTTATCCCTGTTTGTTCGGCAAAGAGTCCGTTGGCCGGCAAATCGTTAAGTTTAAAGCAGTTTGTAAAAACTCCGCTTGCGTTGCGTGAACGAGGCTCTGGCACGTTGAATGCATTGCTGAAATCCCTGTCAACCCTAAATGTGAAACCTTCTGATTTGTCGGTGAAAATCAGGCTTGGAGGTACTGAAGCATTAAAGAATTTTTTGCTGGCCGACCAATGCCTCGGCTTTATGCCGCGACCGTCCATTGTTCGCGAACTTGAAGAGGGCGACCTTGTCGAAGTGCCCGTTGAAGGCCTGCACATCACCCGCGATTTCTTCTTTATCCGCCGCAAAGGAACTGAAGATTACGGCCTGACCAACAATTTTATCCAGTATGCTTTGCAGCATACTATGGTTGAAGCGTGAGTTTGAGTCTGGAGTCCAGAGTCATATGTTTGGAGTCCACAGTCAAAAGTCTGGAGACTTTTAGTCGGAATTTTTTAGCGGAGCGATTATTTAAAAATTCTTAAAACCAATATTCCTGCCGCCTGTAAGTATATAGATTACTGTTTAATCTTAAATTAAATCTATTATTTATGGGAAGTTTAAATAACCGTAAGGTGGCCATCCTTACCGAAGAGGGTTTTGAGCAAGTGGAACTGACCAGCCCGCAAAAAGCGTTAAAAGATGCTGGAGCAACCGTGCATATCGTATCGCCAAAAAGCGGTAAAATAAAGGCCTGGAATGAAACAGATTGGGGTATTGAGGTACAGGTTGATAAACAATTGAGCGATGTGAGTCCCGATGACTATGATGCGCTCGTGCTGCCGGGAGGTGTCCTCAATCCCGATAAATTAAGGCAAAATAAGCAGGCGGTAGCTTTTGTATCTGCATTTTTGGATGAAGGTAAGCCCGTAGCAGCTATTTGTCATGGCCCGCAGATGCTGATCGAAACCGGGATGATTGGCGGCCGCACATTGACTTCATTCCCATCATTAAAAACCGACCTGAAAAATGCAGGCGCCCACTGGGTTGACCAGGAGGTTGTTGTTGACAGCGGATTGATAACCAGCCGAAGGCCGGCCGACCTCGACGCATTTAACGCTAAAGCCATCGAAGAGTTTGCCGAAGGCATACACCAGGCATGATTTATTGAGTTGATTAAGTGAGTGGTTGATCGTGCGGTAATAGCTTGACCTGAACCACTCACTTAATCAATTCAATCACAATTATTTAACCAGTTTCTTCAAAATTTCCACACCAACCGGATCGGTGCTTTCACCGGAATTTGATAACACAACTATAGCAATATCTTTGTCCGGATTAAAAGCCAAAAAGCTGCTGCTGCCATTTGTATCACCGTTGTGAAAATAATATTCAATGCCGTTTACTTTAATGATATGCCATGCTAAACCAATTTTCACATCATCGGTAAAGGTAATCTTCTGCGTCGTTTCGATCGCTTTTGATAGTTCGCCGACGCCTGGATGCAAGTTGGCCTTTGCGTATGTCAATAAATCGTTTAACGTAGACCGGAGAGCGCCGCAAGGAGCGAGTACGTCAAAATCCCATGCAGGAGTTTGCTGGCCATTTTGATTATAAACCTGCACAAACCGTGGCGCCAGTAATGGGTTTAAAAACTGGGCGGTACTGTACATTCCTAACGGCTTGCAAATGACGCTGGTTACCATTTGTTCAAAACTTTCGCCGCTAACACGTTCGAGTATAGTTCCAAGCAGGCCTGCGGCGAGGTTCGAATAGGCGTATTTTTGGCCGGGTTTGCTATTTAACTTGCAGGTTTTAAGATAGGAGAACAGGAGCTGCTTTGTGTAATCTTTGTAGGGATTAAGCGCGTCGGTTGAGTGGTTAAACAAGTTATCGGGCAAACGCTCAAGACCGGATGTGTGATTGCTTAAATTTAATAAGGTAATTGATTTAAGCGCCGGATTTTCGGCAACTGAATCGGGCAAGTATTTGGTAATAGGGTCGTTTAAATTAACGGCCTTTTCGTTAACATACCAGGCCAAAAGCGTGGAGGTAAAGGTTTTTGTAATTGAACCGATTTCGAAAAAGCTATCGGCATTGGGTAGCTTATGGTTGCCTTTTACAGTTTCTCCGTAACTATAGGCCGATATTTTGCCTTTGTTTATTACACCGATAACCAGCCCTACTGTATTTCCTTTTTGTATATATTTTCTGGCTGCCGTATCGATTTTTTTATCAGTAACGGTTCTCAGCATATTGGTTGTCGGCACCAGTGCAGTCTTATTTCCAGCAGGCTCAAAATATGATTGAAATAGAAAAAGTGACAGCTTATCGCGACTGTCGAGATTCATTAATAATTGTAGTGTTACAGCATCAAATCTGAGTTTGTAAGTTGCCGTGCTGTTGTTTACAAAACTTATCAGCGATGATTCCTTTATTTCGCCAAGCGGGAAAAGTTGCTTGTTTGCTACGTCGCTAAAAGCATCAATGCTCAATTCTTTTTGAAAATCGGCACCTGCCATATTGTAAATGGCATCGGCATTTTTTTGATTAAAAAAGGTTTTAACAATTGCAAAAACGGAATCAACTTTTTTTTGCTGACGGCTTTGGGCGAATGTAAGTGACGATGCGGAGATAGTAATTACAGCGACTACTAAAGAAAAGATAAATTTAAATCTCATGCTTAATTGTAACGCCTTTTTGATCCTCAATGGTATACGGCTATCTTCGTGCTTATTATTCGTTATTCGGGTGTTTGTCCAGCGAGCAAAAACAATACCGCCATTCGTATTGCAACACCGTTTTCGACCTGGTCGAGGATGATGGATTGTTTGCTGTCAGCCACATCGCTGGTGATTTCCACACCGCGGTTAATCGGTCCGGGATGCATTACGATGATCTCTTTATCAAGGGAGTCAAGTATTTGCTTGTTTAGGCCGTACAGCATGGTGTACTCCCGCAAGGAGGGGAAATATTTAATATCCTGTCGTTCCAGTTGAATGCGCAGCATATTAGCCACATCGCACCAATTAAGGGCTTTGAGTAAGTTGTGTTCTACTTTTACGCCTAACGACCCGATATATTTAGGTATAAGCGTTGTTGGCCCGCACACCATCACCTCGGCGCCAAGCTGTTTAAGGCAAAGTATGTTTGACAAAGCCACGCGCGAGTGTAAAATATCTCCAACAATAACTATTTTTTTCCCCGCTACATCGCCCAGCTTTTCGCGGATAGAAAAAGCATCGAGCAAAGCCTGGGTTGGGTGTTCATGCGCCCCATCGCCGGCGTTTACGATTTGCGCTTTTACGTGTTTCGAAAGGAAAATACCTGCACCGGCATAAGGATGGCGCATTACCACCATGTCCACCTTCATGGCCAGGATATTATTTACCGTATCTATGAGGGTTTCGCCTTTGCTCACTGATGATGACGACGCCGCAAAATTAACTACATCAGCAGACAGCCGTTTTTCGGCCAGCTCAAATGAGAGCCGGGTTCGTGTTGAGTTTTCGAAAAAGATATTAGCAATAGTAACATCGCGCAGCGAAGGCACTTTTTTTATCGGCCGGTTTAATACAGTTTTAAAATTGTCGGCCGTTTCAAATATCAGTTGAATATCAGCCGGTGTTAAGTCCTTGATGCCTAGTAAATGCCTTGTGCTTAGTCCTGCCATTTTTTAATTTCGGATTTCGGAATTTCGACCTGATAGCTATCAGGTTCGGATTTATTTTGAATTTCAGATTTCGAATACTCGACGTCGGATTTATTTTATTTTCTTACGCGATGACGCGTGGATTATTTCACATCGGATAAAAGCACAATCTTGTCTTCGCCATCCATTTCTTTCCAGCTCACCACCACTTTTTGTGACGCGATCGAGTCTACCTCAATGCCCACATAGTCTGCCGCTACAGGTAGCTGCCTCGAATAGCGGCGATCAACCAGGGCAAGCAACTCGATTTTTTCGGGCCGGCCAAATGCCTGTAAAGCGTCCATGGCGGCGCGAATGGTGCGGCCGGTCCAAAGTACGTCATCCATCATCACTACCTTTTTGCCTTCTATGATAAAGTCAATTTTTGTTTGATTCGGTACCAGCTGTGATTCGCGGCGGCGAAAATCGTCCCTGTAAAACGTTATATCCAGATCACCCTGTTGTATATTTTTATCCGGCAATATTTTTCGCAACTCTTCAGCTATTCGTTTAGCCAGGTAAATGCCCCGCGGTTGTATGCCTATAAGTACCGAATCTGAAAAATCGTTATGATTTTCAATTAACTGCCGACATAAGCGCTGTAATGTGATTTGAAACTTTTGTCCGTCGAGCAGTGTTGAGTTTTGCATCGTTTAGGTGGATTTGGGCAAAGGTAATTATTTTTGTGATTAGTTAAATAATGATTGGTCATTAGTTGAATTATCTGCTAATCTCCTGGCGGGTTATTTTGTATGTCTACATAAAATTTACAAAAGCGTTTGCTTGCATTTGGATATTAATGCCTAACTTTTTGCCATTATTCATCCTAAATTAAAATAATGAGAGTAATTACACTTTTTGCCTTGCTTATTTTTATTAGCATGGCTTCATTTGGACAAACCGTGAATATAAGTGGAACGGTAACTGATCAAAAGGGCCAACCTGTGCCATTTGCCTTTATACGTGATTCGCAACATTCCTATGCTGCATATGCAGATAGCGCAGGCAATTTTAACATAAAAACTGACGCCGTTTCTGGTATTATAGTTACTGCTAATCATTTTAAAAAGACTAGCGCTAAAATAGATGCCCCAGGTGAAGTTAAAATTATAATGATAGATGATCCATCAAACGACAACCCAACTGTGTCACCCAGTTTGAAAGACGTGTTCAGACAAAAAGAAGATTTCGAGAGTACAACAGAAGCGTCGTTAACACTAATTGGAACTCACCAGGAGGGGCTTCATGGAAATAAGTATCTTTTTGATAACTGGGTTCACGGCTTCGTATTAACGCCGAAGGACTCTATAAAGCAGAATGACGGCTATTTATTTAATTACGATAAAATAAACGGAAATTTTGTATTTGCAACAGGTGGGACAAAATTAAGCTTTGGTGTTAGAAGTGAAATAAAGGATTTTTTATTGTTTGACAATAGTGGTAAACGCTATGTTTTTGAAGAGGTGCCGGCTATTAACAACAAGCGATATATGCAAGTGTTGGCAGCTGGGCCAAAATATAAAATATATAAAGATTTTGCCACAAAGTTTGTTAAGGCTGATTATGTAGACAATGGGATATCACATCATGGAAATAATTACGACGAGTTTGTAGACGAAATTGTTTATTATCTCGTAAAACCAGGCGGTCAGCCTGAAAAATTGTCGCTCAGGAAAAAAGCAATAAAAACCGCATTTGCTTCAGATGCAGATAAAGTAAATAGATTTTTAACAGATAATGACAGTGATATTGATGACGCCTACCTTCAAAAGTTGGGCGAATACATGAATCAGTAAGGTCGTTCGGACTGCATCCAAGCCGTATGCCGTTAATGATATTTATTGTAATACAGACGCGTCAAAGCGATTGTGTTTGAATGATATAATAATGAAGGCTTATTTATGAAAATCACAGCATAAGCCATTTCTTTGCTTATCCTTGTCATAGGTAGTTTAAAAAAGATAGTACCCTTATTTTGACTGCCCGGTTTAAATGGCCGGGAGATATGTTTTTTTGATTCAGTGATTGCTTATGTTAGGTACTAACATGATTCTAGTCAGCTTTTCTTGGGACGAGACACATGTACAAAAAAAGCCCCTCTGATATTTCAGGGGGGCTTAAAGGGAAATTTTATTTAAAGCTTATTGAGCTTCTTCTTCTTCAGATGCTGATTTTTTTGTTGCCTTGCGGGCTTTGCTTTCAGCGCCTTCCATTTGCTCTTTCAATTGTGCCAATACGCTCAGATCGCCTAAAGTTGATTTTTCAACCGACTCTTTCACTTTCTTCACAGCATTGCTGGCAGATTTTGCTTCCTTTTTACGGGTTTCAAATTCCTGCACACGTTGCTCGGAACGTGCTTCTTCCCAGATGCGTGAGTGTGAAATAACGATACGCTTGTTCTCTTTGTTAAATTCAATGATCTTGAACTCAGCAGCTTCTTCAGCTTTTAAGCTCTTGCCATCTTCTTTAACCAGGTGCTTGGTAGGGCAGAAGCCTTCAACACCGTAAGGTAAAGCAACTATAGCGCCTTTATCGGTTACTTTGATAACGGTACCTTCATGTATTGAATCAATAGTGAAGATGGTTTCAAAAGTATCCCAAGGGTTTTCTTCAAGCTGTTTGTGGCCAAGGCTTAGTTTACGGTTATCTACGTCAAGTTCTAAAACAACCACATTTAATTTCTCACCAACTTTAGTGAACTCATTAGGGTGGTTGATCTTTTTAGACCATGAAAGATCAGAAATGTGAACCAAACCGTCGATGCCGTCTTCCAGTTCAACAAACACGCCAAAGTTGGTCATGTTTTTCACTGTAGCGATATGCGTTGTGCCAACCGCGTAGCGTTTAGCAGCATTTTGCCATGGATCAGGAGTTAATTGTTTAACACCTAACGACATTTTGCGCTCTTCGCGATCAAGGGTTAATACCTGTGCTTCAACTTCGTCGCCAACTTTCAGGAATTCCTGCGGGTTGCGTAAGTTTTGTGACCACGACATTTCTGATACGTGGATCAAACCTTCAACACCCGGGATGATCTCAAGGAATGCGCCGTAATCAGCAACGGTAACAATTTTACCTTTAACCTTCGAGCCAATTTGAATTCCTTCATCAAGGCTTTGCCAAGGATGCGGAGTTAATTGTTTTAAGCCTAAAGCGATACGTTTTTTCTCATCATCAAAATCAAGCACAACAACGTTGATCTTTTGA
>JACXTT010002891.1_pt1 | contig 26879 bp, 26 predicted proteins | sample 9270951 | NCBI WGS metagenome assembly JACXTT01 (sample SAMN15532306, study PRJNA645909) | rock metagenome | isolation source: weathered quartz diorite | place: Puerto Rico | collected 2017-06-21 | reverse complement strand
GTCGATGCCCGGTCAGAGCGGGCCAAGGCCAAGCAGCAGCAGGCGGCAGGGTTAGACCCTGTGCAAAAAAAACGCATCGAGAAGCAGCAAAAAAAGAAGTCCGCCATCAATACGTTTGAGCTGATTGCCCGCGAGTGGCACGCCAACAAGTCGGAAACCTGGAAGGAAAATACAGCCAAGGAGGCGATCAATCGATTGCAAAATGATGTGTTTCCGATGATCGGCAATCGCGCCATTGCCGATGTCGATGCGCCGCTATTGCTCGACGTGCTGCGCCTGGTCGAAAAGCGCGGCGCCATCGATATGGCAGCCCGCCTGGCGCAACTGTGCAGCCAGATTTTCCGCTTTGCCATTGCCAAGGGCTTGATCAAATATAACCCGGTGCCGGATCTGCGCGGGGCGCTAAAACCGAGAACGAAAGGTCATCATGCGGCGATCGGAACCGATGACTTGCCAGCCTTCTTGGATGCACTGCAAAAAAATGAAGCCGAGATGTATTTGCCGACACGTATCTTGATGCGCCTAATGATGCTGGTATTTGTCCGGACAAGCGAATTGATAGAGACACCTTGGGCAGAGATCGACTTAGAAAACGAGATCTGGGTAATACCTTGGCAACGGATGAAGATGGGGAAAAAAAAGGTCAATCCCCGCAAGCTTGACCATCACGTCAATCTGCCGCGCCAGGGCTGGGCATTGCTGCGGGATCTGCACAGCGTAACTGGCGGCGGCATATTCCTTTTTCCGAACCGCAACGACCATCAACGGCCCGCTTCGAATGGTGCGATACTCGCGGCGCTGCGGCGGATGGGCTATGGGGGCAAACATACTGGCCATGGTTTCCGCTCGCTAGCGATGGGAGTGATCAAAGCGAAGCTGGGGTTTCGACATGAGGTCGTCAACCGTCAGTTGGCGCACGGCTCAGATGACGAATATGGTGAAGCATATGATCGGGAGCAGTTCATCCAGGAGCGCAAGGCAATGATGCAAGCCTATGCAGATTACATCGATCTGGTGCAGCGCGGCGGTAATGTCATACCGGTTAATTTCAAGCGCGGCTGACGAGCGCCTGCGCCTCGCGTATCCGCACTAATGTGCGGTTTTTTTTCGCCGAATCTGCGAGACCGAAAGCTAGAAATGGTGTTTTTTTTGCTGGGACAACTGGGACGAATTAAACCATGCTGTAAGCCGCTGATTGCTAATACTTTATTTGTCCCGGTAAACATATTAATTACTGGGACATCGCTGGGACACAGCTGGGACGCTTTCCTTCCGCAGTTTGCATATCCTTCTCTGTACTTCTGGAAACCAAGCGCGGGATGTTTTCCTTGCGCCGCCTCGTTCCCGGCCGATGTGACGTTCTTCCTAGTGCAGACGTCTGCACAGCTGCTCTGTTCTGCGTGTTCGGGACCAGTTTGTCCCTCGCGTCCGTTTCCGCTGCAGGTTGCTTCGCTTTGCTTATGTCCGTGATCGGTGCTGGTATCCTCGTCGCGATCGTGACCGCGGGGGATGCCCGGGGTGCTGTAGTGCTTGTGCGGGCGGCGCGCAGGAGCGCCACGTCGAGCGCCTGGCTGTGTCTTCGCCCTTGTAATGACCGTGGCCAGTGCCCGTCGACAAGGTCACGATCGAGGTCGAACTCTTGGTCGGTGTTGCGCTTGTGCCGGCGTGCCCAAATGCACCACGTCCAGACACGATAGGGGGCTTTGATCGTGCGCTGCTGTGGACGTTTACCTGTTTGCGTAGTGATGGTTGCGGTCGGATTGCCAGCGAAGCCAGTCGGTGCTTGGTCCGGTGCGTTGCTTGTTCCGGTGCGCCCAGCTGCACCAGGTCGAGCAGAAGGCCGGCCGGGGCCATTAACCAGGTCGCGCTCGGGGGCGGTGCCCGAGTCGGTGGCGTGCAGATGTCGGCGTGGCCGGCTGCACGAGGTCCAGCGGCATGCCCGGCGGCGCCGTCGACCAGGTCGCGCGTGCGGCCGGTGCCGCGCTGATGTCGGCGTGGCCGGCTGCACCAAGTCCACCAGCAGGCCGGCCGGCACCGTCGATCTGATCGCGCTATAGGCCGGTGCCCGAGTCGGTGCCATGCTGATGTCGGCGTGGCCAGCTGCGCCGGGTCCAGCCGAAGGCCGGCTGGCGCCGTCGACCAGGTCGCGCTTGCGGTCGTCGGCCGGGCCGCAGTCGTAATGATGCCAACGTGGCCAGCTGCACCACGTCCAGCCGCTGGCCGGCCGGCGCTGGGTCGGTACGGTGCTCATGCTGGTGTCCCAATCTGCACCAGGTCAAGTTGAGGGAGGGCTGGCGCCGCCAACCCGGTTGGGATGAAGGCCGTGCCGGGCTGGTGTCGTGCTTCTTCCGGCGTGCCCAGTTGCACCCGGTCCAACTACGGGCCGGCCAGCGCCGTCAACCAGGCCGCGCTCGCGGCCGGTGCCCGGATCGGTGCTGTGATGATGTCGGCGCGGCCGGCTGCACCAGGTCCACCAGCAGGCCGGCCGGCGCCGTCGATCTGAACGCGCTCGCGGCCGGTGCGCAGGCCGGTAACGTGCTGATGTCGGCGTAGCCAGCTCCACCAGGTCCAACCGCGGGCCGGCCAGCGCCGTCGATTTGGTCGCGCTCGAGGTCGATGCCCCGCCTGGTGTCATGCTCACGCCGTCGTGGCCGGCTGTACCAGATCCAGCATCATGCCGGCAAAGCGGTCGACCGGGTCGCACTCGTGGCGGGTGGCCGGCCGGTGTCGTGCTAGTGCGGGCGTGGCTAGCTGCGCCAGATCCAGCAACGGGCGGGCACCGTCGACCAGGTCTCGCTTCAGGCGGACGGCCGGGCTGGTGTCGTGATCGTGCGGACGTGGCCCAGCTGTTCCACATCGAGCGGCTGGCCGTTCCTTCGCCTTCGTGGTGATCGCGGGCAGCGCCGTCGACCAGGTCGCGCTTGTGCCGGCGTGCTCATCTGCACTAGGTCCAGAGGCGGGCACGCGCCTTGATCGTGCTCGATGCTCCGGACGTTGACCTGTTCGCCTGGTGATAGTGGCGGTCAGATCCACCAGCAAGGCGGCCGGCGCTTGGTCGGTGCCGTGCTTGCGCCGTCATATCTTGCTGCACCAGGTCCAGAAGCGGGCAGGCCGACGCCGTCGATCTGATCGCGCTCGCGGCTGGTGCCCGGGTCCGTAACGTGCTTGTGCCGGCGTATCGAGCTGAATCAAGTCGAGCGGGCGGCCGGCGCCGTCGATCTGATTGCGTTCGTGGCCGGTGCGCAGGCGGGTGCCGTCGATCTGATCGCGCTCGACACCGGTGCCCGGATCGGTGCCGTGCTGATGCCGGCGTGCTCAGGGGCACCAGGTCCAGCCGCAGGCCGGCCTGCGCTTGGTCGGTACGGTGCTCGTGCTGGTGTGCCAAGCTGCACTAGGTCAAGCACCGGGCGGGGCGGCACCTTCGACCCGGTTGCGATGGAGGCCATGCCGGGCGGGTGTCCTGGCGTGCCCGGCTGCGCCCGGTCCAACCGCGGGCCCGCCGGCTCCGTCGGTCAGGTCGCTCTCGAGGTCGATGCCCCGCCCGGTGTCGTGATCACGGCGGCGTGGCCGGCTGCGCCAGGTCCGTTATCAAGCCGGCCATCGCGCTCGACCAGGTCACGCTCGAGGCGGATGGCCGGGCTGGTGTCGTGCTCGTGTCGGTGTGGCCCAGCTGGGCAACATCGAGCGGCCGGCCGTACTTTCGCCCACGTGGTAATCGAAGCCGGCGCCATCGACCCTGTCGCGCTTGCGCCGGCGTGCCAATCTGCATTAGGTCCAGACGCGGGCGCGCGCCATGATCGTGCTCGATGCTGCGGACGTTGACCTGTTTGCCTGGTGATAGCCGCGGTCAGATCCACCAGCGAGGCCGGCCGGCGCATGGTCGGTACGGTGCTCGTGCCGCAATTCCGATCTGCACCAGGTCCAGCAGCGGTCGGGCGAGCGGCCGACCGGGTAGCGCTCGAGGCCGGTATCGCGATGATGCCTGCGTGGCGAGTGGCGCCAGATCCAGCAGCGCGCCGGCCGGCGCCGTCGATCTGATCGCGCTTGCGGCCGATGCCGGACAGGGGTCGTGCTTGTGCAGGCGTGGCCTAGCTATGCCGCAACGAGCGGTCGGCCGTACCTTCGCCCTAGTGGTGACTGAGGCCCGCGCCATCGATCTCGTCAACATCGCGACCTATGCCGAGCCTGGCGTCGTGCTCGTGCCGAAGTGGCCCAGCTGTGCCTCATCGAGCGGCCGGCCGTTTTATCGTCCTGTGATTGAGGCCAGCGCCGTCGACCTTGTCACGCTTGTGCCGGCGTACCCAGCTGCACCAAGTTGAGACGCGGGCGGGCGCATTGATCTTGCTCGATGCTGCGGACGTTGACCTGCAGGCCTGGTAATGGTCGCGGTCAGATCCACCAGCGACTCCGGCCGGCGTTTGGTCGGTACGTCGCTCGTGCCGGCGGGCCCGACTGCACCAGGTCCAGCAGCAGGCCGGCGACAATGATCTGATCGCGCTCGCGGCCGGTGTCGTGCTTGTGCCGGCGTGGCGCGACTATGCAACATCGAGCGGCCGGCCGTGACTTCGCCCTGGTGGTGACTGAGGCTGGCGCCGTCGACCAAGCCGCGCTCGAGCCCGATGGCCGGGCGGGTGTCGTGCCGGTGCCTGAGTGCCCAGCTGCACCAGATCCCGCAGCAGGCCGGCCGTCGCAGTCAATCTGATCGCGCGCGAGGCCCGTGCCCGGATCGGTGCCGTGCTGATGCCGGTATGGCCAGCTGCGCCAGGTCCAGCCGCAGGCTGGCCGGCGCAGTCGACCATGTCACGCTCGCAGTCGATGGCCGGGCCGGAGTCGGGCTCGTGCCAGCGTAGGCAGCTGCACCATGCCCAGCAGCGGGCCACGCAGGCGACTTTGAACAGGTCGCGCTCGTCGCGGGTGGCCGGGCCTTTGTCGTGCTCGTGCGGGCGTGGCTAGCTGCGCCAGATCCGGCAACGGGCGCGCCACGTCGACCTGGTTGCGCGCGCGGCCTATGCCGAGCCGGGTATCGTGCTCGTGCAGGCGTGGCCGGCTGCACCAGGTCAAGCATCAAGCCGGCCGGCGCAGTCGGCCAGGTCGCGCTCGACCTATATGCCCGGGCTGGAGTCGTTTTCATCCCGAAGTGGCTAGCTGCACTGAGTCCAGCCGTAGGCCGACCGGCGGCGTCGATCAAATCGTGCTTACGGCCGGTGCCGCGGTCGATGCCGCGGACATTTACATGTCCGCCTGGTGATGGTTGCGGTCGGTCTACCAGCGAGGCCGGCCGGCGGTTGGTTGGTTCGGCGCTCGTTCCGGTGTGCCCACCAGGTCCAGCCGCAGGCCGGCCAGGGCCGGCGACCCGGTCGGATCGCGGCCGGTGCCGGGCCTGATGTCATGGTCGTGCGGGCGTGGCCAGCTGCGGCAGGCCCAGCATCGGGCCGGCGCCGTCGGACAGATCGTGTCACGGTCGCCGGTCGGTGGTTTAGCGATTATGCAGTTGATGTCAGCGCCGGAGGCGTGGCATTCCGTCAGCCAGTATTCGTCCTGTCTGATCGGTTGATCGCATGCGCATGATCCCATTGCCAGTGGCTAGTGCCAAGGATCCACGCGCACTCGCATCAGATTGGCTGTATCCCGAGGGCGACGCTTTGACCGAGGATGGTAACTTTTCCATCAATTAAAAGCTGATTGCGACCTCGCGGAAGGTGATGCCGTTGCTGAGTCGATTTTGCGCGGCGGCACGCCGGCTCTTCGGTAATGGGCGTAGCAGTTGCCTTGGTTAAGGTATTTGCGCTAAATTCCCTACAAGTGCAGATGCCACCGAACTGGCTAAAAATTGCGGCTTCTGGCAAAGGCTAACCGGGAGAGCACCTACTCTGCCTGCGCCAAAATGGAGCCGCTAGATGCAAAACGATTCAGAATCTGCAGCGCTGATTGAAAAGCTAGCGGAAGCAATCGCTAAGCTTGTCCTGCCCGAAATCCCTTTTGAAATAGACCTTTGGGATATCGCCACCATTGCGCGCTTCTTTAAGCGCGATCCCCAAGTCGTTCGTGAGCGAATGGCTTGCCTGCCATCATTTCCGAAGGCAGTTCGCCTCCCTACCTTGCAACACGGCAAGGTTGGCCGAGCCCAACCTCTGTACTGGGCACGAGAAATTGTTGCTTGGGCAAAAACTCATCAGGAAAAGAGCTGAGTCGTAATTTTTTCGCATCTCGATTCGGGTGGAAGAAAATGCTTGCAAGTGATTAATCGCCGCAGGCCGGCGGTTGAACGCGATCGTACGCCGCTAAAATTTCCGCTCGATTAGTGGTCTCTCGTATTCGGGTCACCCCGATGCACACACGAGGGTGTGTTTTCTTCGAAGTTAATCGGGGTCGGCGTATTGTTGGGCCGAGCGGTACTGCTGTGTTGCGTTGAAAGAATCCTGAACTTTCGTCAACTTAGCTGCACGGACGTCTAATGCAAGCAGGCTGAGCGCAGCTAACATTCTGCGCAAGCGCAGATAACAGGCTCAGTGGTTTCGGATGAAAAGTATCTTGCGAAAAAGTCAGGCCATAAATCATGGTGTGTTTTCCCTCTCACCTTTTGAGGCGCTCTGGGATACTCCCGCATAGGCGTCATTGTTACGTCAACGATCTCCACGTTACCATTGCCCTGTTCGCAGGGTCTTTTTTTATAAAGGTAAATCCATGTCTGATACCGATAAGACAGCATCCTATTCTGTTGCGGCTGATCCGAGCGCGTTCGTAGCAGGCATGGACAAGATGGTCCAGGCGTCGAAGGACGCAAGCAAGCAAGTGGAATCGAGCTTTAGGGCGATCGAAAATTCGATGGGCGCGATGTCTGGCATGTTCGGCAAATTGATGGCTGGATTTGGCGCGATGACTGCTGTGATCGCTGGAGGTAGCGCCTTCAAAGAAGTTATCGGCGCTTCGGTCGCGTGGACCGGTGAAGCGAAGAAGCTTTCGGTGCAGCTCGGCGTGACGACAGAACGCGCAAGCGTGCTGATGGTGGCGATGCGCCACCTGGGCATCGATTCTGAGGTGCTCAGCACGGCGTCGACCAAGATGACGAAGCAAATCTTCACCAATGGCCAGGCGTTCGAAAAGCTCGGCGTCTCGGTCAAAGACAGCAATGGTCAATATCGGCCAACCCTCAACATCATGGGTGAGGTGAACGAAAAACTGAAGGCAATCAAGAATCCGATCGAGCAGAACATCGCCGGAGCGCAGGTCTACGGTAAGTCGTGGAGCGAGGTCCGCGCTGTATTAAAGCTGACAGCTGAAGAGCTGCAGAAGGCGGAGCAGAAGACTAAGGATCTCGGCCTAGTGGTGGGCGAAGAGGGCGTCGCGCAGACCAAGAAGTACAAGGAATCCATCAACGACATGAAGCTGGTGATGACGTCGCTGGAGGTCCAGCTCGGAGCTGTCCTGTTGCCGGTGTTCGTGAAGCTCGGCGCTTGGCTGAGTTCGATCGGCCCGACGGCTGCCAAATTCATGGGCGCGGCGATGGAGTACCTCGGCAACATCATGACCGCCACGGGTGATATCGTGATGAGCCTGTGGGGACTTGTGCGGCCGATCTTCGTTGGCATTGGCGAAATTATTGGCGCCGTAATGGGACGCCAAGCGCCCAGTGCAATGGAATTTTTCATTGGCGTGCTGAAGGCAGTGGAAGTTGCGTTCGCTGCACTGGGGATGGCGGTAAACTTGATCGTGGAGATGATCAGGGGCGAAATCGACGTGCTGAAGACGATGTTGCTGACTATGGCGGCCACGGCAGAGCGCGCCATCCGGTGGGATTTCGCCGGGGCAAAGGCGGCGTGGCAAGCTGGCACGGCCCAGATCGAGGCAGTGGCCGCGGACCACGGGCGCAAGCTTCTCGCGATCGCTGCCGCCGGCGACGCGAAGATACAGGGGATCCTGTCCAGGGCGCCGACACGAAAGGACACGCCTATCCGCGACGATGTCCCCAATCAAGCCAGTCCAACCTACGATTTCAGCAAAGGCAGCGATTCCAAAGAAAAAAGCAGGATCCACGAATGGGAGGCGAAGCTCGGCGCAGACAAGGATGGATTCGCCAAGGAGCAGGCGCTCGCCGGCACTGCTCAAGAGTTCAGTGTCCAGATGGAGAAGGACTACTGGAAGAAAATCCTGGATACGGTCAAGCTGACCAAAGAGGAGCGCGCCCAGGTCGAAAAGAAATTCTATGCGGCTTCGGCAACGATCCGGAAAGAGGAATTCGACGCCCAAATCGCTGGCGAAAAAGCTACGCTGGAGAACTACAAAAACAACCATCTTGCGCGGCTGGAAATCGCTGACCAGATCTACAAGCAAAATGTCGCGCGTTTCGGTGCCGAGAGCAAGGAAGCGAAAGCAGCCATGGCTGACGTGCTTAAGGAAAAGCGCGCCTTCGCAGAGCAATCCATGGCTGTGGATCGGGTGATCGCCGATGCGAAGCGTGAGCTGCAGCTTGGTGTTGTCGACGATGAAGAGCGCGCTGCCCAGCACGAGGTGGACTTGGGGCAGGCTACGCAAGCCAGGCTCCTGGCGCAGCAGGAAGGTTTCGAAGCTCGCCGCTACCAGATAAAGATGCAGGGTTTGATTGCGCGCGAAACATCGCTCCATGGCGTCGACGAGGATCCAGTAGCTCTGGCGCAGGTCCATGCGCAGATCGAGTCGCTCGAGAGGCAGCATCAGCAGCGGCTGACTGCCATCAAACGCAAGGCAGAACTCGAGGATGGCGCCAGACTGCGCGATATGTACTCGAACATGCAATCCGGCATGGCTTCTGTGATCAGCAGTACTTTGAAAGGAACGACGTCGATAAGCGGATTCGTAAAAGGAATGTTCTCGGCCGTAACGAACTCCGTGATTGATATGCTTGCGCAAAGTGCTGCTAAATGGCTGATGAACCTGGTACTGACCGAGACATCGACGAAGACTTCGGCTATGGGTCAAATTATTTCAAACGCAGGGGTAGCCGGCGCAGCGGCTACTGCATCAGCTGCTGCCATACCGATGATTGGATGGACGATCGCCCCCGAGGCGGGTCTGGCCGCATCACAGGCGGCGCTTGCGTTCATGCCTATGGCATCGGCGGCGGGCGGTTACGACATCCCATCCGGGCTGAACCCAATTGTGCAGACGCATGCACGAGAGATGATACTCCCGGCCAAGCATGCAGACGTGATTCGAAATATGGCAGACTCCGGTGGCTCCTCGGGGTCGGGTGAGGTGCACATCCATTTCAATTCGACGTACACTGACAAAGCGGGATTAGAGCGCATGTTTCGTGACAATGGACGGCATATTGCTAGTGCGCTTCAAGGGCAGGTTCGTAATTTCGCGATAAAAAATAATGGGTAAAATCCTTTCATTTCCTGATGGGCAGACACGAAGATGGGCGCAAGTAGAAGCGTCCGTCCGTAGCGCTTTGGCTAGTAGCGGTGCAGACAGGGGATGTGTTGATTACGTTTGCGAAAGACTCCGCCAGTCATTTGATGAGTTAGATCGCGATCTTGAGATCCAGGTGCCGGAGTCAGCCGCTGAGCTGGTCGGAAAGCTCAACGCGTTTCATCACGATAACTGCGCGCGGTTGCTGATGAGATTGGCGCTTGCCTATGTTGAGTGCTATCTGGGATCGACTTCAATCGCGGAGTGTTGATAAACCCACGTCCTTATTTCTCGAAAGCCCACTGAGTGTGGGCTTTTTTCTTTCATCAAGTTTGTGCGCGTCGTTAGCATGTCGCTGCGCAACCCATGAGGGTTGCGGTTAGTTCTACCTCTGAAGCATCTGGCGGCGTTGGTGCTGTCGCGCCTGTGCTTTGTGCATAAGGCGGTGGTCCTGGCTTCACGGCATCGCCAGTTGCACCAGCTCGAACTTGCACCGATCCGCAGCATCGACTTGGTTGCACCTGGGGCGATACTGGGCGATGTCGTGCTGGATTCAGTTGCTCGTCTCAGCATTGCGATGGTTGTAGTCATACCCGTAATGCAGAACGGTGCCTTTTCTGGCGAAGTGGTGATGGCGGCCCGAGCAGCTGCACCTGACCTTCCGTCGAGTTGGCGGCGCCGTGCTTCTTGGCGGCGCCGCCAACTGCATCAGATCGAGTAACTGGGCGTCCTGCGCCATCAAACTGGTCACGCTAGTGGAAGATGCACGGAGCCGGCTGCTTGTTTCTGCGGGTCCTCTGGGCCATGTCAGCAGCCGTTTGGGTTTTCGGCGAAGTCGCGCAAGCGGTCGATGGTTGTGCAGGTATCGTCCTCGTACCGGTAAAAACTTTACGACCAGAAAGACCTTACTTTCGTTGGCGTCTTGCTGATACGGCCTAGTCAGGCGAAGATCCACTAGCACGCATGCCTTTGGCGTCGACGTGATTCTTCTCTTGGCAGGTGTTGCGATCGGGGTTGCTCTTGTCAACGTGCGCATCTTCGTTACCTTATCGGCCGGCCAGTACGGTCGGACGGCCGGTCTGGCGGCCAATGCGAAGTGCGCTTTCGTGCTGATGGCGTGCTGGTTAGACCTAGACCAGGAGGAGGCATGCGCCGTGCTCTTGCTCGATGTGCGCGAGCTGACTCCTTCCCCACTGGCGATAGGCGGTCAAATCCAACAGTAAAACCACTGCCATCGTCTCCCATCCTGATTTCGGCACGCCGAGTCGAATCAGGCCTAATATCAAACCGGCCCGTGCGGTAAATTTGGCACCCTTGCGGCAGGTTCGGACTGGGGCGCACGTTTCTCGGCGGCGAGCTACACCACCTCCGCAGCCAACTGGCGGCGCCCACAAAATCGCACTCGTCATTAATGACCGGCGCTGTATCGTATTCTCATACGCGGGGGCAGCTCTACCTTGCCGGGAACCGGCCAGTACCGTCGACCAGGTCACGATCTGGGCCGATGCCGGACCGGTTTTGGTGCATCTACCCGCGCGCCCGGCTGCCCAAGGTCCAGCCGCGGGCCGGTCAGCGCTGTCGACTAGATCGCGATCGCGGCCAATGCCGGGCCGGTGTCGTGCATGTACCGGTGTGGCTAGTTGCACCAGGTCTAGCAGCAGGTATACCGGCGCCGTCGACCTGGTCGCGATCGCGGCCCATGCCGAGCGTGGTGTCGTGCTCGTGCAGGCGTGGCACGCTACGCCAAGTCCAGCAGCAGGCCCACCAGCGCCGTTGGCCAGGTCGCGCTCGCGGCCGGTACTCGGGTCGGTTTCGTTCCTGTGCCAGCGTGGCCATCTGTCGCGATCCAGCGGCGGACGGGAACCTGCATCGTGCTGGATGGCGCGGATGTTGACCTGTTCGCTTGGTAACGGTTGCCGTCCGATTTACCCGTAAGGCCGTTGCGCGGGCCGGTGTCGCACTTGTGCCGGCGTGCCCATCTGCACCAGGTCAAGTCGCGGGCGTGCGCCTTGACGTTGCTGGACGCTGCGGACAATAGCCTGTTCGCCTAGTGATGGTTGCGGTCGGATCCATGAGCGAGGCGGCCGGCGTTTGGTCGGTGACGTGCACGTTCCGGCATGGCTAACTGCACCAGGTCCAGAAGCACGCAGGCCGGCGTCGATCTGATCGCGCTCGTGACCGGTGCGGGGGCCGGTGTCGCGCTTGTGCCGGCGCGGCCCAGCTAATTCACGTCGAGAAGCCGGCCGTGCCTCCGCCCTGGTGGTGATTGAGGCCAGCGCCGTCGATCTGGCTAGATCGCGGCCGATGCCGGGCCTGGTGTCGTGCTTGTGCGGAGGTGGCCCAGCTGTGACATATTGAGCGGCCGGCCATTCCATCGCCCTGTGATCGAGGCCAGCGTCGTCGACCTGGTCGCGCTTGTGCCTGCGTGCCTAGCTGCACCAGGTCAAGGCGCGGGCGTGCGCCTTCATCGTGCTCGACGCTGCAGATTTTGACCTGTTCGCCTAGTGAACTTTGCGGTCCGGTCGGATCTACAAGTGAGGCCGGCGGGCGCCTTGGTTGGTACCGTGCCTGTGCCGGAATGGTCAGCTGCACGAGGTCCAGACGCCTGCTGGCCAGCGCGGTTGACCAGGTCGAGCTCGCCGCCCGTACCCGGCTCGGTGCCGTGCTGATGTCGGCGTGGCCAGGTGCACCCGGTCCAGTGGCAGGCCGGGCGGCGCCGTCGATCCGATCGCGCTCGATGCCGGTGCCCGGGCCCGTGTCGTGCTTGTGTCGGCGTGGCCCAGCTAAGCCACATCGAGCGGCCGGCCGCGCCTTCGACCTGGTGGTGATCGAGGCCAGCGCTGTCGGTCTCGTCACGATCGCGGCCAATGCTGGCCTGCTGCAGTGCTTGTACGGGCGTGGACTAGCTGTGCCACATTGAGCGTGCGTTCAGACTTTGGCGCCGTTTTGTGTTTTGCAGCAGTTCTCTCGACGGCGCCAACACGACTGCCTATGCTGCGCCCATTTCTGAGCGCTAAATTATCGAAAAATCGTGGCCAATTGTGAACGATTGTTGAGCGAGTTGTTATCATCTTCATTGGGTCCCGCTCGTGCCCGGGGCACCTGGAGGGCGTCCGGCCGATCACTTTCTGAGCTGATAGGTCTTGACGCGATTGTCGTTGCGTTGTGGACGGCGTTCGCGACGGCCGCAGGAACGCCCCTGTTCCCCTAACTCTCCGTCACCGTTGCCTGAGTGGCCGCCCCCCCCGGGTCGATCTCATCCAGGACGACCATTTCGTGCTCAGGAATATCGGCATGGACCGGCTCACGTAGCTGGCCCGGTCAAGGTTGACGCAGTCGTCGCTAATTCCGATCCTTCACTAAATTTTTATTGAAGCATTCCACATTTTCGCCATATACTTCGTCAATTGATGTGAAAGCTGCACGGTGACTTACAGAGGAAGAAGTGAAGACAATTGGAGTAAATGACGAATTTGAGGAAGATTTCGCCAATTTGGCGCGTTTGGCGTCAAGTGGCGCCGCTGACGATATCCGACTGTATCTTGCGCGATTGGTGCGCAAATACAGAACCACAAGGCCTGCTTTTTCGGCGCGTCTCGACCAATGTCTGAAAACGTCGCAGACGAGATCATCAGGACCTTCCGTGATAAGGCGTGCGGATGGGGCGGCCTCGCACGGGCAACTCCCGTTGGATCAGGACTCCAGGCTGTCACTCATCCGAGTGTTTGATGATCGCGGCGGGATTGCGGCGCCAATTCTGCCGGCGGATCTCTCCGGCAAAATCGACGACATCGTTGGCGAACGGCGTCAGCGCGAAAAACTCGCTCTGCACGGCATCCGTCCGAGTCGTTCAGCGATCCTAGTCGGCCCGCCGGGCGTAGGAAAGACACTCTCTGCACGCTACATCGCGGCACAGATCGATAAACCCTTGTGGGTGCTCGATTTGACCACTGTCATGAGCAGCCTCCTCGGAAAGACTGGCAACAATCTCCGCGCCGTGTTCGACCATGCCAAGCAAAATGAAGCCGTCCTGCTGCTCGATGAAATCGATTCGATTGCCAAACGCCGCAGCGACGAGTCCGATGTGGGCGAATTAAAGCGCCTTGTGACAGCGATTCTTCAGGAAGTGGATAACTGGCCTGACACAGGATTACTGCTCGCGGCGACCAACCATCCGGAGCTTATTGACCCTGCGCTTTGGCGGCGTTTTGACGCGATCCTGCGTTTTGAGGTCTCGGACCGGTCAGCCACAGAAACGGCGATCCAGCGCTTTCTAGAGCGGGACGCGGACGCCTTCGCTCCGTGGCTTGGATTGCTGGCATCTGCACTACAGGGTCAGTCGCTGTCGGACGTGGAAAGGACGATCTTGTCCATGCGCCGCAATGTGCTGCTGCATCAAGTCGCCCCGGGCAAACTTGCCATTGATTTGGCAATGCACCATACGGATGCCATGGACAAAACGGCGCGCCGGGAGCTAGCAGTGTCGTTGGCAAAAGACGGCGCAATGTCGCACAACCAGATTTCAGAGCTCACCGGGGTGGCCCGGGATACTCTGCGCAAGTACGCGGGCCCCTCTCCTCTGAAGGGTCGCGGACACAAGAAGGAGTAGGCACATGGCGAATCGCTTCATTATTGGCAAAGGTGAACTGCTGACGTATAACATCGATCCGCCCCCGATGCGGGCCGACAAGGTGCACCCTTACACGCTCGAGCAAGCACAGCAGATTCTAATTCCCCAGATTGAAGCGACTTCGGGAGAACTTGGACTGCTCCCAGGCGAGGCCTGTCCCCTCGACATCGCCGTTGCCAAACTGATGCTCCATCCTGCCTATGTGTCGAAATCGTACTTCCCGCGCGCTATCTTACGAGAAGCCGGCCTTGTGTCGGTCGGCAGTCGAACCATCCGTATCAAGCCGCGCGACGACAAACGTAAGACAGCGCCGGAACAGTGCGATACAACGGAGATTTTTGTGGCTGGGTCCCGATCGGCTTTCGCTCGGTTCCCCGCGCTGGCACGCCAGCTCGACCCGTCAACGGCCGCAGGAGACCAGTTTCGCCAGATTGAGACGTTTCACAGCATGGGGCCATCAGACCGGGTGAAACTATTTGGGCAGGATGATGCCAAAGTGTTCGAGGCCGGACTTCACATGATCCCCGGGAAATCGAGCGCGCAGCTGCGCACTGCCTTTGCTCAGTTCGCCGCCATTCATGGGTTTAGCGTCAACGCAAAGTACGAGTTTCCGGTGGGTGGCATGCTTTTTCTTGCGATCGAAGGACCGGCATCAGCCCTTTCGAAACTAGCCCTGTTCACGCTGCTTCGCGTAGTTCGCCCGATGCCGAAGGTTCGCAGCGCACGGCCGATTGCCCGCTCCAGTGCATTGTCGGTGGGCTGCACGCTGCCCGCAGCGGCTCCGCTTTCTCAAGAACCGAAGGTTGCCATCCTCGATGGCGGCCTGCCAAGCCAGCATCTGCTGGAGCGCTACGTACGGCGCTACGATAGGTCCTCCCCGGAGGCGCTTGATGTGCCCAAGTATATCGAGCACGGCCTGGGCGTCACTTCCGCGTTCCTTTTTGGGCCGATCGAGCCTGGCGGGCTCGCGGAACAGCCATACTCGTCTGTCGACCACTTCCGAGTACTCGATACAGCGTCGGACGAGGAAGACCCGTATGAACTGTATCGTACACTCGGCCACATCGAGGAGGTCCTGCTGTCTCGCCAATACCAATTCATCAATCTGAGCCTTGGGCCTGACCTGACCTACGAGGATTCTGATGTTCATGCGTGGACCGCCGTATTGGACAACTTGCTGAGCGACGGTGAGACCCTCATGACGGTCGCGGTGGGAAACAATGGCGAACGGGATGCGGCTCTCCAGCTCGATCGCATTCAAGTCCCCGGTGACAGCGTCAACGCTCTTTCCGTGGGCGCTGCGGACTTTTCCGGCGAGACTTGGGCGCGTGCCGGCTACAGCGCAAGGGGACCTGGGCGTAGCCCCGGACGTCGCAAGCCCGATGCGCTCGCCTTTGGCGGGTGTGGCAAGGAGTACTTCCATGTGATTCGCCCTGGCGCCAGGGCAGAACTCGCCGCCACGATGGGTACCAGTTTTGCAGCCCCCTTCGCCCTGAGAACCGGAGTCGGAGTGCGCGCTATTCTCGGCGAAGACGTTTCACCCTTGACGATCAAGGCGCTGATGTTGCACGCAGTGCAAACGGCAACGGATGGAGGTGTTGATGAAGTCGGCTGGGGCAGGATTGCGAGCGATGTCGCCGAAGTAATCACCTGCGGCGACGGCGTAGCAAGGATCATTTATCAAGGACGGCTGCGGCCCGGCAAATACTTGCGCGCGCCAATCCCCTTACCTTTGGATGAGCTTGAAGGAAAGGTCAAGATCACCGCCACATTCTGCTTCGCCAGCCCGGTCGATGTCGAAGATGCTGCCGCGTACACGAAAGCAGGTTTGGGAATCACGTTCCGGCCGCACAGTGGCAAACAGGTAGGGCGGCAGGCTAAGTCGCGGTCCTTCTTTTCGACGGCCGCTTTCCGCACCGAGCAGGAGCAGCGCAGCGACCTTGGAAAATGGGAAACGGTCCTTCACGCGTCCGACAAGTTCTACGGTTCCAGTCTGAAAGAGCCCTCGTTCGACATCCACTATAACGCGCGCGAAGGGGGTTCCGCCGGCGGAGCCGGAGCCGAATGGATCCGCTATGCGCTGGTGGTCACAGTGGAGGCCAAAAAGCACCTCGACTTGTACGACCGGATCTTGGCAAATCACGCCAGCCTGGAAGCCTTGCAGTCGAGGATCCCACTGCCGCTACGCACCTAAGCCTCGGGTTGCTGGTGCGATAGGAGGCTCAGCGCAAGATTCCGGTCTGCGGGGCCAGCCATTCATCCATCTGATTTCGCCCTTGCTCTATTTAGTCGAAATGAAAGCGCGAAAATAACGATGGCACAAGTTCCATGCTTTGCCTCGGCCGAACTTGAAGCGGCGTGTAACGTGTTTGGCGAGATGTCCATCTGCACAAAGTCCAGACGCGGGCAGGCGCCTTGATCGTGCTTGATGCTGCGGACACTGGCCTGTTCGCATGGCGATGGTTGCGGTCGGATTCCCCAGCGAGGCGGCCAGCGCTTGGTCGGTGCCGTGCACGTTCCGACGTGGCTAGCTGCACCCTGTCCAGAAGCAGGAAGGCCGGCGCCTTCGACCTGGTCGCGCTCGCGGGCGGTGCCCGGGTCGGTGCCTCGCTGATGTCGGCGTGGCCGGCTGCAGCAGGCCGGGCGGCGCCATCGATCTGATCGCGCTCAAGGCCCGCGCCCGGATCAGTGCCGTGCTGATGCCAGCGTGGCCATCTGCACTAGTTCCAGCAGCAGGCCGGCCGGCGCCGTAGAACAGGTCGCGCTCGCAGCCGGTACCGGGTAGGTGCCGTGCTGATGTCGGCATGGCTAGCTGCGCCAGGTCCGGCAGCAGGCTGGCCGGCGACGTTGATCTGATCGCGCTCGTGGCCGGTGCGCGGGGCCGGTGTCATGCTTAAACCGGTGTCGCCCTTCAATGCCAAATCGAGCGGCCGGCAGTGCTTTCGCCTGGCGGTGATCGAGGCCAGCGGCGTCGAACTGGCCACGATCGCGGCCGATTCCGGAACTGCTGTCGTGCTCGCGCGGAAGTTGCCCAGCTGTGCCACATCGAGTGGCTGGACGGCCCATCGCCCTGCGATTGAGACCAGCGCCGTCGACCTGGTCAAGCTTTTGCCGGCGTGCGTGTTTGTACCGGGTCCAGGCGCGCTGGCGCCTTGATCGTGCTCGATGCTGCGGACGTCGACCTGTTCGCCTGGTGATGGTTGCGGTCGGATCCACTAGTGAGGCCGGCGGGCGCTTGGTCGGTACGGTGATCGTGCCGGCGTGGCCGTCTGCACCAAGTGCAGCAGCGGCCAAGGCAGCGCAGTCGACCGGTTCGCGATCGAGGCCGGTACACGGCCGGAGCCGTGCTTGTGCCGGCGTGGCCAGCTGCACCAGATCCGGCAGCGGACCGGGCGGCGTCGCCGACCTGGTCGCGCTCGCGGGCGGTGCTCAGGTCTGTGCCGCGCTGATGTCGGCACGGCCGGCTTCACCAGGTCCGGCCGGCGCCGTCGATTTGATCGCGCTCGCGGTCGCTGGCCGTGCCGCAGTCGTGCTGTTGCCGACGTGGCCAGCTTAACCAGTTTCCAGCAACGGCTATCGCAGGCCTTCGACCAAGTCGCGCTCGCGGCCGATGCGTGGGACGGTGCCGCGCTGATGTCGGCGTGGGCAGCTGCGCCAGGTCAAGGCGCAGCCCGGCCGGCGCCGTCGGCTTGGTCGCGCTCGCGGCCGATGCTGGGCCGGGTGTCGTGCTCGTGCGGGCGTGGCCGGCTTCACTAGGTCAAGCATCAAGCCGGCCAGCGCGGTCGGCTAGGTCGCGCTCAAGGTTGATGCCCGGGCCGGAGTCGTTCTCATCCCGGCGTGGCTAGCTGCACCAAGTGCAGCCGCAGACCGATCGGCAGCGTCGATCCACTAGTGCTCGCGGCCGGCGCAGTGCTCGATGCTGCGGACGTTGATATGCCCACCTGCTGATGGTTGCGGTCAGATCCACCAGTGAGGTGAATTGGTCAGAGTCGTGCTCATATGCGCGACTGGATCTGCATTGGATCAGGTTCAGCATTAGCCCGGGCAGCGCCGTCTACTTGGGCACGTTCAAGGGAGGGAAGGCCGGGTCTGGTCGTGCCGGCTAGCCAGCCGCACCACGGAGGCAGCCTTGCGGCGTTGTTGATTATGTCATGCTAGCGGCTGGTTTCCGGGCCAGGTGTCATATTCGTGCCAGCTGAGCCAACAAGAGACGGCGTTTTGATCGCGCTCGACCTAGGCGACGCTGACCTGCTCTCTTGGTCACGTATGCGGTCGAATCTTTGAGCGAGAACGTTCCGTTGTTTGATGTATGCGTATGCTGGCGTGGCCAGGGTCACCAGGTGCGAAAGCTGGAGCGTTAGACTCGTGGACGTGGTCACGCTCGTAACCGAGGCGCGAAATCCGGGGCCTTTAGTGTCGGCACGCCAGCTGCGTCGCATCAAGTGCAGCAGCAAAAAGGACAAGACTGTCGAAGCGGTGGCGCTCGGGGCGGGCGCCAGAATCATGGCGATATGTGCAGGTGCGGCCATCTGCGCCCCCTTTAGCAGCCGATCGGCGCCTCGTCGTGCCCGCTGTCGCTGATGCTGACGTGTTCGCCTGGCGGCGGTTGCGGTCAGATACATTAGCAAGACCGTTGCCTTGGTCGGCGTTATGCTGATGCCGGCCGGCCTGCTGCACCCGTTCCAGCAGCCGACCTGCCGAGTCCATTGACGTGGTCGCGCTCGTGACGGGTCCCCGGGGGTGCAACAAGCTCCGGTGTGGCCAGCCGCATCGCTTCATGTCCAACTGCAAGGCGGCAGACGCCATCGAGCGAAGGTGCGCTCGCAGCCGGTACTCGGGTCGGTGTCGTGCTGGTGTCGGCATTGCTTGTTGCAAAGGCAAATTAGCCAAGTGGCACGTTCGAGTAACGATTGGTCCCGGGCTATGCTGGGTAGGTGACAGGTTCCGGGCCGGGGAGGTCGGCTGCAGCGGGTCCAGCAGCTGGTTGGCGCCTCGACCTGTCGACCGCATGCCTAGTACTCAGGTCGAGCCTATGATCGGTTGGATTATTTCGCGTGTGCGTGGATCAGCGTCGTGTCTATTCTGGTTTCCACAGGAAAGTCACACCTAGAATCTGTCGAGCCAATGCAATCAAGATCTTCGATACCATGGCCAGCTTACGCTAGTGGCTTGACTGTCTTGGCTAGCAGCGATTCGGTAACATCGCATATCTCACCTCGGGAAGGCCTAGCAAAATTAGGCGAGCGATTCCGAATGGGATTTTTAAAGGCACGATGATAGAATCCGCAATGCCAAGCCTAGAGCGGCCACTCGAAATCCGGACACCTTCGCCGGTTGGCTTGGCAAATTCCGCGAAGGACACATTGAAGGATGTGTTGTGTTATTCAAACCAGAGTCCTGGGTAAATGAATTCGTCCGATCGAGAGTTTGCGAGCTGGAGAGATCAAACAATTCCTTCGTTGCTGCTGAGCAGTCATGTTGGCGCCGTCTGACTTCCGACCTCCGAATGAAAGAGGTCTATTCTAGCGCTTACCTGATGAAGCGATTGTCGCCGCAAGGATGGCGTATTTGGTTCGATCTTGCGCAAGGTGTAGGTGTCTCCGCGCTCAAGGAAGAGCGACAGGTCCGGGCCAGATACGGTGAACTGATGAAAAAAATTGGCGATCAATTGACTGAACTCAGTTCATCGATGAGGGAGCTCGACGACTTGGGCATCATTGAGGGCAACCATCCACGGTCAATGTACCATTCACTTGAACTCATTGAAGCGGCTGCAGCGCAATCAAGTAACGATGGGGACGGTCGTCTCGAAGACTTGTTCTCACAGCATATAAAACCAACCCTCGCCTCCCTGAAGAAGTTCGACTATCGTTATGTACCGTCTTCAACGCAAATTATTAGTGCGTTGTCTGAAGAAGTCGATATCGCCAATTTTATGCGCGATCAGATAGGCGCGAGCCACGCTGATCCGATCTTACGCGCCGCGTTGATCGGAAGGCAGCATAGCCCTCTGCCCGAATATGTGCGTTCGTTTGACGCCGCTATCAGCATGTATGCCTCCGATGTGGGTGGTTCTGACTTTTGCATTCCGGCCTCAATACTCGCAATCCAGGCGGCGGCGGCCCTTAACCTCAACGAGGTCGACAAAAAGCAAATCACATCTGCTCGAAGGTTGGCCGCTGAAAAATAGGTCGCCCAGCCGCTTCTTGGAAAACTCGTCGTCAAACGCGAGACCGTGTTTTCCCTTTGGCCTTACCCCTGTTTTCGATATCGTTCTCCTGCCCGTGCCGTCCTGGCACTTCACAGGAGAAATTGGTGTTACACGAAAAATCACTACCGGGCCCGCTGTGGCGTATGCCGACTGTCGAGGCCCAAACCGGTCTTTCGAAAACTGAGATATATCGGCGTATAAAACTGGGCACCTTCCCCAGGCCCCTTAAGCTTGGCGCACGTGCGGTCGCTTGGTCTGCAGGATCTGTTGAAGCCTGGATGCATGCGCTGGTTCAGCAGGCTGCCAAATGAACGGGTGGCCTTCGCATCCAATCCGCGCCGTGCACTGCTTTCAAACGCGGTCGGACGATCGCGACAGCGCATCGGCAATGCGCGATCTGTTGAAGCTGCAAAATTCGGAAGGCTATAGTCGACCGCCTGATGATGCCGCCAGCCCGCAGGCGGTTGATATGTCGCGGAAGGTTTTGGACTTGAAACTGACAAACCAGTCTGCCTTTCCCCTGGATGCCTTCAGGCAGATACTGGAACTGGCGTCGACTGATCAGCTACAGCCTCTGGTCGGTGCCCTTTATGCTGTGTTAACGGTGCCAGACCAATTAAATCCCGAAAACGCGCCGCTACGGTTCGCATGCTCCTTGCGCATTGGAAGGCAAATCCCTTGGGATATCGAAAACGACGCAAACTGTTACGAACTTGTGGAGCACGCGATTGGTCAATTTTTTGATGGACGCAGTGCTAGCGGCTCACCTAACTCCGATCGAGTCGACTTCGTATTCCAAGGTGAGAGGTTTTACGCGACCGCTACACCTATGGCTGGCAACAAGTCTCTTATCAAGGTGTTTAACTCTGGCGGCTGCGAGCGGATGCAGGCCTTCGTATGAGGACCTCTATCAAAAAACCTGTCGTCAAGGGCGCTGCGCTGGCGGGCGAACGTGTGCAGACGTCTGCACACATCGGGGTGGAGTATGCAGTTTACGGTTCCAGCCATAAAGTTGTTGCAGGCCAGGAGCGAACGCCTTATTATTGGCAGGTCCCTGAAAAAGAAGGGAACAGGTTTGGAAGCCTGAAGTCACAAAAGCGCACTTACCGCGCAAAGCGGTTTTTTTTCGTGCGTATGCCTCTGTTAGCTTTCTATGAGCGGCGGTGGCGGGGAAGCCTTTGGGCTTGCTGGTTTTCTTTTGTGCACCAGTCTTCCAACCCTGCCATCTGCCGCCCACCCCGTTTGGAAGCGGGGCGCGGTCTAACCGCACAGAAGGAGGCTCTCATGCCTAGCATCACCGCAACCAAACACCCCAAACAGTTTGCCCTCAGCGATACCGAGGTTCGCATGTTAAATGCTTTTCGCAACATGGACGCCAGGCGCGCGGAGGAAACTCTTCGATTTCTTGAAATTCAATCTTCTAACCACCCCCGTCTTGTACGCCCAGTATTTCGCTTGGTCGACGGAGGTGCCGTATGAACACTTCGAAGAAAGTACCAGCTGGAACTCCTTTAGAGGCGGCGAGCCATTTTAATAACGACTTCTTTAAGTCGAACGTGTACTTCAAAAATATAAGTCGTGCTCCTTATGAGCTGGGACATTTGCTCAGGACGCTGCCTGTGGATTTTTCTGCTGACGCGACCGTGTCAAATGACGTGCTGCCGCGAGCTCGCGCGGCTCTTTCGCACGCACAAAATGCGAGCAGCACTATCCTGAATGGTCTGGAATCTATTGGCGAACTGCTTTTCGCAGTTAACTCAGCCGAAAGCAACGAAGTCGCCACCGCGAATCTAGCAAGTCTGGGCTGCTTGATTCAGCACTTGGCTGTTGAGGCGCAGTACTTGAGCCAAACCGAAGTTGAGCTCAGGTTTGAAATTGAGGAGCATGCAAAGCGCGAGACAACGGCGATTGCGCAGGGGGGCAAGTATGCGTAGCTCGTACTGTCGGCCCGCCATGCTGCCTAATATCGGCGGGCCACACTTGGCGCCACTTGCGTTGTCTATCTCTTCTGAGTATCAATCCTGTGTTGATGCAGGTGCGATGTCGGCAGATGTATTCTTCGAAAACATTGCTACGGTTGGGCTGTATGACCACATTGCGTGCTCGATGCAGGTATTCATTTCGTCGACGAAGAGCAGCGTAGTCACAGCCCCAATCTGTGCGCCGACGATGTTGAAATCTTGCGTGGATGCGTTTGCTGCTGGCTATCTGGGGCGTGTTCAGCAGGAACTGCAAATGTTCCAGGATGCGCAAGGGGGTGGGTCGCAATCGGTGGTGGACGGCGGCATTTTTAGTCGAGACAGCTGTTGTTATGGGCATGGTCCCCGCCGGAGGCCTTCATGATGGTCATCACCGATCGGCGATATTTTCTGGCATACCGGCCAGTTGTTGAGATTCGAGTTGACCGTCCGCCGTCTTGCCACCGCTCCATAGGCGGCCAAGAGCATTGCAGCCAAGTGCAGTTTCGTAGACTAGGAGCGCCCGGCTGGAAAACTATCCTAGACGATCTTGAGACTTCGGCGGTTGTGACTGTTTTCAAATTATCAGAGCAAGCAAGGACTGTGCGATCGAGAAGTTGGCGCAGTCGTGTCAGAAGCGGCGCTTCAAAGAGTGCCTGGCTGCTGACCTGTGATCATCATTTGGCCGGAGGGCTCGGCATCGAAACGCCGCGACGCGATCTCTGTCCTCAATATATGGCGCGCATCAGATCCAGTCGGGCCAACGGCCGATTTAGGCCTACGGTGGAAATGGCTAGGGTGAAGAGTAAGTCTGAAATGGTAGCGCAACGATCGCCAGCGGCGCTCACACACTCTCAAATGAGTTCCGTTCCCAACGTAATCGATCACTTTTGAAGTGACCCATGTGCAAAAACAAGCAAGAGACGAATTTTAAAGGCATTTGCGAAGTATGAGTGAGCACAGCAAGACGCCAGTATCAATAGAATCAGCCCGTGCGGCATTGACATTTGTCGATGCCGCTGATCGCGAACTTTGGCTTCGTGTAGGAATGGCTTTGAAGTCCGAGTTCGATGAAAGCGGACGTGAACTGTTCCAAACCTGGAGCGAAGGTGCTGCCAATTTTGACCCGAAGGCAGTGCAGTCAACGTGGAAAAGTTTCAAGCCCGGCGGTCCGGTGACGATTGCGACGCTGATTGCGGCGGCGAAGGCGAACGGATTTAATCCGAGAGACTTTGCCCCCGCGGCCCCACTATCCCAGGCTGATGCCGCCCGTATTAAGCAGGAACGAATCGATCGTGAAAAAGCAGTGGTTGCCCAACTAGCTGCGAAACAGTCAGCGGCCGCCGACTTAGCTGCGCTGGAGTGGGCTAGAGCTAAGTTGACTGGTAAATCCGCCTACTTGGTCCGTAAGGGCGTCGCTGGTTACGGCGTTCGATACTCGCAGGATGGAGTTCTCCTGATTCCGCTTTTAGATGAACACGGAAAGCTATGGAACGTGCAGCGTGTCTTTGCAAACACAAAAGGGGACAAGCGATTCCTAAAGGATGGACGGGTTTCTGGTTGCTTCCACCTTATCGGCGATGCTGTTGACGGTGGCACGTTACTGATCGCGGAAGGCTACGCGACGGCGGCGACGCTGCATGCGGCGACCGGGCATCCAGTGGCGGTAGCCTTCAATGAGAACAATGTCAAACACGTTGCTGCGACGATGCGGAAATTGCTTCCTTCGTCAAACATTCTCATTTGTGCGGATGATGACCGCGATACGGAAGCAAAGACTGGCAAGAACCCGGGAACCAATGCAGCGATCGGCGCCGCAAACGCAAACGCATGTTCTTGGTGTAAGCCGTCGGGGTTGGTTGCCGGTGAAACTGACTTTAATGACCTCAGCTCCAGGGCCGGATTGGATTCGGTGCGTGACCAGATATTGTCTACGCTGGAGGGCAGGAAAAAATCAGGCCTGCGGAGCTCGGAAGGGATCACTAATTTGCAAGCAGCGAAAACGAACGGTCGGGCCGGCGGAAAATCGGAGTTCGTAGATTCTCCGCTCAAACGACCAGGCAAGAATGCACAAGGCATCGTTGTCCCTAAGACGAGAACGAAAGGCAGCGGAAACAGTCGGCCGTTCTTCAATGTTGACGAGGGCGGTGTTTGGTTTCATGGTTTCAGTCAGCAGGGAGATCCGCTGCCTCCACAATGGATTTGCAGTCCCCTCTACATTACTGCTCAGTCGCGAGATGCTGCGAATGGTGAGTGGGGATATCTCCTTCAGTTTTCAGACGCAGACGGTAATAAGAAGCGATGGGCCATGCCAGCGAGCATGCTTGCCGGTGACGGGACGCAGTATCGTGCAATCTTGCTTGGCATGGGGTTGAGAATCGGAGCTGGGGTGACAGCAAAGAATCAGCTGACTGTCTATATTCAGACGGAGAAGCCGGAGCTGCGCGTTCGATGCACGGATCGGATCGGTTGGCATGATGATCAGTATGTCTTGCCCGACCAGACTGTCGGCAATGGCAGCGAAGCAGTAATGTTCCAAGCTGCTGGGGGTGTGGTTTCACAGTTCAAACAACGCGGCTCTCTTGAGGAATGGAAAGCAGAGGTCGCTACGCTTTGCAGCGGCAATTCGCGTCTGTTGTTTTGCGTCTCCGCAGCATTCGCAGCCACATTGCTACATTTGGCTCGAGTACCGTCTGGCGGTTTCCATATTTGGGGGGATAGCTCTAGCGGCAAGAGCACCGCGTTTAAGGTTGCTGGCTCCGTATTCGGGGGCAAGGACTATCCTCGTAACTGGCGTATGACCGACAACGCTCTGGAGACAGTCGCCTCTCAACACAGCGACGCGTTACTCTTGTTGGATGAAATCGCCCAGGTCGACCCAAAGGTAGTCGGCGATACCGTTTATATGCTTGCCAATGAGACTGGCAAAGGCCGTGCTACCCAAACCGCAATTGCACGCAAGGTTGCGACTTGGCGAGTCCTTTTTCTTTCTGATGGCGAAATCAGTTTAGCCAACCACATGGAGCAGGCCGGCAAGGGAACTAAGGCGGGTCACGATGTACGGATGGCGCACATTCCAGCTGATGCCGGCAAAGGCTTCGGGGTCTACGAGACTCTTCATCACTTTGGGAGCGGAGCCGCATTATCTGATCATCTGGTCGATATGGCTCACCGAAATTACGGTACGGCTGGGATGGCATTTATTGAATATGCCGTGCAATACGTGAAGCAATTATCCGACGGGTTGGCGGACCGTGTAGGCAAATTGGCGCAGGAAATGTGTCCACCTAGCTCTCATGGACAGGTGTCACGGGTCGCAACTCGATTTGCGCTCGTCGGCGAAGCTGGGGAGATTGCCACCCGGGCTGGCATAACTGGCTGGGATAAGGGCGAGGCAACGGCGGCGGCGCGTACGTGCTTCGCTGCTTGGCTCGAAGGTCGCGGCGGGGCGGGCAATGTCGAGCATGCTTCGATCTTGCAACAGGTCAGCGCCTTTTTTCAGTTGCATGGCGAGGCGCGGTTTGTATCTTGGCATCGGGCTACAGACGATCATAAGCCGAATACGATTAATCGGGCTGGCTTTCGTCGCATGATAACTGGCGATGGCGTAGAGATTAATTCCAACTCGGATCACCACAAAGCATATGGCGATAGAGTGCATCCAACTGATGCGGAAGGTATCGAGCAGGAATATTTTGTTTTGCCAGAGGTGTTTAGGAAAGAAATATGCAAGGGATTTAACCCGAAGAATGTGACTCGTTTGCTGATCGATAAGGGGTTGCTGATGACAGATGGATCAGCGAGCGCAACGCGGAAAGAGCGCTTGCCTGGTATTGGGCTCGTTCGGTGTTATCGGTTCAAGCCGGAAATCGTCGGGATCGATGCCTAATGGTCTCGGTCAGTACTGCCGCTGTTGACGCGACCGATTCAGGTGCCAGGCTTCCTTCTGCTCGGTGGCCAGGGCCACAGCTCCGATCGTACTGTGGCCAGCGCGTACGACTGTATTGCACCCTTAGACGGTGTTTGCGCAAGCGTCTTGTTCTTGGCGGCGCGGACTGCTGCACTATTTCCGGCAATTAGTCAGCATGTTCTTGTCGAGCCAGCCGGGGCAGCGGCCGGTGCTTAGATTGGTATCGGCGGCGAAGTGCAGACGTCTGCACTTGATCGAGAAACCCGCCGGCTGACGCGGACAACTCGATCGCGCTTGTACCAGCCACGTGGTCCGGTGCCGTGCTCGTGCAGAGGTCGCTAGCCTTGACTCGATCAGGGGGCCGGTCACCAATGACATCTACCAGGTCACCATCGAGCCCGTGCCCGCATCGGTGCCGAGCTGACGCCGGCGTGGCCAGCAGCGCCAGATCTAGCAATGGGCTGGCTGCGTCGACCAGGGCGCGCTCGAGGTTGATTGCCCGTGCGGTGCCGTGCTCATTCCGGCGCGGCCAGCTGCATTAGGTCAAGCCCCAGGCCCGCCCGCAGCGTCGATGCAATCGCGCCCGCGGCCGGCGCCGTGCTCGATTGTGCTGGCGTTGACCTTTTCGCCTGGTGATTGCTGCGGTCGGATCCACAACCGAGGCCGGCCGGCGCCGGCGATCTGAACGCACTCGTGGACGGTACGCTGGCCGGTGCCGTGCTGATGTCGGCGTGGACAAGCTATGCCACATCGAGCGGCCGGCCGTGCTTTAGCCCTGCT
>JACXTT010002890.1_pt1 | contig 26897 bp, 19 predicted proteins | sample 9270951 | NCBI WGS metagenome assembly JACXTT01 (sample SAMN15532306, study PRJNA645909) | rock metagenome | isolation source: weathered quartz diorite | place: Puerto Rico | collected 2017-06-21 | reverse complement strand
ATCCCGACGGCGCCAAAGAATTGTCGGCGGTTTTCCTCCACATCAAGGGGGTCATCGCCTACCCGGAAGCTGAGATTCATCCCGAAACGCTCGCTCACGCCCCCCCGTCTCGTGCTCATGCCGGAGATGATACCGGGGTGCTCAAGCAATCTCGGTCTGATGATCAGAGGGTCCATGCGCTCACCCTTTTTCTCCGGGACGGGCGAGCGGAAGCCTGATGGTGACGCAGGTTCCCTCCCCCGGCTCGCTCTCGATGCGCACATCTCCCCCCAGGTCGGTCACAGTAGAGCGAACCAACGCGAGGCCGAGTCCCATCCCGTCGGTCTTGGTGGAAAAGCTGGGCTCAAACAGCCGCGCCTTCACCTCGGGGCTGATTCCCGGTCCGCTGTCGCGGAACGCTATGACGAGCAGGGAATCCTCCTCCCGGGTTGAGACCGTAATCGTGCCCCGCTCCTCCATCGCCTGTACTGCGTTCCTGAGAATATTGATGAACGCGCGGCGGAGCTCCTCGCGGTCGGCCTCCACCTCATCCGACCGCGCGCCGAGGTCCATGCGGATCTTCACGTCAGAATTCTGGCGGAAGAGATTCTCGGCCTCCGCCAGGACATCGTGGGCGCTGAGCAGCTGCATGCGCCGCTCCGGCATCCTCGCGTAATGCGAGAATTCCGAAGCGATGCGGCTCAATGCCTCGATCTGCTCCAGGATGGTCGAGGAAACCTGCCGAAGTATCCGTGGAAAATCCTTGACGCCGTCGGCGTAGGCCTGCCGGAGGTGCTGAATGGAGAGTTTTATGGGGGTCAGCGGATTCTTGATTTCGTGCGCGACCTGCTTGGCCATCTCCTTCCAGGCAAGCTCCCGCTCTGTGCGGGCCATTGTCTCGCGGGCTTCCTTCAGGCTGAGCGTCATCTGATTGAATGCGCGCTCCAGTTCGCCGAGCTCATCCCCCTCTTTCAACCTCAGCTCCACGTCGAGCGCACCCTCGGATATCTTCTCGGTGGCTTTTCTCAGCCGCCTGACGGGAGAAGAGATCTGATTGGCGAAGAGGGTGCCCACGACGATCGAGAGGAAGAGCGCGATGGCGTAGGCTCCGTAGAGGAATACATTGCGCCGCGCCAGCTCCTCCTCGACCTCGCTCTGGCGATAGAGCGTCGGGACGGAGACCGCGCCGATGATGGCGCCGTTTTCCGCCACTATCGGCCTGTAGCCGACGACGTAGGGAAAGAGGCCGATCGCTTCGTGTTCGGTGAAGAAGGACTTTTTCCCGAAGATAAGATTAAAGAACGCCCGTGCGCTCAGGCGGGAGTCGAGGAGTTCTGCAGTGAACATCTCCGGCTTGCTGCTTGCCTGAATCTCCCGGCCGAAGTAGATATTGAAATCGGTGTTAAGGTCGTTCGCGATCTCGACGCACTGCTCATCGGTCAGCCGTTCGAGCGCCGCGGGGACGTTTGCGCCGAGCTGCCGCTGGATTTCTGCGGCCACGACCGCTGTCTGTTCGCTCAGCCGGCGTTCGGTGGTCTCCTCCGCCCTCTCCATGGCGTATTGCCGGTTGTAATATGCCAGGATGACGACGGGGATTAACGATACGATGACGAATGAGGCGAGAAGCCGCGCGCGAAGCGTCCCTGCGATCGGAAGGCCGCGGACAAGCAGAGAGATGGCTGCGCCGGCAAGCCCTAGAGCCAGGTAGAATATCAGATAGTGCAAAAAAGTATAGAAATGCCACCGGAACCCGAGCGACTCGAGGCTCAGCGCGATCCAGGAATTCTGGCTTCTTCCGTCGGGAAGGTAGTAAGACTCGTAGTCCGTCCCCTCTATTTGCTCGTAGAGCCAGAAACCATCCGATGAGCCCGGGGACGGTGCCAGCCCGCCGGGGAGCTGGCGATCGAGGGAAAACATTTCGTTGGTGGAGAAGGTCAGCTTCCCCAGATAAAATTCCGATAGCGACACAGGGCGGTACTGGGAGCCGAATTTCTCACGGCCGGTGCTCCGCAGGAGATCGGTCGATTCACCGCGGAGGAGGGATTGCCGCCCTCCCGACACCTCGACCCAGACCCCGCCGATCACCGCCCCGTCATCATCCTGGATGGGTGCGTAACCGGTATACCACTTGACCGTTTCCCCGTTGATCACCCTCTCCCCGGTCTGCACGCGTCTCCCGAGGGGGGACATCTCAACCGAGTGTCGGCCGGTCGGATGCGGCGGGATCCCGATGTGGAAGTCGCTGAGAACGGAGCCGTCCGGCCGGACATAGGTGACCGAGCAATTATTTCCTTCCCTGCTGAGAACGCTTTTGGCCCACCGGGTGAAAGCGAGTTTCTCAATTTCGCTTGTGTCGGACGTCGCCAGCTCCCGGGCCGCCCCAGGACCGGCCAGATCATCGAGTGACCGCTGAACGATCGACGTCATCCAGCTGTCTTCCGGTCGGACGATCTCGGCCGCTAACAATTCTGTCCGTGCGCGGTCCGCCTCGTGGAGAGCGGTGTCGAGCGAGGGGACGACGACGGCGAGGGCGACGGCGAAAAGGAGAGTGAGCGTCGCCGCGAATCGCGACGGACCTACTCTTTCGGCAACCAGGGCCAGGATCGCAAAAAGGCCGATCTCGACAAGCCTGGGGACCTGCCCCAGGAGCGGGGTGGGATGAATAAGGCCAAAGAGAAGACTTGCCACGGCCAGGAGTACGACAAGCGAAATGAGCGCGGGGCCTCCCGGCAGGAGTGTCCGCATCGTCGTGTAGGAATGCGCGATGAGAAGCCCGCAGACCGTGGCTACTGAGAGCGCGGCGAGGAGCAGGTTAACGAGCATTACCGAGAGCGCCATCGATGGAAGCACCGTGGCCGGGTCGTTATAGGGGAGAGCGGAATCGAACACCGCGCTATGAATAAGCGAGGCAAATCCACGCGTCAGCAAAGGAACAAGGAACGCCGTAAGGCATACCTGAAACACGGCGAGCCATCGAGCCGGAGCCGGTCCCCGGCGCGTTTCGCCCAGATAGAGCGAGGCGGCGAGCGCGACGTTGATAGCCAGAAACAGGGCGCTGATAAACATTTCTCCCAGAGATGTTGCGAGGCCGTAGCCGAAGGGGGATGCAAAGTGTTTCGGGTCGAAGAGCTCTCCGCCCATCCCTCCGGGAAATTTCAGCCAGATCAGCGCGTACCGGAACACCCAGAGACATAAAGTCCACACGCACCCCTTCCAGACGGGGGACGAATTGACCCGGTGGGTGCGTACCGCGAGTGCCAGGAGAAGCGCAACGGAAAGGGCTGCGAGGCAGCTCTCTATCGTCCTCATGAGATTGCGGGCATCCTCGAGGCGGATCGCCAGGATCGGCTTCGGGACATACGCGAATCCTACCGAGGCTGAGCCGATGCTCGTCAGCCTGATGCTGAGCTGATTAGAGTCCTGGCTTGGGGCCGCACCGGGCGAGAAATCGAAGAAGGCCGGGAGCGGGAGGAGGCTTGGAAATGTCGCCCGGAATGCCCTGTTGCTGATAAACCGGTTGTTGATAGGATAATTGACATCGAATATCCGTTTGCCGACGAGCCATCCGGTCCGGCGGCCCTGGTCCTCGAGCGGCACGACGGCAATCAGATAGGAGTATATCGGTCCCTGGACGACGACGCACGCCTTCCGGTCCGAAAAGAGAGCGGGATCGGTGATAGGGCCGCGGCTGCCGACCCATCCGACAAGCCTTTTCCCGGCGCTATACGCTTCGAGCGAGAGAGCATTCTCGGAGAAAATGCGTTCGAAGACTGCCGACGTTATGCTATCCCCCCTAATGCTTTTGGCAATTCCGGAGGTTGAGGCGATCCGGATCACCTGGTCGAGCGTCTCTCCCTGGTACTTTTCGAACGCAGGCTGGGCCGCCTCGATCCGGTTTTTCGTCTCCTCCCGGGCGGTATCTTCCCAGTTTCGGTCAATGTACCAGACAACCGCCCGCTCGACCCCGTATGAGGAGACAAGCAGGGAAAGTGTGATAAAAAGGGCGGAGATTGTAGAGCGATGGGAGCTAAACAAACTGGACAAAGGGGGCGGCATCAATAGACATTGAACTGCACAATGACCCACCGGGATGCAAGCTTCGAGAGGGCGAGATAGACCTGGACTCGCTCAGGGCTTCCCCGTCCCGCGAGGACTCCACCCCCGGTCGCATAAGGATTTTCTGCGGTGAGATTTGACGTGGTGAATCGGAAGCGGGAAACAGGGTGGGCCGAGAAGAAATTCTGGAGGATGAGGGGGGCCTGGTTTGCGCTGAAATATCCGCTTACCCCGCGGCGCACGCTGATAAACGCCTGCCTCGCAAACAGATCTGAAAAGGAAGAGACATCCCCCCTGTTGATCCCCCTTTCAATCCTCTCTAACACCGCCCCGACTTCGGACTGAGATTCGTCCTGTCGGAGGTACTCACGATCCGGGCGTAAGGAATCTGCAGGTAAGCGAGCCGCTCCGAGGGAGAGAAACAGCACGGATACGGCGATTGCTCTCGTCATATGGCAAAATACTCCGCCCACCTCAAAAAGTCAAACATCGTGACCGTTGTCCCACGGCGATCCGCAGGACGGGTCGATGGTGATCAACAATCTCTGGTGAAACAAGCGGCGTGCCATATCACTTTTCACCAGAGGTCCTGCAGATACGAGGCGCGTATTCCTGGTGGGAGAGGAACAGGACGATCGTGTTCGGATTTTAGGACGCCTGGTCAATCCGAGAGAGCAACTTTCCCCCTGTTGAAAACGCCGATGGCCTTGCCCACCATCGCCCACCCGTCGAAGGGAGAGTTTTTCGACTTCGACCTGAACGAACGGACATCGACCTTCCATTCCTTTTCCGGGTCGAAGAATGTAAGAATGGCGCGCTCCCCCTCGGCGATGCGAATCGCGGGAAGATGAAGGATTGCCCGGGGGTTGGTGGAAAACTTTTCAATGAGCTGGGGGAGGGTGAGATACCCGTCACTCACAAGCTTCATCGCGAGGCCCACTGCGGTTTCAAGGCCCACGATCCCGAACGGCGCATCCACAAACTCAACCTGTTTCTCATCATAGGTATGTGGGGCGTGATCCGTCGCGATCACCTCGATCGTGCCGTCCCTGAGCCCCTCCTTCATCGCTTCGACGTCGTCCCGCGTCCGCAACGGGGGATTCATCTTCGTGTTGGTGTCGAATGTGCGCACGGCCTCATCTGTGAGAGTAAAGTGATGGGGGGTCACTTCGCAGCTCACGCGCAGGCCCCTGGCTCGTGCCGAACGGACGAGTTCAACGGAGCGTGCGGTGCTGATATGGGCCACATGATACTGCGATCCGCAGAACTCGGCAAGCTGGATATCCCGGGCGATCATAGTTACCTCGGCGACCCCCGGGATAGCCGGTAGCCCGAGAGCTGTGGAAACGGCTCCCTCGTTCATGGCTCCTCCTCGGGACAAATCGCGTTCCTCGGCATGCTGGATGACCGGCTTTCCTATCATGTGAGCATACTCCAGGGCCCGGCGCATTATTTCGGCGTCGGATACCGGGGAGCCGTCATCGCTGAAACCGACAGCTCCCGCCTCAGAGAGCTCGATCATGGGGGCAAGCTCCTTCCCTTCCCTCCCTTTCGTCACTGTCCCGACAGGGTGCACATCGGTGACACCGGAGCGGCACGCCCGCTCGATGATTTCCCGGACTATCCCCCCATTGTCGATTGAGGGGGAGGTATTGGGCATGCAGCAGACAGCCGTAAACCCTCCTGACGCCGCGGCGGCGCAGCCGCTCTCGAGAGTCTCCTTGTATTCGAACCCGGGATCGCGCAGGTGGGTATGCATGTCGATGAAGCCGGGGGCCACGACACATCCGGACAGATTCACCAGCTCGATATCCTTCGATGCAGAGATTTTCGCGGAGATTTTTTCAATGGTGCCGTTGACGACAAGGATATCGGCGTGCCGGTCGGTCCCTCCGGCAGGGTCAATCAGCCTCCCGTCCTTGAGGAGAATCTTCATAGCCGCCTCACCTTTGTGTCCCGAGGAGATAGAGCACGGCCATTCGGACCGCCACGCCATTCAGGACCTGTTGCAGTATGACCGATTGTTCGCCGTCAGCGACGTCGGCCGAAAGCTCGACGTCTCGGTTGATGGGCCCGGGGTGCATGATGACGATATCCCTGGACGCTTTCGCAAGGCGCTCCTTCGTGACGGCGAAGTATTGCCTGTATTCCCGGATGGAGGGGAAAAGGGGGCGTCCGTGTCTCTCCAGCTGAAGACGCAGGACGTTAAGAACATCGCAATGGCGTATGGCTTCATCCACGTCTGTGAAGACATTGCTGACACCGAGCCGATCGATCCCCCGCGGGATGAGTGTGGCCGGCCCGCACACTGATACCTTCGCCCCCATCGCCCGGAGACCATGGATATTCGACAGCGCCACACGGCTGTGGGAGATGTCGCCGACGATGCAGACATGCTTCCCCTCGATAGTCCCCATTTTTTCCCGGATGGTGTAGAGGTCGAGGAGGGCCTGAGTCGGGTGTTCATGGGCGCCATCTCCTGCGTTTATCACGGTTGCATCGATGACTTTTGTGAGGAACAGGGGCGCCCCGGCGGCGGAGTGCCTGATGACGACGATGTCAATCTTCATCATCTCAATATTGCGCGCAGTATCCTTGAGGCTCTCTCCTTTCCTGATGCTGCTTGCATCTCCGGAGAGGCTGACGACATCAGCTGAGAGCCGGCGCTCGGCAAGTTCGAAGGAGGTCCGGGTGCGGGTTGAGCTCTCGAGAAAAAGGTTCAATACCGTCTTTCCCTGCAGGGTCGGGACCTTCTTTATCGGGCGGTCGAGAACTTCCCGGAAGGCTGAGGCGGTATCGAGGATCGACACGATATCCTCGGAGGGAAGATTCTCAAGCCCGAGGAGGTGGCGCGATCCGAAAGGCATCAGCTCGCGCCCCGTTCCACCAGGACGACGGCATCCTCGCCGTCGGTCTCGGTCATCAAGACCCTGATTTCCTCATCGACAGAGGTCGGTGAATTTTTTCCCACAAAATCTGCCTTGATCGGAAGCTCGCGGTGCCCGCGGTCGACGAACACGGCAAGCTGTATGGTCGAGGGGCGGCCCAGGTCGATCAGCGCGTCGAGCGCGGCCCGGACCGTCCGGCCGGTATAGAGGACGTCATCGACGAGGATGATGTCCTTTCCGGTCACGTCAAAAAAGATGTCCGTGCCCCGGAGGACGGGCTGGGTCAATTTGCCGCGCAGATCGTCCCTGTAAAGGGTGATATCGAGGGAACCCACCTGGAGTTCCCGGTGCTCTATCTCCTGTATTGCCTTTGCGAGGCGGTGGGCAAGATGGTCTCCGCGGGTCCGGATCCCGACGATGGCGATGGTCTCCGAGCCTTTGTTTCTCTCAACAATCTCGTGGGCCAGGCGGATGAGGGTTCGTTGGAATCCCTGATGATCGACGATCCGGGACTTAATGTTCATGGATTCCCTGAAATGAAAAAGCCCCGCCCTGTATCGGGGTGAGGCTAAATGATTCTCGGCTCATGTATTCTTCCTTTCTGACCTCGCAGGATCAGATTAAAGGTGAACGGATTCAGAACGCATTCAATATAACAAATTGAGCGATGGGGTGCAACTTGCGAAAGTCGGCCCGGCCTGCTACATTCGGGTGAGGAGGCGATACCTTCCGGTGTCCGTTTACCATTTTGAGGAGGCCCCACCATGGAACTATTCATTGTTCTCTCCCTTGCCCTCCTGGGAAATGCCGCTGAAAGCCCCGACTCCCTTGTGCTTCCCGGCATTGAGGATGTGCATGTCACAAAGGTTACAATTGAGAGCGCGGAGTTTTATATGCGGATCCGCACTCACGGCTTTCCCACGCGAGCCTGGTTCGAATGGGGGGAGACTACGGCGTATACCGACACCACCTCGGTAAGCCAACACACGCCGTCGGCCGAACCCTGGTTCGTGCGCGCAGCGCTTTCAAAACTCACCCGAGGAAAGATTTACCATTTCCGCGCTGTGGCGGAGAATCCTGCAGGCGCGACTTTCAGTACCGACCATCGGTTTATCACCTCTCCCCCGGACATTGTGACGCTATTGCCCGATGGGATAACGAGCAACGGGGCCAGGCTGAGGGCGCGGTGCGACACGGACGGCGAGCCGGCATCGGTCTTCTTCAGCGTCGGTCCGGAATCGACGTACACCGCGTTCACGACCCCGGCTCAGGACTTTGCTCACTCTCAGAGCCCTGTTGAAATAGAATCGGTCCTGGACGATCTTGTGCCTTCGACCACCTATTACATCCGGGCATATGCACGGAACACAGACATGCCCGATATTCTCGTCCAGGGGAATCTTCAGATTCTCACCACGAGGGCCGATTCCGATGCAGCCGGTTTTCTTGTTCCGCTTGCCTTTGAGGGAGTGTCGAAACGGGAAGCGGTGGTCCATTTTGGCGTTCACACATCTGCCTCCCGCTGCGTCGACGAGGCGCTTGGGGAACAGGAGCTTCCTCCCCCGCCGCCATCCGACGATGAGATTGTGCTCGCCCGTTTCACTGGCAGGTGTCTCGGTTCGGGCACAAGCATCGACCTGCGCCGATTCCGGTCCGATCTTCAATCGGACACGTTCACGGTGGCGCTTCAGGCGGGCGTGAACAGCATTCCGATCAGAATCTCGTGGCCCCGATTGGACACGATCTACAGAGCCGCGCAGCTTCTCCTCGGGTCCGGCACGATTGATATGACCGTGGATACGACCGTGACCATTGATCGACCCGGAATCGACGTCTTCACGATCGTCGCCACAGGCCCGCGTCCTCATCGGCACCTCCCGCTTGCGGTGACGCTTCCCTCCGAGGGGATTGTGCAGGGAAGAATACTGGCCGCGGCGCTCGTCAATCCGGACGGCCTCCCAACTCTCGCGTGGATTGAATGGGAAACTTCCGATTCACTTGCGGGGACCACTCAGCCGGTATTCCTCGGTGACTCGATAAAGATGCTTCGACTCCGGGACACGCTGGCGGGGGCGGGCGCCGGGACCAGACTGCGATACCGGGCGGTAGCCCGGAATCCGATGGGAGCCGCGTTCGGAGGCTTCCGGGAGGCAACATCCCCGGAGATCACGCGGATTGAGGAGCTTTCCCCCCGCTCCGGAGATTTTGTGCTCTATCAGAATCGACCGAATCCGTTCAATTCCGAAACGATCATATCCTACGAGCTGCTCTCTCCGGAACGTGTGACCCTTGAGCTCTTTGATCTCCTCGGGCGGAGAGTCGCTATCCTGGCGGACGGGGCTGAAATGCCCGGACGGAGATCAGTGCCGGTCACATCAGCGGATTTAAGCAGCGGAATCTACTGTTACAGGCTCCGGGCGGGGAATTATTCGCAAATCCGGATGATGGTTCTTCTGAAATAGGGTTGACTCTTTCCGGGGCAATCGCGACATTGCCCGGCTCTTCGGCGTGAAGCGGATGCAGCCCCCGCAGGGGGCTAAAGGCTGAGCGATGGAAGAATTGCGTGCCGGGGGTGGGCGCTACTGGGATCGAACCAGTGACCTTACGCGTGTGAGGCGTACGCTCTGAACCAGCTGAGCTAAGCGCCCGGATACGATTCGGATGTGACAAATGTACGAAAGAACTCACCTGAAATCAAGCAGAGGAATACGCGTTGGGGGCTTCGGCCGGTGCCATGCAGGGGAGGGGCGATGAGCGAAGGGAGGTCTCTCATCCTGATCGTCGACGACGACACGGAGCTTCTCGGAACGTTGTGCGAGGAATTCACGGCCCTCGGTTATTCCACGAGATCGGCCGTGGACGGGCAATTGGCGCTCGATGCTCTACAGGGGGACTCGTTCGATGCCGTCATACTTGATTTGAAACTTCCGAAGGTCGACGGTTTCGAAATCCTGAAGTTCATCAAGCAGCATCATCCGGCCACAAAGGTCATCGTCCTCACCGCGTACGCGAATCTGGGAAACGTCGAGAAATGCAAACAGATGGGGGCCGACGACGTAATCGAAAAGCCGTACGAACTGGGCGATTTGTTCGATTCTGTGAAATTCCACCTTGGCAGGTAGTCTCTTCTCCTCCCCGGAGCGCCGAATGGTCAATCCCTGGTTTTGCCCATAAAAGAAACCCCGTCCCTTAATACCGGTCCGGGGTTCCCTCACCTTTCTTCTATCCACCATAGGAAATACAGCCCTGAGGGAAAAAAGTTGAGGAAAAAAAATGTGAGCCTGACGGTGAAATCAAGTGGGAGGGGCTTGATTTCGAAGTGGGAGCCAGGCTCACAGAATGATATAAATATACTATCCCGCCAAAACGCGCGGTATCGGCAAAGCCATGAAAATTCTGTAAGATTATTTGAACCAGCCTGTGGGAAAACTCCGACGTCGTTTACCAGCCGTTATAGGTAATCGAACTCGCCCCGGAGCTGTCGAGCGTCAGGATTGCGGTCCAGACCGAATCGAAGGACGATTTTGCGGCGATCGTGACCTGAACCGTGTCAGGGATTCCACGGAGATAATACCGCCCGTAGTCATCCTCCGCCAGGTTTGCGGGCACTGTGAAGCCGCTGAACGAGCCCTTTTCACCCGAATGGGTCGCCCGCTTCTGCCTGTAGCGAGAAGCATTCGCCGCAAGAGCACGGAGGCTTGCGGCGATTCCCTCCTTGTTCGACTTGATATTATTTGACCCGAATTGTCCGATGCTCACCGCGATGACGGTGCCGACGATGAGCACACCGAGGAGAAGGAGCGCCAGCTGTTGTTGGCCCATGACGAATTTATTTTGCGAACGTAGCGTTGGCACCCCGAATGGATGATCAATGTAGAATATCCGAGGGTGAAAGTCAACAGCCCCTGTGAGATACGGGCTGTGAATCCCGGCGATGTCGTCACTGCGGTTCTTCGTCCTCGGCAAAAAACTCTTTCACCTTGGCAGCGACCTTTTCGCCGACAACCTCGGCAAGCTGCTCCCCCGTCGCGAACTTCACCCCCTGCACCGATCCGAATACCTCGAGCATCTCCCGGGCCCGCTTCTTTCCCACGCCTTCGATCAGATCGAGCTCCGTGCGCAGCACCCGTTTGCTGCGTAGCGTCCTGTGATACGTGATGGCGAACCGGTGCGCCTCATCTCGTATCTGCTGCAGCAATTTGAGCCCGGGCGACGAGCGGGAAAGGGACTGGGCGTCGCCGGATCCCGGGATGAATACTTCCTCAAGCCGCTTGGCGAGCCCGATGACAGCCGGGGTCCTTTGGGACTGCTCGTCGGCGCGGGGCGACCCGGGAAAAAGACCTAGCTCCCCGAGGGACTCCACAGCGCTGGAAAGTTGTCCTTTGCCTCCGTCGACCACGATGAGGTCGGGCATCTCCGCATGCTCCTCACGGAGCAAGCGTCCATAACGCCGGCCGATGACTTCCCGCATGCTGGCAAAATCGTCGGGGCCGTTCACGGTCTTGATCTTGAATTTCCTGTACTCCGATTTCTTCGGTCGCCCGTTCACGAAGACGACCATCGAGGCAACGCTGTCGGTTCCCTGAAAATTTGAAATGTCGAAGCACTCTATGCGTCTCGGCGCCTGGGAAAGGCGGAGGTCCTTCTGGAGAATCTTGACGGAGGGCGGGAGATAGTCGCGATTCTGCGCCTTCTGAAGTTTCAGCATCCCGAGGAGAAGCTCGGCATTGTGTTTGCACATCGCCATAAGCTTTGCCTTCTCCCCGATTTTCGGGACTACCACAGAGACCTTCTCTTCCCTCCTCGTACTCAGCCACTGTTCCAGAGCCGCGTTGTTTTCCAGCTCGAGGGGGAGAAAGATTTCTGACGGGATATCCATGGAATCCAGGTAATACCTGTCGAGGAACTGCTGAAAAACCTCCGGCTCCGGCTTCCTGTCGACGCCTGACATATAAAAATGCTGACGTCCGTTGATCTTCCCGTCCCTCACCTTGAAAACAACCCCGCAGGCATCGTCTCCCTCGGAGGCCAGGGCGAACAGGTCCCGGTCAACGAGTTCCGCATCAATCACTTTTTGCCGGTCGTTATAGACGCTGAGCTGGCGGATCTGGTCGCGAAGGCGCGCCGCGTCCTCGTAGCGGAGCTCGTTCGAGGCGACGCTCATGCGCTCCTCTAGGGAGCGGACGAGAGTCGACGTCTTCCCGCGGAGCACCTGGACGACGTCCCCGATCATCTCGTTATAGCGTTCCTGCGAGACAAGGCCCTCGCACGGGCCCTCGCATTTCTTGATGTGATAATCGAAACAGATTTTCACCGACTTCTTCCGGACAACTTCCGCATCGATGAAATAATTGCAGCTCCGCACTTTGTAGATTTCCCTTATGATCTTCAGCGAAGCGTGCATGTTCTTGACGTCGGTATAAGGTCCGAAATACCTGGACCCGTCCCGTATCAGCCGGCGGGTGGCGAAGACGCGGGGATAGGGCTCGTTCGTGATGACGATATAGGGGAATGTTTTGTCATCCTTCAGATCGACATTGTACCGCGGCTTCAGCTTCTTGATGAGGGTCGTCTCAAGGATCAGAGCTTCCACTTCCGAATCGGTCACGATCAGCTCCAGGTCGCGGATCTTGGCGACCATCGCATCGCGGCGCGGATCCGGGCGGTAAGATTTCTGAAAATACTGCCGCACCCTGTTGCGCAGGTTTATCGCTTTTCCGACGTAAACGACCTCGCCCGCGGAGTTCTTGAACTGATAGACCCCCGGGAGGGTCGGCAGATTGCCGAGTTTGTCCTGCAGCCGGACGAGATCCTTCGTGATCGAGATATTCTCAGGCATCGTGCTTAAAACTTGTAAGGCGATCAACAAAAAGATAGAGGAAATTCTCCGCTATGTCAAAGGGGGAGGACGAGGCGGAGCCGGGGACCGTCGGCCCCCTGCCCTACGGAGAGTTTCAGAGGGCCCTCTCCCTCGTCGTAGAACCGCGAGACGGCGAGGCCGGATACCGTCCCGATGCAGGCGCCCAGGAAAGTATCCGAAAGCCAGTGTTCGTCGTGATAGACCCGCGAGGCTGCTGTGAGGGCGGCCAGGGAGTATAATCCCGCCGTGGCAACCGGATTTCCGATCCTCGAGGAAAGGACGGACGAAACGGCAAACGCCACAGTTGAGTGGCCCGACGGGAGCGAATTCCTTTCATCGTTGAAAGAGAAGGGATGGAAATCGAGGTTCCCTGCTTCCCGATACGGGCGGCTTCTCCCCGCCGCCACCTTCAGAACTATGGTCGTGACGCCGGCAAAGGCGATCGATTCGAAAATCATCATCCCTGTTTTCCGCAGCTCCCCTTGGTGGAAGGCCAGCCCCCCCGCATAGCAGCCTCCCGCAAGGGCGAGTCCATAGACCTCCCTCCCGTACTGTCGTCCCACCTCGAAGATATCGTTCCCTGCGGAGGATTGATTGCGCTGGGCCAGCGAACGAGCGGGTTCATCGAGACTAAAAAGAATCACCGTCCCTGTGGCCACTGCCCCCGCTGCTATCCAGCTCCCGCCGTCAAATCTAAGCGGCGAGCTGAAGAATCTTCCCGTATGGCACCAGAGGGTCTCGAGATCAGCGCGAAAAGTGGAGCCGGCCGATGTGGAATCTCCCTGCGCGGCCAGAGGCTGGGTTAATCCAAGGAGCAGGAACGAGGAAGCAAGTCGGAAGAAAATCATCGCGATCATGGGAGGGCCTGCAACCGCAGGGCGCTCGCCTCCCGGGCGCGGCCCCCGGGGTCCCTGTCAGCCATGGACGGGGTCAAGCACCCCGGCACTACGGTCCCGGCACACAATGACCAAGGAATTGGACAAGGCATCCCCCGGTTTGGCGCATCCCGGCATGTAATGATTCACGATATTTTCTGGCTTATTTCTACGAGGACGCCGTTCGTCGACTTTGGATGAAGGAAGGCAATCCAGCAGCCGCCGGCGCCGCGTCTGGGCATCTCATCGATAAGGATGAAACCTTCAGCCTTGAGCCGGGCGAGCTCCCGGTGGATATCGTCAACCTCGAATGAGAGGTGGTGTATGGATTCACCCCGCTTGTGCAGGAATTTTTCCACGGGCGAGCCCTCTGCGGTGGGTGCCGTCAGCTCGATCGAGGCGTCCCCGGCGATACGGATTGTGGCGACCTTCACCTTCTGATCCGCGACCGTCTCGGTCTCCGCCTCTCCGGCTCCCAGCAGCTTCCGGAATAGCCTGGTCGATTCTTCCAGGTTTTGTACCGCTATGCCAACATGCGACAGTTTCATGGCACGCCACGATGCGATTTGAGTTTTCCGAGAAGATCCCGCCCGTTTGACAGGAGAAGGCCGACAATCACGAGAGCGGATCCGCCGAAGACCGCCGGCGGAAGTTTCTCACCCAGCATCAGCGCCCCCAGGATGAGGGCGATCACCGGAATGACCGTCGAAATCAGGGAAAGGTATACCGCTTCGACCCGCTTGACCAGCCAGTAATAGACAGTGAACGTCACCACGGTCCCCAGTGAGCCGAGGTAGAGGATCGATCCGATGCCCGGTGCATCCAGCCGGACGTCGCGGAAGTCCTCAAGGATAAGTGCCAAGCCGTACATGACGGGGATTCCGGCAATAATTCCTCCGGCGTTCATTGCCATGGGGTCAATGTGTTTTCCCTTCCTCTTGATGACCATGAGCGTGGCCCCCTGCATCAGGGTACTCAACAGGACGGCGCCCATGGCAAGAGAGCTTGCCTCGCCCAGACGGACATCCGACCAGAAGATAAAAAGAATACCCAAGAATGCAAAGAGAATCCCGGTCATCTTATAGGCATTAAGCCGTTCGTCGGGCAGGAAATAGCGGGACATAACCGCGACGACGAACGGGAAGACGGCGAAGAGCACGGCCGTTAGACCCGAGGCGATGTAGAGTTCGCTCCAGTAGACGAGAGCGTAGGGGATGGAGAAGGAGAAAAGCCCGATGGTCACGTAGACGATTGCAGCATCGCGGTCAAGCGGGATCCCAATCCTCCGGATGGCCAGGATGCATGCAAGGAGGACGAGTGCCACACTGAAGCGCAGCGCGACGCCGTAAAGGGGCGGAACGCTTCCGAGCCCAAGCCTGATCGCCAGCCACGTGGAGCCCCAGATCAGGGTGATCAGAATGATCCCGAGCGGAACGAGCGGCCTTTTCATCACCAGTCCTGGAAAGAGTAGGTGACCATTCCTGAGAGAAGTTTGGGATAAAAATACGTGGACTTTTGCGGCATGGTCAGCCCCGCCTCGGCCACTTCACGAACCTGATCGACGGGGGTCGCGTTGAGGAGAAATGCCGCCTGAGCTTTCCCCTCGGAGACGAGCGATGCGGCGCTGGTCACGTCCTTCACGTAGTCAAGATAGACTTTTCTCAGCTGGTCCTCGTTCGAAATTCCGAGAATTTTCTCGAGGATAACCGTGTGGAGTATTGCGACATCCAGCCCGGCCACGGCCTCGGGGGAGCCGGACCGGATAAGCAACGAGCGATCCTTCATTGTGAGCAGGTGCGAGGCTTTTTTTTGTATCAGGCCGAACGTCCCTCTCCCCCCTCGAACGAGTGCGGCTTCGAGATCATCCTGATCGTCAAAGTTTTTCAGGTGAAAATATCCACCGAGTTTTTTCAAAAACTCTGAACCATCAAAGGACGGCAGGCTGTGCAGGATCCTGTGCGTGGGCAAAATGACCAGACCCGGGTCGTTCATGCTGGCAAAATACATCGGGATGAATTCCGCCGGAGTCCCCGCGACGCCGGGGCTCGAATCCCGGTAGAGCAATGCCGTCTCATAACGATGATGTCCGTCGGCAACGAAAACCCTTCTATCACGCAGAAAATCGGCGACAAGCTCGATCATCTCGGGATCGCTCACCCGCCACATCCTGTTTCGCACACCGTCAAACACCAGGTCGCGGTACGGTTGTTGGCGGGCATCCTGAAACGCCGCGTCGATCAGGCCGCCGGGATCGTTGTAAAGAGCCATGATCTGGCTGAACATCGCACCGGTCGCACGGAAGAGTTTCAGCCGGTCCTCTTTCGGACCCGGAAGGGTCTTCTCGTGGGGCATGATGGTCCCTTTCCCGAAACCCTCAAGCCGGCAGGCGGCGATAAACCCCCTCCGGCGCAGCCGGCGGCCATCAGGCAGCGTAAAATCCTGGGCGAGAAGATACAACGACGGCATCGGGTCCCTCACGAATATCCCGGACTGCATCCACTCGGAGAGCTTTTGCGCGGCGGCGCTGTACGGTTCCTCCTCGCGCCCGAGGATCAGCCGGATGACGTTCGCGGGATGGCGGTCGTAGAGTTCGGACTGCTGCTCCGGCGAAATCACGTCATAGGGAGGCGCGACCACGTCTGCCATAGGAACCCGCAGGGGGTCGTAGAGTATTCCTCTGAACGGTCTTATGAGCGGCACGGCATCACATCAGATACTGGTAGACGGTGACTTTGGCGTCGTACCCGGGGCGATGAAGAATGAGGGATTTAATGCGCCGGTACTCTTCATCAATGGGCACATACTTCCGCGTGCCCTCAAGTTTTCCCCGGCTGGCCAGATACCCGACGATCTCGGCCCGCACCTCCGGCTCCGTCGATTCCCTGCCTGTGAGGATGAGGTACACCCTCACCGGTCGGTTTTCTGCCGACATCGAATCGACCGCCCGTGATAGGTCGGGGACGCTTTCCGGTCTCAGCATGACGGGATAACTCCCTTCCCCCTCACTCTTCCGGTAAAACTCATAAGAGATGCTCTCATCGGATATGACCACCCCGCCGGAATCCTTTAAGTCCCGCAGGACCTCCTTCCACGGCGAGGCATAGACCGGCATGAGGAAGTGCCGGTTCATGGCCCAGTGGACGTCTCCGACCAGATTCACAAGGAGCAGAGCCCCCAGCATCATGCCGCGGATCCATCGCTCGGGGGTGGCAGAAAGGATCTGGCCACAGAGAATGAAAACGAAGGGCAGGGCGAACAGGGTCCTCGACGGTGTATAGATGAAGCTTGTCCGCGAAGCGAAATACGTTGTTATGAAGGAGGTGAACAGTACCCCCAGCAAGACAACGCTCGACGAATAAAACCCCGCGCTCCCCCGCGGAAGGTATCCCCGCTTGAGGACCAGCAGCAGAACGAAGAGAAGTACTGCCAGCCCGAACATCCCCGCCGCCTCGAACGGGTAGGTCATCTCGCCGAACAGGAATGCGTAGGCGCTGTAGAGACATTTCAGCGGAATCGCCAGCGGAGAATTGTTGAAGTCGGCTATCCTCGGCGCTTCGCCCAACGCCTGGAGCTGTCGGGGCACGATGGTCACCCACGGGAGGAATGTGATAAAGGCGGCGAATCCGATCAGAAGCCACCCTGCGAGAAGTTTTCGCTCCTTCACTATCACGTACAGAAGGTGAACCAGGATGATGACCGACGAGGGATAGTCGGTGTAGAGCAGGGCCGAATACGTCGCCAGGAGCGAAAGGCGGCTCTTCCACTCGGGACTCCTGACATACCAGAGAAATGCCGAGGAGGAAAGTACTACCAGGCAGGCGGCAAGCAGGTAATACCGAAGCATCGGCATGAAGAGCCAGAGCTCGCTTGAGAGCGCGAAGAGAATCCAGGGTTGGTTGCCCGGGGAGGGCGCGAGCCGCCTGAACAGCCTTAGGGATACAAATAGCAGAAGAGCTCCCTGCAGCCCCTGAAACACTCTCAGAAAAAGCTCGGATGAACCGACAAGAGAGACCCACCCCTTGAGAAGGAGGAAATACGCCGGGGGGTGGTAATCGGCTGCGACGGACGAAATCACCCTGTCGAGCGGGACCGAAGAATACGAGATGCTCAGAATTTCGTCTCCCCAGAGGCTTTTGGTGAGAATCGCGAGAGCCGTGACCACGGCCGGGACGGCGACGATCACGAGCCATTCCCTTGAGCGGATGTCGTGCTCGAGCGTCATGAGAGAGGATATCCGAGTCGACGGAGCCACGCATCCTTTTCTCTCCAGCGCTCCCGCACTTTCACATGCAGTTCGAGAAATACTCCCCGGCCCAGAAATTTCTCTATATCCGCCCGTGAGGATTTCCCGATTTCCCTTAGAGCTCTCCCCTCCTTCCCGATCAGGATCGCCTTTTGCGAATCACGCTCGACATAGATCTCGGCATTGATGACGTCTTTTTTTCCTTCCGCTTCCGTAAACGAGATGATATCGACCGTCGTGGAGTAGGGGACTTCCTCACGGAAATAGGCAAAGATCTTTTCCCGGATGATTTCGGCCACAAAGAACCGTTCCGGCTGCTCACTCACAACGTCCGGGGGAAAAAATGGAGGGTGCTCCGGAAGCTCCGCCGCGATGCTATCGATGAGTTCTGCCGTCCCGTCTGCCTTCAGGGCGGACACCGGAAATACCTCCTTGAACGGGAAGAGCGCCGAGAAGGAGGCGATCACCGGAAGCATACGGGTTTTCGGGACCAGGTCGGCTTTATTGATGACAAGGTAAACCCTCTTGGCGGGCGGATCGAGAGAGTTCAGGGCCTCGGCGCTTTTGTTGCCGGGATGCGAACCATCGATCATGAAGAGGATGAGATCGGCGTCTTCGATGGCGGCCCTGGCGGATTTCATCATCGCTTCGTGGAGCCTGTACCGGGGCTTCAGAAGACCGGGAGTGTCGAGGAAGACGATCTGAAAGGAGGGCCGGGATAGGATTCCGATGATCTTATGACGGGTAGTCTGCGGCTTGTCGGTGACGATCGAAATCTTCTGCCCCACCAGAGTGTTCATCAACGTCGATTTCCCGACGTTCGGCTCCCCGATGATCGCCACGTAGCCGGTCCGGAAGGGTGTTTCCGCACTCATCAGCGGAAGAGATCGGGGTGCCTTCGGTGGTAACCGGTCGCCTTCTGGTAGAGGGCGGCGGCGGCGAGCAGGCGTCCTTCATCGAAAAGATTGCCCATGAAGCAGATGCTTGTGGGCAGGCCCTTGCTGCTAAAACCGTTGGGCAGAACCACGCACGGGTGTCCTGTGAGATTGGTGAGCAGAAGGTTGTCACCCTCGAAAGAGGGAGCGAGATAGAAATCCACATCGGTGAGGATTTTTTGCATTTCCCCTATGATCTCGTAGCGTATCCGGTTCGCCTGGATATATTCGACAGCCGGGATGAACCGCGAAGCCCTCAAGACGTTCGGCCAGGCATCCTTGATCTGCCGGACCAGGAGATCATCCCGGCCGCTCCGGGTGAGCTGATCAAAGGCCGCCCCCGCTTCGGCCGACAGGATGATGTTCAGATCGCCCGTCGGGTAGTTTTTCGGGAGTCCTATCGGAATAAGAGTCGCCCCGAGGCTCCGGAGGACGGCGAAGGTTGAGTCGTTGTGCGATTTCTCTTTCACGCTGTCGAAATCGCTTTTCAGAAAACCCACCCTCACGTCCTTCAGTGAATAATGGCCGGGGTAAGTGAAAGGCGCGTCAAAGACGGTCTGATCCAGGCCGTCCGGGCCGTAAATCGCATTGAAGACGATCGCGCAATCTTCAGCCGAGCGGCCTATGGGACCGATCTTGTCCATCGACCAGCTCAGGGCCATTGCGCCATGCCGGCTCACCCTCCCGTACGTCGGTCTCAGGCCGGTCACGCCGCAGACTGTTGATGGCGACACGATGGAGCCCCAGGTTTCCGTCCCGATTGCGAATCCCACAAGTCCCGCCGACGTGGCGGACGCCGAGCCGGCGGAGGAGCCGCTCGAGCCTTTCGACGTATCCCACGGATTGCGGGTGGTTCCCCCGAACCAGACATCCCCCCAGGCGAGCTCTCCCATGGAGAGCTTGGCGAGGAGGATCGCTCCTGCCGAATCGAGCCGCTTGATGACCGTGGCGTCCTCATCGAAAATTTGATCCCGGAAGGGGACCGAGCCCCATGTCGTCCGAGCTCCCCGGGTCGAGAGAAGGTCCTTTGCCCCGTACGGAATGCCGTGAAGGAGGCCGCGGTATTTCCCGTTGCGAATCTCATCGTCGGCCTTTCTGGCCTGCGCCAGAGCCCTGTCCTCCAAGAGTGTGATGACGCAGTGAAGACTCGGGTCATAGCGCTTGAGGCGCCCGATATACATCCGGGTCAATTCTTCCGAGGTCACTTTGCGGGTCTTGATCAGAGTGGCAAGCTGCGCGATCGAGGCAAATGCCAGATCCTCGGTCCGGTCCGGCAGGGGCAGGGCCTCTCCCTTCAGAGTCGGGAAAGGCGTGTGTTTCCTTTGAAATTGAAAGCCGGGAGGAAGGGGATTGAATTCAAGCGCCGGCGGGACGGAATTGGGGATCTCCCGGTTCCTAATCGCCTGGAAATTCTTCAGCTGGTCGCTAAGCGCGTCGAGCATTGAATCCCGCTTGGCGTCGGCGAAGCTGAGGCCGAAGAGTTTCTCAGCGCCGACGAGCATCTCCCGCGTAACGGGATTTGCCGGTCCGGACCGCATGAACGACAGGATTAGAAGGAATCCCCCCGCGGCAAGAGAGACCGTGGCGATCCGGCGCACCCCCTACCTTCCGTGACAGTTCTTGTACTTCTTCCCGCTCCCGCAGGGACAGGGATCATTCCTGCCGACTTTCTCCCCCACACGGATCGGCTGGGGTTTTGTGGCCGGGGGTCCGCCCCCCTGCCTCGACCTCTCTTCTCCCTGCGCCGGCTCACGGTTGGGCTGGAATCCCATCCCCTGTGAGGAGGCGTGGCTCAAGGTCATTTGCTGGGGACGCTGGGCTCTCGGGAGCCGGCGGGCCGGCACAGGTTCGGCAGACTGGGGGAAGAGCTTGAAGACCAGATTCAGCATCTCGTTGGAGAGCATATCGAGAAGCTCGACGAACATGTTGAATGCTTCCGTCTTATATTCGACGATCGGATCCTTCTGGCCATAGGCCCGGAGGTGAATCCCTTCCTTCAAATCGTCCATCTCCCGGAGGTGATCCTTCCACCTCTCGTCGATGACCTGCAACGAAACCATCCTTTCGAGTTCGGCGAGGCTTTCCGGTCCGATGCGCTCCTCCTTGCGCTTATAGAATTCCATCGCTGCTTTCAGGACGGAGTCGCGGACCCCCTCCTTGCCGAGCTTCTGCCAGTCGGACGGATCGATCGTGAAATCTATGAGAAAATTGGTTCTGAGTTCCTCCCGGAGCAGGGGGATATCCCCCTGGTCGTAATGCTTATCGACGAGTTTATCGATGAATTCGGTCAGCATCTCGAAAATATCCTCACGAAGCCTTTCTCCGAGGAGGGCATGTCTGCGCCGGGAATAGATCACCTCGCGCTGCTGATTCATCACATTATCGTATTCAAGCAGGCGCTTCCGGATGGCAAAATTGTTCTCCTCCACCTTTTTCTGAGCACGCTGGACGGACCGGGTGATCATCGGGTGCTGGATCACATCCCCTTCCTTCAGGCCGAGGCGGTCCATGATCCTGGCGATGCGGTCGCTGCCGAAGAGCCTCATCAGATCGTCCTCGAGGGAGAGATAGAACTTCGAGGATCCGGGGTCTCCCTGTCTGCCTGCGCGTCCCCTGAGCTGCCGGTCGATGCGGCGCGCCTCATGGCGCTCCGTGCCGATGATATGGAGGCCTCCGGCGGGGGCCACCCCCGGCCCCAGTTTGATATCGGTTCCGCGTCCCGCCATGTTTGTGGCGATGGTCACTCCTCCGGGCAGGCCTGCGTGCGCGACGATCTCCGCCTCCCGCTGATGCTGCTTCGCGTTGAGGACGTTGTGGGGGATGCCCTGCCGTTTGAGCATCCTGCTCAGCGTTTCCGATACCTCGACGCTCGTCGTCCCGACCAGCACCGGGCGGCCGGCCTTCCGGAGATCTTCGATCTCGGTCATCAGCGCATTGTATTTTTCGCGCTTCGTCTTGTAGATGACGTCGTCCGTGTCGTCCCGGATCATTTCCTTGTTCGTGGGGACAACCACGACGTCAAGCTTGTAAATCTCAAAAAACTCAGACGCTTCCGTTTCGGCTGTTCCGGTCATGCCCGCCAGCTTCTTGTAAAGGCGGAAATAATTCTGCAGTGTGATGGTCGCAAGAGTCTGCATGTCCCTTTCGACCTTCACGCCCTCCTTCGCTTCGATGGCCTGGTGGAGACCGTCGGAATACCGGCGGCCGGGGAGCAATCGACCCGTGAATTCGTCGACGATCATGACCTTCCCGTCGTCGGATACGACGTACTCGTCGTCTTTATCATAGAGGGAGTAGGCGCGGAGAAGCTGTGTGACGGTATGGATGCGGTCGCTCTTCTCGGCATATAAGAGATTGAGTTCATCCTTCATCCGCTGCTTGTCGGCGGCTGAGAGAGACTCATTCCCTTCGATCACGGCGACCTCCGTCCCCACATCCGGGAGGATGAAGAAATCCTTGTCCCCCGCGCTCCCGGCGAGAAGCTCCCTCCCCTTCTCAGAGAGATTGATCGAGTGGTCCTTTTCATCGATCGCGTAGTACAGTTCGTCGTCGATTTCATGCATCCGCCGCGACTGGTCCCGGAGGTATTCCATTTCGGTCTGCTGCATCAGCCTCTTGTTGCCCGGCTCGCTCAGCATCTTCATGAGCCGCTTGTGCTTGGGAAGGCCGCGATAGGCGCGCAGGATCTCTACGCCCGCCTCTTCCTCTTTCGCCCCGGCAAGGTGCTGTTCCGCCTCGGCGACGATCTTCGTAACGTAATTGCGCTGGGCCGAGACGAGCCTCTCCACCCGGGGCTTCATTTCCGCAAACTTGTGGTCTTCCGCCTTGACCGGACCGCTGATAATGAGAGGCGTCCGCGCCTCGTCGATGAGAACGGAGTCGACTTCGTCGACGATGGCATAGTAATATTCCCTGTGGACCAGGTCGTCGGGAGAGATGACCATGTTGTCGCGCAGGTAGTCGAACCCGAATTCGTTGTTCGTGCCGTAGGTTATATCGCACGCGTATTGCGTTCGGCGCTGGATGGAATCCATCTGTGACTGTATGCAGCCGACGGTGAGCCCCAGGAATTCAAAAACCTTGCCCATCCACTGGCTGTCGCGCAGGGCAAGGTAGTCATTGACCGTCACCAGGTGAACTCCACGCCCGGGGAGGGCGTTCAGGTACAAGGGAAGGGTCGCCACGAGGGTCTTCCCTTCCCCGGTGGCCATCTCCGCGATCTTGCCTTCATGGAGCACGACGCCGCCTATGAGCTGCACGTCGAACGGCACCATATCCCAGACGATTTTGTGGCCTGTCACTTCCCAGGACTGGCCCACAAGTCTTCTGCAGGCCTCTTTCACAACGGCATAGGCCTGTGTGAGGAGCTCATCCAGTGCACCCTTTGTGGCCTCACCCAGTGCCTTCTTGACCTCCTCGATCCGGTCGTAGATACCTTCCCTCTCCTGGAGTGGAAGGTCGTTCTGCTTGAGCTGATCCCTGAGCGAGGTGATTTCAAGATCAAACTCACCTGTGGCCTCCTTGATCCGGTCCCGGAATTCCTGAGTCTTGCCCCTAAGCTCTTCGTCAGAGAGCCTGGCAAATTCCGAAGCATGCTGATTGATCTCCCGGACTCTGGGGATGATCCGGGTGATATCCTTCGCGGATTTGCTGGGAAAGAGTTTTGCCAGAAATTTGAGCATGGATAACGCGTCTTATTAAGAAAATTTCATAGGAAATCTAACCATTTTCGGCTACTAAAACAAGCTTCCGTACTTGCATTTCGGGATAAAATCGATAACTTCCAGATGCTGACGATGCGAAGGATTCAACGAGTTGTCATAGCGACGGCGCTGGCCGTTTCGACGTCCGCCGCGGTTTCTGGCCACGGCGCGCCCGCGGCTGACTCGCTTGCACAAAGGATCGATGAGTTCCTCGGCGATAGCTCCCTGGCGTCAAGTTTTATCGGGATAAAGATCGTCTCCCTCCCCGACGGGGCAATGCTCTACTCCCGAAACGCGGACAAGCTGTTCCATCCCGCCTCAAACCTGAAACTGTTTACGACCGCCGCCGCCCTGAATCTGCTCGACTCCTCATTCCGGCTCCGGACCGAGTTTTACGGGAAATTCTCGGGTCATACCCTTTCGGGAATCACCGTCAGGGGATTCGGAGACCCGCTCCTTTCGACGGACGATCTGGATCTCGTCGCACGGCAGCTGAAGGCCCGGGGGGTGAGGGGGGTTAACGGAGATCTCCGGGCCGATGTCTCCTATTTCGACGATGTGCCGTGGGGGCACGGGTGGATGTGGGACGACGAACCCGATGCCGATGAAGCTTTCATTTCTCCTCTCACGGTTAATGGGAAAGCGGTCAGGGTGACGGTCCGGCCGGGGAGGGCAAGATCCATCCACGCGGAGATGGAGCCTCCCAACACGTATATGCGTCTTGCCAATGCGGGTTTTCAGTCGGGCGATACCTCTCTCCCCCCTCTCGAGATTAAGAGAAAAAGCGGAGAACGGATTTTCCACATCACGGGGAGGATGCCTCCTGGAAGCGCGCCGCGCGAATTCTCGTTAAGTGTCGTACAGCCGGAATTCTACCTCCTTCACCTGCTGAGGGAGCGTCTGGAGGCGCGCGGCATACATGTCAAAGGCAGGATGGTACGGGCAAAGGCGGCGAAGGGGGAAAAAAAAATTGCGGAAATTACCCGCCCCCTCGATTCGGTGATCGTTCAGATTAATAAAAAGAGCGACAATGTGGCGGCCGAGAATATTGTCAAAATACTCGGCGCTTCGCCGAAACCCCCGGGGACGTGGGAGAGGGGCCTCTCAGCACTGAGAGACTTCGCGTGCGGCGCCGGAATCGATACAGCCGGGCTGAGGCTTTCGGACGGATCCGGCGTCTCGATGTACAATCTGGCGACCCCGGAGTCTTTCATTCGCCTCCTGAAGTTCGAATACGCGAGCAGGAAAACTTACAGCCGATTCTACGCGAGCCTGCCGATCGCCGGAGTAGATGGAACCCTTCACAACAGGATGCACGGCACACCCGGAGAGGGCAACGTCCGGGCCAAGACCGGGTCTTTGACGGGGGTGAGCTCGCTTTCCGGTTACGTCACGACCGGGGAGGGTAAACTCGTGGCGTTCAGCATCCTGATCGATCACTTTCCGGGGGAGGTGGGCAGGTTGAGGGCCGTGCAGGACAGCATAATGAGCCTCCTGGCATTGTACCGCGGGGGCGCCCGCTGAGAGCGGCTATCCCCCTTCGCTGATCACGATGTCGCCGCCTGAGGTCTGGAGCTTGATGAGATCCCCGCCGCCGTTGATCTTGCCGTTCATGCGGCCTTCCTTAATCTTCCCGGAGAAATCAAGATCGCAGCTGACATCACCGCCGGAAGCCTCGGCGCTGACATCGCCGCGGACCGTCTTGGGCAGATCGACCGTAACGTTTCCGCCCGATGTGGAGAGGTTTATCCCCTTATTGTCCTTCATCGAAACCCGGATATTGCCGCCGGAAGTGGAGGCATAAAGCTTCCCGTCGCACTCTCGCAGATCGATATTGCCGCCGGACGTCTCCATATGGATCGTCCCAGTGATCAGGTCGCCGGTCATGCTTCCCCCTGACGTTTCAACATAGACGTCGCCGTCAGATTTCTGAACCTTCACATTTCCGCCGGACGTCGACATTCTGACGTGTCCTTTGAGGGATGCGAGATCCAGATCTCCTCCCGAGGTCTCTCCCTCCAGTCTTCCGTCCACGTCGGAGACATCGATGTTCCCCCCGGAGGTATGGAGGTCGAGGTTGAACGAAGCCGGAACTTTCACCGTGTACTGGACGTCAAGCTCCTGGTTGTCAAAGAATCCGAAATAACGCCGCTTGTCACGGCACTGGATTTTTATGGTATTCCCCTCCTGATCGAAACGGAGGTCATATCTTTGGAGCCTCTCCTCCGAGCCGCGGGCTGAGACGACGACCGAAACCTGGTCCGACCCGGTGCCGGACACCGAGATATTCCCCTCGTCGGCATCAATGACGAGCCTACCTCCGGACTGGACCGAAAAGCTTCTCTCGATTCGTTTATCATTTCCCCACACAGGGAGGTCGGCGTGGGTCGACGCCCTGTTCCGGACCGAAAGGGAAATCATCGTCGCCCCGAAGAGCAGGGCGAGGAGGGCAAGGATCCCAAGTTTGACCCCAAGAGACAATTGCTTCTGCATAAAAACTCCTACGTTGGCTGAATCGTCTTACGAATCCATGGCTCGAAAGTTTCGCCTTTCTTTGCGGTTCAGGCCGGATTTCATTAGATTCAGACCATTCACACACTTGCAACCATGGGCCTTTGCATTCTTCTGATCACCGGGTGCTTGATGACGGGCTGCGGAACTGATCAACCAAAACAAAATCCACCGGAAGTACCCCTCGAAACCCCCTCCTTCGACGGCAACCGTGCCTACGGCTATCTTAAGGCACAGACCGATTTCGGGCCGCGGGTCGCAGGGACGCCCGCGCACGAGCTCTGCGTGCAGTATTTTCAAAAGGAACTCGGCAGTTTTGCCGAATCTGTGACCCTACAGCCATTCAGGCACAGAGGCTACCGGGGAGTGGTCCTCCCCATGACGAACCTGCTGGCATCCTTCAACCGCAAAGCATCCGCACGGGTCTTACTGGTCGCCCACTGGGACTCGCGGCCGAGGGCTGACCAGGATCATGATCCCAGGAAGCTGGACCAACCCATCCTGGGGGCAAACGACGGCGCGAGCGGCGTGGCGGTACTGCTCGAGATCGCGGGGCATCTTAAGGCCCGGCCCCCTGCGGTCGGCGTCGACATTCTCCTCGTCGACGGCGAGGACTACGGCCGGGAGGGGGACACAAACAATTACCTGCTCGGGTCGCGGTACTTTGCAAAAAATCTGCCCCCAGGATTTAAACCGCTCTTCGGGATTCTCCTGGATATGGTCGGCGACAAGGATCTGGAGATACAGAAGGAGCCAAACTCCCTTCAGCATGCTCCCGACATTGTGGACCTCGTCTGGTCCTCGGCCAAGGAACTGGGCGTGTACCAGTTCTCGGATCTCACCCAGC
>JACXTT010002889.1_pt1 | contig 26898 bp, 27 predicted proteins | sample 9270951 | NCBI WGS metagenome assembly JACXTT01 (sample SAMN15532306, study PRJNA645909) | rock metagenome | isolation source: weathered quartz diorite | place: Puerto Rico | collected 2017-06-21 | reverse complement strand
GCCCGGCGGCTCGCAGAAACTTCCCCTCGGGCGAAAAAACCACGATGCCGCGCTCTGTGTCGGTGGTCACGTAAATGTTGCCCGCCTTGTCGATCACCGCGCCTCCATGACAAGGGCCGAGCGGCTTCCCGCCCGGATTCTGCTCGAAGAAGCCGGGAGCGATTGAATATTTCAACTCTCCGCCTTGAGCCAGGGTTGTCGTGAGCGAGAAAATGACGAGCAAGCCTGATGTAATCCTGTGCATTTTCATGCCCTTAAACTCATTGGCTCAACAAGACAAGAATTAAATGGCTTTTCCCATCCGCCGCCTTGCGGCATGGTGAGTTCGTGGAACCCCTCAAGGTCGAAGAGATCCGCCGAGCAGTCCAGCTTGCCCTGGCGGAGGACCTCGGAAGCGGCGATGTCACGACGCAGTCGGTCGTGGGTGAGGAAACTACCGCACGAGCGACGATGAAGGCGCGCGAGCCCATGGTTCTCTCCGGCCTGCCGCTTGCCGAAGCCGCCTTTCGCGAACTGTCGGCGGAACTGGAAATAACCCGCGAGGCCGAGGACGGCCAGCACGTCGAAGCAGGAAGAATTTTGCTGAGGCTCCGCGGCTTCGCACGCCCGATTCTCAGCGCCGAGAGGGTCGCGCTCAACTTCGTCCAGCGCCTTTCCGGCGTGGCGACTTTGACCGCGCAATTCGTGGACGCGGTCAAGGACACGCCGTCGCAGATCCTCGATACCAGGAAGACCACGCCGGGGTGGCGGCGGTTGGAGAAATACGCCGTGGCGTGTGGCGGTGGCAGCAACCACCGTTTCGGCTTGTTTGATATGGTGCTCATCAAGGACAACCATCTGGTCGCTTTGAAAAATGAGTCACCTGATGCCATCGCTGCAGCGTTGCAGCGGGCCAGGGCCGCCCATCCGAAGCTCAAAGCGGAAGTCGAGGCGGACACCCTCGAACAGGTCGAACAGGCGGTGGCGGCAGGGGCTGATCTGATCCTGTTGGACAATATGAATCCGGTTCAGTTGCTCCTCGCGGTGCGCAAGTGCAAAGGCCGCGCGCAGACCGAGGCCAGCGGCGGCGTGAGCCTGGCCAGTGTGCGGGCCATCGCCGAAACCGGGGTGGATTTCATCTCTGTGGGCGCGCTCACGCACTCGGCGCGAGCGGTGGATGTTGGGTTAGATTTTGAAACATGACCCTGGACGCACAAATTCTCAGGTCCTTGCGAGACAACGGTGACGGCGTCGGCGGCACGGAACTCGCGCACAAACTGCACGTCAGCCGAGCCGCGATTTGGGCAAGGATTGAATACCTGCGGGAGCTGGGCTACGATATTGAGGCCAGCCCGCACCGGGGTTATCGCCTCTTGAGTGTGCCCGATGCGCTATATGCCGATGACCTAATCTCCCGGCGGGGCAAGACCAAAGTGGTCGGCCGCGACATTCGGGTGTTTCAGGAAACGACTTCCTCGAATGATCTCGTCGCGCGACTGGCTCGAGATGGCCTGAAAGAAGGCGTGGTCGTCTTTGCCGAATCGCAAACCAAAGCCCGGGGCCGGCTCGGGCGCCGATGGATTGCCCCGGCCAGGAAGGGACTCTGGTTCTCCGTCCTGCTTCGGCCGGAGTTGCGGCCACTGGAAACGACCCGGCTAACCATTTCCTCAGCCACCGCCCTGCGTCGCGCAATTAATGGACAGACTGGCCTCGCGGCCGAAATCAAGTGGCCCAACGACATTTTGGTCGGTGGCAAAAAAACAGCCGGCATTCTCACCGAGCTTTACGCGGAGTTAGACCAGGTCGAATACGTCATCCTCGGCATTGGCATTGATGTGAACATGAACGCGGCAGATTTCCCGCTCGAATTGCGGTCACTGGCGACCTCGCTCAAACTGGAATTGGGCAAGGCGGTCTCGCGGCCGGAGCTTGCCGTGCGGGTTTTGCATGAATTGGATTGCGACTACAACCGAATCTGCTCGGGCCGCTTTGCCGAGGTGGCGGAGGAGTGGCAGGAACACTGTTCCACTATCGGTCATGACGTCGTCATTCGCACAGGAAACCGGGAAATTCGGGGACGGGCGGAATCATTGGGTGACGATGGGGCGTTGCTCTTGCGAACCGAACACGGACACCTCGAACGAGTCATCGGCGGTGATGTCACGCTCGAAAAATGACTGGATTGATGGATTATTGGATTGATGGATTGATGATGGCCCATCACCCCAGCAATCCATCATTCCATTTATCCACTAATCCGTTAATCCATTAATCCATTTGTTCATGCTGCTCGTCCTAGACATCGGCAACACCAACACGCATCTCGGCCTGGCTGGCGCCTCGCGAGTGGTAACGCAGGCCAATATTCCGACGGCTGCATGGTCGGACAATCGGGCGAAAATGCTTATTGGGAAATTCGCGGGCCGCGCTGCTCTCGAAGGCGCAGCCCTCTGCAGCGTCGTGCCTCGCGCGACGGAGGCAGCTCTCAAAATGCTTCGGCGGTCGTGGCGTCTGGACTGCCTGGAGCTGACGCCCCGGAATTTGCGCGGCATCGGCATCCAGTATCCACGGCCGCAGACGATAGGCCCCGATCGCCTGGCCAATGCTGTGGCTGCCCGACACTACTACGGCGCGCCGTCGGTGGTCGTGGATTTCGGGACGGCCGTGACCTTCGATGTGGTGAATCGAGCGGGCAATTATGCCGGCGGTATCATCGCGCCCGGGCTTGCCGCGATGACCGAGTATCTGCATGAAAAAACCGCACTGCTGCCCAGAATAAAAATTCGCGAAACCAAAAGCATCATTGGCAAGAGCACCGAAGAAGCGATGCTCATCGGCGCAGTCCACGGCTACCGTGGTTTGGTGCGCGCCCTCCTCCAAGAACTTAAACGCGAGTTCGGCGTGCGGCGGTTGCCGGTCATTGCCACAGGCGGTTACGGGAAACTTATGGCTTCAAGATTGCCCGAGATCACGTCCGTGCAACCGCTGCTCACACTGGAAGGCCTACGGCTGGTTTGGCAAGCGCACCAGCCGCCGCGATGAGGCAGAATGCTCGAAGTTCAACCCTTGAATTAGTAGGCTGCGCGTCCAAACTAAAGCTCGGACCCAAGCCCCTTGGATTGATAACTCGCAACATCGTCGATGCACAAAGTCGTCGTCACTGACTATTTGGCGCCGCCTGCGGATATTGAACAAAGGGAGTTGGAAGGCCTGGCCAAGGTTCAATGTCTGCAGGCCCGAAGCATCGATGAATTGCGAGGCCGGCTGAGCGATGCCGATGCGTTGATTGCTTTTCATGAAGTATCATTGCCGGCGGAACTGATTGCGGAAGCACAGCATTGCCGGATCATCGTTCGTTGTGGAGTCGGGTTCGACTCGGTGGATATCAGAGCGGCCGGGGCGCGAGGCATACCAGTCTGTAATGTCCCCGACTATGGTGTCGATGAAGTGGCCGACCACACGATTGGGCTGATGCTGTCGTGTCTTCGCGGTATTATTCGCGTCGAGCGCACCGTGCGTTTTTCACTGGAGCCTTGGGACAAACGCGCTGTCGGGTCTGTGCCGCGCCTCGCGGGACTGACGCTGGGAATCGTCGGTCTGGGCCGTATCGGGGGCGCCACGGCGCTGCGCGCCAAGGCTTTCAAGCTGCGGGTGATTGCCTGCGACCCGTATCTGCGGCCAGGGACCGACAAAGTCCTGGGCGTGCCGCTGGTGGACTTGCCGACCTTGCTGGCGGAGAGCGATATTGTCTCGCTTCATACGCCATTAACCCAGGAGACACGCCATCTGATCAACGCCCGCGCCCTGGCCCGGATGAAACCCAGCGCCATTCTCATCAATACGGCGCGTGGGGAAATCGTGGACGTGGACGCACTGGCGGAGGCCCTGCGGGCGGGTCTCCTGGCTGGGGCAGGGATTGACGTGCTCCCTTGTGAACCGCCCAAGCAGAGCATGCCGCTGGTCCGGTTATGGCAGGCACAATCCACGCCCTTCGTGAATCTGATCATCACGCCGCACACCGCCTTCTATTCGGACACTGCCATCATAGAAATGCGGACCAAGGTGGCGCAGGAAGTCAGGCGCGCGCTTAAACGAGAGCCGTTGCTCAATTGCGTGAATTCAGAGTTTCTGGCCCGCGAGCGAAAATGAAAAACCAAGGTTCTGTTTCCCCTTCCCGTTGCGGCTGGCCGGGCTGAATTCCAAGCGTCAATAACCTCTTCCCGGATGGTATTCGCTATTCATCAAGCGTTCCTTTTGCCATCTTCCTCAGCGGATGAACCGGATCGAAGCGCGATTTGCCCAACTCAAACAGAAAAAACAAAAAGGGTTCATTGTTTACATTGGCGCCGGCGATCCAAACCTGGAGGCCACGCGGCAGTTGGCCCTGGCGTTCGACCGCGCGGGCGTGGACGTGCTGGAATTAGGCGTGCCGTTCAGCGATCCACTGGCGGACGGCCTTGTGAATCAACTCGCCGCGCAGCGCGGGTTGGAAGCCGGCTCCACGCCGCCGAAAGTCCTGGAGACAGTGGCATCCATACGCAGGGAATCACAGATTCCGATCGTCCTCTACATTTACTTCAACCTGATGCATCGGTGCGGAGTGGAGCGGTTCATCCAAAACGCGGCCCAGGCGGGAGTGGACGCGTTGCTGGTACTGGATTTGCCGCCGGAAGAAGCGGGCAATTACGAGGAGCTGATGCGCCAGTCGGGCTTGTGCAACATTTATCTCGTGGCGCCGACGACTCCCGAGGACCGCATCGAGATCATTGTCAAACGCGGGACCGGTTTTGTCTATTACGTCTCGCGCGAAGGTGTCACCGGCATGCAGCAAAAGGTTTCTGCATCGATTGCGCAGATGACGTCGAAAATCCGCGCGCACACGACGTTGCCGATTGCCGTCGGCTTCGGCATTTCGAATCCTGAGCAGGCCCGCTTGGTGGCTCAGCATGCGGACGCGATCGTCGTGGGCAGTGCGGTAGTCAACCAGGTTGCCGAACATGGCAAATCGGGCGATTTAGTAGAACGAGTAGGCCGATTTGTGCAAGGTCTCGCGGCCGGAGTTCGAGCAACTTAACTGCTGATGAAAACAAAATCAGACAACAAGAATCGTTTCGTGATCATCATGGCCGGGGGCAAAGGCGAGCGCTTTTGGCCCGTCAGCCGCGAGAAAACACCGAAACAACTGCTGGCCTTGCTCGGCCAGCGCTCGTTTCTTCAACAGGCCGTTGATCGGGTGTTGCCGCTGGTGCCATTAAAGAACATCCTCATCATTACCAATGAGGCACAAGCGCCCGAGGTGCGCCGGCAGCTTCCAAAATTACCCAAAGCCAATGTGATCGCCGAACCGATCGGGCGTGACACATGCGCTGCCGTTACGCTTGGAGCTGCCCTGGTGGGCGCGCGCTCGACAACAGGCGTTATGGCCGTGCTGCCCGCCGACCACGTCATTCCGGAGGAGAAAAAGTTCCAGCAAGTGCTCGCGGACGCGTTTGATCTGGCCAGCCGCGGCCAGGCCATTATCACCATCGGTATCAAGCCTACTGAGCCAGCGACCGGCTACGGCTATATTCAGGTAGGTGAAGCACTTCCGCCGCCGCCCGGTGTAAAGGCGTACAAAACCGCGTTTCATCGCGCGGAGCAATTTGTCGAGAAGCCCTATTTTGACAAAGCGCTCGAGTATGTGAACAGCGGCCATTATCGCTGGAATGCCGGGATGTTCATCTGGTCCTTCGTGACGATCACGGAAGGCCTGCAAAAGCATCAACCTGAAATGTACGAAGCCTGCCAGCGCTGGTTCAAAGTGGCGGGAAAGCCCGCCAAGCTGAACAAGACGCTGGCAAGAGAATATCCTGGGTTAAGAAAGATCTCGATTGATTACGCCCTCATGGAGCACGCCCAAAATGTCATCGTCGCCGACGGCGCATTCGACTGGGACGACCTGGGTTCCTGGACGGCCTTGGGCCGGCATCTCAAGGCCGATCCCGAGGGCAATTGCGCTGTGGCCGATTTCATTCACGTCGATGGCGCGCGCAACATCATCTTCGACGCACGCACAAAAGGGCACCGCACGCCCATCGCGGTCGTGGGCTTGCGCGATTCCATCCTGGTCCAGACGGATGACGCGACCCTTCTCGCCCATAAAAGCCAGGCGCAAAAAGTAAAAGAGCTGGTGAAGAAATTGGCTGAGGATCCGAAGCTTAGGAGGTTGGTCTAGGAGCTTGGTCTAGAGTGACAGCAGCCGACACGCGTGGCGCCGTGCCGAGCGTGGCTGTAGAGAAGGCGGGGGCGCTCGTCAGTGATATCAATGTATCCGAATATTCGAATTAAAGATATCTGTCCCCCATAAAGTATAAGTTGATGTAACCACTGAGATGTGATATACGTCTTTCACGTTCGATGAGAAACTGCATGAACATATCAGCCACGATTTGGCCGACGATGTCGGTCGCGCAAGCGACACGTCATAGCCGGTTAAGCCAGGGTTGTGCGTTCAACCTTAGGCTATCCAAACCGTATAGCGGGCGAAACCCCGAATCGAATTTGGATAATGGAAAGGTGAGCAGGTAACGAATCGAACATTGGATTTCTATAACCCTGCTTACCGCGTGTAAGCAGGGTTTTTTGTTGTTGGAATATGTGACCGTGAACAATCAAAGCGAAAGGTAAATGGAACTGTGAGTGAACAGAGAACGACGTCTTGATGATGTCTGAGAGTGCCAAACGAATTCGGTCGCAGGAATGCCGAGGCGTTCCACTGGCGTGGTGTGCCCACGCGGAGCGAATACGCGCGCCGGGACGATTTGAAACGCTTTTACAATTTGAGGGCTTCGCAGGAGGTGTGCCCCTAAACACCGAAAGAGCCACCGTGAAACCGTGGGTTGGTATCGCAAGATAGCAAGAGGTGTTTGTTCTTTGTTGAAATGGCGTGGGCCGGGAGTGCAATGACGCTCCCGGCCCTTTCAATTTCCGCGGTTGTGATTTAACAGCAGAATGCCTCCCCGCCACGGAGGAAGTCCGGGTGCAATTCCCGGCAGCCGCACCAAATCTTTTCGCATAAGTCGCGCACCAGCCTGTGCATCAGAGTCTCCAAAACTCAGCTTGCCTGGGGCAGCACCAGGGCGACTTGCCAATTTTCCTGGGGACGTGGCAGAAAAGTGATGCACCTGCCCTGCAAGCAGGCTCAAAACCGGAGCGTTACCGGTCGTCTCCACCATTTCACTGCGGGGAGAATGAGATTCAGGCGAGCCTCATAAGCTCTGCCTCAGTGGGCGCGACTCCCACCCCGCTACCATTTCCTTGGGAAGTGATCCGGCTGCCGGTCTGGCCACGCTCCAGTCCAAATGTATCAAAAACGCGATCCGGACAAGCATTCTGGCTTGAGCCGTTAAGGCCGGTGTGAGTCCCCGATCCGGCTTTTAACATTTGACTTTTTGATACCAGAAAGTTAATTTCTGATACCATTAATTATGAGCAATAAAGCAGGCAGGCCGCCGCTCCAAAATGGAACAGCAAAGGACGTTCAAATCGGCGTTCGTTTCAATCCCAAGGACGATAAAGCAATTGAAAAAGCGACCGCAAAAAGTGGCCAAACAAAGGTGGATCTTATTCGAGATGCAGCCAGGGCTGATGCAAAGCACCCGCCCCCTTGGGTGAAGTGCAAGTGGACGATTGATGACCTGGAGGGAAAGGGAGTCCAATTCAGATTGACCGCACCGAGATTCCGGGTCGAGGGAGTGGGTGAATTCTTGGTGCGGAAGAATCCTGCCGGCGAACTCGCAATTCAAATATGTTCGATAAAATTAGCAACACCGTATGAGGTGGTTGAGACGCGGTTTTGGATTGGCCAAGCTGCCGCAGATAAAATCGAGAGCAATCCCGAACCTAAAGGTCCTCCGTTCCGCCTGCTCGGATAGTGCTTCCTAACCAAGCATCGAAAGTTATGAAAACAGAGTTTACAGAACAACTAAAACGCCACCTTGGTTTTCTTGAAGGGTCATGTGCTGCCTACGATTCCGGACACCAAGAGGAGGCCCTGCGGATTGCGGTTAGCCTTCGGGTTTTGTTCCACGATACTCAAAACAGTGTTTCGCTGCTAAGTCACCTTGGGATTAAGTCCAATGTGCGGATCCTCTCGACCTTTGCGCCCGGTTTCAAACCAGATCCCAAACGCAGCATTCGCGTTTGCTATACGCCAATGTGGCTCAACTGCTCGACTGGAGAGCGCACACCGCCTCTTGAAAAGGCAGACTGCCATGAATTTGTTTCGGTGGATGATTGGTGGTTAGAAATGGTTAGCTCTTGGGACGTCGAATTAACTCGCAAGGATATTGTGTTATGTGCCGCGAACCAGGATGGAGGTGCTCACGTTGATGCAAAGCCAGACAACAAGACGAAGGAGTTGGTAATGGGGGTCGGCATTTTAAGGATTGAATCGAACGGTTACGTCACAACTCGCTTGCTGGACAATCATCATTTTCCAGTGCTGAGACAATTCGCTTACGAAGTTCTAAGCAGCCCCGATATTGCGAATCGATAACTTCACCACTTCGGACCCGTAGCTCAATCAGCAGAGCGCCCCGTTGTCTGCGGGAGGGTTAAGGGTGCAATTCCCTTCGGGTTCGCCATCAGCGCGTAGTGTAGCAGCCAACACACTCGGTTTGGGACCGAGCGATCGCAGGTGCAAATCCTGCCGCGCGGACCAATTTTTAAAAGCTGCTGCCGTGGTCGAATACATCAGGCATCCGCCTTCTAAGCGGAACGATGCAGGTGGAAATCCTGCCGGCAGCGCCATTGCCAGGTAGTGTCAAAGTAGTCCCGATTCTGAATCGGGATTAAGCCGTTTGGTGTTGGTGCGAGTCCAACCTTGGCAGCCAATTTCATGTGGATGGTTGGCAGAGCAGTAATGCCCCGGTCTTGAAAACCGAGTGAGCCTTCGGGCTGCGTGGGTGCAATCCCTACACCATCCGCCATCGTCCTGTAGCTCAATAGCAGAGCACCCGGTTGATAACCGGAAGACGCAGGAGCATTCCCTGCCGGGATGACCATTTCTGTTCGTGTGTAAGCACCCTGAGTAGCTGAGGCAGATTAGCGCCTCCCTGAAGAGGAGGAGACGTTGGCGCGATACCAACCTCGGGGACCATTTGGTGGCCCTACGCAAGTAGTCCGTGAATGCAAAGCAGATCGAGCGACCGGCCCTTCAAGCCGGGCCTAGTCGGTGCGAGTCCGACCACGGATACCAATTTGCTCTCAAGGTGTAATTAGTTCTGCACGCCGCCCTGCGAAGGTGGAAGCTCGTGGTGCGAGTCCACGTGAGAGCACCAGCTTTCATTTAGGCATTATGATCTGCTGATTTATGATTCTCAAAGCGCGGTGCTTCTGGTGGCAAATCATAAATCGCAAATCCTAAATCATAATTTTCGCAGCCCTTGTGCCTTCAGAAGCAACAGGGCGGGTTTCGTAAACCCGTATTCGTCGGTGCGAGTCCGACCAGGGGCTCCATTTCAAATGGTGATCATGATGTAACAGCAGCATCACGCCCCGTGAAGGCGTTTGTGCCGGTGCGAATCCGGTTGGTCACCCCAATTTGAGTCAGGCCAGCAGCCGTCCGGCTATAGCCGGAGCGGTTCTGCGCATGGGCTGGTTCGAAATCGGCTGTCAGCCGCGACTCGGCTGATAACCACCAGGAAACACTGGGTTCAAATCCCATACAACGGTCCGGAGCACAAGATCAGCGCGTAAGCGCAGCTTGAAGGTAGCTTTGCGAGAATCATTTCGATTCTCCCGCGGCTGGACGGTGGTCTTCTGTTCCGGGCTTCAATTTGAAATTTAGAAAGGAGTAAACAACTATGAATCACAACATCCTTATCGTAATCGTTCTCGCTATTGTCGGCGTCGTCATAATCGCAGCTGTCATGAAGGAGTTCCGCCGCGCATTTCTGGTTCCGGAAGGCTACGCCGGCTTGCTTTATCACAAGGGCAAGTTTGTTCGCGTCCTCGACGCGGGCCGACACATCCGCTGGGGTCGTCACTTCACCCTGGACGCGCAGGACATCCGCAAAGCCGCGGTTGTTGTGCCGGGTCAGGAGATCCTTACTGCGGACAACGTGGGTTTGAAGCTCAGCCTGCTTGTGATTTACCAGGTCGTGGACCCGGCGAAGGCCGCGCACGAAACACAGAATTGGCATGGCGACATTTACAACGCCGCCCAGGTTTCGCTGCGAGCAGCCGTGAGCGCAGTGGCAGTTGAGGCTCTGCTCAATCAGCGACTGGAGATCGGAGCACAGCTACTGGCGCGAATGCAGGCGGAGGCAGCCAAAATCGGCATCACTCTCCACTCGGTTGAGGTAAAGGACGTGATGTTCCCGGCCGAATTGAAACGTGCCTTTGCCGAGGTGCTCAAGTCGAAGCAGGAAGGACAGGCAGCATTGGAACGCGCTCGTGGAGAAAGTGCCGCGCTCCGCAACCTGGCCAATGCCGCAAAGTTGCTGGAAGGCAACCCTGCTTTGATGAACCTGCGTTTGATGCAGTCGCTTTCGGCTGCACAGACGGCGGGTAATACGCTGGTGCTCGGGATGCCCGGAGGATTCGTGCCGTTGAAAAACGGCAAGGCCGGTCCGGCCCCGGAAGCTCCAGGCGAAAGTTAACCAAAGGCGGGCGGGTGGGAAACCATCCGCCCGTCAACTTTCAATGCCAATGTCCCGTTGGCCGAGCAGCGCAGGCAGCGGTCTGCAAAACCGTGAAGAAGGGTGCAATTCCCTTACGAGACTCCAATTTCATTCGAGCATAGGTGTTGAGAGATACACGCCGGTCTTCCAAACCGGAATAGAGAGAGCATTACTCTCATGCTCGACCATTTTCCCAGTTGAACTCGGTCTGCCGGCAGAGACCTCGCACGGTTGAAGTAATGGCCGGGTATCAGAGTTCAGTGCGCTGGGAGTTCTTCAGAGCGTAGCCTAAAGGTGAGGCGCTTACTTCGGGAGTAAGACCAAGCGGGAGCATTACCCGCCGCTCTGACCATTTTAACGCGACGAAAAATCCCGATGCCGGCAAGGCTTCACAGACCTGGCTGCGGTGGTTCAACTCCACCTTCGTGTCGCAATTGGGTTGCAAGCATTGCAGCGATGCAGCGGTCTCTTAAACCGCAGAGCACGGGGCAGCACCGTGGCGACCCACCAAAATTTCAACGCTCCCGTAGCTCAAAGTATTAGAGCGCGACGCTTCGAACGTCGCGGTTGCAGGTGGGAGTCCTGCCGGGAGTGCCAATTTTAGCCGCGTTAGCCCAACTACCAGAGACGCTCCGCTCAGAACGGAGAGGTTGGGGGTGGAAATCCCTCACGCGGCACCAATTGATGGCTCGCGCCAATAGCCCACGTAGTCCAACGCAGAGACGGCGCACTTAAAACGCGCAGAGTGTCGGTGCAAATCCGACCGTGGGCACCACCGCGTGTAGCCCAATGCAGAGGCGTTCCGCTCAAGACGGAAAGGTTGCAGGTGCAAGCCCTGCCACGCGGACCAACCTTCGCTCTGTCGAGCTTCGGCCGGCAGGCCATTTCTGGAATGTCAACCGGGCAAGCGAACCGGGCCTCGGTGCTAACGAGTGCGTGCTTTCGGGCAAGTGGCGCAAGTCCACGGCATTCCGCCATTTTTCTGCGCGTGTATTTCAAAGAGAACCGTCCGTCTTATAAGCGGAATCGCACTAGATGAGTGCCGAGTTCCGGAGCGTTACCGGACATGCGCACCATTTCGAATTCCTGAACGCGAAGTAGATCGAGCGGCCCGGCCCTTTGAGGCTTTGAAATGCCGGGTGTGAGTCGGTGGAAGAGACCGGCCAGGGATTTGATATTTTCGTCCCCATAGCTCAACGCAAAGAGCGGGAGTGTCCTAAACTCCAGGTTGCTGGTGAGAGTCCGGCTGGGGACACCATTTTGCATGCTTCAAGAAAGGAGACCTCAACGCAACTGATCTGCGACATCAGCAATCTTTAGTAGAAACAGTCTGCGGATTGCGTCGTAGCCACGTTCATTCGGGTCTTCGAGATTCGTGTAATACCAGTAATGTGGATCCTTAGAGTCGTAGTGATTGGACCAAAACTGAGTGCAATGTATCCCATGACCGAGAAAAGCATTATGGACATCTACCAGATGAACGAATTGATGTCGTTCGGAGCATCGCCGTATGATGTTGTTGTAGGCAGCAAGAATCTCTAATCCGTCATTCCACTTGGGAAGGCCAGCACGCTGAATGTCACCTCCACCGTCAGTCGGATCGAAAATGGTCGCGAGGAAAATATGACAACGTCCAGCAAAGTTGTTGTTGATTCGATCAACCATTAGTTCCAGGCGCGATTCGAAGTTGGTGATCCAAGGTTTAGCTTGTTCCAAAGTGGCTCCATACATCGCTTCCTCGCGAGGTGGAGTTCTGCCGTAATTGTGTATCAGATCGTTTCCTCCCGTCGTTATTACAACAACGCCGACTATGTTTGATTCAACGGCCGGCAGTAGAGGCAACTGCCTGGAAATGTGTTCGCCCGATGTGCTCCCGGAGATTGCGAGATTCGTGTAATGCAGATGTGGCAAAACTGCCTTCAGGCACAAACCCTTCATTTCAGGAAACTCATCCGAAGGGTTTGCGACAAGTCGGTCGAAATAGGAATAGCTGCGGCGAGCACCGAACCCGGCAGTGACGCTGTCGCCAAGCCCAACCAACAAGAGTTGTTTCTCCGACCATTGCTGTCCGAACTTGTGACCCGGAATTGTGGTGCCTGCAGGACCTTCGCCGATTGGGCGGTTTTCCCAGAACTGCAAATAACCCAGCACTCCGATAATTAGTAGCACCGCGATCGCCGTGAGGCTCAGGAAGCGTTTTGCTTTCATGGTGATCAGAGCAATTTGATGGTGAGCGCGAAAAGCCGACCAACAGTTTCATTGCTTTAACAGGTGGAATCGCAAGTGTCCAGTTTAGGATTCTCCTGGTGAATTTGTAGCAGGCATACCTTTTCGGGAGCGTAGCACATCAGCAGAGCGCTCGTTTGACATGCGAGAGGCAAATCCCGATTCCGAATCGGGTTTCGTCCCCACCATTTCCGAGGGCATAGCTCAGCCAGCCAGAGCGGATGCGTCACATGCATCAGGTCGGAGGCGCAAATCCTCCTGCCCTCACCATTTTGTCCCTGTGGTGTAGTCCAGCAACACGCCTGCCTCTCATGCAGGAGATCACCGGAGCGAAGCCGGTCAGGGACGCCAATTTCATCGGCGCGTGGTTCACGAGGAATAGCAGACTCACCTGGCTCAGAACCAGGCAGCCTTGGACGTGCAAGTCGTCTCGCGCCGACCATTTTCAAAGCCCCCAAAGCATTGTGAGCGATGCACTCGCCCGGTACGCGAGTCTTAGCCCGGTGCAACTCCGGGTGGGGGATCCATTTCGCATCCGCCTTCGAGTTTTATGAAAAAGCTAACCGCCGAACAGTTCAGAGAATACGCTCTCGATCCGCTTGCAGCAGACGACAAGGTGCGCCGATGGTGCAATGTCCCGGAGGACAGATACTACGCCGTCGCAATGTGGCCGGTCGAACGGGCCGGGGAAGTGCATGTAACAACCGAGCTCCATCGCGTCGTGCGTGCGACTAAAATCTCCAAATCAAACCAAGGGCAACCTCCATCGTAACCGCAGTCGAGCCAGCGCTCAGATGAGTTTCATAAGCTCGTCGTGTCCGGGGCGGCACCGGGGACTGCGACCATTTTGTTGATGCGTAATCGAGGTCTCGTTACGCTGATCTTGCTCAAGCAGATTTTGCAGCCAGTGCCATTAGATGTCGCGCAATCATCCATTAACGAAGCGCCGGTCGGCATACACGCTGATTGAACTGTTAGCCGTGATATTTATGGTCGCGGTGACCGGGATTGTCGAGGAATCCGTGACCCGCAAAGCTGGCCGTTGGAGCGGAATAGGAGCTGGCGCTGTTGCCCTATTCATTTGCCTCGGCGCGGTGGCACTCTTTTATCGTTGGAGCTGGAAGCGCGACCGAACGCGATTGGAGGAATTGAGGGAGAAGTATCGCGGGATATACCGTTTGCTTGCACTTCCTTCAGACCAAAAGATCGTCGCCAAACCCGAGGGCGCAGAAATCAAAATCGGCGACTGTGGCTGGGAAGCCGGACCAGCCAGCAAAGATGGGTTGATTTATCTGCAAGGCTTGACCGCGGAGTGGACGGTGGTATGGCACGCCGGATTTCGTCCCGATCAGATCGAGTGGGTAGCGGAGAAACCCAGTTCCCAATATGATTACTGGGTCCCGTATTGGGCGAAATCACCGCCACCGCCTCCTTGCCCATTCCCTGTCATCGAGCGGGCGACACTCACCCTAGGGAGGCCACATCACAGCCATCGGTATTTTGCGATGCCGTCGCCCTATCCTTCGAAGGCTCGCGTTTAACAGCGAGCTGAAATTCAATTTTTGCCTCCATGCAGAAGCCTGCGGATTTCTTTTGTAAAGAAAACCTGCCGGGGCAGCACCGGCTGGAGGATCCAGTTTCTTTGTTCGCGTAGTCCAGCAGAAGAGTCACGACGTTGAGAGCGTCGCAATGCCGGTGCGAGTCCTGCCGCGAGCACCATTCTCACGGAGCTGAAGCCACAGCAGACCGGCACCGGTCTTTTAAACCGGTTTGGTGAGGTTGCAACTACCTCCGGCTCCACCATTTCCTTGCCGGGTCGTCTAATTAGCAGGACACCGCCCTTTGAAGGCGGCCGTGTTGGTGCGAGCCCAGCCCCGGCAGCCAATTTTTTCGCTCGGTGGTGAAATAGCATCACGGCTGGCCTACACCCAGCAATCGGAGGGGCAGAACCTCCCCGAGCGACCATTTGCCTCGTGGTGTAATCAGGAGCGCGTCGGTCTCTGAAGCCGGAGGACCTGGAGCAAAACCAGGCGAGGCAGCCAATTCCTCATTTCAACAAAGAACAAACACCTCTGCGAAGATGACAAATTTATATGAGCAACATATTGACCAAAGCAATCGTGCTGGTCCTGAACCGCAACTGGCAAGCCATTAACGTGCGCACGCCTCAGGAGGCGTTTTGCATGATGGCCACCAACGTGGCTACAGCCCTGGAGATCGAGGGCGAGGACCACATGCGCCCGGTCACCTGGGAGGAGTGGATCAAGTTGCCGGTCCGCGAACAGGACGAGTCGGTCCATACCGTTCGCGGCGAGATTCGCGTGCCGACCGTCATCGTGGCCGTCAATTACGCCAAGGTGCCGAAGAAGCGCCCAAAGCTCTGCGCTCGGACAATTCGTGAGCGGGACGGCAACCGCTGCCAGTATACTGGCCGCGTGCTGCGCCCGGATCAGGGCAGCCTGGACCACGTCGTGCCCCGCTCGCGCGGCGGCAAGGACGCTTGGGAGAACCTGGTCTGGTCGGCCAAGGAAGTGAACCAGAAGAAGGCTGACCGCCTGCCGCACGAAGCCGGCCTGAAGCTGCTCTCGGTTCCGCGGGCACCGAAGGAACGTCCGGCATCGGCGTTCATCCGCAACTCGCCCGAAGTCGAGGACTGGAAACTGTTCCTCACCTGAAGACTCAAGCCGGTGGCGTGACCAACGCGCCACCGGGCTTCAAGGCGTACAAGGACTACGCAAAACCAGAAAGCCATTTCAAAATCCGCCGGTCTTTGAAGTTGGACTTTGCCTAAGAGGCGCAACTACTATGCGGCATTGCTATGAAAGTCTATAGACACGGAGACGTGCTAATCGCACCAATTGAAAGCGTGCCCGCGAACGCGAGATTGCGTGAAGGTCTAATCCTGGCGCAGGGCGAAATCACTGGCCATGCTCATCGGGTTGAGACGGATAGTCGAGCCGAACTTCTCGAAGCAGGCCCAGAGCTATTCCTTCGCGTTCTCGGCTCGCCAGCAAGAATTGTCCACGAGGAGCATCGCCCCATCGAGCTGCCGCCTGGGAGTTACCGCGTCTGGCGCCAGCGTGAATTTGATCCGAGCGAGGACCTGACGGTGATGGACTAAGTGTGTGCTCAAGTTCTGGAAACCCTGGAAAAGGAGAAGCCCGGCAAGCTCTATCAGTCCAGTAGGGATTCCAACGGCCGTGGCGGACCACTCGTCTTTGCCCCGCGGATTTACCTCTGAAGACGTAGCCCGGAGGGCCATCCTTTGCGGGAGCGCAGTTGAGGGCTTGTGGACCGGCAGATTGAAATTTGAGCGAGAGCCTCGACTCCGCACGCTGCCAAGAGGCTTCACGGCTGCGCATCTCACCATTATCGAATGTCCTAACTTCCAACGTTTGCCGGAAAACCTTTGGGCCGGGGAAGTCACCATTCGAGGATGCCCAGCCTTCCGTGCAATTCTGGCGGATATCGCTTTCGAGCGGCTTGAGGTGAGCGACCATGAAGGGGACCTTATAATCGAAGACGGACCGCCTTTAGGGTCTATCCGCCTGATTCGCTTTTTTGGCGACCTGAAACTCGGCTCCGCACTGGTTTGCCAAAATCTCGCCTGGCCCCAGTCGCCGCTTGAATCCTTGCCAGGAAGAATCAGGGTCAGTGGAACCCTGGACTTGAGCGGATCTCGTCATTTGAAGCGATTGCCCGCTCGAATGAAACTCGACTCACTGATTCTCCGACAATGCCCGCGCCTTAAATTTCTGCCAGACAGTCTCGAGGCTCGGTCTGTGGACATTGCGGGATGCACTAGCTTTAATTGGCAGGAAAATGCGTTTGTTGAGGTGTCGAATTTCAATATGGCTGGTTGCGCGCAAATTGACTCGTTGCCGGGGTGGCTGCTCGTGAAAGACTCGCTTGACATTGCGAATACAGGCTTGCGCGAACTCCCAGAAAGCCAGCAGGGTTGCCGACTGCTCTGGCGTGGGGTGGAGGTCGACGCGCGCACTGCTTTTCATCCTGAAGAGATCGGCGTCCAGGAGATTTTTGCCCAACGAAATGCGGAAGTCCGCAGAGTCATGCTTGAACGGGTCGGCTGGGAACGCTTTCTAAACGAAGCGAAACCCAAAGTCCGGGACCGTGACCACGACCCCGGTGGTGATCGACATCTGCTCCATGTCTCGTTGCCGGATCGTGAAGAAATCCTGGTTTTGTGCATCACCTGTCCATCCACTGGCCGCCGCTACTTTATTCGGATTCCTCCACGTCTGACGACTTGTCACCAAGCCGCCGCCTGGATGGCCGGTTTTGACGACCCTAAGCAGTATGAGCCTGTGATTGAAACCTAGACAGTGCGGCAGGGGGCTCGACCGCTGAATAAATGCTTCCTACCTGGAGGCATTCAGGCAGCGCCCTTCTTCTTCCCAAGCGCGCGCAGGTATTCGCGATCCCAGGCGGCAGGGATGCTTTCCCGAGGCGACCACGGCCCGGGTTGATACGCGCGGGAGGAAATGCCCTGCTGGCTTAGTTCACAGACATGCCAATCCTGACGGTTGGTGGTGTCCCAAAACTCGACCGCGTCGTCGGGCTTGAAATCGGGTTGGTCAAAAGCATCGGGATGGAATAACCAATCACAAACAATGGAAACCTGGTCTGGTGAGACTGGCCGGAGCTCGTGCACCATGACGTAATCAGGATGCAGGCTCAGCAGGAGGTTCGGGAAAATTGAATAATAGAAAACGCGATGATGATTCTCAGCGCCGATGTCGCCAACGGGAGATGCGCAGGCATTGCCACTCATGGTCAAGCTGCCGCCTTTAGTAATGGGCATGAAGCCGCCGAGGAATGGACCTTCGCACAAGTCATTTTCCGCGGAATCGTAGGGCGTCAGTTTCGACAGCGCCGGATGAACGAGCGGACAATGATAGCACTCGGAGTAATTCTCGAAAATCAGTTTCCAGTTGGCCCGCACGTCGTATTCGATGCGACGGGCCGAGCGCAGGTTTGGCAGATTCCAATGAGTGAACTTCCCAAGCAAAGGCGCGAAGACTCGCTCAAGCGACTGAGGTCTCTCGGCAAGGTTGACGAAAATGAAACCCTCCCATAGCGCAATCGCAACCGGGCGCAAGCTATGCCGGGTTTTGTCAAAACCATCGACTTCATCCATGTGCGGGGCGCCGACGAGTCCGCCATCGAGGCCGTAGGTCCAGGCGTGATATGGACATTGAATGGTGGCGTGGAACCGGCCTGCTTTTGCTTCGCATAACCGCGTCCCGCGATGCCGGCAGACATTGTAAAAGGCTCGAAGGTGATCCTGCTGATCACGCAGAATGATTAGGCTCTCGCCCGCGACTTCCAGTACAAAGAAGTCGCCTCGGGTTGAAATCTGACTCTGATGTCCTGCGCAGAGCCAATGGCTGGAGAAAATCCGCTCGCGTTCCAGCGCGAAAATCTCCGGTGAGACAAGATAGCGCTGGGGCAGAGTTTTAGCCCCGGCGGCAAACGTGTCGGCGGTCTTTCGAAAGGCACCCGCTGCTCTGATTTTCATGATTCTTTCTGGATGGTAACACAGGGGCGACCTGGCTCAAGCCGCGTGCGACGAAGCTCCCAGACATAGAAGCGGTTGTTGGATCAGGCAAAAAATGTTCCGTGACTGGCTTCTTCCCTGTAGCTTATCCAGCAATATCCCGATGGTGAATGACCTCTTTCGTCGAAAGTCCGTCGATCGGATTTTGCAGGAATCCGAGCAGGAACGAATGGAGAGCGCGCATGGGGGCTCGCTGAGGCGGGCGCTTGGTGTAAAGGATCTGACGGCGCTCGGGATCGCGGCCATCATCGGCGCCGGAATCTTCGGCATGGTGGGACAGGCGGCGTTTGAAGGGGGACCGGCAGTTTCGCTCCTGTTTGTCTTCATCGCGATCGCTTGCGGCTTCACGGCCTTTTGCTATGCGGAATTCGCGTCGATGATTCCCATATCGGGCAGCGCCTACACCTATGCCTACGCGTCGTTTGGCGAGCTGGTGGCGTGGATCATCGGCTGGGATCTGCTGCTCGAATACGCCATTGGCAACATTGCCATTGCCATTTCCTGGTCTGAATACTTCACAGGCTTTCTTTCGGGATTTGGGATCCATATTCCGAAGTACATGACGATGGACTTTCTCTCTGCTTTGCGCGGGCACGACGCAGTGGCTGCTCTGCAGGCAAAGGGAGAAACGCTGACTCAGATTTTTGCCAGTCATTCCGATTTGAAAGTCCCCTATCAGGCCTGGAGTGCCGCGCCGACGTTCGGCCCCGTTCACCTGATTGCCGATCTCCCGGCGCTTTTGATCGTGCTTGCGGTGACCACCTTGATTTATCTCGGCATCAAAGAGAGCCGCAACGCCAACAACGCCATGGTGGCGGTAAAGCTCGTCGTGATTGCGAGCGTCATCGGAATCGGCTGCTTTTATGTCAATCCCCAAAACTGGTCTCCGTTTATGCCCAACAAGTTGACGGGTGTCCTGAAAGGCGTGGCAGCGGTTTTCTGGGCCTTCATCGGCTTCGATGCAATTTCGACGACTGCGGAAGAATGCAAAGACTCGCGGCGCGATCTGCCCCGGGCCATCTTTATCTCGCTGCTTTTCTGCACGGTGTTGTACGTCGTGATTTCGTTCGTGCTGACGGGGATTGTGAGTTACAAAGAGTTAAACGTGGGCGATCCCCTGGCGTATATTTTCAAGGAACGATTGCCCTGGTTCAGCGCGGCAGTGGCGGCGGGCGCCCTTTTTGCCATCGGGAGCGTGTTCCTGGTGTATCAACTCGGACAGCCGCGCATTTGGATGAGCATGAGCCGCGACGGATTGCTGCCGCCGATTTTTTCGCGCATCCATCCGAAACACAAGACGCCCGCATTCTCGACAGTCATCACGGGGCTGCTCGTGGCAATCCCGGCGTTGTTCATGAACCTGAGCGAGGTTGTGAATCTGAGCAGCATTGGGACGTTGTTCGCCTTTGTGCTGGTTTGCGGTGGCGTGTTGGTGCTGGAAAACTCGAAGACTCCTCCTGCCCGGCCGAAATTCAAGACACCCTATATTAATGGACGGTACCTGATTCCACTTCTTTACCTGGGCACTTGCTTTGTTCTCTATTATTATTTCAAGAGGGAAGCGTGGGAGCCTTTCTTCAGCCTGGAGCCGACCGCGAATGCAGATGGGAAATTGGAAGCTGGCTGGGCCCTGTTCAGGCACAAAATCCCGATGATCTTTTTTATTTTGATTGCGACAGCGCTGACAGCGCTTTCATTCATGAAGCGACTGTCCGCAATTCCGGTGCTCGGCTTGCTGACCTGTTTGTATCTGATGAGCCAGTTGGGAACCACGAATTGGATACGGTTCGCGCTTTGGCTGGCAGCAGGGCTGGTAATCTATTTCCTTTATGGCCGGAGGTTCAGCAAACTGAACAGAACTGCGACAGTGCCTGAGTGACGCCATGTGTCGCCCCATCGAGCCTGATATGCGACTGAACCGATTGTCGGCAGTCACGACACGCCGACAGTTCCTGGCGCGCTCGACCGGGTTGGTCGCGCTAGCGGCTATCTCGTCTCGCGCGGCTGAAGTGGGCGCGGTTGCCAGGCAACCATTCCGGGCCGCCATCATCGGTCACACAGGTCACGGGAATTACGGCCACGCCCACGACCTCATCTTCAACGGGCGCGATGATGTCAGGGTCGTAGCCGTCGCTGATGCGGACGCGGCCGGCCGCGCCCAGGCCGCGGCCCGGTCACAAGCGCTCCGATCGTATGCGGACTACCGGCAGATGTTGGAAAAAGAAAAACCCAACCTCGTCTGCGTCGCCCCACGCTGGACGGACGAACACCATGCAATGGCGCTGGCGGCTCTGCAGGTCGGGGCGCACATTTACACGGAGAAGCCGTTCACGCAAACGTTGGCCGAGGCCGACGAATTGCTGGCGGTGGCGGAGCGGGCAGGGCTGAAAATCGTTGTCGCCCACCAGATGCGACTGGCCCCGAACATTCTGGCGCTCAAGACCGCCATCGACAACGGCCTGCTGGGCGAGCTGCTGGAGATTCGGTCGCACGGCAAACAGGACCACCGCGCCGGGGGCGAGGACTTGCTCGTGCTCGGAGTCCACCTATTCGATCTGATGAGGTTCTTTGCCGGTGATCCGCTGTGGTGCGCTGCCCGGATTTCGCAGGGTGGCCACGAGATCACGCTCAAGGACGCGCATCCAGCGACGGAAGGCATCGGTCCTGTGGCGGGAGATGAGATCGAGGCTGAGTTTGCCTTTGCGCGCGGGATGCATGCGACCTTCGTTAGCCGATCGAAGTGCAAAGCATCCGCAGGGCCTTGGGGGATGGAACTGATCGGCAGCAAAGGCTCGGTCAGAATGCAGATGGAAATGGTCCCTCGGATCTACACGCTTCGTGAGGGAACATGGACGGGCGAGGGCAAGACCGATCAATGGCGCCCATGGGCCGAAGACCCGACGTTGAGCTGGGGTGAAACCGAACGGACTACGGAACGCGCGAACGGGCGCGTGGTGGACGACTGGCTGACGGCGGTCAGGCTGGATCGACAACCGGTGTGCAGCGGCTATGCCGGGATGAAAGCGCTCGAGATGGCCATGGCGGTGTTCGCCGCCGGGTTGGCGAGAGGCCGGGTCGATTTTCCCCTGAAGAACCGTCAACACCCGCTTCGGGCGTGAGCCGCCTGTGGCTGACGGTCGGACGACCCGAAGACCTCATATCGCGAGCTAATCGCGGACGACGGCCTGCAGCCGCTGCTTAAACTGCTCGACCAGTTTTTCGTGGGCGGCGTTGGCTTCGGCGTCGGTCAAGGTCCGGTCGGGATTCCGATAGGTAAACGCGTAGGCCATGCTTTTCTGCCCGGCGGGGACATTCTTGCCGCGGAAGATATCGAACAATTCGACGGACTCGAGATTGGCGGGTTTGGCCTGCTTGACGGCCTGCAGGACCGCTTCGTGTGTGGTTACATCCGGCACGAGCATGGCCACATCGCGGCGGATCGCAGGGAACACCGGGAGTGGCTTGAAGGATCGACCGGTCATTCGCCGTGCAAGCAGCGTGGCGAGATTGAGTTCCGCCAGGAACACCGCATCCCGCAAATCGCAGCGTCGGGCCAGCGGCGGAAGGAGCTGGCCCAGTTCGCCGACTTGAAATTTGCCCAGGTGAATGGTTGCTGACTCAAGGAGGAGCGCTGTGCTGTCAGGCCTGCGCGAATAATTTACGCCGCGCAGCCCAAATTGGTCGAAAAACTCCTCGAGCAATCCTTTTAGATCGAAAATGTCGAACTTCGCTTCCCGCGCTTCCCCGCTCCAGAATAACGCAGCGCGTTGGCCCGTGAGCGCGATGGCCAGGCGCCGTTCCTCGCAGGTTGGTCCAGCAACGTGTGACGCCTCGGCGCGCGTGGCAAAGAAGACCCTGCCAAGCTCGAACAGCGCCACGCTCCAGTTTTTGTGACATAAATTGTGGCGCAGGGAATCGAGCAAGCCGGGAATCAGGCTCGGCCGAAGCACGTTCATGTCGCTGCTCAGCGGATTGGCCAATGAGATTATGCCCTCCGCCTTCGACAGCTTTGCCGCTGCATCTGAAATCAGAGTTTGTCCCTGGGCCTCGAACAAGCCCAGACCCGTCAAAATTCGTCGCGCTTCCAGGAGTTGGTCATGCACGGCGTCGTAATCATTCGCGCCGAGCGCGCCTCGGGGAGGCGTTGCAGGAATCTTATCGACGCCATGGAGCCGCGCGATTTCCTCGATCAAATCCGCTTCCCGCTTCAGATCGACCCGGAAGCTCGGAACCCGAAAGCTTATCGGTTCCGGCAGTGTGGTCGGAGCATCCAGCGGGCGCGGCTTGCGGCCTGCCGCTTTGAGCCCGAGCCGGCCCAGATAGAATTCCATTTCTTCCGATTTCAGCTCGGTGCCGAGGAGTTGATTGACTTTTTGTGGCCGAAGAGTGAGTTGCCTTGGTTCCACCGGCTTGGGGTAAGCGTCCACCACCCCCTCGGCCAATTGACCACCAGCCGTCTCCAATATCAGTTGTGCGGCTCGCTGGCTGGCCCAATCGCAAATGGCAATATCAGCACCCCGCTCGAAACGATAGGAGGACTCCGTGCGCAGTCCCAGCCGCTTGGAAGTCGCGCGAATATTCTGCGGCTTGAAACAGGCGCTCTCGATAAGCACATCGGCCGTGTCGAGCCTGATTTCACTGTTTTGGCCACCCATTACTCCGGCCAGAGCAATCGGTTTTGTTTCATCAGCGATCATGAGCGTCTCTCGGGTGAGCGTTCGTTCCTGGCCATCGAGGGTCATGAACTTTTCTCCCTCAGCCGCGCGGCGGATGACGATGGTGGGGCGTGATTCGTGATGCGTGATACGTGATGCGTGAACCTCTTTGGAAGTGTTGATTGCGCCCGCCTGAAGCAGGTGGTAGTCGAAGGCGTGCAGAGGCTGGCCGGACTCGAGCATGACATAGTTCGTCACGTCCACGACGTTGTTGATGCTGCGAATGCCAACTTTCTCCAACGTGTGTTTCAGCCAGTCGGGACTTGGGCCAATTTTCACTCCCTGAAGGACGCGCGCTGTGTACCGCGGACACAACTCGCCATCTTCACACCGGACCGCGACCAGGTTTTCGACTTTGACCGCTGAACTTGAAGCCGAAGCCTCCGGCAATCGGAGCCGATTACCAGTCACCGCACTGATCTCGCGCGCGATGCCGATGACGCTATTCCAGTCGGGCCGATTGGGTGTAATCTCCAGGTCATAGACCACGTCGCTGCCGGAGCGGCGTAGATACTCGGCGAAAGGCTGGCCTACTTTCGCGTCCTCGCGGAGGATCAACAGCCCTTCCACGTCGCTGCCCAGTCCCAACTCCTGAGGCGAGCACATCATGCCGTGCGATTCCACTCCGCGTATTTTACCGACTTTGATTGTCTGCGGAGGCTGACCTGGTTTTGCGGGCAAGGTCTGCCCGGGCAGGATCAGGGGCACTTTGTCGCCCACCTTGAAATTATGCGCGCCGCAGACGATCTGCCGCTCGCCTTTGCCGTCGTTGACGCGGCACAATAACAGCTTGTCCGCGTTCGGATGTTTGTCGCACGTGATGACCTGACCAACGACCACCCCTTCGAATTCGCCGGCGAGTTTATGGACGTCCTCGACTTCGATGCCGAGCATGGTCAATCGCTCCGCCAATTCCTCGGGCGACCAATCGAAATCGACGTACTGTTTGAGCCAGTTAAGAGTTATCTTCATGATTCGCAAGCTCGGCGACCGATAAAGTGGGGTCCGTCATAACTTGGCCGCGATTGGCAGTATCTTGTCAAAGTGGCCGTCGCAGTGCTCCAGTTCGACTCCATGATTTGCAGCGCACGCTGTAATGACGATATCGCTGGCCGGGACCGTTACGCCTGCCTCGCGACAGCGGCGCGCCAGTTTGCGCGCGGTTTTCCACACTGGCGAGTGCACCGAAAGCAATGTGATTTCTTTCTCCAATTCGGCCAGTTCGCTCCTTTCTCTCGCGCCACGGGCCCCATTCCACAATTCCACCAGGGTCATTTCGCACCAGGAGGCTTCCCCGGCCAGCACCAGATCCTCAACACGCTCGCTCGCTTCCGATTCAAGTTCACGCAGATACTCGATCCAACTTGAGGTATCAACCAGCTTCACTTCATCGCCTCCCACTTGGCATCCTGGCGGATGACTTTCAGATCCTCCTGGGTCATGAAATCTTTGAATGACCCGCGAATGCGCGCGTTAAGTCTGGCCAGGCGCTGAAGCCGGTTGTATTTCTCAACAGCGGTAAGAATTGCTTGTTTTTTCGTCTTCGCGCGGGTGTGCCTGATGGCTTCCGCCAGCACTTTTTCTGGAATATCAATTGTCGTCTTCACGCCTCCAAAATGGTCCAATTCGAAATCCTGTCAATCTAATTCTGGAATCCACACTTGTGACACGAATGCCACCTGTTCGGCTCAAAATTGCTTCAAGAACCGCACGTCGTTTTCGTAAAGAAGCCGGATATCGTTGATGCCGTAGCGAATCATCGCGATGCGCTCGATCCCAAATCCGAAGGCCCACCCGGTCCAGGCTTCCGGGTCGTAGCCGACGTTTTCGAACACCTGCGGATGCACCATGCCGCAGCCGGCGATCTCAAGCCATTCTCTGCCCAGCTTCCGAGTGAGCGCGCTGCTGAAGTCGATTTCAAAGCTTGGTTCGGTGTAGCTGAAATAGTGGGGGCGGAAACGGATACGGGTCTCTGGCCCCATCAGCTCTTTGAACACAAACTCGACGGTCCCTTTCAGGTCGCCGACAGTTACATCCCGGTCCACATAGAGTCCCTCGACCTGTTGAAACGTCGGATTGTGGGTGGCATCGGCGTTATCGCGCCGATACACTCGACCCGGCACGATGATCCGGACCGGCGGTTGTTGCTTCTCCATCACACGGATTTGGACTGGAGAGGTGTGGGTGCGGAGAAGAAGTTGAGGGTTGAGAATTGACCCGCTTTCGTCTGACTTCGGCGCGGCGAGGGGTTGAGGGCCGGAGCCTTGATTCTCGATGCCGGCTGCTGGATGTTGGATGTAAAAAGTGTCCTGTGTGTCGCGCGCGGGATGATCCGCAGGCGTATTCAGCGCGTCGAAGCAATGGTATTCGTCTTCCACTTCCGGGCCGTCTGCGACGACGAACCCTAGCTTGCGAAAACTGCGGACGATGTCCTCGGTTACTTGCGTCAGGGGATGCAGCTTGCCGAGCATGCGCCGGCGGCCTGGGAGCGTGAAGTCCGTCGGTTCCTTGGGCTGCGCGGCTTTCAACTCGAGTTCACTCCGACGCTCGCCCAAGGCCACCTCGAGCTCAGCTTTGGCGCGGTTGATTGCCTGCCCGGCAGCCGGTTTTTCCTCCTTGGGTAAAGCTCCCAACTGCTTCATCAGTGCGGTGAGCTTGCCATGCGCTCCAAGATAGTTGACGCGTACGTGTTCGAGCACAGACAGATCCGCCGCAGCTCGCAATTCGGCCAGAGCCGATTGCTTCAACGGTTCAATATCGTCCAGGAATGCCATAACTCGACGAAGCCGGAGGTTGCGCGTGTGCCAGCCGTGCCGTCATTCGCGCCCGATTGAGGCGGCGCGAAGGAGGCCAGCGTTTAGGAATGACCCTCATTCCTCGACCGAAAATCGAGCCCTGTGTCGCTTAAGCCTTCGCCGCCTTGGCCCGCAAAGCGTTTTGGGCGATCTTGACCAACTCGCTGAACGCTGCGCCATCCGTCGCCGCCAGATCGGCGATGACCTTGCGATCCAGCGCAACCCGGGCGGCCTTCAGGCCCTCAATCAGTCGGCTGTAAGTAATCCCGGCGGCGCGAGCAGCGGCATTGATGCGGATTTGCCACAGCGCGCGGAAATTGCGCTTCTTGGTCTTGCGATCGCGGAAGGCGTACTGGCGGCCGTGATCGATGGCATCGGAGGCATAGCGATAAAGCTTGGAGCGGCGCATCCGGAAGCCTTTGGCGGCCCGAATCATCCGGGTGCGTCGTTTGCGGGAAGCGGGGGCGTTAGTAACGCGCATGAGCTAGTGGGTAGTTGATGGTTGAACGTTGAAAGAGAGCAAGCGGATCAATGGCTAAAGGGAAGGCTCTGCTTGATGCGATACGCGTCGGTTGAATGGACCAGCGTAGTGCCCGTCAGGGCGCGACGGCGCTTCGGATTCTTCGTTTGCAGCAAATGCCGCTTGCCGGCCCGCGCACGAAGCACTTTTCCACCAGCAGTAATCTTGAACCGCTTCGCGGCCGATTTCTTGGTTTTGATGCCTTTTGGACGTCGCATAAGCTGAACTTTTTCTCAAAAAAGAGCGCGCAATATATGGTCCTGCAATGGGTAACGCAAGCCGCATTTTATGTTCGCGCTATGCGAGAGCGCATCTTGATACCACCACCATCTTAAGTGCTGACCCAAAGCTCGTCCCAATGGTTATTTCGGCGCGCTTCATCTAACGCGCTGAGATTGAGAAAGCCCGCCCGGCTCCAACT
>JACXTT010002888.1_pt1 | contig 26903 bp, 28 predicted proteins | sample 9270951 | NCBI WGS metagenome assembly JACXTT01 (sample SAMN15532306, study PRJNA645909) | rock metagenome | isolation source: weathered quartz diorite | place: Puerto Rico | collected 2017-06-21 | reverse complement strand
GCCTGGCCGAAAAAGCTGGTGAACCAGATCAGGTTCTTCTGCGCCTTGATCAGGCGCAGGTAGTTGTCCAGCACACGGCCGAAACGTTGCTCCAGCTGTCCCCGTTCCACGGTTTCGCCCCGGTCCAGGGCGATGGATTCGCTGTATTCACGCACCCGCACCATGTGGTGGCGGAAGTCGGCTTCCACGCGCTGTTGCTGGAAGTTCAGCGGGATTTGCGGCCGGCCGATGTAGTGCGTCACGATGCTGCCTGCGCCGCAGTACAGCACGGCCATCCACACCATGAAGCCGGGAATGGTGTACTCACTGCCCTGCAGGTGGAAGGCAAAGCCGCCCGAGAGCGTCCACAGGATGCCAACAAAACTGGCCAGCGTGACCACCGAGTTCAACAGCCCCATGGTCAGAGAGATGGTGAGGCTGGCGAACTGGCCGATGTCTTCCTGGATGCGCTGGTCCGGGTTGTCGGGCTGGCCTTGACCGGATGTGGCAAAGCGTGCCAGCTCCAACTGGTAGAACGCATGGTTGGACAGCCAGCGCTCCAGGTAGTGCCGCGTCATCCAGGCGCGCCAGCGCATTTCCAGCAACTGCGTCAGGTAGAACTTGTAGACCGCAATGATGATGAAGGCAAAGGCCAGGTAGGTGAAGCGGCCCAGTTGCGTCCAGAACACCTCGGCATTCTTGTCCTGCAGCGCGTCGTAGAACAGCTTGTTCCAGTCGTTGAACAGCACGTTCATGTAGACCAGGGCCAGGTTGAGCGCAATGATGCCCAACAACATGGCGCGGCCTCGCCACTTGTCCTCGGAATAGAAGTAAGGCTGCGACAGCGCCCAGACGCGCCGCGTCATCACGCCCAAAGCTGTCCACTTGGCGCGCAGGCCAGATACCAGTGTCATGTGTTATCCCAGTTGAAGCAGGCGCCATGGTAGCGCCCGCGCAGGCGCTTAGGTGCGTACCAGGCCCTTGAGTGACTGCTCCAGCGCGAAGCCGGGGAACAGCGGTGCGAGCTGGGCGGTGGTAAGTCCCAGGCTGCTGCGCAACACGGGCGCCAGCACCGCGCGGAAATCGGCCAGCACCGGCAGGTCGCGATTTTCATTGAGGGCACTGCGCTCCAGCCCGGCCCAGGGGCCATGCCAGCGCCCGCCGGCGATGCGGTCGCCGATCAGCCACATGGCGTTGCCGTGGCCGTGGTCGGTGCCGCGCGTGCCGTTTTCGGCGGCGGTGCGACCAAACTCGCTGACCACCACCACCACGTCGCCGGGCTGCGAGAAATCTTTGCGCAATTGCACCAATGCTTCAGCCAAGGCGCTGAAATTGCGCGCCAGTGCGCCTGTGGCATTGCCCTGGTTGGCGTGGGTGTCCCAGCCGCCGGCGGACAAAAAGCCCAGGCGCAGGCGCGGGTCGGCCTGCATCAGCGTGCCCAGGTGCTGGGCGTTGAGCAGCAGGCCGGTGGCGGCGCCGGCACCGTTGTCGCCGGCGTTGTTGTCGGTGCGCCGGTCCATGGCGAGCTGTTCGGCACTTTGCATGCGGCTCTGCGCGCCCTGACGGAACTGCTGCGACAACGTGTCGTTGCCGGCATAGAGGTCCATCAGCGCGGCACGCGTGCGGTCGTTGGCCAACACCCCCGTGCGGGTCGCGGCCTGCCCGCTGGGGATGAGCCGCACCGGCGCCGCCCCCAGCAGGATGGCGGGGTTGGCTTCGCCCACGCCGATGGCATTCACCTGTTCCCGTGCATTGGCGGGTGCCAGCGCCTGGGCCAGGCCGTTGAGCAACCCGGTGCTGGCGCTATTGCGCCCGGGAATACCGACTTCCCAATGGTGCTGGGCCTCGAAGTGCGAACGGGTGGCATCGGGTGAGCCGGCCGCTGGGACAAAGGCCAGCACGCCCTGCTGCCACAGCGGCAGCATGGGGGCCAGCGCCGGGTGCAGGCCAAACAACGTGTCCAACGCAAGCACGGCGTTGTCTCCCGCCGCATTGGCTTTTTCGGGTGGGGCAATGGCAATGCTGTCGCGCAACCGGTAGTAGTTGGGGTCGCCATAGGGCACAAAGGCGGAGAGGCCATCGTAGGCGCCGCGCAAAAACACCACCACCACACGACCGGCTTCCACCGCAGGTGCGCCGCGCAAAGGCAAACCTTGGGGGAGTGACAAGGGCAGGCTCTGGGCCCAGGCCTGCCCACCGGGCAGGGTGACGGTAAGCACACCGACCTGGGCCAGTGTGCGCAGGGCGTTGCGGCGGGACAAAAGGGGTGCAGGCGTGTGGGGCATGGCGAACTCGCTGGAAAGTTTATTTGCGCATGAACTCGGGCGCCGCCATGGCCAGGCCAGCGCGCTGGCGCACGGGCTCCAGGGCCAGGCGCTCGCGCGATGGGGGTTGAAGCCAACTGGTGACAAACGTGGGGTCAGCGGTGCGTTGGCCCATGGCCAGCGCGTAGTCCGCGCGGCGCGTCAACGCCTCGGGGGCCAGCCAGGTAGCGGCATCGGTCTTGTAGCCGTCCGGGGTTTGCCAGCCATGCAGGGGCTGACCGGCGCCGGCGAGAAAGGCCAGGGTCAGCTCCACATCGCGTTTGTCCTTGGCGCCGCCGGTGGCGGTGAGCACCGAGCAGGCGTAGTCCAGCGGCGTCTTGAACAGGGTCTGATCGGCTTGCCAGAACTCTTTGGAGGCCACCAGGGTTTGCATCACCTGGGCGATGTCGCCCTGGGTGGCCAGAAAGCGCGCGGCGAGCCGGTCCACCAGGGCCTGGGGCGGATCGTCCGCCACGAAAAACTGTGCCAACCGCAGGGCAATGCGCCGGGCCGTCGCCGGGTGGCGGGCCAGCATGCGGATGGCGTCTTCGCCTTCGCGCTGACCGTTGGCGGAGAAGCTGCGGCCCAGCACCACTTTGCTGCCCCTGTCGTGCTGGCGGTCGTTGAACTGGAAGCCGCCACCGCCCACAAATTTGACGCCCCAGCCGGTGAGCACACGGGCCAGTTCGCGCACATCATTCTGGGTGTAGCCACCCTGGGCGCCCAGGGTGTGCAACTCCATCAGCTCGCGCGCGTAGTTTTCATTGAGACCGCGCTGCGGCCCGAACAAGGTGCGGGTGCCGGGCGCCACGCTTTGCGCCTGGTCCAGGTACAGCAGCATGGCCGGGTGTTGGGCGCTGGCCAGCAGCAGGTCTTCAAACTTGCCCAGCGCGTGCGGGCGAATGGCGCTGGCAATGTAGTGGCCGACAAAGGGGCGCACCGCGCCCTTGCCGACAAACACATTGAGATGGTTGAACCAGAACTCGGTCATACGTGCCAACACCGGGTTCTCGACCTCGCTGCTGCTGCAGGCCATGACGCGCCAGGTAGCGGCCCCGCGCGCCATGTCGCGGCTGAACTCCAGCAGTTCGGTGGCGGTGGGCGCGCCTGCATTGGCATCCATGGCCGGGGTGGACTTGGCGGCTATCCGGGCTTCTTTTTTCTGGGCCGCATCGGCGGTCTGCCGCGCCTTGCGTTCCGCTGCGAAGTCTTTCAGCAACTCCGACAAGGGGGCATTGAAACCGCGCAGCGGATCGGGGATGCCTGCAGGAATCACCAGGGGCTGCTGGCTGGCCAGCTTGGCCGCGTCGATCTGTGCGAGGGCCCAGGCATGCACGGCGTCAGGCGTGGCGGGCAGTGGGTTGGCCGTGGTGGGGCTGGGGCCGTAGCCCAGGCGCGACGTGGCGCGCCAATAGGCCTGCTGTGTGGCGGGGTCGTCCAAGTGCACCGGCGTGCGTGCAGCGCTGGGAGCCGCTGCCTGGGGTGGATTGGGGGTCGCCTTGGCAGGGCTTGGCGGTACGTGGTTGCAACCCATCAGCACGACCGCCGCCGCCCAAGGCAGCAGCCGCATGGTGGAAAACGGGGCAAGCGGAAGGGCAGAGGTGGGTGTCATGGCCGGGTTGGGTTGCTGCTTGAGCAACGCACAGCCTACACCGGGGTTGACGCGGCTGGGGGCCGGCAGTTGTAACGCGCAGGTAAAGCCGGGTGGCGACTAGTGCGACTAGTTGCGCACGCCGCTGGCGACATGGCCCGAGGGCACGTGGCGTGCGGCAGATTCGATGTGGCCGGTCTGGTCGTCAAAGAAGAAGTCGGGTTCGAATTCGCGCAGGAACTCGCCCTTGTCCAGGCCGCCCAGGAACATGGCCTCGTCCACATCAATGTTCCAGTTCATCAGCGTGAGAATGGCGCGTTCATGGGCCGGCGCGCTACGCGCGGTGACCAGCGCGGTGCGGATGCGTATGTGGGGTATCTGAGCCTGCTGTAGCTTGTGCAACGCCACCAATAGGGGCTTGAAGGGGCCATCGGGCAGAGGCAGCGCGACCTTGTCCTGCTCGTGCTGCTGAAAGGCAGAGAGCCCCCCGCTCTGGTAGACCTGCTCGGCCTCATCGCTAAAAAGTACCGCGTCGCCGTCGAAGGCAATACGCACTTCGCCCGGGTGGGCTTCACTGGCATGGGCCGAGCGCGGGTAGACCTGGGCCGCAGGTACACCGGCGTCCAGTGCGGCGCGCACATCGCTAAGGTGGGTACTGAGGAACAGGTTGGCGTGCAGGGGCTTGAGGTAGCGCCACGGCGACTCTCCGCGTGTGAAGTTGCCACGCTGGATGGCCAGTCCATAGTGCTTGGCGGAGCGGAACACGCGCATGCCTGAGACCGGGTCGTTGCGCGAGAGGATGACCACTTCCACGCGCTGTGAGGGCGTTTCGTTGAAGGCCAGCAGCTTTTGCACCAGCGAGAACGCAACGCCGGGTTTGGCCGGGATGTCCAGTCGCTCGCGCTGCAGTCGCATGTAGGCGCGGTCGTCGCTTTGCTCGAAAACCTGGTTTTCTTCCTCGAAGTCGAACAGGGCGCGGCTGGAAATCGCCACCACCAGTTTGCCGTCCAGAGACATGCCCATGTTGTGTGCCTTATTTTTGCAAGAACATACGGTACACCGGATTGGCCGTTTCCTCCACGTAGGGGTAGCCCAGTGTCTGGAGAAATTGCGCGAAGGCTTTGGTGTCGGCCGTGGGCACCTGCAAGCCCACCAGAATGCGGCCATAGTCGGCGCCCTGGTTGCGGTAGTGGAACAGGCTGATGTTCCAGCCCGGGCGCATCAGGCTCAAAAACTTCATCAGCGCGCCGGGCCGCTCGGGGAACACAAAGCGCAGCAGGCGCTCGTCCTGTGCCAGGCTGGAGATGCCGCCCACCATGTGGCGAATGTGTTCCTTGGCCAGTTCGTCGTGTGTCAGGTCCAGAGTCTGGAAGCCGTGCTTGGCGAAGCTCTTGGCAATCTTGCCGGACTCGCCCTTGTTCTGTGTGGTCAGGCCGACAAACACATGGGCTTGCGCGGCATCGCTGATGCGGTAGTTGAATTCGGTCACGTTGCGCGTGCCACCGGGCAGTTCGCCGATCAGTTCGCAAAAACGCTTGAAGCTGCCACGCTCTTCGGGAATCGTCACTGCAAACAGGGCCTCACGTTCCTCGCCCACTTCGGCGCGCTCGGCGACAAAGCGCAGGCGGTCGAAGTTCATGTTGGCGCCGCACAAAATGGCGGCATAGGTCTCGCCCTTGGTCTTGTGCGTGGCCACGTATTGTTTGATGGCCGCCACGGCCAGCGCGCCGGCGGGCTCCACGATGGAGCGGGTGTCCACGAAGATGTCCTTGATGGCTGCGCACACGGCGTCGGTGTCCACGGTCACGTAGTCGTCCACCAGGTCGCTGGCAATGCGGAAGGTTTCTTCGCCCACCAGCTTCACCGCCGTGCCGTCGGAGAACAGGCCCACGTCCGGCAAGGTGACGCGTGCCTTGGCGTCCACCGACTGGATCATGGCGTTGGAGTCGTTCATCTGCACACCGATGACCTTGACCTGCGGTGCCACCGCCTTGATGTAGTTGGCCACGCCCGAGATCAGGCCGCCGCCGCCAATCGCCACAAACACGGCATCCAGGCCGGGGCCGGTTTTGCTGCCGGTTTTGTGGCCCGATTTGGCGGCCTTGTCGGCACCCAGGGTCTGCACCTGGCGCAGGATTTCCATGGCCACGGTGCCCTGGCCGGCAATCACGTCGGGGTCGTCAAACGGATGCACAAAGGTCAGGCCTTCCTTTTTCTGCAGGGCGACGGCATGGCCGTAGGCGTCGGAATAGCTGTCGCCGAACAACACCACCTCGCCGCCAAAGCCGCGCACGGCATCGACCTTGAGCTGGGGCGTGGTGGTGGGCATCACGATCACGGCACGCACCCCCATGCGGCTGGCGGACAAGGCCACGCCCTGGGCATGGTTGCCGGCGGAGGCGCAGATCACGCCTTTGGCAATCTGCTCAGGCGGCATGTGCGCCATCTTGTTGTAGGCACCGCGCAGCTTGAAACTGCGCACGGGTTGCTGGTCTTCGCGTTTGAAGAGGACGGTGTTGTGCAGGCGGCGGCTGAGCGCGCGGGCCGGCTCCAGAGCGGTTTCGCTGGCCACATCGTAGACACGTGCCGTCAGAATTTTCTTGAGATAGTCGGCCGGCGTGAGGTGGGGGGCTGGGGACTTGGTTGAAGAGCTCACGGGCTACACTCCGGTTTGATTCGAGACCGCGCGATCAGATGTTTTTGAACTCCGCGCGGAGCGGTTTAGTTGGATTGTACCGGTATCATTTTTAGCCCCGCGCGGGGCAGTTGAGAAGGAGCGAGATATGGAATGCACTGTGAGCTGGACCGGCGGTTTGAATACCCGCTCCGGCATGGGCTTTGTGGCGGAAACCGGCAGCGGTCATACGCTGATGATGGACGGTGCGCCGGACGCCGATAAACCGGAGAACGGTGGGCAGAACCTCGCCGCCCGCCCCCTGGAAACCGTGCTGGCCGGCACCGGCGGCTGCACCGCCTATGACGTGGTGCTGATCCTCAAGCGGGGCCGCCATGCCGTGCAGGGCTGCACCGTCAAGCTGACGGCGGAGCGGGCCCCAGTCGATCCCAAGGTATTTACCAAGATCCACATGCACTTCACCGTCACAGGCAAGGCGGTGCCCGCCGCGGCCGTAGAGCGCGCCGTGGCCATGAGCCACGAAAAATACTGCTCCGCCAGCATCATGCTGGCGAAAACGGCGGAGATCACCACCAGTTTTGAGGTTGTCGAGGTCTGAGTTTGGGGTGGGTGTTTGCCCGCTGTATCGCTTACATGTACGTATCTCGAAAATGGCACTTTGAAGCGGAGACTATCGCGCAGCCGATGCGAAGTGGTCAGCTATAGGCTGCACCACCGCTGTTTCGGCTGATCTCGCGGCTCACAGTGGATGGTGCACGACCGAGCACTCGGGTAATGGCTCGGATACTCAACCCCAGCTCAAGACACACAGCGATAGTCTGGCGCTCTTGGTAGTCGAGCTGTTTGTACTCTTGGTTCAGTTTCATAGACACACCTTATTGAAGTTTCAATCAGTGTGTTGCGCATCGCTTTTGAGCGGGCCCTGTTCAAATTGAACAGGTGCAGTGAACAGAGGGCAGGGCTGATGCTCTGCCAAGCCGCATGGATGCTGGGACTGCCCTTCGGGGACATGCGCTGACCTCCGAGGTGACAAGTGGTCGCCTCTGGGGTTTGCGTGTGCGTCCCAGAGCATTTGTTTTTTCTCTGCAATGTTGGTGATTTAATCTCATGACAAATCAACGCATCAAGGGAGCGCATAGTGGACTATGAAAAGATTGCAGGCGTTTTGGCGTGGCCAGTAGTTGGACTCATTCTTGGGTTGTGCACTTTGGCAATGATTCGTGAGCCGATAAAGGGCTTTCTTTCAAAGATGCGCTCCATCAATGCGGGTGGTGTGACGATGGAGGCACCTCCAGAGGCACAGAGGAACGAGTCAGAAAAAAGTAATCAGGAAGCAGTTCATCAGCTACTCCTTGGTGTTTCCGAGACTCCTGCAATGGTTGACCTTGATGCAAAGATTAGGCAGGACCTCTTAGGGAGAGGTTTACAGGTAGATGGGGATGTGCCTAAAGTCTTGATTCGCTACCTAGCTTCGGCAGGTCTTTTGCTCCAGTTTGAGCAAGTGCATGCGTTGATTTTGGGTAGCCAAATATCACTACTTAAGAAGCTCAACGCGGTTCGAGGTGTTGGGCGTCCATTCGCTTTTGTTACTGCGCATATTGATGAGGCGAAGAGTCAGAACCCCCCAATTCAGGAGTGGACTTACAAGCAGTACTTGGACTTTTTGATTGGGCGTAACTTGGTGCGGCATAACGAAGATAGTGCATTTATCACTGACTTCGGAATTGAGTATCTGACTTGGATTGTGCGCATGGGCCGGAATGAGGATAAGCCCAACTAGCTACGTGGACTTGGAAGCTAGGGTCACTTGCATGGGATTACCACGGAAATTACCACGGCTGGTTGTCCCTAAGCCAAGGTAAACCCAGTATCCATGAGGGTTTGCGGCTGATTCGGTGGTGCCCCCGACAGGAATCGAACCTGTATCTGCCCCTTAGGAGGGGGCCGTTCTATCCATTGAACTACGGAGACGAAGCCCCGGGATTGTAAGGGCCGACGCGTCCCTGATCCGTTGGGGACCGGGCTGAAGGCCTGTCCCGCAAACCTCTAGTCAGTTGGGGACAGAGCTAACGGTCTGTCCCGCAAATACATTATTTCGTCAGGTGCCGCATGGCCTCTTCCAGGCCCTTGAGGGTCAGCGGGTACATGCGGTTGTGCATGATTTGCTGGATGACGCTGATGCTTTGGCGGTACTGCCAGACGCCTTGCGGCTCGGGGTTGATCCAGGCGAACTTGGGGAAGGCGTGGATCAGGCGCTGCAGCCATTCGGCGCCAGCCTCGGGGTTGTTGTATTCCACGCTGCCGCCGGGTTGCAAAATCTCATACGGGCTCATCGTCGCGTCGCCGACAAAGATCAGTTTGTAGTCCTTGTTGTACTTGCGGATGATGTCCCAGGTCTCGAACTTCTCGGCAAAGCGGCGGCGGTTGTTCTTCCACATGAAATCGTAGACGCAGTTGTGGAAGTAGTAGAACTCCAGGTGCTTGAACTCGGTCTTGGTGGCGCTGAACAGTTCTTCCACGCGGGCAATGTGCTCGTCCATGGTGCCGCCCACGTCCATCAGCAACAGCACCTTGACGTTGTTGTGGCGCTCGGGCCGCATTTTGATGTCCAGGTAGCCGGCATTGGCCGCAGTCTTGCTGATGGTTTCGTCCAGGTCCAGCTCGTCCTCATGGCCTTCGCGCGCAAACTTGCGCAGGCGGCGCAGTGCCACCTTGATGTTGCGCGTGCCCAGCTCTTGCGTGTCGTCGTAGTCCTTGTAGGCGCGCTGGTCCCAGACCTTGACCGCGCTCTTGTTGCGGCCCTTGTCCTGGCCGATGCGTATGCCCTGCGGGTTCTGGCCGTAAGCGCCAAACGGTGAGGTGCCGCCGGTGCCTATCCACTTGCTGCCGCCCTCGTGGCGTTCCTTCTGCTCTTCCAGGCGCTTCTTGATGGTTTCCATCAGCTCGTCCCAACCCATCTTCTGGATCTTGGCGAGTTCTTCGGGGCTGAGGTTCAGCTCCAGGTTCTTGCGCAGCCACTCCAGCGGAATGTCTTTGGTGAAGTCGGCCAGCATCTCCACGCCCTTGAAGTAGGCGGCGAAGGCGCGGTCGAACTTGTCGTAGTGCTTTTCGTCCTTCACCAGCGTGGTACGGGACAGAAAGTAGAAGTCGTCGATGGTGTAGCCGCTGGGCTCGGCCGCGTCTTCGGCCTGCGGCGTGTTGGGGCCGACCACGCCTTTTTGCAGCGCTTCGAGCAGGGTCAGGTATTCCTTGACCGATACCGGCAGCTTGGCCGAACGCAGGGTGTAGAAGAAGTCCAGCAGCATGGTGTGCTCCTTGTCAGGCGCGCGGCTTGTCCAGCAGGTACAGCAGCTGGGCTTTGGCCTCGGGCCATTCGCCGCTGCGCATGCTGTACATCACGGTGTCGCGGATGGTGCCGTCGCGGCGCAGCGCGTGGCCGCGGATCACGCCGTCTTTTTTGGCGCCCAGGCGTTCAATGGCAGCCTGGGATTTGAAGTTGAAGTTGTCGGTGCGCCAGCCCACCACATGGCAGCCCAGGGTTTCAAACGCATGGGTCAGCAGCAGCAGTTTGGCGGTGGTGTTGACGTGGCTGCGCTGGCTGCTTTGGCCGTACCAGGTCCAGCCGATTTCCACGCGTTTGATGGCGGGCACGATGTCGTGGTAGCTGGTGCAGCCCAGCACCTTGCCGGTGGCCGACGCCAGCACCGCAAACGCAAAGCGGTTGCCGGCCTCGCGCATGGCCAGGGCGTCTTCGATGTACTTGCGGGTGGCCTCGGGCTCGGGCACCGAGGTGATGCGCAGGTTCCACAGTTCGCCATCGGCGGCGGCGGCGCGCAGGCCGGCTTCGTGGTCCAGCGTCAGCGGCACCAGGTCAATGCCGCGGGCCGACAGGGTGACGGGTTCTATAAAGGCCATTTCACTCTTTCGTATCCGGTGTGTTGCGGGCGCGCCAGTGGCGTGCCAGGTGCAGTCCGGCGCCACCGCCCAGGCCGGCCAGCAGAATGCCGCCCATGCTGGCGTTGTTGTAGCCGGCCGCAAAAATATCCCAGCCCAGCAGGCGCCCGGCCCACAGGCCCACGAGGGCGCCGCCCACAAAGCCAATGGCGTCGGAAAAGCCTTCGATCAGCAGCTTGTGCACGGCGGTGTCTTAGCGGTTGTGGCGCTGCATGAACATCAGCTTCTCGAACAGTGTCGAGTCCTGCTCGTTCTTGAGCAGCGCGCCGACCAGGGGTGGCACAGCCATCTTGTCGTCCTTGCTTTGCAGGGACTCGGCGGGAATGTCTTCGGCCAGCAGCAGCTTGAGCCAGTCCAGCAGTTCGCTGGTGGATGGCTTCTTCTTCAGGCCGGGCAGGTTGCGCACGTCGTAAAACGTTTTCATGGCGGCGCTGAGCAGCTCTTTCTTGAGCTTGGGGAAGTGCACGTCCACGATGCTCTTCATGGTGTCGGCATCGGGGAACTTGATGTAGTGGAAGAAGCAGCGGCGCAAGAATGCGTCGGGCAGTTCCTTCTCGTTGTTGGAGGTGATGAACACCAGCGGGCGATGCTTGGCCTTGATGAGTTCGCGCGTCTCGTAGCAGTAGAACTCCATGCGGTCGATTTCGCGCAGCAGGTCGTTGGGGAATTCGATGTCGGCCTTGTCGATCTCGTCGATCAGCAGCGCCACCGGCTTGTCGGCGGTAAAGGCCTGCCACAGCACGCCCTTGACGATGTAGTTGTGGATGTCCTTGACGCGCTCGCCGCCGTCAATGTCGGAGAGCTGCGAGTCGCGCAGGCGGCTCACCGCGTCGTACTCGTATAGGCCCTGCTGCGCCTTGGTGGTGGACTTGATGTGCCATTGCAAGAGCGGCATGTCCAGCGCCTGGGCCACTTCCTCGGCCAGCATGGTCTTGCCGGTGCCGGGCTCACCCTTGACCAGCAGCGGGCGTTGCAGCGTGATGGCTGCGTTGACGGACAGCATCAGGTCCTGGGTGGCGACGTAGTTCTTGGTTCCGTGGAATTTCATGGTGGGGATTTGAGAAGGCGGGTTGGAGGTAGCCGATATAATGGCCCGGTCGCTTTATACCAATCACCGTCTGATTGTCCTCGCAAAATGAACAAATTGCTGTTGTCCCTCGCTGCCGTGCTTGTCGCTTCCGTGACCACTGTTTCCGTCCACGCCGCAGACATCAAGGGCGACGCCAAAGCCGGCGCCACGAAGAACGCCATGTGCATTGGCTGCCATGGCATCGTCGGCTACCAGGCCAGCTTCCCTGAGATCCACAAGGTTCCCAAGATTTCCGGCCAGAGCGCCGGCTATATCACCGCCGCGTTGAACGCCTACAAAAAGGGCGAGCGCAAGCATGGTTCCATGCGCGGTATTGCCGAGTCCCTGACTGACCAGGACATCGCCGACCTGGCTGCGTTCTACTCCACCAGCGGTGTGGCGGAAGGTGCGGCCCCCCTGGGTGACGCCCCCGCTGCCAATGGTAAGGCGGCCGAGCTGGTGGCCAAGGGCAATTGCTTCTCCTGCCACGGCAAGAGCCTGAGCGCCCCGATCGACCCCTCCTACCCCAAGATCGCCGGCCAGCACAGCGACTACCTGTTCGTTGCCCTCAAGGCCTACAAGACCGAGAACAACCCCATGGTCGGTCGTGGCAACGCCATCATGGGCGGCGTGGCCAAGCAGTTCTCCAACACCGAGCTGAAGGAACTGGCCAACTACCTGGGCGGCCTGCCGACCGAACTCAAGACCGTGCCGGAAAACCGCTTCCGCTAACAGCGTTTTTTCCCAGAAAGCGGTTTCGCTAAAACCGCTTCCGTTAAGCGCAAGCGCACCCCACAAAAAAGCCGCTCGGATGAGCGGCTTTTTTTATTGCCCGTGTCAAGGCTATGCGGAATAAGTCCGTTCGCGTTGAGCCTGTCGAAACGCAGCTCCTACAAATCCGCGCGGGCTGAAGACTTCGACAAGCTCAGTCCGAACGGGGGACGTGTTCGGCATAGCCTCAGTCCTTGGTGGCGTGGCGCTGCACGCAGGCGATATAGGCATCGCCATCGGGCGGCCGGCCGGCGCGCTGGCTCTCCCACAGCATCTGGCCCAGGCAGTCCATGGCCTCGTGGTGGGCCTGGTGCAGGGAGTTGCGCTTGTGCGTCAGCAACTCCACCGCCTGGCGGATGCCGCGTGGCTGGTCGATGCTGCACTGCTCGCTGATGCTCAGGTGCATGCTCAGGTGCAGGAAGGGGTTGGTGCGCCCCTCGGTGGACTCATACACCGTGGCCAATGCCGTGTCCACATCGGCGAAGTCGGCGGCGTACTCGGGGTGCTCGTCCATCCATTGTGATGCTATGGTTTCAATAGCTTCCAGCGCAACACCAGTGCGGGCTTTGGCATAGGTGGAGCAAAAAAAACGGCGTACATCTTCCTGTGAGGGGCTGAACATGGCTTATTCCGGCGTGATGTTGGCGGCCTTCACCCAGACTGCCCACTTCTTGATTTCGGAGTCTATGGTCTTGGCCAGTGTGGCGCTGTCCTGTGCGTCCACATCCACGCCTGCCATCTGGATTTTTTCGCGGATGTCGGGCCGCGCCAGCACGGTCTGCAGGGCTTTGCCCAGTTTGGCGCTCACGTCGGCGGGCAGGTTGGCCGGGGCCACCAGGCCGAACCAGGCGCTGACCGCGTAGTCCTTCACCGTGTCACCAATCGGTGGCACCTGCGGCGCTTTGCTGGCGCGCCGGCTGGTGGTCACGCCCAAGCCCTTGAGCTTGCCGCCATTCATCTGCGAGACGGCATTGCCGATGTCGGCAAAGGCAAACTGGATCTGCCCGCCCAGCAGGTCGCTCAGCGCGGGGGGAATGCTTTTGTAGGGCACGTTGACGGCGTCCACCCCGGCCATCTGCGTCAGCATGGCGGCCGACACCAGCGAGCCCGAGGAGCCCTGGCCGTAGGCCAGCTTGCCGGGGTGCGTCTTGCCGTAGGCGATGAACTGCTTCATGTCATTGGCCGGGAAGTCGTTCTGCACCATCAGGATGAAGCCGGTCTCGCCGATCTTGCCGATCGGTGTGAAGTCCTTGACCGGGTCGTAGTTGAGCTTCTTGTACAGGCTGACATTGGCGGCCTGCGTGGTGCTGGTGGTTACCAGCAGGGTGTAGCCGTCGGCGGCCGATGCCTTGACCGATTCGGCGCCCAGGATGCCGTTGGCACCGGCCTTGTTGTCGATCACGGCCGGCTGGCCCAGCACTTCGCTCAAGCCCTGCGCCACGATGCGGCCCACGATGTCGGTGGCGCTGCCAGCGGAAAACGGCACCACGAACTTGATCGGCTTGCTGGGGTAGGTGTCGGCCAGCGCGGCCGGGGCCAGACCAGTGAGTCCGAGGGCCAGGGCCAGGGACGCGAGCTTTGCAAAAGGCATGGATGTCTCCAGAGATGGGATGGGGTGGGCAGGGCATTTTTCCATAGTTTGGGGTTGGGCGGCCCGGTTGCCCACCGGGCGCTGCGATCTTGGGTACAGTCAATGTCTTCGCCACTGTGCTACCGACGACAGGACTTTCCGCCATGCCCCACGCCTTTATCTGCGATGCCATCCGCACCCCCATAGGCCGCTACGGCGGCGCACTCTCCAGCGTGCGCACGGACGACCTGGCCGCGATTCCGCTCAAGGCCCTGGTGGCGCGCAACCCCGGCGTGGACTGGGCCGCCGTGGGCGACGTGCTGCTGGGCTGCGCCAACCAGGCCGGCGAGGACAACCGCAATGTGGCGCGCATGGCGGCCCTGCTGGCCGGCCTGCCCACGGCCGTACCCGGGGCCACGCTGAACCGCCTGTGTGGCTCAGGTCTGGATGCGGTTGGCACTGCAGCCCGCGCCATCAAAGCGGGCGAAGCTACGCTTTTGATAGCGGGTGGGGTGGAGAGCATGAGCCGCGCCCCCTTTGTCATGCCCAAGATGGACAGTGCCTTTGGCCGCAACAACGCGGTCTACGACACCACCATCGGCTGGCGCTTCGTCAACACGCTGATGAAAGCCCAGTACGGCGTGGATTCCATGCCCGAAACGGCAGAAAACGTCGCCACCGACTACGCCATCGAACGCGCGGCCCAGGACCTGTTTGCTCTGGCCAGCCAGAAAAAGGCGGTAGCCGCGCAGCAGGCCGGCCACTTCGATGCCGAAATCACGCCGGTCTCCATTCCCCAGAAAAAGGGCGAGGCCCTGCTCGTGGCCCGCGACGAGCATCCGCGCGACACCAGCCTGGAAGCGCTGGCGAAGCTCAAAGCCATCGTGCGCCCCGACGGCACGGTGACGGCCGGCAATGCCTCGGGCGTCAACGACGGCGCCTGTGCACTGCTGCTGGCCGACGAAGCGACTGCGGCCAGCCACGGCCTGACGCCACGTGCCCGCGTGGTGGGCATGGCCACGGCCGGTGTGGCGCCGCGCATCATGGGCATAGGCCCGGCGCCGGCGACGCAAAAGCTGCTGGCGCAAACCGGACTGACATTGGCCCAGATGGATGTGATTGAACTCAACGAGGCCTTTGCCGCGCAGGGGCTGGCAGTGCTGCGCCTGCTGGGCCTGCAGGACGACGACCCGCGTGTGAACCGCTGGGGGGGCGCCATTGCACTGGGCCATCCGTTGGGTGCAACCGGTGCACGCCTGGCCACCACGGCGGTCAACCAGTTGCACCAGAGCGGCGGGCGCTATGCGCTGTGCACCATGTGCATTGGCGTCGGGCAGGGCATTGCACTGGTGCTGGAGCGCGTGTGATGGCGGCCTATGTGATTCGCCCCCTGACCGAGGCCGATGCCGCGCAGTACCAGCGCTTTCGTGTCGCCATGCTGGCGCTGCATCCGGAGGCTTTCTCCTCCAGCGCCGACGAAGAGGAACGCCGCCCGCTGGATTGGTCCGAGAAACGCCTGCGCGCCGATGCCACCAAGCCGCACGAGCACTTCCTCGGGGCCTTTGCGGAGGGGCAGTTGATCGGCACGGCCGGGCTGGAAGGGCGCTACCGGCCCAAGGAGCGCCACAACGCCACAGTGCGCGGCGTCATGGTCGACCCGGCGTGGCGCGGCCAAGGTGTGGCACGTGCGTTGATGGAGGCCCTGTTGGCCCACGCGCGCCAGTTGCCGCAGTTGCGCCAAGTTGACCTGACCGTGACCCAGGGCAATGGCCGGCCGCAGGCGCTGTACGAAAGCCTGGGCTTCCGTGTCTTTGGCGTGCACCCCGCAGCGATCTGCGTGGACGGTGTCTACCACGCCAAGGTGCTGATGGCGCTGTGGCTGGACCCCATGACGGCACCTAAGACACCATGACCTTTCCCCTGATCACCGACCCGTACTTCTACGCCGTCACCATCCCCGCCGTGCTGTTGCTGGGCATCAGCAAAAGTGGTTTTGGCGCAGGCTTTGGTTCGCTGGCCGTGCCCATGATGGCGCTGGCTGTCACGGTGCCCCAAGCGGCGGCCATCCTGATGCCGGTGCTGTTCCTGATGGACGTGCTGGGCATGGCGGCCTTCCGCAAGGACTTCGACATGGTGCTGCTCAAATTCCTGCTGCCTTTCGGCATGCTCGGCATTGTGATTGGCGCACTGTTGTTCAAGCTGCTCAATGCGCACACCGTGGCGGCGCTGGTGGGGGGCTTCACGCTGCTGTTCTTGGCGCAGCGCCTGCTGTTTCCGCCCCAGCCCGACAGTGCCCCGCCGCCACGCTGGCTGGGTGCGCTGCTGACCACCACCTCGGGCTTCACCAGTTTCATCGCGCATGCGGGCGGGCCGCCCATCAACGCCTATGTGATTCCGCTCAAGCTCAGCCCAGTGAAGTTCACCGCCACCATGGCGTTCTTTTTCTTTGTGGTGAACCTGTGCAAATGGATTCCCTACGGAATGCTGGGCCTGCTGGATGTGCGCAACATGGCCACCAGCCTAGTCTTGTTGCCGCTGGCACCCGTCGGTGTGTGGATAGGCGTGCGTCTGGCGCGGCGCATTAGCCAAGTTTTGTTTTACCGCTTCCTCTACCTGGGCATGTTTCTCACCGGGGTGAAACTGTTGTGGGATGGGTTTTTCTAAGGCAAATAGGCTTGCAGCCCGCGTGGATAGTGCGTAGATAGCTCCTGATTCAGGAGCAAATCGCCGGCTGTCCCTCAGTGGTCCCAGCCGTGCGGACGCTGCTCCTGCCGCTGGGCGCGCTCCTGCGCCATCTGTTCCTCGAGTTGCAATCGGCCCTGCTTGATCACCGCGATCAGCTTGGAGCGGTCCTGGTAGTGCGGGTGCAGGCGCTCGAATAATTCCAGGTTGTGCTGGCGAAAGCGCATGGCGCTCTGGCGCGCGGTGTGCGGTTCGTGGCCCAGCAGCTCCAGCACGCTGCGTGCGCTGCGCAGGCTGGACTCGAACAGTTCGCGCTCCACGCGCATCACGCCGCGGTCGCGCAACTGGTTCCAATGCGTCACGTCCTTGGCCCGGGCGACGATTTCCAGGTGCGGAAAGTGGGCCTGCACCAGGTCCACGATCTCCAGCGACTGTTCCACATCATCCACCGCTACCACCAGGATGCGCGCGGTCTCGGCGCCCGCGGTGCGCAGCAGGTCCAGCCGGGTCGCGTCGCCGTAGAACACGCGGTAGCCGAAGTTGCGCGCGGCCTCGATCATCTCGGCGTCGTGGTCCAGCACGGTGGCAGGCAGGCCTTCGGCCAGCAGCATGCGCGCAATGATCTGGCCGTAGCGGCCGAAGCCGGCAATGATGGTGGGCGCGTTCTGCGGTTCGGAAATCTCTTCGAGCTGCGGCGCGCCGCAGTTCGCCCAGCGCGGCAGCAGCAGCCGGTCGATGGCCACCAGGATCAGCGGGCTCACCAGCATGGACACGGCCACCGCGCCGATCAGCAGCGAGGCGGTCTGCGCGGGGAACACATGGGCACCGGCCGCGGCCTGGAACACCACAAAGGCGAACTCGCCGCCCTGGGCCAGCAGCAGCGCGAACACCGGCCGCTCCTGGAACGGCAGCGCCATCTGGCGCGCCAGCAGGTAGATCACCAGGCCCTTGGCGGCCAGAAAGCCCAGCACCACCACCGCCATCAATCCTGGCGACGCCAGCAGCACGCCGAAATCGATGCTCATGCCCACGGCAATGAAGAACAAGCCCAACAGCAGGCCCTTGAAGGGTTCGATGTCGGTTTCCAGTTCGCGCCGGTATTCGCTCTCGGCCAGCAGCACGCCGGCCAGAAAGGCGCCCAGCGCCATCGACAGGCCCACGAACTGCATCAGTCCGGCAATGCCCACCACCAGCAGCAGCGCGGCGGCGGTGAAGATCTCGGGCGTCCGGGAGCGCGCGATCCAGCGGAACAGCGGGCGCAACAAGAGCCGGCCGCCGAGCACGATGCCGGCGATCACTGCTACGATTTTGAGAGCTTCCAGCGCAGAACTGGTGCCGGCTGCAGCACTATTTCCCTCTGAACTGACGGCCAAGAGGGGCAGCAGTGCCAGGATGGGGATGGCCGCCACATCCTGGAACAGCAGGATCGAGAAGGCCGACTGGCCGCTGGTGGTGGGCAGCAGGTTGCGCTCTTCCATCACCTGCAGCGCGATCGCGGTGCTGGACAGCGCCAGGCCCAGGCCGGCCACCAGCGCGGTGCGCCAGCCCACGCCGCAGCCCATGGCCACCAGGGTCAGCAGCAGTGCGCAGCCCAGCACTTGCACGCTGCCCGCGCCAAAGATGGGGCGGCGCAGGCTCCACAGGCGTTTGGGCTCCAGCTCCAGGCCCACCAGAAACAGCATCAGCACCACGCCGAATTCGGCAAAATGCAGGATGTCCTCCACATTCGTGACCAGGCCCAGGCCCCAGGGGCCGATGGCAATGCCCGCGGCCAAATAGCCGATGATGGAGCCCAGGCCCAGGGCCTGGCTCAGCGGCACGGCGATCACCGCAGCGCTGAGGTAGATGAAGCTATTGACCAGCCAGGTGGGGGCGTGTTCCATCTTGGCCCTCCTTATCCTGGCAGGCGTTCAAACACGCGCAGGTCCGGTGCTGCGGGCCGGTCGGTGCCGGGCACGGGGCAGGCGATGCACTGCTCCAGTTCCTCCAGTTCAGGCCAGGCGGGGTAGGTTTGCAGCCGGTCGGCAAACACATCCACATGCGCCTGCACCTCGGCCTGGGCGATGCGGTGTGCGCCGTGCAGCACCAGCGGCGGCAGAAAGCGCATGCCGCACAGTGCCGCCGTCTGCTCATAGGGTGGCAGAAAGGCATCGAAGAAATAGCGGTTGTAGCCCTGTGGGTGGTAGGCCGATTCGGGCCCGCCGGTGGTGGCGACCAGCCACAGGTCCTTGCCCTGCAGCGCCTTGCCGCCGCCATAGGCCCAGCCGTAGGCCAGCACTTCGTCGACCCAGAGCTTGAGCAGAGCCGGCATGGAGTACCACTGGATCGGGTGCAGCAGCACCACCAGCTGGGCCTGCAGCAGGCAGGCCTGCTCGGCGGCGACATCAATGTGGTAATCGGGGTAGCGGGCAAACAGGTCGCAGACCTGGGCCCGCGGGCTGGCGCGGGCGGCGTCGAACAGCGGGCGGTTGACGCGGGATTGGCGCCAGTCGGGGTGGGCGGCCACCACGTAAATGGGTGGGGACGGTTGGGGTGCCGCCGGGGTTTGGTGTTCTTCGTCCATACCGATAACATAGCGCAAAGTTCCCCAGTCCCCTATTCACCAGGAGCCGCTCATGCCCGTGGTTGTTGTCGCCAATCCCAAAGGCGGGGTCGGAAAGTCCACCTTGTCCACCAATATTGCGGGCTATTTCGCGTCGCGTGGGCACGCGGTGATGCTGGGCGATGCAGACCGTCAGCAGTCTTCGCGGCTGTGGCTGGGCCTGCGTCCGCCAGCGGCACGGCCCATCAGCACCTGGGACGTCGGCGACGACCAGATCGCCAAGCCGCCCAAGGGCACCACCCATGTGGTGCTGGACACCCCCGCCGGCCTGCACGACAAGCGCCTCGCGGAAGTGCTGAAGTTGGCCGACAAGATCATCGTACCGCTGCAGCCCAGCATCTTCGACATCTTTGCCACGCGCGCTTTTCTGGACGAACTGGCGGGCAACAAGCATGCTCTGAAAGCGCAAATCGGTATCGTCGGTATGCGCGTGGATGCGCGCACCATCGCGGCCGACAAGCTGCATGCGTTCGTAGACTCGCTCGGATTGCCGGTGCTGGGCTACCTGCGTGACACGCAAAACTACATCCACCTTGCGGCCCGCGGGCTGACTGTGTTCGATGTGGCGCCCAGCCGGGTCGAGCGGGATCTGGTGCAGTGGCAGCCGATCTGCCAATGGCTGGACAAATAGAGACTAGAGAAAACCCGCAGAGTCCCCTGCTGGACACAAAAAAGGCCTGCGACTTGGCTACAGTGGGGCCATGAAAACCTTCAAAACCCTTGCAGACCTTGCCGCCCAGGTGGGCCAGGAAGTCGCCATCAGCGACTGGATCACCGTGACGCAGCAGCACATCAACCTGTTTGCCGAAGCCACCGGCGACCACCAGTGGATCCACGTCGATGTGGAGCGCGCCAAGAAGGGCCCGTTCAGCGCGCCGATTGCGCACGGCTTTCTGACGCTGTCGATGATCCCCAAGTTTTTCGACAACGCCCTGACCGTCGAGCAGGTGCGCATGGGCGTGAACTACGGGCTCAACAAGGTGCGCTTTGTGGCCCCCGTGCCGGTGGACAGCCGCCTGCGCGCCCGCATGAAGCTGCTCAGCAGCGATGACATCGACAACGGCGGCAAGCAAAACACCTGGGAAGTCACCATCGAGCGCGAGGGTGGCAGCAAGCCGGTGTGTGTGGCGGAGTCGGTGTCGCGCAGCTACCCGTAAGCGGTTGGGCTGTGTTGGGCCGCGCCAGGGCGGTCATCCGAAGTGGTTCTGCCGCCAGGCCTCAAACACCGTCACCGCCACGGCATTCGACAGATTCAAGCTCCGTTGCCCTGCGCGCATCGGCAGCTTGAGGCTCTGCCCCGGCCCGAACGAGGCACGGACCGTGTCGGAAATGCCCTTGGTCTCGGAGCCGAACACCAGCCAGTCGCCCGGTCGGAACGCCACCTCATAGGGGCTGCGCGTGCCGCGGGTGGTCAGCGTGAACAGGCGCTCGGGGGCGGGGCGCTCGGTGTCTAGAAAGGCCTGCCAACTGGCATGGCGGCGCAGCGTGGCGTACTCGTGGTAATCGAGCCCCGCACGACGCATGTGCTTGTCGTCCATCGAAAAACCCAGCGGTTCGACCAGGTGCAGGGTGCAGCCGGTGTTGGCCGCCAGGCGGATGACGTTGCCCGTGTTGGGCGGGATTTCGGGTTCGACCAGAACAATATGGAACATGCCGCGATTGTCGCCGCCGCGCAGCGGTGCTCAGCGCTTTTCGGATGAGGTCCGTTCGCGTTGAGCTTGGCCTGTCCTGAGCTTGTCGAATGGGCGAAACGCAGCGCGTGCACATCAAGGACTTGTAGAGGGGCTTCGACAGGCTCAGCCCGAACGGTGTTATTTGCTCAGCACGGCTAGTCTGTGCGGGCCAGCACCAGGCCCGTGATGTGGGCGGCGCCTGCCTGCCGCAGCGCACGGGCGGCCGCATGCAGCGACGCACCCGTGGTCATCACATCGTCCACCAGCACCACGCGCTGCTCCCGCAGGCGGTGGGCCTGCAAGGGCTCCACGGCATAGGCGTTGTGCACGTTGCGCAGCCGCTCCTTGCGCGGCAGTGCGCTTTGCGGGGGCGTGTCGACGGTGCGCAGCAACAGATCGGTGGCCACTTTGGCTGGCTCCAGTGCCCGGGCCAGCAGCAGGGCCTGGTTGAAGCCCCGGGTGTGCAAGCGTTCGCGCGACAGCGGCATGGGAATCAGCAGGTCGGCCGCGTCCAGCGCGGGTTCCACCCAGGGCGCGCTGCGCATCAGCGTGGCAAAGCTGGTGGCCCAGCCGGTGTGGGCGTGGAACTTGAAGTCGGTCACCAGGGCCGACCAGGGATAGGCATAGGCCAGCGCGGCCAGGCTGCGGTCCAGCGGCGGCGGTGCCGTGATGCAGGCGCCGCACTGGCGCATGCCGGCAAGCACGGGCAGGGCGCAGGTGGTGCAGCGCGGTACCGGCTGCGCGAAGGCATTCACGCAGGCCTCGCACACGGACTGCGCGGGCCAGGCGTGGCATACCGCGCACTGGCTGGGCAGGCGCCGCAGGCTTTGCGATAGCCCTTGAAGCAACTGGCGAAACATCGAACCAATATACTCGCCACGCCCTCCCTGTCCCATGAGCACCCAGCGCCCCCCCTCCCTCGACCCCCTGGCCGCCCAGCGCTGGACCACGATATTGCAAACCCCATCCCCCTGGCTGCACGAAGAAGTGGCGCGGCGCATGGAGGAGCGGCTGCAGTGGATCGCCAAGCCGCCGGCACGCTGGCTGCACTGGCAGCCCCTGCGCGGCGGGCTCCAGGCCCAGGCCTTGATTGGCCAGCGCTACCCGAAATCCGAGTGTTTTGTGCTTGAAGCCGGCGTGCAGCATGCGCAGGCAGCTCATAAATTGATAGCAAATCCGTGGTGGCATCCGGCCCGCTGGCGTGCGCCCACCGTGCAATTCGGGGCGCCGGCACAGCCGGTGGAGATGCTGTGGGCGAATATGGCCCTGCACATGGCGCCCGATCCGCAGGCCCTGATCGCGCAGTGGCACAACCTGCTGGCGGTGGACGGCTTTGTGATGTTTTCCTGCCTCGGGCCGGACACGCTGCGCGAGTTGCGCGCGGTCTACATCGAACAGGGCTGGCCCGCGCCGGCGCACGAATTCACCGACATGCACGACTGGGGCGACATGCTGGTGCAGGCCGGCTTTGCCGAGCCGGTGATGGACATGGAGCGCATCACCCTGAGCTTTTCCTCGCCCGACAAGCTGCTGGAGGAGCTGCGCGGCCTGGGGCGCAATCTGCATGCCGGACGCTTTGCGGCCCTGCGCGGGCGCGGCTGGCGCCAGCAGTTGCACACCGCCTTGGGGCAGTCTGCGGCCACGGCTGCGGGGGATGGACGCCTGAAGCTGACCTTCGAGGTCATTTACGGCCACGCCTTCAAGCCCGCACCCCGGCTGAAAGTGCGTCCGGAAACAACGATGTCGCTAGACGAAATGCGCATGGCCCTGCAGCAGGGCCGAAAAAATCTGCCGCCCCTCTGATTGCCGGAGGCTGACAGGGGGCCGGGCCGCGGGTTTGCGGGGGATGGTCGGCTACAATCGCTGCCAACTAACATCTGGGCGGCCTGGTGCGCGCGTGTCGCGCCACCGGGATTGCGCATAGTCAGAAGTCATAAATCGAAGCAAAGAAGAGGTAAGTAGCGATGAAGAGCATTTTCAACAAGCTGGCTTCATTGGCGCTGTCGGCTGCCGCATGGGCGGGCTCGGCGGTGTTCACGCTGGCGCATGCCACCAACGACCTGCCTGGCGGGCCCGCGGTGAACCAGCTGAACCTGCCCGTGGGTGTGACCAAGATTGCCGAAGACCAGGCCTGGCTGCACTGGTTCATGCTGATCGTCTGCACCGTGATCTTTGTCGCAGTTTTTGCCGTGATGTTCTATTCCATCTGGAAGCACCGTAAGTCGGTCGGCCACAAGGCCGCCAACTTCCATGAAAGCGTGGCTGTGGAAATCGCCTGGACGCTGGTGCCCTTCATCATCGTGGTGATCATGGGACTGATGGCTACCAAGGCCGTCGTCGCCATGAAAGACACCACCAACGCCGACCTGACCATCAAGGCCACCGGCATGCAGTGGAAATGGGGCTATGACTACCTCAAGGGTGAAGGCGAAGGCATCGGCTTTGTGTCCACCCTGGACAGCAGCCAGCGCGCCATGTCCGATGCCGGCGGCCCCAAGAAGGGTGAAGTCGTGGACGATTACCTGCTCAAGGTGGACAACCCCCTGGTGGTTCCCGTGGGCAAGAAGGTCCGCATCATCACTACGGCTACTGACGTGATCCACGCCTTTGCGGTGCCCCAGTTCGGCATCAAGCAGGATGCCATCCCCGGTTTCGTGCGCGACACCTGGTTCCGTGCCGAGAAGACCGGTGACTACCATGGCCAGTGCCAGGAACTGTGCGGCAAGGAGCACGCCTACATGCCCATCCACGTGAAGGTGGTGTCGGCGGAAGATTACAGCGCCTGGGTCGCGGGTGAGCAGAAGAAAATGGCCGCCAAGGCCGATGATCCGACCAAGGTCTGGACCCTGGACGAGATCGTCAAGCGCGGCGAGAAGGTCTATGCCTCCAACTGCGCCGCTTGCCACCAGGCCAACGGCAAGGGCGCCGGCCCGGTCAAGCCGCTGGACGGTTCGCCCGTGGTGCTGGATGCCGACAAGAAGGCCCAGATCGCCGTGGTGCTGAACGGCCGCAACAACGGCGCCATGCCTTCCTGGAAGGCACTGAGCGACACCGACATTGCCGCTGTGATCAGCTACACCAAGAACAACTGGTCCAACAAGACCGGCCAGGTGGTGCAGCCTGCGGACGTGCTGGCCCTGCGCAAGTAAGTCGCGCCAGGCGAGAATTTAGAGAATCAAGAAGGAAATCCCAATGAGCGCAGTTCTAGGTCACCACGATCACGCCCATGACGATCACCACGATCACCACGCCCCCACGGGCTGGCAGCGCTGGGTGTTCGCCACCAACCACAAGGACATCGGCACGCTGTACCTGTTGTTCAGCTTCACCATGCTGATCATCGGCGGCATCCTGGCCCTGCTGATCCGCGCCGAGCTGTTCCAGCCCGGCCTGCAACTGATGAACCCCGAGTTGTTCAACTCGCTGACCACCATGCACGGCCTGATCATGGTGTTCGGCGCCATCATGCCGGGCTTCGTGGGCTTTGCGAACTGGATGATCCCGTTGCAGATCGGGGCCGGGGACATGGCCTTTGCGCGCATGAACAACTTCAGCTTCTGGCTGATGATCCCCGCCGCACTGATGCTGGTCGGCTCGTTCTTCATGCCCGGTGGCGCGCCCGCTGCCGGCTGGACGCTGTATGCACCGCTGACCCTGCAGATGGGCCCCTCCATGGACGCTGGTATTTTTGCCATGCACATCCTGGGCGCCTCGTCCATCATGGGTTCGATCAACATCATCGTGACCATCCTCAATATGCGCGCCCCCGGCATGACGCTGATGAAGATGCCGATGTTCGCCTGGACCTGGCTGATCACCGCCTACCTGCTGATCGCCGTGATGCCCGTGCTGGCTGGCGCCATCACCATGACGCTGACCGACCGCCACTTTGGCACCAGCTTCTTCAACCCCGCCGGCGGCGGTGACCCGGTGATGTACCAGCACATCTTCTGGTTCTTCGGTCACCCCGAGGTGTACATCATGATCTTGCCGGCCTTCGGCATCATCAGCCAGATCGTTCCCGCCTTTGCGCGCAAGAAGCTGTTCGGCTACGCCTCCATGGTGTACGCGACATCCTCCATCGCCATCCTGTCCTTCATCGTGTGGGCTCACCACATGTTCACCACCGGCATGCCGGTGACGGGCCAGCTGTTTTTCATGTACGCCACGATGCTGATCGCCGTGCCGACCGCCGTGAAGATTTTCAACTGGATTGCCACCATGTGGCAGGGTTCCATGACGTTTGAAACCCCCATGCTGTTTGCCGTGGGCTTCATCTTCGTGTTCACCATGGGCGGTTTCACCGGCCTGATCCTGGCCATGGCCCCCATCGACATCCAGTTGCAGGACACCTACTACGTGGTGGCCCACTTCCACTATGTGCTGGTGGCCGGTTCGCTGTACGCCATGTTTGCCGGCTTCTACTACTGGTCGCCCAAGTGGACCGGCGTGATGTACAACGAGACCCGCGGCAAGATTCACTTTTGGTGGTCGCTGATTGCCTTCAACATCACTTTCTTCCCGATGCACTTCCTGGGTCTGGCCGGCATGCCCCGTCGCTATGCCGACTACCCCATGCAGTTTGCCGACTTCAACGCCGTGGCTTCCGTGGGTGCCTTTGCCTTCGGTCTGGCACAGGTCTACTTCTTCCTGTTCGTCGTGGTCCCCGTGATGCGCGGCCAGGGTGAAAAGGCGGTGCAAAAGCCCTGGGAAGCCGCAGAAGGTCTGGAGTGGGAAGTTCCCTCGCCCGCGCCTTTCCACACCTTCGAGAACCCACCCAAGCTGGATGCCACGGCCACCAAGGTCATTGGCTGAACGCGCCACGCATTGCATTTGAACCATGACCACCCCTGAACAGAAGAAAGCCAACCGCCGCATGGGCCTGATCCTGGCCTCCATCGCGTTGGTTTTCTTTGTGGGTTTCATGGCCAAGATGGTCTTGTTGAGCCGTCCATGAACCTCTCGCGGGAAAATTTCCGTATGCTGGGCAAGCTGACCGTGGTCACGGCCGCGATGTTTGCCTTTGGCTATGGACTGGTTCCGCTGTACAAGACCATTTGCGAAATGACCGGCATCAACGTGCTGGCGCTGGGCGAGCAGGCCACTCCGGGCGTACGTGCCCAGGTGCCGCAAAACACGCAGATCGATGCCAGCCGCACCATCACGGTGGAGTTTGACGCCAATAGCAGTGGCCCTTGGGATTTCAAGCCCGCGCAGCGCTCGGTGCAAGTGCACCCTGGCGAACTGACCACGGTGATGTACGAGTTCCAGAATGTGCAGAACCGCCGCATGTCGGCGCAGGCCATTCCGAGCTACGCACCGCAGCAGGCGCAGGCACATTTCAACAAGGTGGAATGTTTTTGTTTTAACCAGTACACCCTGGAGCCTGGCGAGAAAAAGTCCTGGCCCGTGGTGTTCGTGATCGACCCCAAGCTGTCGCGGGATGTGAAGACAATCACGCTGTCCTACACCTTCTTTGAGGTGGGCGGCATGACCCCTCCCGCCCCGGTGGCCAGTCTGCTGAAGTCGGCTCCCGCTGGAGCGCAGTCGTGAGCGGGCAGGACATGACGCCGGCGCGCCCTTCGGTGTGGCGCAGCATCAAGCTGGTGGCATGGTCCTTTCTGGGCATCCGCAGCCGTGCGGGCTACCAGGATGACCTGGCCAAAGTGAACCCCATGCATGTGGTGGCCGTGGCGATCGTTGGGGTGCTGTTTTTGGTGGTGGGATTGATTGCCCTGGTGAACTGGGTTGTCGCGAAATAATGGAAAACTTGGCGGGACAGACCGCAGCTGCCTGGCAGCCAACCCTGTCCCCAACTGATTAGCAGGAGAAAAAATGAGTTCAACATCACACGGCACAACACCGTACTACTTCGTGCCCGGCCCTTCGCGTCACCCGGCGATGGCGGCATTGGGACTGTTCTTCGTCATTCTGGGTGCAGGCCAGTGGGTCAATGGCGCCGACTGGGGCAAGTACTCCCTGTTCTTCGGTTTGGCCTTTTGGCTGTTCGTGCTGTTTCAGTGGTTCAGCGATGCCATCTCCGAGAGCCTGGGTGGCCAGTACGGTCACAAGAT